>Ga0326726_10000364_pt1 | contig 42898 bp, 43 predicted proteins | sample MHFenrmetagenome_2_FD_207603 | JGI IMG/M metagenome (GOLD analysis project Ga0326726, IMG submission 207603) | Lab enriched peat soil microbial communities from Michigan Hollow, Ithaca, NY, United States - MHF15MN | ecosystem: Environmental > Terrestrial > Soil > Wetlands > Peat | place: USA... | reverse complement strand
GGCGGTGACACCAAATCCATCATCGGTGGTGACACCAAGTCGATCATTGGCGGTGACACCAAATCCATCATCGGCGGTGACACCAAGTCGATCATTGGTGGTGACACCAAGTCGATCATCGGCGGTGACACCAAGTCGATCATCGGCGGTGACACCAAGTCGATCATTGGCGGTGACACCAAGTCGATCATTGGCGGTGACACCCAATAGCATCATTGGTGTCGACGCTCAGTAGCGGCTGTATCGGCTCTTAAACGCCGTTAAATCGCCCTCCTTCTAAGTTCTCAAGCGCCCCATTCTTGCCCTCTTCGTTCATCGCGGGCTCGGCCGCGTCCGGGGGATCCATCTGGTGCTTTGGCTGGGGCAGTGGCTAGGCTATCTGTAGGCGCCGAGCCTCGACCAAATGACCCGGGGATCCGGTTTAGCCTGTATCAAATCACGCGATTCGGAGTGAAATGCGGCGTGATTTGCCCATGTACTCGTGGTATGTGCAGGCAGCTATCGGCCACACTAACCCGAAATAAGCCAAGGTCCGCAACAAGATGAAGCGAGATCTCACCCGGCGCATTGTTTTCGAGTCTGCCGACCGGATGATGGCGCCACTCATTCGCATCCTGTTAGCAGTTGGTTTGTCCGAACAGGAGCTGGCAGCAATTTGCGCGCACCACTACCAGCTGGGCCGCCCCCGACAAAGAAAGCCGCTCAAGGTTGTCGTTCGCGACATGAGGTATCCGGACATCATCACGCGATGGGTCACGCATCCTCGGTATCAAGATGCTGGGAGGCCGGCAGTGCTCAATGCATACGGTAGGTCACCCAGCTTCGCATCGCTTGTTCGCAAGACCGAGAGCTCACTTTCGCCCCCGGAGGTTCTCAAGGATTGGTGTCGCGCGAAGATAATCCGAAAGGTGGGGACACAGCGCGTGGAATTGCTGGAGCGGTTTGTACCCACAAGGGCCGGGAATGAGTTCGATCTCCAGTTTCTAGCGACGATGACTAGCGATTTCTTGCGTGCAAATGAGTACAACATTCTCCATGGAAAGCACAGGGGGCGCGGACTCTTCCAAAGGCTTGCGCACAGCTACGACGTTCACCCAAGGGTTGCACACAGATTTAACAGCTTCGCCCGAGAGCAGGCAGCTCTTCTGTTGGAGTCCATTGACGATTGGCTGGCTAGACATCAGATGCCGGCTCCACGGCGTACAGCAAAGCCGACGCGTCTTGGCTTAGGAATCTATGTAGTCAATGAAACTGTGCGCGCGGGACGAGCTAGACGTGGTCGCTAAGTCATCGCACAGCATGGAACCGGCCTGTCTACGCATTTTAGATCCCCTCGCACGTGTGTTTCTCAACTTAGGCGTAGGCGCCGGGGAATTCGCGACGCTCTGCAAAATCGCCTACGTCCGCGTAGCAGCTCGGGACCATCAAACAGCGAACGGTCGCATAAATCGATCGAGAATTGCGGTTATCACGGGCCTAACTCGCCCCGAAGTCGCCCGTCTACTTCTAGACGGCCACAAAGGTGCCAAAACGCGCGCGTGGCACAAACAACGAGCCGCGCGAGTTCTGGAAGGCTGGTACTCCGACCGCAAGTTCCGAACAAGTAGAGGCCAGCCGCTGTCCTTGCACATGAGGGGACGTCGACAGTCGTTCGAGAGTTTGGTCAGGAAGTATGGCGGTGACATTCCTCCGAAGGCTGTTCTACAGGAGTTACTGGATACGAGGGCCATCTCGAAAACTAGGGCCGGTTTACTCCGCGCCAGGAGGAGGACTGTTGGGAAGGTATACGAGCCGCAAGCCATTGCGGAGATCGGTACAAAAACCGAGAATTATCTCCGAACGCTTCTGCATAACTTGGAGAATCCGGATAACCCTTGGTATGAAAGGGCCGTGTCGCGTAGACGAATAAGGACTGCTCTGGTGCCCTACTTGCATCGTGAGGTTGCGATAAGAGGTGATGCACTTCTTAAGGTCATCTCGGACCAACTTGACCGTCCCCGTCGCGACATCAAGATCACAAAAGGGCCACGCGTAGGTCTGGGAGTCGACTTCTTCTTCTACCTGGTGCCAGAGGCCCGCAACAAGATCCGCGAGGCTAAAGGGCGCTGACTTTCTCTTTGGATGACTCGACTAGCTCATCCCGCAACGCGCGCCTCATTATCTTTCCCACGTTTGTCTTGGGCAACTCGCCTCTGAAGTAGATGTGGCGGGGAACCTTGTATCCCGTGAGTGACTTGCGACAGTACTCGACAAGTTCTTCGGCGGTGAGTTTGGGATCGCGCCTGACGACGAACAGCGCAACCACTTCTCCGGCGCGCTCGTCGGGTTGGGCTACAGCGGCCGCCTCGAGCACACCCGGGTGTGTGACGGCCACACTTTCTACTTCGTTCGGGTATACATTAAACCCGGACACGAGAATCATGTCCTTCTTGCGATCTTCGATATAGACGAAGCCCTTTTCATCCATACGCCCGATGTCTCCGGTGCGCAGCCAGCCATCGGGGAGCATGACCTTGGCCGTTTCGTCCGGGCGGTTCCAGTAGCCGCGCATTACTTGCGGTCCGCGCACGCAGATCTCGCCCACCTCATTGATCGCTAGCGCGCGACCGTCGTCGTCGCGAATCGAGACCTCTGTTGAGGAAATCGGTAGCCCGATGGAACCATTGAAATCCTGTAGCTCAATCGGGTTGATACACGCGGCTGGGGAAGTCTCCGTGAGGCCCCAAGCCTGCGTGAGAACCTTGCCGGTGACCTGCTTCCAGCGCTCCGCCACCGCTCTCTGCACCGCCATCCCTCCACCCAGCGTCACACGTAGGGCACTGAAATCTACCGTGTCGAATCCGGGCGTGTGCAGCAGCGCGTTAAAGAGCGTGTTCACACCGCTGATGTAGGTAAACGGATACTTCTTCAGTTCGGCCACGAATGCCGGGAAGTCCCTCGGATTCGTAATCAGTACGTTTTTCGAGCCCGACTGCGTGAATACAAGGCAGTTCGCCGTAAGGGAGAAGATGTGATAGAGCGGCAGCGCCGTAATCACCACGTTCTTCTCTTTCGGCGTACCCGTCGACAACCAGGCGTGTGATTGCAGCACATTGGCGACCATGTTTCGGTGCGTGAGAATCGCGCCCTTAGATATCCCGGTCGTGCCACCCGTGTACTGCAGAAAGGCAATGTCCTCGTGTCCAACGTCGACTGGCACGAGTTTCAGGTCACTCGCAGCGCGCAGTGCTTCATTGATTCGAACTGCGCCGGGAAGTGTGAACTTCGGTACCTGCTTACGCACGTGGCGCACGACAAAATTAACGAGGAGCGACTTCGGCGCACCGAGCAGGTCACCGGCGCCGGTAACAATCACGTGCTTCACGTCGGTGCGTCCGATCACCTCCTGCAGCACGTGCGCGAAGTTCTCGAGGATCAGGATCGCAGCAGCACCAGAATCTCTGAGCTGATGTTCGAGCTCGCGGGCTGTATACAGCGGGTTCGTGTTGACTATGGTGAGGCCGACGCGCAGGGCACCCGCGATCGCCACGGGATACTGAAGCAGGTTAGGCATCATCAGCGCGATCCGGTCTCCTTTCTTCAGGCCAGCCTTGTGCTGCAACCAGGCGCCGAACCGTGCACTGAGACGGTCGACGTCGCCGTAGCTCAGCGTCGTGCCCATGTTGATGTACGCTGGTTCGTCGCGATATTTCTCGAAGCTGCGCTGGAAGATCTCGACCAGCGACTTGTATTCACGGGGATCGATCTCGGCGGGGACGCCGGACGGATAGCTCTTCAACCAGATCTTGTCCACGACGCGCTCCAGGAGGAGTGTTTCTGCGCCAACTGCCGCCTGGGGCGACGCGCTTTGCTGCTTATAGCATCGGCATCGTGCAGCCGGCAACGCTATGAGTGCGCCAGCATGGGCTGCAGCGTGGGCCAGACCGCATCGAGCAGGAGAGACTGAGCTTGCACGTTGGGATGCAGTCCGTCCTGCTGAATAAAGCCGGGCTCGAGCGCGACCTTGTCGAGCAGGAAAGGCACGAATGGCAGGCGGTACTTCTGGGCCAGCTCGTCGTACATGGAGTGAAACTTTTCCGTGTAAGCCGCGCCATAATTCGGCGGAATGCGCATGCCAAGCAGCAGAACCCGGGCTTTGCCGTGAACCGCAGCGCTGATCATTGCTTCGAGGTTCGACCTGACATCGGCGAGCGGCAGGCCGCGCAGGCCGTCGTTGCCGCCGAGCTCCAGGATCACGATCGCTGGCTGATGGACATCAAGAGCACGGGCCAGGCGGGCGCGACCGCCGTCGGTAGTCTCGCCGCTAACGCTGGCGTTCACGACATGGTATCCGTACCCTTGTGACGTCAGTTTGTTCTGCAGCAGTGACACCCAGCCTTCTTCGACTCGCATGCCGTACGCGGCGCTGATGCTGTCGCCGAACACCAGAATGTTCGGTGTCGCTGCGTAGCCCGTGCCAAGGTAGAGCGCGGCAAGAAGCAGGGCGAATCGCCAGCTCCGAAACATGAGCGCAAAGTCCATTCTGAAAGCCGAAGGCGTAGACAAGCAGGTTAGCAGCCCGGAAGGTCCACTGACCATCCTGAGCGACATCAACCTGCAGATCTTCGCTGGCGAGTCGGTCGCCGTTGTCGGCGCGTCCGGCGCCGGCAAGTCGACGTTGCTAGCGCTGCTGGCGGGGCTCGACGAGCCAAGCAGCGGCAGGATCTGGCTGAACGGTGCCGAGCTGACGCAACTCGACGAAGACGGGCGCGCGGCGCTGCGCGCGCGGCACGTTGGTTTCGTGTTTCAGTCCTTTCATCTCCTGCCGTCATTGACGGCGTTGGAAAACGTGATGCTGCCGCTCGAGCTCGCGGGGCGCAAAGACGCGCGCGGCGCGGCGCTCGAGGTGTTGGGGAAGGTTGGCTTGACGGAGCGCAAGGGGCACTACCCCAATCAATTATCTGGCGGCGAGCAGCAGAGAGTCGCTATAGCGCGGGCGTTCGTCACCCGGCCGGCGGTCCTGTTCGTCGATGAGCCGACCGGCAATCTCGATACTGCCACCGGGGAGCGTGTGATCCAGTTGCTGTTCGATCTGAATGCCGCCTCGGGCACGACCCTGGTGCTCGTGACACACGACCGATCGCTCGCAGCGCGCTGCCAGCGAACCATTCATCTGGATGCGGGCCGTATCGTCTGATGTCCATGGGCGCATTTCGCTTCGCATTTCGAACCCTGGCGCGCGACTGGAAATCGGGTGAGCTGAACGTGCTGATGTTGGCAGTAATCGTCGCCGTGGCAGCGCTCACGGCCGTGGGATTCTTCACTAGCCGCGTGAGCGAAGCGGTCGCAGTGCAGGCGGCGGAAGTGTTGGCCGCGGACCTGCGGCTGCAATCGAGTCAGCCGCTCAGCGGGCACTATGCTTTGGAGGCTGGGCAGCGGGGTCTGCGCGCGGCGAATGCGTTGTCACTGGTGAGCGTGGTGTTCTATGGCGAAAAGAGCCAGCTCACCTCGTTGCGCGCTGTGGACGGCAATTACCCGTTGCGCGGAGCAGTGCGCATAGCGGACCGGCCCTTCGAGCGTGCGTACACCACCAGCGCCATCCCGGCGCGCGGCGAAATCTGGGCCGATGCGCGGCTGCTCGCGACTCTGAATGTGTCCATAGGCAGCATGCTGAACATCGGCGCTGCGAGCTTGCGCGTCAGTCGGGTGCTCGACTATCGTCCAGATCAGGGTTCCACGTTCGCCGAGTTGGCGCCGAACGTGCTGATGAACCTCGCTGACATTCCGGCGACGCAGCTCGTGCAGCCCGGAAGCCGAGTTACCTACTTGATGCTGTTCGCCGGCCCGCGCGAGCAAGTCACGTCCTTCAAAACCTACCTCGAGACGGCGCGTAAGCCGGGAGAACGACTTCTCGACATCGCGGAGGCGAGCCCACAGATCCGCTCATCGATGGATCGCGCCGGGCGCTTCCTCAACCTGGCGGGACTGGTCAGCGTGCTGCTGGCGGCGGTGGCCGTCGCGATGGCGGCGCGTCGCTACGCGCATCGTCATCTCGACAATGTTGCCTTGATGAAGTGCCTGGGTGCGAGCCAGAGTTTCATCATGCGGATCAGCGCGCTCGAGCTCGTGGTACTGGCCCTGATCTGCGCGACAGTTGGCACGGTGGGTGGATTTCTCGGTCAGCAGGGCCTGGCCTGGGTGCTGAAGGATCTCATCGTCGGCGCGTTGCCGCCGCCGGCCATCCACTCGGCCTATCTGGGCCTGGTGACAGCGGTGGCAGTTCTCACGGGTTTCGCGCTCCCGCCCCTATTGCAGCTTCGAGTCGTGCCGCCGCTGCGGGTCTTGCGACACGATATCGAGCCGCCACCATTGACCCACGGGGTAACTGCAGGGCTCGCGATTGCCGCGATTCTTGCGATGCTCCTGTGGCTCGTGCAGGACCTCGAGCTGGTCCTGTGGGTGGCACTGGGTACCGCCGCGACGCTCGCGTTGCTGCTGCTCGCGGGCTGGCTTCTGGTCCGGAGCCTGGCGCGATTGCGCAATGCTGTCGGCGTCGCGTGGCGCTACGGCCTTGCCAATATCGCGCGTCGAGGCCGCGAGAGCGTTGTACAGGTTGTCGCATTCGGCCTCGGCCTGATGGTGTTACTCCTGCTCGCTGTGGTGCGCAACGACTTACTGGAGGATTGGCGCGCCAGCCTGCCCGCGAATGCGCCCAATCACTTTCTCGTCAACATCCGCCCGGACGATCGCCATGCCGTGCAGGAATTTTTAGTTGCACGAGGCGCGACGCGACCAAAGATGTTTCCGATGATTCGCGCACGTCTCACGCAGATCAACAGTAAGCCGACCAGTGCTCTCAAGTTCGCCACGGATCGTGGTCAGGGCTTTGCCGAACGCGAGCAGAACCTCACCTGGGCTGAGGAACCGCAGAGCGACAACCGCATCGTCGCTGGACAGTGGTGGAGCGTGCGCGATGCGGGCAAACCGCTGATCTCGATCGCTACTGAATATCAGGAGGAGCTCGGACTCAAGCTTGGCGATCGGCTCACATTCGATGTGGCCGGTGAAACGCTTGAAACGACGGTGGCAAGTGTGCGCAAGGTGCAATGGGACAGTTTCCAGCCCAACTTCTTTCTGATCCTCCCGCCCGGGGTGCTGGCGGGAGCCGCCGGTACTTACATGACGAGCGTGTACCTGAACCCGGACCAGCGGCGATCGCTGGTCGATCTCGTGCGTCGCTTCCCGAGTGTTTCGATTTTCGATATCGACGCACTGCTCAAGCAGATTCGTGAAGTCGGTGACAAGGCGTCGCTCGCCGTGCAGTACGTGTTTCTTTTCACACTCGTTGCCGGGATCACCGTGCTGCTCGCCGCGATCCAGGCGACACGCGACGAGCGCCGCTACGAGAGCGCGATGTTGCGCACCCTAGGCGCAAGCCGACGCACGGTATTGCTGGGCGTCGCGGCAGAGTTCACCGCGCTGGGTCTGCTGTCCGGCGTGCTCGCGGCGTTGGGAGCCACCATTGCCGGTTACTTTCTGGCGACGCGGCTGTTCAATCTGCAGTACACGCTCGACCTGTGGGTGTGGGTACTAGGCATTGCGCTCGGCGTGCTGCTGGTTGGCATCAGCGGCACTCTCGCGACGCGCTCGGTCGTCAACTACCCACCGATGGCGACGTTGCGGCAGGGCTGAAGGGCGGTTGCCCTATTCGACCGCTCGCACCACGAACCAGCCGAGCGCGATGGGACTGCCGCGCGCAGGTATGCCCTCGATGACGACTGCGTAGTCGCCCGGCGTCAAAGCCGAAGTGTTGAGGGCAAATCGCACTTCGCCGTTGGAGTCACGCAGCAGGTTGTAGATCGTGCCGGCGCGCGCCTGATTCTTCTTTTCAACGATAAACCGGAACAGGTTCATGCGCGTGTAAGTGAGGTCCACGTGCAGCTCGACGAGATCGGGAACCTCCCTCAATTGCAGATTTAGAGCGGGCTGGCTCGTCGGACCGGCTCGATTGGGCTGGATCTTGATGGAGCGTGTACGGCCTGGAGCGTGCAGTGGTCCCGCCGTGAGTTTCTCCTGGAGGCCGGCAATCTGCTTGCCACGATCCGCATACTGCGCTCCGAGAACCCATAGACCGATTACCAGGCACGCGCTGAGGGCGAGCAACGCAAGAGTAAATTCGCGACGCTGCCACCATACCGGTTTCGCTTCCTGCCAACCCAGCGAGCGTCCACTGGCCTCGAGCAGCCGCATTCCGGCGTGCATCTGGTCGGCGAGGTGAATCTGTTCCAGTACCTCGGGATGCTCCCGGCAATAACGCTCGAAGTCCTGGCGCCCCTTGAATGGAAGCTTGCCCGTCAAATAGCGCTCGACGATCTGGTTCTTTTCGATGAACTCAGGGTTCATGCGTCTCTCCCGCGAGCCGGCGGCATTTGCGCACACTTCTGCGCGCGATTCCAGTGCCCGCAGGGAACGACCTAACCCGGCGGCAGGATGCGCGCGTTTACACTCTCGACATTCCCGCAATGGAGGCCATCAATGTTGAGCCGTGCTCGAACCGCGGTTTCGCGGTCACTGTTCCTGACGACATCCCTCGTGGCATTACTGCTGGGCGCGGCTGCTACCCGCGCTGCAGAACGCGAAGACACAGCGATCACAATCTACAGCTCCGCACAGCCCGGTGCGGTCGCGCCCGAGCTCTACCGGCCTGTTCAGGGCATGGGGATGCCGAATGGAATGGCGGTTCCGGGATACGCCATGGTTCGCCACGAGCGGCCAGTGACGCTGAGCGCGGGGCGCAGTCAGGTGCGCTTCAGCGATGTCGCCGCCCTCATCGATCCCACGACGGTTCAATTCAGTTCCCTCACGGATCCAGACAACACGCGCGTACTGGAGCAGAACTTCCAGTTCGACCTTGTGAGCACGCAGAAGCTGCTGCTGAAGTACATCGACAAGCCGCTGACGCTCGAGCGCGTAGTCGGCAATGAGCTCAATACCCTTTCGGGCACGCTCTTGAGCGCCACCAATGGGCTCGTGTTGCGGGGCACCGACGGGCAGATCTACGCAATCGGCAATTACAGCAATATCCGTTTCCCGGAGCTTCCGGGGGGGCTGATCACACGGCCGACGCTCGAGTGGGACATCGTCGCTAAGCGCGCGGGCGAGCATCATGCTCGAGTTGCGTACCAGACCAGTGGTATTACCTGGTGGGCTGACTACAACCTGACTTTCAGCGAAGGCAGCGATGCGAATTCTGGCCTGCTGGATGTAGGCGCGTGGGTCAGCATTCTCAATCAGTCCGGCGCCAGCTATCCGGACGCACGGCTCAAGCTGATCGCGGGCGACGTGCATCGGGCCGAGCCGCGTGCGCTGCCGATGGCCAAGCGGGCCCAAGAAGCGATGTTGAGTGCGATGGCAGATCAGGCGACGGGTTTCGACGAGAAGGCGTTCTTCGAATTCCATCTGTACACGCTCGGCCGGCGCACGACGTTGCCGGACAACTCTACCAAGCAGATCGAGCTCTTCGACGTTGCGCATCGCGTGCCCGCGCGCAAGACCCTGGTCTATTACGGGCAGGGCCCGATCGGCTACTGGTACGCCGACCCGGTGGTGGATCGAAATTTCGGCAATCAATCCAACCGCAAGGTGGACGTGTATCTCGAGTTCAAGAACGAGGAAAAAGTGGGCTTGGGAATCCCGTTGCCAGCGGGCCGCATACGTGTCGCGCAGACCGACAAGGCAGATGGAACGCTGGAGTTCATCGGCGAGGATATCATTGACCACACGCCGAAGGATGAGAAGGTGATGGTCAAACTCGGCTCGGCGTTCGACGTCATCGGCGAGCGCCGGCAGGTGGACTTCAGCATCAACACAACTGCGAAGTGGATGGAGGAGGAAATCGAGGTCAAGCTGCGCAACCACAAGGCCGAAGCAGTCGACGTGATCGTAAAGGAGAATCTCTACCGCTGGAGCAACTGGCAGATTACGTCGAGCAGCCTGCCTTACGAGAAGGAGGACGCGCGCACGATTCTGTTTCCCGTCAAGGTAGCCAAGGATGGTGAGAGCGTCGTGCGCTATCGCGTACGCTACACATGGTGAACCGGCGCTGAACCGTCGGCCGTCTATCAGCGACGGGCGGCGTTGCGGGAACTGCACATCGGGGAGTAGCTCCAAGACGTTGGAGGCTCCCCATGAACGCGCGCATCGCTCCACTCCTCGTCACGCTGCTGCTGTCGATTCACACTAATGCCGCAGCGCCCGCCAATCAGGCGAGTCAGAACGCCGATGCAGCAGCCAGCAAACCGCGCGGCGGCGACTGTATGTTCTCGCGCACCATTGATGACTGGACGGTCGTGGACGACGAGACACTGATCGTCTGGGCGCCGGATCACAAGAGCCCCTACCTGGTGAAGCTCTTTTTCCCGGAGTTTGGATTGAAGTCAGCGTTCGCGCTCGGGTTCCTGGACAAGGACAACGACGGCCTGATTTGCGATGTGGGACGCGACGCCCTCATAGCGCGCAGCATCATACCGGGCAGAGCGGATCACATACCGTTGCGGACCGTGCAGCGCATCGATGTCGCCGAGGCCAAGCAGCTGATCGCGACGGCCACGAGCAAGCCCGAGCCCAATCCAGCCGCGGTGAGCGTCGAGCAGTCGGACATGAAGTCCGACAAGGCAGGAGCACAGAAACCCAAAGAGGACGCGCAGCAGGAGAGCAAGTCGAAACCGCCCGGTGCGAGCGGGTAGAGTCGCGATCACGTGCGACTAGAAGCGGAACACGACCCCAGCCATTGCTTCGAGCTGCCAGATGACGCTGCCGCTGACGCGAAAGCTGCAGACCGCACCGCCGCTGCTGACGCAGAACACTTGCGCATTGGAGTCGAAGATACTGAGGTAGCCGCGCCCCTCGACCTTGAGCGCGACGTTCTTGCTTACGAACCACTTCACGCCGCCACCTAACGTGAGCGCGAAGCGCGTTTCGGAGTCGAGATTGCCCCCGGGGCTAAAGCGGGCCGCGCCGATCGTTCCCACCAGATAGGGCGTGTAGGTGTCCTGCGTGTACTCGGCGACACCGCCGATCTGGTAGTACTCGATGTCCAGATCGACGCCGGGGCTCGTGTTCTTCAATTCGGTCGGCTGACGGCTGTAGAAGATTTCCACCATCTGGCCGGGCGCATATTCCACGTCGAAGGCCAGCCCGTAGTCGATCGATTCTTTGGCATCTGCGCTGCGGCCCGTGGTCGAGTCCTCGAAGTTGCCGCCAAAGCGATAGCCGATGAAGGGTGCGACTTCGAAATCCACGGCATTCGCCATCGCTGGAAATAGTACAGCGGCCCCCAGTACCAGCAGACAGCGCGACATCGCCCTCATGGGTTACTCCCTTCACATTGGTAAGGGGAAGTTTGCCATGTTTCGCCGCACAACGCCTTCTGCCAGCAAGGAGGCAGTGTCGCCCGACCGCGACGTGATGGATGCTCTCAGGAGTGCAGATGAAACAAGCCATGTGGCGTGCGATCACTGGGTGATCCGGAACGTCACTGCGAACTCACCCCAGAAGTCGATCGCGCGCGAGCCGGAGCGCGCCGGGACGAAATGCCACGCGCGCAGCACGTGCGCCACGGCAGCCTGATCGAGTCGATCGAACCCACTGCTGCGCTCGAGTTGCACCTCGGCCGGCTTTCCATCGGCGAGCACGTGCACCATCAGCAGGACGCGGCCCTGCTCGCCCAGTCGCTTTGAAGTCGGCGGATACATCGGCATCATCTCCGAGCGATTCTGATCGATGCGCGGCGGGATGATCTCGGGCAACCCGGACCTGGCCGGTGACGCGGCGACCTCGGGCGCGGCTGGCAGCGTAATTGCCTGTCCTGAGTCGGGCGGCAGATCGATGGCAATCTCGGGCTCTGGCACCGGATCCAGGCGCACCGGCTGAAACATCGGCGGTGGCGGCGGAGGCTCGACTGGCTTGATCTGCGGCTCGTCGATGAGCTCTGCGAGCACCGGGCCTGTAGGCAGTTCGAACGATGAATGCTGGAGCCCGTTGCGCAGCACGTAGAGCATCACAGCATGAAGGAGGATTACGAGCGATACTGCAATAAAGGAGCGGGATCCAAGCGCAGGCTGGGCATAACTCATGACTGTTCTCCCTGCTGGCAAATCCTGCCGTGAAACAAGTTATGCTGGCTGCACGCAACGTGCATTCAGACCTGCTGAGGCTGCGTTAACGACTGCTGAAGCCAGCCGTGCATAACACAAGGAGTTGGATGCAAGTGGATGTGCAAGCGTTTATGTGTTGCCGGGATCTCGAATACTTCACGGGCCAAGGAGTTAGCGATGAAGATGCATTCCATGGCGTCATGGATCGTGGTTGCTCTGCTCGCAGGCTGCAGCGCCGGCGGTGAGGAACGAAGTGCGTCCTTTGAGGCGCTCGACAAGGACAAGGACGGATTGATCAGCGTCAGGGAAGCAAAGGCCGACAAACAGGTCGCAGCGCAGTTTGCTGCAGCGGACAAGAATCAGGACGGGTTTCTGAGCCGCGAGGAATTCGCTGCCCTGAGGCGCTGACCACTCACCACGCGCGTCAGTGCATCGGCGGGGCGTGTCTAGCGCTGAGGTGCAGTGCGCCCGGGGAACACGATCCCCTCCAGTAGTTCCCGCTGAGTCGCGGCACTCAGCTTTTCCCAGTCGTGCGCGAGTGATGTGGTGAAGCGCAAGTCGCGCTCGCAAATCCACCGCGGCGCTGCACGCGAGGTGAACCAGCGCTTCGCGAGGCGCCGTGTGTTGCCATGCACGAGCAGGTCGAGCACGGCCGCCACGACGCGGCTGTTGCTCGGCAGCTCAGTGTGACCTTCGGCGACGTAGTAGGTCTTGGCGCCCGCGAGCAACGCCAAGGACAGCGGTACGGTGCCGTCGCCGTTACGAGTGACCTCGAACTCAAATTCCTCACCCCGGCGCCGCATCGCCGTAACGGTCGGCTGGCCGACCCCGGCGATCAGCGTGAAGCGAGCATCCGCTGGCGCCAGGTGCAGTCTATAGTTCGCGCTGCGCTTCAGCTCGGAGACGAGCGGCCTCGGTCCGCGACGTGGCCAGGTTGAAGGGCGGCGAAGGTCGAGCCGACCAAGACGCTCGGGTGCGGGCAGGAGCTGGTACAGACCAGTGAACGTTGCGAACACGTGCTGCGCATGGGCGTCGGCATCGTGCTCGTGGTCGAGCATGGCGATCTTGTGCACCGGCGGGTAGGCGCCACGCAGCGCCAACACGGTCGCGAAGGAACCAAAGTTGGGAGTACCCAGCATTATCAGCCGCGCGATCGTTGGCTCGGGGTCGTCCTGCATTGCCGCGCGCGCCACCAGTCCACCCATGCTGTGCGCGACGATCGACACCGGGCCTTTGTCGTCGGCGCGTATTCGATCTCGCAACTGCGCACCGAGAATCAGGACATCCTGCCGCCAGTCATAGGCGTAAGACTGCACGTCGCAGCCCGCGCGCTCGAGCGCGAGTTTGAGCTTCAGGTACATGAAGGTCTGCACCCCGAGCGCGCGTACGCGTGAATCACCTGCGAGTGCGAGCTCGGTGAGGCGGCCGGCGGCGAGTGCCCGCGGATCGACCCATACGACTTCGCTTCGCCGTGCATCACGGTGAGGGTGACCGAGGCGCGAACCCATGATGCCGTGCAGGATGTACACGCGCGGGCCCCGGGCAGCGCGGCGGCGGCGCGTCGCGATGGCGAGCGCGCGCAATTCGGTATAGAGGTCCTTGCCGAGATGGGTCTCGACAATCTCCCGCTGGGTGCCGGCGACCAGAAGCCGGCGCAGCGCTGCCTCCGACAGGTTGAAATAAGCGCCCGTACTAGTGTTATGGGGTGTCACCACGCAGCGCTCCTTATGTCCTGCGGAGCATGCCTGCAGCAACTCCAGTCGGGTGCCGGTTCACGGCGTTCCTGGCGTGCGCTTTACGTATTTTTCACCTGTGCTAGGCGCCTGTGGCCGGCTTATGTCGCTGATGTGACGCGCGTCTTTTCATTGCGTTGCAGGATCATTAATCTGCATGGTTACTAATAACAACTATATTCCCTGAACTTATGCCGCAGACGCCCGCGTGGTATCCGGGAAAGGCGGAAACGTCCATCGAGGACGATGCCGACACCCTGGAGGTGCTCGCCCTCGACCCCGGCCGTTCCATTACGCGCCAGACGACAGTGACCTGTCCGGCTTGCGGGTATCGGCGCGAAGAGACCATGCCGGAGGGCGAGAGCGTGTATTTCTACAACTGCGCGCACTGTGGCAAGGTTCTGAAGCCGATTTTCGGCGATTGCTGCGTGTTCTGTTCCTATGGAACTGTGATTTGCCCGAACGAGCAACGCCGGGCCCTGAGCGAAGCGAGCGCGCAGATCCGCCGCTACGTGGGCGACGAAGAGCCCGAGAAGGACAGCTGATCGTCCGGGCTTGTCTTCACGGCGCACGCTCGGCAGCGATGATGTCGCATACGGCGCGAATGGCCGCCGTGCGTGTGCTGCTCTTTCTCCACACGGCGCCGACACGCCGCTGCGGCGCAGGTTCCGCGAACGGGCGGACCGCAAGCTGCGCGCGCACCAGGTCAGTCGCGAAACGATTCACAGTGCGGTGCGCATCGCATCGACGGTCAACGCTGTCGCCGGCGTGCTGGACTTCGCTCAAGCCGCCTGAGGGCTCGTCGTCGCAGTTCAGCGACAGCACGCTGTGCGGGAAAATTTGCGCCGCCAAGCGCTTCGCTATACTTCTGCGCATGAGCGTCACGCCCAGACGCCTTTCGGCCGGCGCAGTCATCGTGCGCGAAACGCCGCAGGGATGGCGGTTTCTGCTGCTGCGCGCGTTCAATCATTGGGATTTTCCCAAGGGCCTGGTCGAGGACGGCGAGGATCCGAAAGCGGCGGCTGTTCGCGAAGTGCGCGAAGAGACGACGCTGAGCGATCTTGCGTTTGCATGGGGTGAGGTTCACACCGAGACTGGACCCTACAGTCGCGGCAAGACGGCACGCTACTATCTGGCGCGAACCGGCACCGAAGCCATCAGTCTGCCGTTGAATCCGGAGATCGGCCGGCCCGAGCACAACGAATACCGCTGGGTCGACTACGCGACGGCGTTGCGCCTGGTCTCAGAACGTGTGCGTCCGGTGATGGAATGGGCAGCAAACGTTCTCAAGCTCGACGCGCCGGGCGGCGCTGGGGGCTGAACTCGCTTCCCGTCCACGAACGCGGTAGCCTCGCGCTTTTCGCGGTGCCTCGGCATGTATCGCATTGTGTGGGAATACGACGCCGCGCCCGAGCGCTTGAAAGAATTCGAGCTCGAGTACGGGCCGGCTGGGAAATGGGTGGAGTTCTTTCGGCGCAGCCCGGAGTATGTCAGCACGGAGCTGTTTCGCAGCACCGAGTCCACGACGCGCTTCATCACGCTGGATACCTGGCGCACGCGTGCGGGTTACGAGGCGTTCCGCAAGAGCAATGCCGAGGAGTACGCCCGGCTCGACAAGTGGTGTGAACAGTTCACGGCGCATGAGCGCACGCTCGGCATGGTCGACGATGGCCGCGCGGGTTGATCGATGCCGCGGCATAAATGCCTTGATGTCCACGCCCTGAAACGCCGCTAGTTCGTTCCATGCGCTCGAAACGAATCTGGCAGTGGCTCATCTGGGGCCCGATCACCTGCATCGGTGCTGCCGCCTTTGGCGGCATCGCGCTGAATCGCGGGGAATCGATCAACGCGGCCTGGATCGTGGTCGCCGCCGCGTGCGTCTATCTCATTGCGTACCGCTTCTACAGCGGCTGGATCGCGGCCCGTGTTGCCGCGCTCGACGCCACGCGCGCGACTCCCGCGGAGAGCCTGGAAAACGGACGCGACTTCATGCCGACTCATCGCTGGATCGTGTTCGGCCACCATTTCGCCGCAATCGCGGGCGCAGGGCCGCTGGTCGGACCGACGCTTGCCGCACAGTTCGGCTATCTACCCGGAACGCTGTGGCTGCTGGTCGGCGCGGTGCTCGGTGGCTGCGTCCAGGACATGCTCGTCATGTTCTGCTCGGTGCGGCGCAATGCCCGCGGGCTGGGCCAGATGGCGCACGACGAGCTGAGCCCGATCGGCGGTACCGCGGCGCTGGTCGCGACACTCACCATCATGACCATTCTGATCGCGGTGCTGGCGCTCGTGGTGGTGAAGGCCATGGCGCACAGCCCGTGGTCGACGTTCACCGTGTTCGCGACCATTCCCATCGCCCTGGTGGTCGGAATTTACCTGCGCGTGCTGCGGCCTGGCCGCGTGCTCGAAGGTACGGCACTGGGTGTGGCGCTGTTGCTGTTCGCGGTGCTGGCGGGTGGCTGGATCGACGCCAACCCGAGTCTACACGGGTTGTTCGACCTCGACGCACGTGCGCTTGCGTGGTTCGTGATGATCTATGGCTTCGTAGCCGCCGTGCTTCCGGTGTGGCTGCTGCTCGCGCCGCGGGACTATCTATCCACCTTCGTCAAGCTGGGCGTCGTCGTGCTTCTCGCCCTCGCCGTATGCCTGCTCGCCCCTGAGATCAAGATGCCCGCGATCACGCGCTTCATCGACGGCACGGGTCCGATCTTCAGCGGCAAGCTGTTCCCGTTCCTGTTCATCACGTTGGCGTGCGGCGCGATTTCCGGTTTCCACTCGCTGGTTGCCTCGGGCACGACGCCAAAGCTCCTGGCCCGGGAGACCGACATCCGGTTGGTCGGCTATGGATCGATGGCGCTCGAATCGAGTGTCGGCATCCTGGCGCTGATTGCCGCGTGTGTACTGGACCCGGGCGTTTATTTCGCGATCAACGTCGCCGGCGGTGTCGTCGGAGCGGATCCGCACGCCGCCACCGCGACCATCACGAGCTGGGGATTTCCGGTTACGGTCGGGCAGATGCAAAGCCTCGCCCACAGCATGGGTGAGCAGACGCTGTTCGCGCGCACCGGCGGCGCGCCATCGCTCGCCGTCGGCATGGCAAGCATCTTCGGCTCCGCGTTCGGCCAGTCGCTGCTCGCGATGTGGTACCACTTCGCCATCATGTTCGAGGCCGTGTTCATCCTCACTGTGCTCGATGCGGGCACGCGCGTCGGTCGCTTCATAGTGCAGGAGGCTTTCGGCAAGATCAGCGCGCCGTTCGGCCGCACCTCCTGGTATCCCTCCGTAGTCCTGTCAAGCCTCGTGACCGTCGCTGGCTGGGGATATTTTCTCTATATCGGAGTGATCGATCCGAACGGCGGCATCAATATCCTGTGGCCGTTGTTCGGCATCGCCAATCAGTTGCTGGCTGCCATCGCGTTGGCCGTGGTGACGGCGATACTCGTGAAGAGCGGGCGCGTGCGCTACGTCTGGGTGAGCGGCCTGCCCCTCGCGTGGCTGGTCACGGTGACCACCACCGCCTCGTTGCAGAAGATCCTGAGCGCAGACCCAAAGCTCGGTTTTTTCGCGGCGGCGCGCGATCTTTCCGACAAGCTCGCCGCCGGGTTGCTGCCTGCCGAGCGGGCCGCCGCGGCTCCGCAGCTCATCTTCAACCAGCACCTCGACGGCTGGTTGACAGCCTTCTTCCTGGCGCTGGTCTGGGTCGTCGTAATCGACATGGTGCGCAGCTGCACTCTTTATCTCAGCGGCAGAAGCGCCGCGGGCTGCCGAGAAGCACCTTACGAGCGCACGCAGCTCGCATGAACGTCGCCATGAAAAATGGTTGGTCGCGACTCTGGCACGGACTGCGCTCGCTCACGGGCGATGACAGCTATGAGCGTTACCTTGCGCACCTCGCCGTTCATCATCCGGGTGAGCGTCCGCCGAGCCGTGCCCGCTTCTACGCCAGCGAGCTCGAGCGACGCTGGAACCAGGATGGACCCACGCGCTGCTGCTGAGCCTGCCAGCGGGCTCAACAGCGGTCAGTCGCGAAAATTCACGAACTGCAGCGGCACGCCGGCCTCGGACTTGCGCAGCAACGCTATTGCAGATTGCAGGTCATCCTTCTTCTTGCCCGTGACGCGCAGCTTCTCGCCCTGGATGGCGGTCTGGATCTTGAGGGCCGATTCCTTGAGAAGCTTGACGAGCTTACGTGCCGTATCCGCGTCGATGCCGTGTTTGAGCGTGACTTCCTGACGTGCCTCGTTTAGTGCGATCTGGGGCTCGCCCACCTCCATGCAGGCGACGTCGATCCCGCGCTTGGAAATCCGCAGCCGCAGGATCTCCAGCATCTGCTTGAGCTGAAAGTCAGCCGGCGCTCGCAGCGTGATCCGGAACTCCTGGAGCTCGAAACGCGCCCCGGTGTCCTTGAAATCGAAACGCTGCGACACCTCACGGTTCGCCTGGTCCACCGCATTTGTGACTTCGTGGGCATTCAGTTCGGAGACGACGTCAAATGTAGGCATGTCACATTGCCGCTGCGCGGCCGTCGAGGTTGCGGTAGAAAATCACCGTCGAGTCGAAGTGCCCGTCCGACCCGCGTTGATAGCGCGGAATGACGCCGACGCGGGAATAGCCGGAGCGCGAAAAGAGCCGGTCACCGTATCCGCCCTCGCGGGCATCAGCGAGCAGCAGCGTCCTGCCCTTGTCGCTCGCAGCCGTCTCGATTGCATCGAGCAACGCGCGGCCGAGTCCTTTGCCCTGCCATTGGGTATGCACGATCAGCTTCTGGATTTCGGCGCGATGCCGGGCTGTGGCGCGCGTGGTGAGCAGCAGCTGGGCACAGCCGATGATCGAGACACCATCGCGCGCGAGCAGGACCACGCGATCGCCACGCGCAACCTCGCTGAGGGCGGCCATCCAGAAGTTGCGCGCGTCAGCCGTCGACAGGGGTGCGAGAAAGCCGACCGAAGCGCCACTCTTGACGGCGTCCTGCAACAGCCCGACGAGCTCGCTGAAAAGCTCGAGACTCGGTGTGGTGCGTATCTCGGCAATATTCCACATGGCTGCGGCCGTCCTGTCGGGGGAAGGCAACGGTATCACAGCCGTGGATCAGGCAGGGTTTTCGGCCAGCAGGGTCTCGATCGTGGCGATGAAGCTGGCAGTGAGCTCATCGTAATGCGCGCCAGTCGCCGGCCCGGAGAATCCCGTATAGATCCGTCGCACGCGTCCTTTGCGATCGACGAACAGCGTGGTGGGAAAGGCATAGACACCGCTTAGCTGCGGCAAGTGGGTTGACGCCTCGGTCTTGTCGGAGCTTCCGGCAATGAGCGTCGCGTACTCGATTCCGAACTTGGCACGCATCGCGGATACGGCCCTGGCGGCGAACGCAAATTCCTCGGATTGCTCGAACATCAGCTCGACGATCTCCAGGCCCCGCTCGCGATAGCGGCGATACAAAGGCGCAAGGAACGCTGCCTCGTCATGACAGTTCGGGCACCAGCTGCCGCCCAGAGCCACAATCATGACCTTGTTGTGGAAGCGCGCATCGGCCATGGACACGGGCTTGCCGGTCTCATCGGGGAAGGTGAAACCAAAGCTCCAGGTGTCATCACGGATCGTGGTCAGTGCATCGGGATCGGCAAGTTGCGCCTGCTCGTCGCGCCGCCCGACCCACTCTTCGACCGGGCTCAGCCCCGACCAGTACTTGCCCTTGAGCTCGCCCGTGGGCGTCACCTGGGCGTGATAGAGGTAAGCGTGTGCGCCATCGAAAGTCGAGAGATACAACTCGTCGTTGCGCATTTCGCCGGCGAGGTAACGATGATCGCCGGTCTGTGTCAGGAACGTTCCCGTGACCTGGTGGAACGATTGCCTGAACTCGCCGATGGCTGGAGTCTTCTTGCCGTCCGTGTCGGTGAAAGTCACCGCCCAGCGCCCGCCGACATCGGCATTGTCGCTCAGCGGCTCCTTGAAGAACCGGTAATTGAGATCCCGCTCGGCAACGAGTGGCAGCTTCTGCTCTTTGAGTCCGCGCTTCACCAGCACGACCTCGCCTTCGAGCCGCCCACGCTTGAGCTGCGCCGAAAGGCGATTGCCATATCCGGGCATCGTCATCTCGACGCGCCGTCCGTCGACCTTCACATCGGGAACACGCGCGCGTTCCGGGCCGTTGATCAGGTAACCGACGAGCGCCTGCTGTTCCTGCTTGAGCTCGAGACCAAAGGGCAGGTCGCCTCCGGGCAGCGTCAGCACGGCGCGATACAGTCCGGGCTCGATGCGTGCCTGCTCGCCGCAGGACAGCAGCAGGACCAGCGCGATGACGCCAAGCGCCCGCACGGCGCGGCGTGAGAATTCATCTCGCATGGATGGTGCCCCGCTCGTGAATACCCGCTGGAAGGCTAGCGTCCCTCCAGCGGCCGCTCAACCCTCACGCTCAGCGTGCGGTTATCGGCTCGTAACGGGGTTGCGCGACGACGCGCCCGAGCCAGGCGCGAATGGCGGGAAAACTCGTCAGAGAAAACCGGCCTTCCTCTGCGACGTGCGTGTACGCGTACAGGCTGATATCGGCGAGTGAGTACTGGTCGCCCACGAGAAAGTGGCGGCCCACCAGGCCCTTTTCCAGCACCTCGAGGGCCTGGTAGCCCTTGTCGACCTTCTCCTTGAGCTTCTCGCCCAGCTCCGCCTCGGTCTTGCCCAGCGAGTGCAGCCAGAAACGCACCGTGCCGATGTTGGGTTCCAGGTTATATTGCTCGAAGCACAACCACTGCCACAGCTGGGCCCGCTGCAATCGATCCGTCGGCACCAGGCGCGAGTTTTCGGCGAGGTACCAGATGATCGCGTGGCTTTCGGACAGAAATCCCTGGCCGTTGATCTCCAGCACGGGGATGCGGCCGTTGGGGTTCTTGGTAAGAAATTCCGACGTACGTGTGAGTCCCTTCTTGATGTCGACCTCCACCAGCCGGTACGGAATGCCCAACTGCTTCAGCACCAGGCGAACCTTGTAGCCATTGCCGGAAGGCAGGTAGTCGTACAGGGTGAGGGGGTTGGTCATGGAATCGGGGCCGATGCTAATTGAAAAGAGCCGCGGCAGGGGCGGTCGTCCAGCGCCTGCCGCGGCTCGGAGTCGCGCTCATTGCGCGAGGATGATCTCGCCCTCTGCCGGGCCGCGGGCGGTGGCCAGTCGCAGCCGGCCCTCTAGCTCCGTCGCGAAGCGCGGCGCAAGCACCAGCATTTCGCCGAGCTGCGTGGGCAGCCGGGGGGCAGTCACCGCCATGGCTCCCACTAGCTTCACGCCGCCGTCCGCGATGCGTGCCTCATACACGACGTCACTGACGCCGCCAGTTGCGCTCGCAGGGGTGCACAGCGCGCCCTTGGTGGCTGCACAAACCGTGATCGTCTGCTCCGCCGTTGCGACGCCCGCCGGTTGCTCGTGCTGCAGTAGCACCAGTCCCGAGGCGAAGATCAACAGTGACAGGACAAATCCAGCTCGCGCTTTCTCAAGTTCGCTCATGACCCACTCCTTTCCGGCTCCTCCGGCTCGCCGCCGGCACCCCACGGGTGTCTTTTTGACGTGGGCGCAATTTCGGCTAGATTCGCCACTCCAGCAAACGCAATACTTGAATGCGTCTTAAGGGAACTTGAAGTGGCCTCAGCCTACGACCGATTGCCTCTGAACGCCCTGAGGGTGTTTGAAGCAGTAGCTACCCGCCTGAGCTTCGCGGAAGCGGCCGAGGCACTGCACGTCACGCCCGCCGCCGTCAGCATGCAGGTGCGCACGCTCGAGGAGTACTTGCAGGTCCCGCTCTTCCGGCGTAGCGGGCGCAAGGTAGCGCTGACCCCGGAAGGCGAGCAGCTCCTGCCCGGGATCCGGCGCGGACTCGATGAGCTGGAAGCGGCGCTCAACGAGCTGCGCAACGACCGCAAGGGTGGCCAGCTCAACATCAGTATGCTGGCTTCCTTCCTGCAGAAGTGGCTCATGCCACGGCTGCCGGATCTGCGCAACCGGCACCCTGATGTCGAGCTGCGCGTGCATACCTCGCGCGAGAACGTCGATTTCTCGCGCTCCGACTTTCACGCTGCCATTCGGCTCGGCACCGGGGATTACAAGGGGCTGCACAGCGAGAAAATCATGGACGAGTGGATCGTCGCCGTGGCTGCGCCCGCGCTGCTCGCCAAACATGGCCCGTTGCTCAACTCGCAGCCCCTGGAAAGATATCCGCTGCTACAGAGCACGGACGAACCCTGGGTTCATTGGCGCGAGATGGGTGCCGGCGAAGTCAGGCCGGTGCGCGGATCGGTGCTCGACGACTCGGTGAGCGTGATCATGGCGGCGGAGCAGGGGCTGGGATTCGCGCTGGTGCGCTGGAGCCTGGCGGCGAGCGACCTGCAGGCCGGCCGTCTGCAGTTTGCGAGCCCGGTAGCGCTGCCTTATCGCTGGGCCTATCACTTCGTGTGCCCGAAGTCCTACGCAACGCTGCCCAAGATCGCGAAGTTCATCGAGTGGCTGCGCGAGTCGGTCAAGGCGTTTCCCGCACCGCAAGCGTTGATGGCGGAGAAGGGCATCGCTGCCCAGCCGCCGCCGGCGGCCTCTCCGCCCGCCAAGCCGGCACCGGCGCGCACACGCGCCAAGGCCGCAGCGCGGGCACGACGCTGATCCAAGCTTCGGTACGCCTCCCAAAGCGGGGCGACATGCGCTCAAGCGCGCAGCGTCTGCTCCAGCCGGCTGACCGTCTCGGGCCCGACCTTGGCGCGCAGGTTGTCCAGAATGATCGGCACGAATTTCTGTGCATGATCGCTCGTCATGTTGAGCCTGGAAAATCCGGACACGATCGTCGTCAGCAGCACGGCGTTTCCACCGGCCAGCGACGCGATGGTGCCGAACAGACCGCCGCCACTGTTCGGTGCCTGCTGGATGAGTAAGTCGATCCCCGGCACCGAACCCAGCATTCGATCGAACTCCACACTTCCCAGCTTGTCCCTGGCCGCCTTGAAAAGGATCGCCGCGCCGCCCTGCGCTTGCGCTTCACTGATCCTGAGTTTCTGACTCAGCTCTGCGACGAGGTCTCTCATACCTGGCTCTCAGATCTTGAACGCCGGTCGCGGCAAGCCTTCCACATCCTCGCGCCATGGCACCCAGAGCAGACCCATGCGGCCGACTGCGATATCTGATTTGCGCGCGCTCAGCGTGACGTCGCGGAGCGGGATCGTCTGCGGATCGACGCTGGCCTGCAACGCGGCGATCTCCTGCTCGCATTCGGCATTGAGCGCCGCGAGCCGCTGCTGCAACACTTCTTCGCTGTCGCTGGCGCGCGCAACATCCTCGTGTTCGCGCCCGATACGGCCCACAGAGCGAGCGGCGGTGGCGGCGCGCCCGACTGTACCCGAAGCGAGGCGGCGCGAGCCGAACAACGCGCCCAGGACCGTCGCGCCGATCGAAATGGCACTCGACAGTTTCTGTTGCGAGTACTGCGCCTGTTCCCGCGCCACTCGATCCCGCGCGCGGCGCAGCTGGTCCTGCAGCGCCTGCACGCGCGGGGCGTACTTGGTGCGCAGCTTCTCGACCAGAGCATCGCGCTGTTCGCGCAGTGCCTGTGAGATTCGCGCACGGAAATCGCCTTCGGTTTCGAGGGCCCTGGACCCAAGCTTGAGCTGGTCACAGGTATAAACAGTGAGCTTGGCGTACTGGTATAGATACTCCTCGAGTGACTTTACCCAGCCGTCGTAGCTCGCTGCGCGCAACGCGGCGGCGGGTACGTCGCCGAAGCGTGCGCCGCTCTGCGGTTGCGCGTCACAACGACTCTTGAGGTCCTCGACCACACTTGCGTCCTGCCACGCCGCGTCGTTCTCATCGTCGGAGAATGGCGCGACGTAGGACGCTTCACTCCACACATCAACACCGGACTTCGAATCCACGTAATGCAGGCGCGTCAGTCCTGCAAGCATGGGCTTGTACGTGAGCGCCCCCTCGCCCGCGGTGGTCGGCTTGAGGAAGTACTCACTGACATTGGCCGGAAGCGCAGGCCTGCTGCTCGACGCCGGCGCGTCAGTACTTGCTGCAATTGGCGGCGCGAGTTTCGTCACCGGGCCGCTCTGGCGGCGTGCGCTCATCAGCTTCTGGATTTCCGTAAGGGTCAATGGTCCGCGCAGGTACGACAGGGCCCAACGGCTCTGGAATAGCACCGGCGCATCGTCGTGAACGTTGCGCATCAGGAAGACGCGGCTCGTCAGGTTCGAAAGCAGCCTCTCGAGGCTGGGTCGATCGAGTCCTTCCCCAGCCAGCGCGCTCTCGAGTCCTTCGACCACGCGCTGTTTGTCGCGCTCGGTCTGCAGCCGGCCGATGAGCCAGGTGCCCGCGTTTGACAGCCCCTTGTAGTCGAGATCGACCGGATTCTGTGTTGAGAGCACCACGCCCAGACCGAACGCGCGTGCCTGCTTGAGGAGCGTCAGCATCGGCAGTTTCGCCGGCGGCATCGCGCTCGGCGGGAAGTAGCCGAAGATCTCGTCCATGTAGAGCAGCGCTCGCAGGCTCGACGTGCCGCTCTGATTACGCATCCAGGCGATCACTTCGTTGAGCACGAGTGTCACGAAGAACATGCGCTCTGCATCGCCCAGGTGCGCGATCGACAGGATCGAAATGCGCGGCTTACCCTCGGGAGTGAACAGCAGACGTTGCACATCGAGTGGCTCACCTTCCATCCACGCCGAGAACCCGGGTGAGGCCAACAGGTTGTTGACGGACATCGCCAGCCCGGTTCGATCCTTGGCAGGGAAAAAGCTTTCGAGATCGAATACGCCCACGCGGTCGAAAGGCGGCTTCTGGATTGCGGCGATGAGTGCCGGGATATCGAGCGCCTGGCCGGCGCTCCAGCTCCTGTCGAAGATGTTCGCGATCAGGATGTGTTCGCGACTCTTCAATGGATCGGCGTCGATGCCGAGCAGGCCGAGCAGGCCCGAGGTCACGGCCGTGATCCGATCACGCAGCGCGGCAGGATCGTCGGAGCCCGTGCCCGCTGGAGGAGCGAAAGACTTCAGGACCGACAGCGACAGTCCCGCATCACTCCCCGGTGTATAGATCGCGAAGTCCGCACTTTCACGCAGACGCGCAATGCGGGCCGGATCCTCGCCCCACTGGGCCAGGCCGTCGCGCCATGTACTAGCGACCTTGGCGGCATAGTCGTCCGGAGAGAGATTCTGCCGCGCAGCCTCGGCCGTATCGATCCACGGCCGAAAATCGGCGGGCGCGAGATTCGGAAACGTCAGCAGCAGATTGCCGAGGTCGCCTTTGGGATCTATGGCGATCGCCGGAATTCCATCAATGGCCGCCTCCTCCAGCAACGTCAGGCACAACCCCGTCTTGCCGCTGCCCGTCATGCCGACGCAGACCGCGTGCGTGGTGAGGTCTTTGGAATCGTAGAGGATCAGTTGCTCGCTGAGCGTCCTGGCTGCTGGATCGAACTCGCCGCCGAGATAGAAGACTCCCAGCTTCTCAAAGTCCGCCATGGTGCCCCCCTTTTTCCGCTCCCGGCCACAGTCTGGCACGGAACTAATGCCTTTCGTAATCCGACTTCACGCGTGGCAAAGCGGATTCGTTGCCGCGCCCGCGCTCGAAGACAAGACGCTCGTGTTCGGTGGACTCGACGGGTCCCTGTACGCGTTCGCGGTCGAGTAGTCCGCTACCGGTATCCGCGGGCCTGCAACTCGAACAACTTAGCGTAGCGGCCCCCGAGCCTCACCAGCTCTGCGTGTGTGCCACGCTCGACGATCCGGCCTTCTTCCAGCACCGCGATTTGATCCGCCATGCGTACGGTGGAGAAGCGATGGGAGATCAGGATTGCAATCCGGTCGCGAGTGAGCGAACGAAAGTGCTCGAACACGGTGGCCTCGGCTCCGGCATCGATGGACGCAGTCGGTTCGTCGAGGACGAGAATGTCGGCGCCGCCGCGCATGAACGCGCGTGACAGTGCGACCTTCTGCCATTGTCCTCCGGAGAGCTCGCGGCCATCCTTGAACCACTTGCCGAGCTGTGTGTAAAAACCTGATGGCAGCTCGCGCACGAATGGGGTGGCCATTCCCTTTTCGGCTGCCTCATGCCAGCGCGACTCATTGGAGAATTCACGCACGTCGCCGGCGCCGACGTTCTCGCCCACCATCAGCTGGTAGCGCGCGAAGTCCTGAAAGATGACGCCGATACGCTGACGCAGCGTGTCTTGATCCCACTCGTTGAGGTCGCGTCCGTCGAGGAGGATACGGCCCGAAGTCGGCTGGTACAGGCGCGTGAGGAGCTTGATGAGCGTGGTCTTGCCGGACCCGTTCTCACCTACCAACGCCAGACTCTCGCCCGGACGGATGTGCAATGAGATGTCTTCGAGCGCCGGCTTGTCGCTCCCCGGATAGCTGAACGTGACGTTTTCAAAGCGAATGCCATCGCCGGGCAGCAGACCCGCGGCTTCAACGCCGCCCGGCGCGGTCACGGGCTGTTCGAGATACTCATAGAGTGTCGACAGATACAGGTTGTCCTCGTACATGCCCCCGATCGCGGACAGGCTAGCCGACACGGCCGCCTGGCCTTGCCGGAACAGCATGAGGTACATCGTCATCTGTCCCAGTGTGATTACGCCGCGTACTGTCTCGACCGCGATCCATGCGTAGCCGCCGTAGAGAGCCGCGGTGCCGATCAGCCCCATGGCAAAACCCCAGCTGTCGCGCCGGATGGTGAGATCGCGATCCGCGGCGTAGAGCCGGCTGAAGATGTCGCGATAGCGCCCGAGAAAGAGATCGCCCAGCTCGAACAGCTTCACTTCCTTGGCATGGTCTTCGCGCGCAAGCACTGTCTCGAGATACATCTGCATGCGCGATTCCGGCGAGCGCCAGCGGAACAGCCGGAACGCGTCACCCGAGAACTTGGCCTCGGCCACAAACGCGGGCAGTCCGGCGAGGAGCAGCACGATCACCGCCCAGGGCGAGAAGTGCACCAGCAGTACCGCATAGCTCACGAGCGATATCGCGTTCTGCGCCAGGCCGAAGGTGCGCATCACGAGGCTGAGCGGTCGGCTCGACGCCTCCCGGCGCGCACGAGTGAGCTTGTCGTAGAACTCGCTGTCCTCGAACTGTTGCAGCTCGAGGGTGAGCGCCTTCTCGAGAATCATGACATTGACGCGCTGACCCAGCTGCGCGCGCAACAGCGACTGACACAGAGAGATACCGCGCTGCGTGGCGGCGATCGTCGCGACGATGACGGCCTCGAGCGCGACGAACTGCAGCACCGGCCGATACGCGGCGCCGCCCACATCGGCGTAGATGCGAATGGCGCCCACCACGCTGTCGACGATGAGCGAGCCCACGTAGGCAACTGCGGCCGGCAGTGCGCCGGCGAGCAACGTCAGCGCGGCGAGAGCGAGGCTGAGCCCTCGACTCGTGGTCCAGACGAGCTCGATGGCGCGGCGGCTGTAGCGAAACACACCGAAGAATCCCTGGGCTAATGCCGTGCCTTCGCTTTTCGCGTAGAGATTGGGCGACAAAGGAGGTGTGCGTCTCATGAAAAGGGGCAGCGCTGTATGGGGTCTGCCCGGCCAAAAGCGAGTCCTGGGTGTGATCCGTCTCGCGTTCCGACATGTTTGCTGCACCGCGGAATCGCGTTTTGGATCATGCTGGCTTCTCAATGACCTGCATTATGAATATAAGCGTGATCCGAGGGGGCAGATTGCAAGCAGGAGATCTGGATGACTGGCCCGAAGCCGCCGAAGCCGGAAAAGCCCGGCGCCGCGGTGCCCGAAGACAATCCCGAGTCCGAGAAGACATCCGGGCGCGTGAGCTTTGACGCGCGTGGCAACGCTGTTTGGGAATGGTCCATGGCGACGGGCAAGTTTGGCAGCAATGTCGATACGGAGCGCCTGAAGAAACTCTACCCGGACCTCAAGATCGCAGATGATCCGCCGCAGAAGGCAAAGACCTTCGGCACCGCTCCCGAACAGCGCGGCCCCGGCTTCGATCCCTACAACACGCATGCCCAACGTCCCGCAGCTGCGCCCAAGAGTCCCGGTGGCGGGTTCGACCCTTACAACACCACCTCGGCACCACCGGAAAAGAGCGACTCGCGCTCGGGTAAGCCCAAGGATCTGCGACGCCTGAGCGAGTGGATCACGAAGCAGCGTGGGCAGAAGAAAGGCGGGGAATGAAGCGCGAATCCGGATACGTTCGCTGCTAGTCCTTGTTTGCTGCGACCAGCTTCTTGCGGTACTTGCGCGTGAGCTCGATGAATCTCGACGTCGGCCCCGCGTCTTCGTAAATCGGGTCACCCTGCTCGTCCCTCGAAATCACCTTGCTTCCCTTCACGTAGGGCATCGAGGCAGCCAGTTCTGTCAATGCTGCATTGATCAGGTCGGTGATGATCTGTTCGCGACTCGCCCCCGGATACATCTCCGCCAGGGCCTGAATGCGTGCGGCATCGTCCACCGGCAGTCGCACGGCGTACTCGGTGGCGCTAAGCGCCGGGCGGGCGTTTCGCTGCCAATGGTCCAGGAGATCTTTGAACGACACACGCCCTCCAGATTAGAAATCAGCGCCAGACCGCGATTATACGCGGCTGCTATTCACCCATAGCCGCAGGCTTGGGGCCAATAACCAGCCGGTATTTACCCGCACTTGACCGCACTCCCTATAGTCGGCAGCGATGTATCGCTACGACGTCATCGACCAGGCACTCGTGGATGAGCGCGTCGCGCAGTTTCGCGACCAGACGCGCCGCTTCCTCGCGGGCGCGCTGAGTGAGGACGAATTCAAGCCCCTGCGGCTGCGTAACGGCCTATACATCCAGCGCTTCGCGCCGATGCTGCGCATCGCGATTCCTTACGGCCTGCTCTCGGCGCGCCAGATGCGCACGCTGGCAGACATCGCGCGCCGCTATGACCGCGGTTTTGGACACTTCACCACACGCCAGAACCTGCAGTTCAACTGGCCCAGGCTCGAGGATGTGCCTGACATCCTTGCCGAGCTGGCGCAGGTGCAGATGCACGCCATGCAGACAAGTGGCAACTGCGTGCGCAACATCACCGCCGATCATCTCGCCGGTGTGACGCCGGATGAGATCGACGATCCACGACCGTACTGCGAGATCGTGCGCCAGTGGTCCACCTTGCACCCGGAGTTTTCCTACCTGCCGCGCAAGTTCAAGATTGCCGTGACCGGTACGCCTGCCGACCGCGCGGCCTCGCAGGTGCACGACATCGGGCTGCACCTCAAGCGCAACGCGGTGGGTGAGCTCGGTTTCGAAGTGCTGGTGGGCGGCGGGCTCGGACGCACGCCGATCATCGGTCACGTGATACGCGAGTTCCTGCCGCGCGAGGATCTGCTTTCCTACCTGGACGTGATCCTGCGCATCTACAACGAGCTCGGGCGGCGCGACAACCTCAACAAGGCGCGCATCAAGATCCTGGTGAAGAGCCTGGGGCCCGCGGAGTTTGCTCGCCGGGTCGAGGAGGAATGGGCGCAAGTCCGCAAGCACGGCCTCGCGCTCGACGTCCGCGAGATCGAACGCATGCGCGCGTTCTTCACGCCACCGGCTTACGAGCCGCTCGAAAACCACGATGCCACAGTGGGGCGCGAGCCGGCATTCAAGGCTTGGCATCGCTACAACACGCGTGCGCACAAGGTCTCGGGCTATCGCGTTGTGTTTCTGTCACTCAAGGCACACGGTGAGGCCCCGGGCGACCTGACTGCGGCGCAGATGGATGGAGTGGCGGATCTCGCCGAGCGCTACAGCTTCGGGCTACTTCGCGCCTCGCACGATCAGAACCTGTTGCTGGCTGACGTGCGCCAGCTCGACCTGTACGAGCTCTGGCACGCGCTCGTCGCCCTGGGACTGGCGACGCCCAACATCGGCACGCTGACCGACATGATCTGCTGCCCGGGTCTCGATTTCTGCTCGCTCGCGAACGCGACCTCGATACCCGTGGCGAAGCAGATCCAGCGCCACTTCAGCGATCTCGACTACCTCTACGACCTGGGCGAGATCCAGATCAAGATGTCGGGCTGCATGAATGCCTGCGGTCATCATCACGTAGGGCACATCGGCATTCTCGGCGTCGATAAGCACGGCGAAGAGTGGTACCAGATCACGATCGGCGGCTCTGCGAGCGACGACGCTTCGCTGGGTGAGGTCATTGGCCCTTCCGTGCCACAGAGCGCCGTCGCCGACACGATCCAGAAGCTGGTTGATGTCTATGTAGAACAGCGGCGCGAGGAAGAGCGCTTCATCGACACCGTGCGACGGATCGGGGTCGAGCCCTTCCAGGACCGCGTATATGGGACGAGAAACGATGCGCGAAATTATTCGGCGGCGTGAAGTCATCATCGACGATTGGCGGACGATCGACGAGGACCCCAAGGGCGAAAGCGGGCAGGTGATCCTGCCGCTGACGCGATGGCATGCCGAGCGCGATCGATGGTGGTCGTGGAACGGCCGGATCGGCGTGCGCATCAATCCGGCGGACCGTGTCGAACTGCTGCGCGCGGACTTGGCGCGCCTGGCACTCATCGCCATTGAGTTCCCAACCCCGAGTGAAGGGCGCGGCTACAGCCAGGCGCGTGTACTCAGGGATCGCCTCGGGTTCACAGGGGAGATCCGTGCTGTCGGGCACGTCAAGCGCGATCAGATCTTCTTCATGGCTCGCTGCGGCATCGATGCCTTCGAGCTGGCGCAGGGCGTCAATCCCCAGTCGGTGCTCGCGGCTTTCGACGATTTCGACGTCGCCTACCAGCCGTCGACGGTTCCGCTGAAGGGTCAGCGCGGCTTCTACGCTACTTGAGCGGCAGCTCGATATCGGCGAACAGCTGCTCGACCGCCAGCGTCCCCGAAGCGGACTGAGCACGGTCAACGAGACGCCGGCTGAGGTGCGGTGCGAACAGCTGCAGGAATTCGTACATGAACTTGCGCAGCAGCATCCCACGTCGAAAGCCGATCCAGGTTACGTGCTCGGGGAAGATATGACTCGCATCCAGGGACACGAGATCACGATCCTCCGCCTCCTCTACCGCCATGCTGGCCACGATGCCGACGCCGAGCCCCAGGCGCACGTAGGTCTTGATTACGTCGGCGTCGCGCGCCGTGAGCGCTACGTCCGCGGTAAAGCCGCCGCGCGCGAAGATGTCCTGCAGTGACGAAGGGCCGCTGAAGCCGAACACGTAAGTGACGATCGGGTGCTCGGCGAGGTCCTTCAGCGTAAGCCGGCTTTCGTTCGCCAACGCATGACCGTGCGGCACGACGACGCGCCGGCGCCACCGATAACACGGTAGCAGCACCATTTCCGAGAACAACTGCTGCGAGCCGGTCGCGATCGCAAAGTCGATGCGGTCGAGGTGTGCCATCTCGGCGATCTGCTCGGAGGTGCCCTGGTGCAGATGCAGGCGGATGTGGGGGTAGCGCTCGCGGAACGCCGTGATCACATTTGGCAGTACGTAACGAGCCTGCGTGTGCGTGGTACCGATCGACAGGCTGCCGCGGGTCTCATCGCGCAGCTCCTCCGACAGGCCCTTGATGCTCTGCACTTCGCGCAGCACCGTCAGGGCGCGATCGATGACTTGCTGCCCGGCTGGCGTGATGTGGGCCAGGTTGCGCCCATCGCGAGCAAAGATCTGAAATCCGAGCTCATCCTCGAGCAGCTTGATCTGCTTGCTCACACCCGGCTGCGAGGTGTGGAGCTTCTGGGCAGCGGCCGTGATGTTGAGCCCGTTCTGGGCCACAGCGGCGAGATAACGCAGTTGATGCAGCTTCATGGACTGCAGACTGTATGCAAGAACGGACGCCAACAGAAGCCATAACCGGCACCTCGGTCATCATTCCGGGCAGTTATGAGACGCCTCGCCCGGTTCCAATCCATAACTGGACTGCATCGGTTCAGAACAAACGCTTCGTATTTGGCCCGTAACTCCGTTGCTAGAGTCCAATGACCCCGCAGTCCGGACGAGTGTCATGACGCAGTCGCTGAGCCCAGAGCTGGAACGCAAGGCATCGAACGTTCGAGCGTTGCTTGAGCAGGGCGTCGCCGCTTTCGGCGACGTCGTCTACGCCAGCAGTCTCGGTCTCGAGGCGATGGTGCTCACGGACATCATCTGGACGCAGGTGCCGGGCATCGAGATCTTCAGCATCGATACCGGGCGGCTGCACGAGGAGACCTATTCACTGCTCGATCGCGTGCAGCGCCGCTACGGCAAGCGCATCCGCGTGTATTACCCGCAGGCCGAGATGGTCGAGAGCTTCGTCGTGCAGCATGGCATCAACGGCTTCTATTCCGGCGTCGACGAACGTCTGAGCTGCTGCCATGTGCGCAAGGTCGAGCCGTTTCGTCGCGCCATCGCCGGGCGCAGGGCGTGGATCACGGGCGTGCGGCGTCAACAGTCAGCGCAGCGCGCGGAAGGCCAGCCGGTCGAATGGGATGGTGAGAACGGCTTGTACCGGATCAGCCCGCTGCTCGACTGGACCCAGGCTGAAGTACAGGAATACGTACAGGCGCTCAAGCTGCCGTACAACCCGCTGCACGATCGCAGTTTCCCCAGCATCGGTTGCGCACCCTGCACGCGTGCCATCGAGGCGGGGCAAGACAGTCGCGCTGGACGCTGGTGGTGGGAAAACTCGGAATCGCGTGAGTGCGGCCTGCAGCCTCGCATCCGCGTCGTCGCAACTGCCGCAGCCAGGTAGTTCGCATGGACTTCCTCCCGATCTTTCTCGATCTGCGCACGCGCCGCGCGGTGATCGTCGGCGGTGGCGCCGTCGCAGGACGCAAGACCGAGCTGCTGCTGCAGGCAGGAGCCGCCGTGCTCGTCGTGGCCCCGGTACTGAGCGCCGAGCTGCGCGCGCTGCGAGATACGGGAAGGATCGATCACCGCGCTGAGACGTTTACACCCGGCGTGCTCGATGGCGCCGTCGTGGTCATCGCCGCCACCGATCAGGCCGCGGTGAATTCCGCCGTGGCGGCAGCCGCCAGGACCCGCGGCATTCCGGTCAACGTCGTCGATGACCTGGAGCATTCGAGCTTCATCCTGCCCGCAATCATCGATCGTTCACCAGTCATCGTCGCGGTGGGCACGAGTGGCCGTTCACCGGTCCTGGCCCGTTTCGTGCGCGAACGCATCGAGGCCCTGCTGCCGCCGACCCTCGGTCGACTCGCCGCCTTCGCCGGCCGCTGGCGCCGCAAGGTGGCACGCAGACTCGTAACGCTCGCCGAGCGTCGACGCTTCTGGGAACGCGTGCTGTCCGGTTCAGTGGCGACGCATGTGCTTGAGGGCCGGGACGCGCAGGCGGACTTCGAGCTACGCCGCGAGCTGAAGCGTTCAGCGCAGGCCCCTGCGGCAGGAGTTGGCGAGGTCTACCTGATCGGTGCAGGTCCGGGGGACCCGGACCTGCTTACGCTGAAAGCAGCACGCCTGCTGCAGCAGGCTGATGTGATTCTCTATGACCGGCTGGTGCCTGAGGCTATCGTCGCACGTGCGCGGCGCGACGCACAACGCATCTACGTCGGCAAGGAGGCCGGTAATCACCACGTGACGCAGGATTGCATCAATGAACTTCTGATCGAACAAGCGCTCGCGGGCAAGCGCGTGTGCCGCCTGAAGGGCGGCGACCCGTTCGTGTTTGGCCGTGGAGGCGAGGAGCTCGAAGCGCTCGTGCGGCACCGGATTCCTTTCACTGTCGTGCCCGGAATCACGGCGGCGCTCGGTGCAGCGGCCTACGCGGGCATTCCGCTCACGCACCGCGATCACGCCCAGTCCGTCACGTTCGTGACCGGGCATGCGCGGGAGTCGGGTGTGCCGATCGACTGGCGCCAGCTCAGCCGCCCCGGACAGACAGTGGTGTTCTACATGGGATTGAGCCAGCTACGTACGATCTTCGCCAACCTGGCCGCGGCGGGCGCGCCACCCGAGCTGCCTGCGGCCGTGGTGGCGCAAGCAACGCTTCCCGAACAGCAAACCATCGTCGGAACGCTTGCGACCCTGGCCGAGCAGGTCGAGGAGCAGGCGGTCGTCTCACCCGCACTGCTGATCGTCGGCGAGGTGGTACGGCTCCGCGCGACCCTCACGAGCGACGCAGAGCGCGCCCCGCGAGAAGTACTCGCGAGCGAATCACGTCCGCCCGAGGTGAAGTCGGCATGACTCGGCGCGCGGCCTTCTCCGGGTCGGTGGGCAACACACCGCTCATCCGGCTCGAACGCTTCAGTGCCCAAACCGGTTGCGAGATCCTGGGCAAGGCGGAGTTCCTGAATCCAGGCGGCTCGGTCAAAGATCGGGCGGCGCGCGCGATCGTCGATGATGCCGAGCGGCGCGGAACTCTGCGCGTCGGCGGCACGGTGGTGGAAGGAACGGCGGGCAACACCGGCATCGGACTGGCGCATGTGTGCAACGAGCGCGGTTATCGCTGCGTGATCGTGATGCCGGATAACCAAGCGCCGGAAAAGGAGCAGCTGCTGAGGGCCCTCGGCGCCGAGGTGCGGCTCGTCAGGGCGGTGCCCTATGCCGACCCGAATCACTATCAGCGCGTCGCGGCGCGCACCGCGCAGGAAATCCCGGGCGCAGTCTGGGCGAACCAGTTCGACAACACGGTCAACGCCCAAGCGCACTTTGAGACCACGGGACCGGAGATCTGGGCGCAGACCGACGGGCGCATCGACGCGTTCGTGGCTGCTGCCGGCACCGGCGGAACACTGGCCGGCGTGTCGCGCTACCTCAAGTCGAAGCGCGACGAGGTAATCATCGTGCTCGCCGATCCCCCCGGCAGCAGCCTCTACGAATTCGTCCGCGCTGGCACTCTCAAGCCGACGGGTACGAGTTCGATCACCGAGGGCATCGGCACCGGACGCGTCACGGCGAATCTGGCGACCGCGCGCATCGACGAGGCTCTGCACATCGAGGACCGTGAGACCGTGCGTTACGTATACCGCCTGTTGCATGAGGAAGGCCTGTTTCTCGGCAGCACCAGTGGCATCAACGTCGCGGCGGCGGTTGAGCTTGCACGACGCCTCGGCCCCGGTCACCGGGTCGTGACGGTGCTGTGCGACGGCGGATCGAAGTATCTGTCGCGCCTCTTCAATACCACGTGGCTCGAGCAGAAAGGATTGTTCAACTTCGCCGGGGGCAATACGCGCAACCCCGGTAACGCCTGGGGGAACGCTCGTGTCGCGTGAATCGCAGCTAGCCCTGATCGACGGGCCCGCGATCGACACCGATGTCGTTATCGTGGGCGCGGGCCCGGTAGGGTTATTCCAGGTGTTCGAGCTCGGCCTGCTCGGGCTGAAGTGCCATATCGTCGATTCGCTTCCGGTGGCCGGCGGGCAGTGCGTCGAGCTCTATCCTGACAAGCCGATCTACGACATTCCCGCTATCCCCGTCTGCACCGGCCGCGAGCTCATCGAGCGGCTGCTCGAACAGATCCGCCCCTTCGACGCCGGAGTTCACCTGGGCCAGGAAGTCACGGAGGTTCATCGGCGCGAGGATGGCCGCTTTCACGTCGTCACGAGTCGGGGCACGCACTTTCGCGCGGGCGCCATCGTCATCGCTGGCGGCGTGGGGTCGTTTCAGCCTCGACGTCTCGCTCTCGACGGCGCCGAACGCCACGAGGGGCACACGCTCCACTACCGGGTGCGCGATCCGCGCATCTTTGAAAACGAGGATCTCTTGATCCTGGGCGGTGGAGACTCGGCGCTTGACTGGACGCTGAATCTGGTGGAGCGCGCCCGCTCGGTCGTGCTCGTGCATCGACGGCCGGAGTTTCGCGCCGCACCGGCGTCGGTCGCGCGCCTGTTCGAACTGCACGACGCTGGGCAGCTCGACTACCTCGAAGGCCACGTGCAGCAGATCATCGAGGTCGAAGGGCAGCTCGCCGGGGCGGCCGTGCGTACGCCGGATGGCCTCACGCGACGCGTGAGCGCGACCCAACTGCTGGTTTTCTGGGGTCTGCACCCAAGGCTCGGCCCAATCGCGGAGTGGGGGCTGGAACTCAACCGGCGCGCTCTGCGCGTGGATGCGGCGAAGTTTGAGACGAGTGCCCCGGGGATCTTCGCCGTCGGCGATATCAACGATTATCCGGGGAAAAAGAAACTGATTCTGAGCGGATTTCACGAGACCGCACTCGCCGCCTTCGCGATCCAGGCGCACCTCGAGCCCGGAAGAAAAGTCTACCTGCAGTACACGACGACCAGCCCGGTCATGCATCGTCGCCTTGGCATCGCAGGACCAGATGCCGAGCCTGCCAGGGAGCCCTCACGGCGTTCCGGCACCGCCTAGGCGATGCGATAGCTGCAGTGAGCACAGCAAAAAATGTTCTGATATCAATGCCCTACACGATACAGGCCGCGCAAAAGTGTAGACTTCCGGCACATTCCAGTGTCTGGAGGTCTCATGGCCGAAACCGCGACCCCCACCGCGCCGACAACGATCAGCAAGGAAGAGCGCAACTGGGCAATGCTCGCTCACCTCAGCGGTCTGCTCGCATTCGCGACGCTGATCGGCGGCATTCTCGGCCCGCTCGTGATGTGGCTCATTCGTAAGGACGACATGACCTTCGCCGCCGATCAGGCCAAGGAAGCACTCAACTTTCAGATCTCGGTATTCGTCGCGGGCCTGATTGCCGGTGTGCTGTGCCTGGTGCTCATTGGTTTCGTGCTGCTGGCACTGCTGGTCATCGTCGATCTGATCCTCGTGATCGTCGCCGCCGTGAAGGCGAGTGAAGGCGTGGCCTATCGCTATCCGTTCAACCTGCGCCTGATCTCCTGATCCACCTACCCGCGGATGTACGTTCCGGAACATTTCAGGGAGGCGGACCTCGCGCGCCTCGACTGGCTCGTCTCTCACGATGCGTTCGGTACGCTGGTGTCCATCGTGGACGGTGCGCCGTTCGCATCACACCTGCCGGTGCTGTATCGGCGCGAAAGCAGCCAGGTCGTCGTAACGGGGCACTGGGCGCGTCCCAATCCGCAGTGGCGCGACATCGAGGGGCAGCGGGTACTTTTCATCTTTCATGGGCCGCACACCTACATTTCACCGCGCTGGTACGTCGAACCGCGCCGGCACGTCCCCACTTGGAACTACGCGGTCGCGCACCTGTACGGGCACATTCGTCTCGTCAGCGAGCGCGCGGCGCTCGAACGGATCGTGTCAGCACTCGCGTACAAGTACGAAAGCGGACATCCGGATGCGTGGAGCCTGGCGAATGCGGATCCCGGCAATCTCGCGATGCTGCGCGGCATCGTCGGCTTCGAGTTGACCGTGGAAGAGATCCAGCTCAAGTTCAAGCTCAACCAGAACCACGCGCGCGGCAATGTTGAGGGGGCCATCCGAGGCCTCGGATCCGTGCGCGCCGACGATGCGCAGTCCGTCTTGAAGCTCATGCAGGAAACCCTCGGGCAGGATCGGGGGGCCTAGAATTTCCACAGCACGCCGAGCGACGGAACCAGCTCCGGCCAGTTGCGGACCGATGCGTCGAAGTCGATGGCGCCTCCCGGTGCGCTCGTCACGCTGTACTGCACGCAGCACGGATTTTCGTTCGCCAACGCGTTGGTCACTTCCATGAAGGCGTCGATCTCCCCTTTGGTGAGTGGGAATTTGCGGCTGACGCGCAGATCGAGCGAGCGGAAATCGCCGATACGTTCCACGTTGCGCTCGCCCACTTGGACAAGCTGGATCGGGTTCCCGTTCGGATCTGTGCCCGGAACCACATGCAGTGCCGTGGTGGGCCAGGAGCTGTGGTAGGTCGCCGCCAGAGTAGCGTCCCAGGACCGGTCGAACCAATGGATGCCCGCCTGCAAGGCACTGCGCTGGTCCCAGCTGCGCGGTACGTCGACCCCATCAATCCGATCGGTTGCCCGCGACCAGGCGTAACTCGCAAACCAGTTCCAGGGTCCCACGCCACGCCGTGAAACCAGGACCTCGATGCCCTCGGCGTGCGCCGATGACGGTGAGATGCTGACGCGGTCGGGCTGCAGCTCGGGCATGAGCTTGAGCGGGTCGAACTCGTTCTCGTAGCGGGTCATCAGCCGCGCGTAATGCTTGTGATAAGCCTCGACGCGCAGCTGGATCTGCGGCGCCAGATCCTGTTCGACGCTGACGATGGTGTGATCCGAGCGCTGCGCTTTGAAGAAGTGCTCGACGCCGTCTTCGACCTGCAGCTCATCGATCGCTTGCGGCTGAAAGAAGCGGCCCCAGCTGGCTCGCAGCCGCGTGCTTTCGCGCAGGTCGAACAGCAGGTTGATCCGCGGACTGATCTGCGCGTCGTCGTCAACCTCGCCGTAGGTCTGCCGGTCCCAGCGCACTCCGAGCTCGGCAGTGAGGCTTTGCCCCGCCTTTAAACGGCTGCTGACAAAGGCCGCGACGGCGTGACCTTCGGGGGCGGGGTCGAGGCGGCGGATCGTTTGGCTGCCGGGATCGCCCGGGAACGGAAAATCCGGTGCGTACGTGACCTCGCTCGCGTAGTGGTAGGTGGCGTGAAGCTGGCGCGCTTCCAGTCCCCATCGAGTGACGACTCGCGATCGCACGTGCTCGTTCTCCAGCCGCAATCCGAGGATGTCGTAGGTGCGCGAGTCGTGCACGATCCCGGTCTGGCCCGCCGGATCGTCCAGAGTGCCATCGCGATCGTTGTCGACATCGGTGAAGGAGCCAATGAGGCGGGTATGGTCTGTGGCAGACCACTCGTGATCGAGTTCTCCCCAGAGATAGTTATTGCGGTATACGACCTGTGCCTGCTCGCTCGTGGAGTCGGCGAGTGCAGTGACCCGGTCCGTAGAGGTGAGCACGTTCAGCGCGAGCGAGGTGACATCGGAAACCTTGAGCTCTAGCCGGCCAAAGGCATCGTTGTAGTTGAGATCGCCAATATCCTTGGCGGCCAAGTCTGACGCCTGATCCAGGTTGCTGCGACGAATGGCCACGAGCCAGTTGAAATCTCCATCGGTGCTCTTGCCGGCAGCGAGCCCGCCGGTATGGAACAAGCTCAATCCCAATTCGAAATACAGATTCTCCGGCGCGGTGACGGTGCGGGCATCGACCACAGCACTCATGCGATCACCTTGTTCCACGGTGAACCCGCCAAGCGAAACATCGATGCTGTCGATCACGCGCGAGTCGAGCACGCTGACCGGGCTGAGGAAATCCTTGAGGTGGAACGGCTCGGAAAGCGCGAGGCCGTTCAAGAGGATCTGGGTTTCCTTCTCCTCCCCGCCGCGAATGTGCGCCAGGCCCGAGAAACCGTTGCTGGCTGCGCCGGGCAGGCGATGCACCGCTCGCAGCGATTCGTCGGCCAGCTTCGGCAGGCTCTCGAGTTCCGCGCGCGTGAGAAACGTCTGCGAATCGAGCGTCTCGTTGGCGAGACCGTAACGGCTCGTCGTTACCACGACCTCCTGCAGCAGCTCTCCGGCTGACTTCGCCGCGGTTGCCGCGGCGGGCACCGGGGCGGGCGACTGTGGCGCTGCGACCAGCGCATAGACGCCATCACCGACGCGCGACAGCCTGAGACCCAGCGGCTCGAGCATCTCCTCGAGCATCTGGGCGGGATCACCCGTTTCGGGTTCGCGGGTGACTCGCAGTGATGAGGGAACCTGCTGCGTGTTGTAGATGACATGCAGACCATTGCGCTGCAATTCATCGATGACATCGACCAGCGGTCGGCCGCGATAGTGATCGGCGGCTGCCGGTTGGGCGACGGCGGGCGCGAGCGCCACGAGCAGGGCCAGCAGTGCGGTAGTGCATGGACGCCGCCGCGAAGGAGGTTGTACGGGTGTGTCCATCGTGGCGGGTGGTGTGCGCACACAGGCGCCTCGCAGCCACGATCATAGCGCGATCGGTAACGGCGCCGGAATGTACGCGCCCGGCGACGCAGCAGCTAGTCAATTGCTGCCGGGCGGCAGCTCGATGAGGATCTGCCCGTTCTTTTCCAAGCTCACCAGGCGTGTCGTCGACAACACTGCTGCGAGGGCGGCGCCGGGCGTCAGCCCCTCGATGGAACCGCGCAGCCGGATGCCTGCCGCCTCGGCGCGGCTCGCCGGCGTCGCGTAGGCGATATCTTCGCCGAGCTCGCGGCTTGCCCACTGCAGGAATTCCGTGAGCGGCCGATTCTCGATCAGGTACGCGGGTACGACCTGGCCCACCCAATTCCACGCCTCGCCACTGCGCGCGACGGCTTCACTGTGGACTTCGCCGTCGGGGAGAATCGTGAGCTGCGTTCCGGCCTCGCCGACGATCAGGTGGCCTCCCGCCGCGGAAACCCGCACTCGACCTTCACGCACACGGATGCGAGTACCGGAGTCCAGCACGCGCACCTCGTACTGCGTGCCCGCGTGCTGCACGACCCCGGCGGGTGTCTCGACTCGCAGGTGATTCTGCTGGTCCGGTGTGGCGCCGGCATCGACATAGAGCGCGCCACTGGTGATCACGATGTCGTCCGCGGCCGCGAGGCGCACGGCACTGTTGCCGTCGATTCGCAGCGATACGCTGCCCGCCAGCCGGAGCGAGGCGCCGCCAGCCGCACTGGTCAACAGCGTGTCGCCCGCGCGCAGTTCCTGGTTCAGGGTTAGCGGGCGTTCGGCGGGCAGGTCTCCGGAGCGCACGACCGTGCCGTCGAGCGTCCGCTCGACGGCTGCCACGACCGCGTGCCCGGGTGGCTGGCGGTTGAGCAGCAACACCGTGACAGCCACAGCGGCCAGGCTCGCTGCGACCGCAGCCTGCAAGAAACGCCGCCGGCGCATCCGTGTCGCGACGACCGCCTGCCATTCGCCATGCACCGCTGCGCGCACCTCGCGCTCGACGTCCTGCGGCGGCCTGACCCGCGGGCCGGCGGTGCGCAAGAGCCGATCCAGATCGGGATTGTCAGGGGGCAGTTCATCAGATGCGTTCATTGTCAGCTTTCTCCGCTTCTCAAGCTTCGCGGATGTCTCGGGCTGCAGCGCCGAACACGGTCTCGAGCGCCTGGCGAAATGCCTCGCGCGCCCGCGCGAGCAATGACTGCGCCGCCGTGTGACCAATGCCGAGCAGCGCGCCGATTTCCTCCACCGAACGGCCTTCCACGTATTTCCACTCCAACGCATCGCCGTAGCGCGGCGGCAGACGATCGAGCACGGCGCGCACCATGCGGGCCAACTCGTCCCGGCCATAACTGCGAGCGACGTCGAACTCTTCCGGTGCCTCGATGGACTCGATCGCCGCACGCAGTTCCGCGCTGTCTTCGATCAGAACCACGCGCTCCGAGTAGCGCTTGTGCGCGCGCAGATAGTCCACGACCTCGCGCCGGCAGATCTGGCACAACCAGGTGAACAGCGCGGCTTCGCCGCGATAGTCGGCCAGCCGGCGCATCGCCTTGGTGAGGGTGGCCTGCACCACTTCGCGGGCCGCCTGGGCGTCCGAATTCAGGCGCGGGAGTGCGAAACGGTAGAGCCGTGCGAAGTAGCCGTCGAAGAACGCCGTGAAGGCGCGTTCCTCGCCGGCCAGCATGCGGCGAACCAGCCCTTGTTCCTCTGCAGCGTCGTCGGTCACGTGGAAGAATTCCTGTACCCGCGTTGGACGCGAGACAGAGTCGCAATCAATCGCCCCTCAGGTCCGCAGAGTGGCTTGATGCCTCACATCCAGCCAGAGGTTATAGGCCGCGACGAAGAGCGGAAACAGGTTGGAGAGGACACCCACCGAGTCGTTCTTGCCAAAGACGAAATACGCGAGCAGGAGCAGGCTTCCGGACACGCTCATGTACCAGAACAGTCGCGGCAGGACTGGCTTGCGGTGCCGGCGCGAGGCGAAGAGTTGCACGAACCAGCGCCCCGCAAAGAGCGTGACCCCGAGATAGCCCACGAGCTTCCAGGGGGTGATCACGATACCGAAGAATTCGACGAGTACCCTGGACACGGCGCCTCCGGCGGGAACTGTCAGGCAACGGTGCCACGCTTATATCGGAGCGCTTCGGGCTCTACAACCGGGTGGAGCTGTCCCCGCTTGACGCTGCTCGCGACGGGCGGCGATACTCCGGGCTCATGAGCACGCGCGCGACTCACGAGGCAGCATCGATCCGCTGGTGGTGGCGTCACTCCTGACGGAGTGGGCGCCTGCGCGTACAGCAAGAACGCATTCACAAGGACCCATCTCCGAACCTGAAGCCGGGGATGGGTTTTTTGTTGCCTGCTCCCCGGCCCGCAAGAGGAGCACATGCACAGGTCGTTCGACATTGCCGCGGATCTGGATACGCCGGTTTCGGCGTATCTCAAGCTGCAGCCGTTTCGTCCCCGCTTTCTGCTTGAGAGCGTGGAGGGCGGCGAACGGCTGGCGCGCTATTCCTTCATCGGTTTCGGCGATTGCCTCGAAGTGCAGCTCAAGTCCGGCGCCTTTAGCATCGATGGCAACGTCACGGCGCGCCCAACTACGCGCATGGAGCTGCTCGCTGCACTGCGCGGCGCGCTGGCGCGTGCACCTGTACCGAAGCCGGACCTCGCGCATGTTCCTCTCGCCGGGGGTCTGGTGGGCTACGCGGCCTACGATATCGTCAGGTACTTCGAGCGACTTCCGCAGCGGCCGGGTGGCGCTCAGGCGACGCCCGATGCGCATTTCATCGCGCCGCGCTCGCTCCTGGTCTTCGATCATCTGACGCGGGGAGTCGCACTGCTGCACGATGGCAGCGAGTCGGAACGGCAAAGCCTGCGCCGCGAAGTAGTGCGCGCCCTGCGCGGAGCGATCCCGCAGCACAATGGCACGCCCGATTTCTCGCAGTCCGATGCGAGCTTCAACGAGGGCGAGTTTCTGCAGGGCGTACGGCGTACGCAGGAGTACATCGCGGCGGGGGATGTCTACCAGCTGGTGCTGTCGATTCGCTTCTCCGGCCGGCATTCCCTGCGGCCCTTCGAGGTGTATCGCGCGCTCAGGTTGATCAATCCGTCGCCGTACCTGTACTTCTGCGAGCTCGGCTCGCTCGCCGTAGTTGGCTCCTCTCCGGAGGCGCTGGTGCGCCTCACCGGCCGTGCAGCCTCACTGCGCCCAATCGCGGGGACACGTCCCCGCGGCACGAGCACCGAGGACGACGCGCGGCAGGAAGGGGAGCTCAGGGCC
>Ga0326726_10000363_pt1 | contig 43010 bp, 47 predicted proteins | sample MHFenrmetagenome_2_FD_207603 | JGI IMG/M metagenome (GOLD analysis project Ga0326726, IMG submission 207603) | Lab enriched peat soil microbial communities from Michigan Hollow, Ithaca, NY, United States - MHF15MN | ecosystem: Environmental > Terrestrial > Soil > Wetlands > Peat | place: USA... | reverse complement strand
TGGTGTGCACGTCGCGCACGATCTCGAAGCCGGGGTTCGGGAGATCGACGATGAACGCCGAGTTTCTCGCCTGCGGCGGGTCGGCGTCGGGATCGGTGCACGCGATCAGGATCGCGAACTTCGCGCCGCGCGCGCCGGAAATGAACCACTTGTGCCCGTTAATGTGCCAGTTATCGCCGTGTCTCACCGCGAACGTCTGAATTCCCGTTGGGTCACTGCCCGCGACTTCCGGCTCGGTCATCGCGAAACACGAGCGCACGTAGCCGTTGCACAGCGGCCGCAGATACTTCTCGCGCTGCATCGGCGACGCGAAGTGCAGCAGCGTGTGCATGTTGCCTTCGTCGGGCGCCTGGCAGTTGATGATGAACGCCGACAGCGGCACGCGACCGCACTCGGCGGACACCGTCGCGATGCCGAGCGCGCCCAGGCCCATACCGCCGTACTCCTTGGGCATGTGCGGCAGCCACAGGCCGCGCTCGTGCGCGAGCTTCCGCAGCCGGATGATCTCGGGGCCCCACTGCGCGCGGTCTTCGACTCTCTCGAGCCGAGTCGCGACGGGCTCGACTTCCTTGTCGATGAACTCGCGGATTCGAGTGCGCAGCTCGATGATGTCCGGCGGCAAACTGAAGTCGATCGCCATCGCTAAGCCCTCCCGTGGCGCGACATTCTATCGCGTGTTGAAGCGGGAGCGCGCACGCCAGAGCGCGACGGCGAGAAGCGCGAACGGCACGAATCCGGCGAGGCCGACATAGAGCGCCGACCCGCGCGCATCGCGCACTCCCCAGATCAGCATTCCGAGCGCGACGGACGCCGCGTACAGCGCGGCCCACGGGTGCAGCCACGCGCGCATCTTCCAGAGGCCGTAGGCGCCAGCCGCGTAGATCGCCCAGTGGAGTGGCTCGGTGGCTTTCGCGGCCCTGCCCGTCAGCATGAAGCCGAGCCAGACCTCTTGGTCCTGGTCGACGGGCTTCCCGAAGAAGTCGAACGGCACGTAGGCGACGGCCATGAACAAGCAGAAACCGAGGAGCCCCGTCATCCACCAGGGGCGCTCGGGCACGTTCAGAGCCGTTCGATGAGGGTGGCCGCAGCGTCCGCGACCGAGTCGGACTGGGTCGACATCTCGAGATTGCGCAGGCGGCTGCGCAGCAGCGACTTCTGCTCGGGCGAGAGCGCGTCGGCGACGCGATCGATCTCGTCGGTCACTTGCAGCACGTCGCGCTCCGTCTCGAGATCGAGCAGGCGGAGCAGGAGGCCGACGTCCGCGGGCATGCCGAAGGCCTTCACGTACTCGCGGAAGCTGCGCAGCAGATTGTCTTGCCCGTCGGCTTCGCGCAGCCGCTCTTCGAGGCGGAGTCGGCCGCGGTCCGCCTTCTTGCCGAAGAGCCGCTCTTCGACCTTGCGCCTGTAGCGAGCGGCCTGGTGTCTCGCTCGCTGCTGGCGCGCGGTCAGTCCGTGATCGCCGCCGCCGTTCGAGCCATTTCGCTTGCTGCCATTCGTTGAGGACTTGTCTTGGTCACTCACGCCTATGCGCTCCCTCAGAAGCGGCCGCCAGTCAGGCCGCGCGCGGTTCCCGGTCGAGTGCAACCGGTTGGAAGCTCCGCCTCTGCGACAGCCGGAGGCGACGAGCCTAGGAAGAGTGGGGCGCGGCTCTTCGCCGGGCCCCCTCCCCACGCGCCGTAGCATGCCTTATCCGGCGCGTGCTGTCTCGCCCATTCTTCGGCTCGCGAGCCCTTCCCCTGTTGCCGGTCCGCTGCGCGCTGTGACAGGCTGGCGCGATGGCAGAACTGCGCGAGCTCGCGAGCGGCCTCTTATTTCCCGAGGGTCCGGTGGCCTTGGCGGACGGCAGCGTCCTCGTCGTCGAGATCAAGCGAGGCACGCTGACGCGTGTGTCTCCGGACGGCCGGACTTCCGTCGTCGCAAAGACGGGAGGCGGGCCGAACGGCGCCGCGCTCGGGCCCGACGGCAAGGTCTACGTGTGCAACAACGGCGGCTTCGAGTGGCACGAAGTCGGCCCGTTCCTGTTGCCCGGGAACCAACCCGCCGACTACGTGGGCGGGAGCATTCAGCGGGTGGATCTCGCGACCGGCGCGGTCGAGACTCTCTACCGCGAGTGCGGCAGGAACCCGCTGCGCGGGCCGAACGATCTGGTCTTCGACACCGCCGGCGGCTTCTGGTTCACCGACCACGGCAAGACCCGGCCGCGCGATCGCGATCGCGGCGGCCTCTACTACGCGCGGCCGGACGGCTCCGCCCTACGCGAAGTTGTGTACCCCCTCGATGCGCCGAACGGGGTCGGCCTCTCGCCCGACGGCCGGCGCGTCTACGTCGCCGAGACCCACACGGGCCGCGTGTTCTACTGGGATCTGTCGGGCCCCGGCGAGATCGCACCACACGCGTCGCCGAACGGCGGACATCTGCTCGCGGGCCTGCCGGGCCTGCAGCTCCTCGATTCACTCGCCGTCGACGCGGACGGGAACGTCTGCGTCGCGACGCTGGTGAACGGTGGCATCACGATCCTCTCGCCCGACGGCTCGAAGCAGGAGCACGTGCCGATGCCGGACCCACTGACGACGAACATCTGCTTCGGCGGCAAGGATCTGCGCACCGCGTACATCACCTTGTCGGCGACCGGCAAGCTGGTCGCGACGCCGTGGCCGACCAGGGGCCTCGCGCTCGCGTTCGGCTGACTGGCTGACCGCTGTAGGCGCGCGCGGAGCGGGCTCCTCGGCGCTCGCGGGTACGCTCGAAGCCTCGTCGAGGTCCGCGCGCCCGCTCCGCGCGCGAACGCGGCTTCGGCCACTGGAACGAGCTCCGGCTCCTGTCCTCTCTCTCGAGCCTAATGACTGACACCACGAGGCCGATCGAGGGCCGTCCCGAGCGAGGACGGCGGAGCGTGGGTAGGGTGCCCACGCGATCATCGGGCGAGTGCGCGCAGCGAGCCGCAGGCGAGCGAAGTCACAAGGTCCGAGTCACCTTGCGCAAGCCGGCGGGCCGATCGGGGTCGCGGCCGCGCGCGCGCGCGAGCGAGTACGCCAGCAGCTGACCTGCGATCGCCGCCGGGATCGGCGCGAGCCACTCGGGCGCTTCGGGGAGACACAGATCTGCGTCGCTCTCGTCGCAGACGCGAACGACGCGCGCCCCGCGCGCGCGGAGCTCGTCGCCCAATCGGCGCACGTCCGGCGCGGCCGGCCCGTGGAGCTCGATCGCGAACACCGGAGCGCCGTTCGTCGCGAGCGCGATCGGACCGTGGCGGTAGTCGGCGGCAGAGAACGGCTCCGCGAAGAGACCGGCGAGCTCCTTCAGCTTGAGCGCCCACTCGAGCGCGACCGGGAAGCCGAAGCCGCGCCCGACGACGGCACAGGCGGAGTGCTCGGCGATCGCCTCGGCCAGCTCGCAAGCCGCGTCTTGTGCGCCGAGCGCATCCGCCGCGAGCTGCGGCGCGCGCGCCAGCTCGGGATCGTCCTCGCCGCGCCAACCCGCGGCGAGGTGCGCGAGAGCGAGCAAGGTCGTGGTCAACGAGCCGGTCGCGGCGACCGCGCGCTCTCCGCCCAGCCCGAGCGCGACGACGTGCTCCGCCGCGCGCGCGAGCGGTGACTCGAGTCGATCGGTGATCGCCAGAGTCACACACCCCTGTGCGCGCGCCTCCTCGATCACGCGCACGACGTCGGGGGAAGCGCCGGACTGCGAGATACCGACGGCGACCCAGCGGTCGAGCCGCGGCGCGCGCTCGTACAAGGTGATGAGCGACGGCGCTGCGAGCGCCACGGGCATCCCCACGCGCGCGCCGAACAGATACTTCGCGTAGACCGCGGCGTGATCCGAGCTGCCGCGGGCAGCGATCATCAAGCCCGCAGGCCGGCGCGCGCCGAGCTGCGCGCCGAGTTCGAGAACGCGCGCGCCTTCGCGCTCGCGGAAACGCGCGAGTAACTCCGGCTGCGCGAAGATCTCGCGCGCGAGGTCGGATTCGCCGGACGTCCCCACGTTCGGCTAGGCCACGAGCTCGCGCAGCTTCGCGACGTCGCGCGCGCTCGCGGCGACGAGCGCGGTGCGCACGCCCGGTGCAAAGCGCTCGGGCAGCGGGCCCTCGAGCGTCTCGACGCAGCCGCCCGCCTCGCATGTCGCGAGCCCCGCGATCCACGCGCGCCGCGACAGTCCCTGCGACTCGGCCGCGATGCGCAAGCCGCCGCCGACGCCGTCGAGCAGCGGCGCGATCCCGATCGCCGCGCCCGCCGCGACGATCGGCTTCAACAGCGCGGCGTTCGCGCGCGCGCGCACCTCTTGCGGAAGCCCGTGAGACACCAGGAGCTGCGCGCCACGGCGCTCCGCGCGCACCGGCGCAAACGCGCCGCCCATGCGCGCGATCTCCGCGCCGCCGCCCCGCGTCGCGCGCACCATGACACCAAATTGTGGCACCGCGACGAGCGCCGCCTCGACGCGCCCATCGCGCTCGAGCCCGACCAGGATGGCGTACGGACCGTCGCCGCGCAGATAGCGCGCCGTGCCGTCGATCGGGTCGATCACCACCGTCTCCGCGGAGCGGTTCTCCGCGAACGCCTCGGCGCTCGGCGTGTCTTCCTCGACGAACACCGACACCCGCGGAAAGTGCGCGCGCAGCGCGACGAGCAGGATCTCCTGTGACACACAGTCGCCGTCGGTGAGCGCCGCCTTCTCCGGGGTCGGCTCGTCGGACTTCGGGCGATTGCGCACTCGCCCCTCGAGCCAGCGCACGGCGGCAGTCGCCTGCCACACGGGCAGGGTCATGCGCTCGACGAACTCGCGCGGCGTCAACATGGGGGCCGAAACTTACTTGACTTCGCTCGGCTGCGCCTCGCCGCGCGCGCGCCGCGATGTGCGCTTGCGACGCCCAGCTCGGGGCGGGCCTCGCCGGGCTCAGGATCTGGGCAGGCCCAGAATCCGTTCGGCGATGATGTTCTTCTGGATCTCGCTGGTGCCGCCGGCGATGGTCTGCGCGCGGTCACCGAGGAAGCGCATCGCGGCCGCGCGCGCGTCGAGAGCGCCGTCGTGATTCTGATAGAGCTGTCCGTAGGCGCCGAGCAGCGAGAGGTGTGCCGACGACATCGCCTGCGCGAGCGACGTGCCGGCGAGCTTCATCGCGGCCGAGAGGTGCGGGTTCAAGCGCCCCTGAAGTCCGTCGGTCATCGCGCGATAGCCGGAGTACTTCGAGATCGCGCACGAGATGGCGAGCTCTGCGAGCTTCTGCCGCACCATCGGGTCCTTCGCCTTGCCGCGCTTCTGCGCCGCCGTGACCAGGCGCTGCAGCGCCTCGTCCTGGCGCATGCCGCTCGCGATGCCGTTGCGCTCGTTCACGAGCGCGTTCGAGATGATCTTCCAGCCCTCGCCCTCCGCGCCGAGCCGGTTCTCGACCGGCACGCGCGCGTCGGTCATGAACACCTCGTTGAACTCCGAGTCACCCGTGATCTGAGTGATCGGCTTCACTTCCATGCCGGGCGCGTTCATCTCCATGAGCAGCACCGTGAGCCCGTCGTACTTCGACTCACCCAGCCCGGGCACGCGCACGAGACAGAAGTACCAATTCGAGAGATGGGCGATCGTCGTCCAGATCTTCTGACCGTTCACCACGTAGTGACTGCCGTCGCGCTCCGCGCGGGTCTGCGTGTTGAACATGTCGGAGCCGGCGCCGGGCTCGGAGTAACCCGTCGCCCAGATGTCGTCGCCGGAGAGGATGGGCGCGACGAAGCGCTGCTTCTGCGCCTCGGTGCCGAACTTCATGATCGCCGGGCCGACCCACCAGATCCCCATCTGACCCGGAATGGCGGGCGCCTTCGCGCGCGTGAGCTCCTCGTTCAGGATCGCCTGCTCCATGTCCGAGAGACCCGCGCCGCCGTACTCCTTCGGCCAGGCCGCGCCGAGGAAGCCGCCTTCCTTCAGCTTTCGCTGCCAGGCCTTCCCCTCCTGGAGTGACAGCGCGCCCTTCTGCTGCGGCGCGTTCTTCTCGAGCCAGCCTCGAACTCTGGCGCGGAACGCTTCCTCTTGCGGCGTATATTGGAAGTCCATGCGGCCGAGCGTAGCACGGAGGCACGCCCTGCTTTGCGGCCTGCTCGCGGCCTTCTGCGCTGCGCGAGCGGCACACGCGGCGACCTGCGACTTGCTCGGCGGCGACGGTGACGGCGACGGGATCTGCGACGACGGGAACGGCTCAAGCGTCGTCGGCGACTCGCCGTGCTCGTGTCAGCCGGGCTCGCCGCCGAGCTGCACGACCGCGTGCGACGACGACTGCCCGTGGTCGGCGAACCCGGATCAGCTCGACCAGGGCCGGGTCGGCGCGCCGGATCTGCCCGACGGCATCGGCGATGCGTGTCAGTGTCTCGACGTCAGCGACGACGGCCGCGCGGACGTGCTCGACGCGGTGCTGTACCGGCGCGCGGTCATGAGTCAGCCGCCTCCCCTCGCGGCGCCGCGCAAGTGTCTCGGCGCGGGTGTCTCGACTTGCGATGCCGGCGACGTGACGCCGCTGCGCAACGCGCTCGCGCTCGCGTCTCCCGCGCCCGCGAACCTCTGCGCGGCCGCCGGCGCGTGCACCGCCAGCGCCGACTGTCCCGCCGGTATCTCGTGCGATCTCGCGGCGCAGCGCTGCGAGAAGAACGACGGCCAGGCGTGCGCGCAGGACAGTCAGTGTCTCGCCGACGCCTGCTGCGGACAAAGATGTACGACCCTCGCGAGTGACATCGCGAACTGCGGCTCGTGCGACCACCCCTGCTACAACCCACACGGCACGACCGTATGCGCGTCCGGCGTGTGCGCACCGAGCTGCAGCTACGGCTACGTGAGCTGCGACGGCCGATCCGACAACGGCTGCGAGACGAACCTCATCATCTGCTCGGGCGATGGCTGCCCGACATCGACCGTGGGGAGCTTCGCCGCCGACGGCGCGGGCTGCGCGGTCGTCGCGACGACAAGTGGATTTGGAGGGGGCCGCCTCAGCGTGACCTTCCGCGAGGCCGCCAGCAGCGCATGCGCGCCGACTTCGGGGCTGATCGAGCTCTCGCCGGCCTCGGGGGTCGACTTCGACGTCGTCGTGACTGTGCCCGCAGGAGTCACTTGCACTCACTGGGACGGCAGGGCGTACGTCCCCGGCTGCAGCGGGACGAACCTCGGCACCCAAGTCGAACGCATCCGCCTGGTCAACCCCGAGCCGTGCCCGCTCGGGGTAGGCGATCTGGCCGCCCAGACCTTCAGCGCGACGGTGGACGTCGACTTCGTCTCCGGCACGAGCTGCGGGCCCACCGACTGGCTGGTCAGCGTCTCCGCCGGCAGCGGCTGCTAGCGCTCGCTGCGCTTTCGCGCGCGCTCGAACAGCGCGTCGATCACTTCGGGCTTCGAGGGCTCATGACTCGCGAGCGCGAGGTTCTCGTCGACGTGCTCCGGGCTGCGCATCGCCACGAGCGCGGTCGTGACTCCCGGCGTGCTGCGCGCGAACTGGAGACAGCGCTGCGCGTCGGTCCTCAGGGCCGGGAACGCCTGGCGGAAGAAGAGCGGCAGCCCACGGGCGGCGCGGCCGTGCACTAGCGGGGCGGCGGTGAACACCGCGGTGCCGGTGTCGATCAGTGTCTCGAACAGATTCGCCGCGCGCGCCTCGGGACCGAACTGCGACGCCAGGCCCTTCGCCTCGCCGAACGCGACGCTGTACGGAAGCGCGATGCCCCGAAGATGGTGCTCGGCTCCGCCGACCTCCATCGCGGTCTCGAGTAACTCGAACATCGACATGTGACCGCGCTCGCCGTACGGCACGAGCAGCCCGTGCCAGGTCGAAAGGCCGTAGCTCGCGATCGCGCCGCGCTCGACGGCCTCTTCGAGCGCCTCGAACCACGCGGCCAGCGCGTCCCGGAAGCCGGTCGGCCCGCGCGCCGCGAGCTGCAGCTCGGGGTCCTCGAGCAGATACAGATCGATCGTCTCGAGTCCCAGGTTCGCGCGGCTGCGCTCGATCTGATCGGCGATGAAGCGCGGCGAGAGCACGTGCACGCCGTTCACCACTTCGTCGAGCTCGATGAGGCCCGTGTCGAGATACGTGCGCACGAGATACCGGCGCCCGTCCATCACGCTCTCGGCGTCGGGCGCGAGATATCCGCACTTGCTGATCACGAAGATTTCGTCGCGCTTTGCTCCGCCTTCGCGGAACGCGCGAGCGAGCGCACGGCCCAGCGCGCGCTCACTCGTCTGCTGGCGGTACGAGATCGAGGTGTCGAAGACGTTCACGCCCAACTCGAGCGCGCGCGGCGCGACCGACCGGTAACAGAGATCGTCGACGCCGCCGGGCGCGCCCGGCTTCGTGCCGAGCCCGAGCGACGAGAGCCAGAGCCGATCCGGCCGGCGGAAGTGGCCCGGCAATTCCGGGAACCGCGCGGCAAAGCGCCTCGTTCCCTCCGCCGTCGCGCAGCCTGCGATCTTCTCCGACTCCGGCATTGTCTCCGGAGAGAATCTAACCAGAGCCTCACGGCGCGGTCGAGTACGCTCCTCTCGTTGTGACTCACTCCGGGCTCGCGCGTCTCGCGAGTGGACTCCTCGCGCTCGACCTCTGCCTGGTCGCGAGCGGCGGGCGACTCGCGGCCGCCGACGAGACGCCGCCCGCGCCGGTTGCCGAGCCCGCGCCCGCGCCGCCGCCCTCGATTCCGCGCCGCCTCGGACTCGAGCTCGCGGCCGACTTCCGCTGGAGCGTGAACAACCTCGAGGCCGACGGCGAGGACATCGTCAAGTCGCCGTGCCACGTCGGTGATTTGCTCACCAACCCGAACTTCTATTGGACGACCCTCGCGGCGAGCGCCGCGCTCGGCGGATCGTTCGCGCTCGACCAGCCCGCTCGCTCGCAGTTCCGCAACATCTCTCACGACGACGCGCATCGGCTCGAGTCCTGGGGAAACACGGCGCTGTGGGGCTCGACGGCGCTGCTGTACGGCTACGGCCTGGCGGTCGACGAGCCGCGTGCGCGCGAGTACGCGCTGACCGGCCTTCTCTCCACCGGTGTCTCGGGGCTGCTCACGTCGGCCCTCAAGGTCAGCTTCGGGCGGCTGCGGCCCAATCAGGACCAGGGCCATTGGAAGTGGTTCCAGGGCGGCTCGTCGTTCGTCTCGGGAGCGACGACGCCGGCGTTCGCGCTCGCCGCGGATCTGTCCGAGTACGCGGACAACCGCTGGTATGTCGCGATCCCCGCGTACACCGCGGCGGCGGCCGTCGGACTCGGTCGCATGGGCAAGGATGCGCATTGGCTCTCGGACGTCGTCGGCTCGGCGCTGCTCGGCGTCGGCACGACCGAGCTGTTCCTGCACATGCACGCGCTCCACGGCGCCGACCCGAGCCGCTACCGCGTGTTCCCGGTGGTCATCGAGCACACCGTCGGCCTCGGCGTCAGCGTGGCGTTCTGAGCCTGCGCGAGGTGACAGCGCAGGGGTCGCTCGTGCACGATGCGGCCGCTGCGAACGCGGAGGAGCCGATGGAACTCAACCTGGCCGAAGTGAGCGAGACGATTGCGGCGGCGATTCCCGACCGCGAGATGATGGTCTGGCGCGACCGCCGCCTGACTTACAGCCAGGTGGCGGAGCGCTCGCGCCGGCTCGCGAACCATCTGCTCGCCCGCGGCCTTGGCGTGCGGCGGGAGCGCGCGGAGATCGCGGGCTGGGAGTCCGGTCAGGACCACGTCGCGCTGTATCTGTACAACTGCCCCGAGTACGTCGAGGGCATGCTCGGCGCGTACAAGTCGCGCACCGCTCCGTTCAACGTGAACTACCGCTACGTCGACGAGGAGCTCGTGTATCTGCTGCGCGACGCGAAGGCGCGGGCGATCGTCTACCACGCGTGCTTCGCCCCGACACTGGCGCGGATCAGGCCGCAGCTCCCCGAGCTGGAGGTGCTGGTGCAGGTGAGTGACTCGTCGGGGGAGCCTTTGCTGCCCGGCGCGGTCGAGTACGAGGCCGCGCTCGCCGGCGCATCGGCGGCGCGACCCGACGTCGCCTGCTCGCCCGACGACCTCTACATCCTGTACACGGGCGGGACGACGGGCATGCCGAAGGGCGTGCTCTGGCGCCAGGCCGACATCTTCGTCGCGGCGCTCGGCGGGCGCGGCCCGAACGGCGTCGAGGTCCAGTCACTCGACGAGCTGGCCGCGCGCGCGCGGACCGGCGGCATGAAGACGATGCCGACGCCGCCGCTCATGCACGGCGCGGCGCACTGGGCGTCGTTCAACGGCTTCCACGCCGGAAACACCGTCGTGTTTCAGAGCGTCACCGACCGCCTCGAGCCGCACGACGTGCTGTCCGTCGCAGAGCGCGAGCGCGCGAACGCGATGCTGATCGTGGGCGACGCATTCGCGCGCCCGATCATCGACCAGCTGCGCAAGCACACCTACGACCTGTCCGCGCTGTTCGCGCTGGTGAGTGGCGGAGCCGCGCTGAACGCGTCACTGAAGAAGGAGCTCCTCGAGCTCCTCCCGAAGGTCACGATCATCGACGCCGTCGGCTCGTCGGAGACCGGCTCGCAGGCGTCGAACGTCAGCACCCAGGCGTCGGGCGCGACGACCGGCACGTTCACGCTCGGGCCGGGCGCGTGCGTGCTCTCCGAGGACCTGACGCGCATGGCCGCGCGGGGCGACACAGAATTGGGTTGGTTCGCGCAGACCGGCCGCGTTCCGCTCGGCTATCTCGGCGACCGCGCCAAGACGGAGCGCACGTTCCCGGTGATCGGCGGCGTTCGCTACTCGGTGCCCGGCGATCGCGCGCGGCTGCGCGCCGACGGCGTCCTCGAGCTGCTGGGCCGTGACTCGGTCACGATCAACTCCGGCGGCGAGAAGATCTTCGCCGAGGAAGTCGAGCACGCGCTGAAGTCACACCCGGCGGTGCTCGACGCCGTCGTGTGCGGCCGGCCGAGCGAGCGCTGGGGCAACGAGGTCGTCGCGATCGTGCGCCTCCGCGAGGGCGCTGCGGTCGGCGAGCGCGAGCTGCTCGCCGAGTGCGAGAAACACATCGCGAGATACAAGCTGCCGAAGGCCTTCCTGTTCCGAGAAGAGATCGTGCGCTCGCCCTCGGGCAAGGCCGACTACCGCTGGGCGAAGGCGCAGGCCACGACTATGTCCGATTGACTTCGGTGGCCTACGGCTCGCCGCGCGCAGCTCGGAGCGGGCGCGCGGACCTCGACTAGGCTTCGAGCGTACGCGCGAGCGCCGAGGAGAGGCCGCGCGGCCGTCCCGTGTGCTGCAACCCGCTCTTCGCTCGCCTGCGGCTCGCTGCGCCGCTGTCTCTAGCCAGTCTTGAGGCGCAGACGCCATTGCTCCGAGCCCGCGGACTCGAAGGCGCGCAGGCGCAGCTCCTGCGCCACCTCGAAGAGCGCGCGGCGAAAGGCGGCGCGGTCGAGCTCGAGCTCGGGGGTCGAAATCGCGCCGACACCGCCCAGTGTCACGCCGGCGATCGAGCCCTCGGCGCCGAACACCTCGGGGCCGGCGAGATCCGCCCAGAAGGCCGCGCCCTCGACGCGCGCCTCCTCGCGCGCGGCGAGCGACGCCATCGCGACCGCGTGCGCGGCGTGCCCGTACTTGCGCAGCAGGCGCGCGAGCTCCTCGAGCGGAGTCACTCGCGAGTCAGTCCGGGGCTGATCTCTTCGAGGATGCGCCAGCCGCCGTCGCCGCACGGACCCACGATGAGCATCACCGGGAGGCGCGTCGCGCTCGACGAGCTGGCTCGCTTCGCCGAGATGCGCACCCGCTCACCGTCGGAGGCGAACGACGGCTCGCGCCACTCGACGAGCACCCCGTCGGAGGCGTCGCGCGCGAGGCCGTCGCGCAGAACCTTCTTGTAGTCGGCGCCGCGCATCGGGTCGGCGCCGGTGATCTCGACCTTCGCGTCGATGCTGTAGCAGTCACCGACGCGCCAATCCTGCTCGTGCAGCCGCTTCGCGCACTCCGTGTAGAGCCGATTCGCGGTCGCGACCGACGCGTCGCCCGCGATCGGCTGAATCACGGGCGGGCGCTCGGTCGCCACCTGCGTCTCCTCGGCCACCTTGCCCGAGCGCTCCGCCTCGCGCGGCATCGTCCACGGCAGGATCACGGTGTCTGCGACGAACGAGAACGGCAAGTCGACGAGCGCGATTCCCACCCACGGAATCGAGAGACTCAGGAACGCGTCGGGCAGGATGCCGAGGTCCTTGCGCACGCCGCTGTAGGTCCGCGGGCCCTCGTAGTCTTCGTCGTTCTGGGTGTCGATGGTCATGCAGCCCGGCGCAGCGGCGAGCGCGAGCAGGAGCGCGAACGCGAAGCGAGTGCGTCCCCGCACGCTAGCGCCTTCCGGTCGCGATCCAGACGGCATACGGCATCGCGACACCGTTCGGTGTGGCGCGGGCCGCCAGCAGCTCGCGGATCGCGGCCGTCGCCGCGGCGCGCGCGCTATGGGAGGCCTCGCGCAGGAGCGCACCCGCGGGGCCGATCTCGGTCGCGAAGTGCAGCGCTTCGTCGACGCTGCGGCCGAGTGACAGCTCGCCGGTGTGCGGCTCGAAGCCGACCGCCGTGAAGCCCGCGCCCTCGAGAATTCCGCGCACGCGCGCGGTGTCGGCGAACGCGAACGGGCCGGGCGCATCGGGCGCCGCGGGCGGCGGCATCGTCACGTGCTTCGCGAGCGCCATGAGCGGATCGCGCATCCACGGGTTCTGCTGGAGTGACTGCCAACACACGAACGCGATGCGCCCGCCCGGCCGCAGCGCACGGGCCAGATTCGCGAACGCCGCGAGCGGATCGGCGAAGAACATCACGCCGAAGCGCGAGAAGACCAAGTCGAAGCTCGCCGGTGGAAACGAGTGAGTCTGTGCGTCCGCGTTCTCGAAGCGCACCTGTGTGACTCCGTCCGCGCGCGCGCGCTCGCGCGCGCGCTCGAGCATCGGGGTCGAGATGTCGACGCCGAGCACCGCGCCCTTGGGACCGACGCGCGCCGCGAGCTGCAAGCTCGTCTGCCCGAGCCCGCAGCCGACGTCGATGACTCGCTCGCCCGCGCGCGGCGCCGCGCGCTCCATCGCGGCCAGGCCCAGCGGCGCGAGCAGTATGTCCATCTGCGCGCCTTCGGCGACCCACTTCGGGCCGGCCTGCTTGTTCCAGTACTCGATCTGCTCCGCGTTCGGGCCGCTCGCTTCCATGTGCTTCCTCCCGTGGAAAGTGCGGATTCTAGGGGGATTCGGGGCACTTGACGCCAGAGCGAAAATAAGGCGAAAATCGCCTCGTGCGAACGGGATCGGTTCGAGTCGACGAGCTCCGCGAGATCCTGCTCCAGGCAGGCCTCGCGGACCGCGTTCGAGTCGGTGCTTCGAGTCCCCCACCCGAAGCTGCGCCGGTCCCGAAAACCCACCGCACGTTGGAAAGGACGAAAGGACAAACCCCCGGGACGGAGGAGACGTTTTCCCCGGACGCTCTCCTCCGCCCCACTTTCCAAGCCCGTGAGGGGCGACTCATCGAGCTCTACGGCGAGCTCTCGTCGGGCAAGACCGCCCTCGCCTACCGCATGGCGGCGTTCGCGTCGGCGCGCAGCGAGCTCGTGGGCTGGGTCGATCTGCCCGACTCACTCGACCCGCGCTACCTGCAGCGCGCGGGAGTGCGGCTCGAAGACGTGCTCTGGGTGCGGCCTCCCGGACTTCAGGCGGCGCTGCGCACCGCGGAGCTCTTGATCAAGACCGGCTTCGCGCTCGTCGTACTCGACCTCGAGGGCGCGCCCGCGCGCGAGCTCGCCCGCCTGGGCGCCTCGGTGTGGACACGGCTCTCGCGCGCGCTGCGCGAGTCACGCGCCACCGCGCTGCTGCTCGGCTCCCACGGGGCGTCGGGCGCCTTCGCGACGCTCGGCGCGCGCATCGAGCGCCGCCGCGCGCTCTTCGACGCGGGCCTCTTCGAAGGCCTCGAGAGCCGCCTCGAAGTCCTGCGCCGCCGCTCGGGCCCGCCCGGCGAGGACTTGGACTTCCGCGTATCTCACCGAGCGTCTTAGGGGTCCGGACTCACACCACCGACGGGCGAGTGAGTGCGGTGAGGTCCGCCTGCGCCGCGCCGAGGCGTGACTGCAGCGCGTCGAGACCTTGTTGCTTCGCGAACTCCGCCTCGCGGCGCGTGATCGGCACGAGCCAGATGAAGCGGATCGTGTGCTCGCGATCGGAGAGCCACTCGAGCTCGGGGTCGAAGATGCCCGGCAGCGCCACGACCAGGTGATCCGCGCTCGCACCCGGCAGCCACGGATGTCCGATCTCGAGCACCTGGCCCAGCGACATCGGATAGCGGGGGTCCGCGTGCAGATTCGCGACCATGGCAACGAGCTTCGCCGCCAGCGGCTCCGCGGCCGCCGCGCACAGGACGAACTCGAGGCCGTAGCCGTCGTCCATCGCCTCCGCGGACGCGCCCGAAGTCACATAGACCCACGGCGCGCGCGGGAGCACGGGTAGGGTGCCCGTGCGACCCTCGGACGTGCCGTCGGGCGGTGCGACTTCGAAGACCGCGAGCTCCGGCAGATTGACCACGAGCTCGTGCGCCGCGATCGGCGTGCGCCGGATCGCGCGCTTGGGAAACACGCGCGCCAGGTGCGCAGCGACCGCAGCGCCGAGCTGTGACTCCGCCATTGCGGCGGATGCTACTACGAGGCCCCCGCCAGGATCCCGGCGAACAGCTTCTGCACGCCAGCGACGATCTCGGGCCGGGCCTTCGCCGGCGAGCCGGCGTCGGTGGGCGGCTGCGGGTCGTACTCGATCGCCAGCTGCACGGTCTCGGCGAGATCGCGGCCGTACATGCGCTCGACGAGCGCGAGCGCCATGTCGATTCCCGAGCTCACGCCTGCCGCCGTGACGATCCGGTCGCCGGCGAAGACGACGCGCTGCAGTGTCGGCTTCGCGCCCAGGCTCCCCAGGAAGTCGAGCATCAGCCAGTGCGAGGTCGCTTCCACGCCGCGCAAGAGCCCGGCCGCGGCGAGCAGGAGTGACCCGGTGCACACCGACGTCGTCCACTGCGTGCGCGCGTGCATGTCGCGGAGCCACGGGATGATCGGGTCGTGCGGGATCAAGGTGTGAGTGAACGGCGAGCCGCCGACGACGACGATGTCCGCGTCGCGAACCTCGTCGAAGGTGCGCGTCGCCTCGAGTCTCACCGCGCCGCTGTCGTCGGCCACCAGGCCGCGCTTCGCGGCGACGAAGAACGTCTCCGCGCCGGGCAGGGCCGAGAGCACCTGGTACGGCCCGATGATGTCGAGCGCCGTGAATCGATCGTAGAGAGCGAGTGCGATCTTCATGACTTCATACCTCTGCCGCGTAAGGCGGCGCCGGGTCGTATTCCATGCCTCTCTGAACCTTGCGCGCGGCATCCACGCCGTGAATCTGGCCGACCAGCCACAGCGCCATGTCGATCCCCGCCGAGATACCTGCGGCCGTGACCAGGTTGCCGTCGCGCACGTAGCGCACCCTCTTCAGCACCTCGACGTCGCCGCGCGCTTGGAGCTGGTCGACGAAGGCCCAGTGAGTCGTGACTCGCTTTCCCTTCGCGAACCCCGCTTCGTGCAGCAGCAGCGCGCCGGTGCACACGCTCGTGACCCACTGACACTGCGAGCCGACCTTGCGCAGCCAGTCGATCAGCACGGGGTTCGAGACCTCGCGGCGCGTGCCCTGCCCGCCGGGCACGAGCACCACGTCGAGCTGCGGCGCGTCGGCGAACGAGTGATCGGGAATCACGCGCATGCCCTTCGCGGCCCGCACCGGCTCGCGTGTGGGCGCGATCGTCACCACGCGGTCCTCGGGCGAGAGGGCCTTCGCGCTCGTGAAGACTTCCCAGGGCCCGATCGCGTCGAGCTCCTCGAAGTCGTCGAAGATCAGTATCCCGGTCGTGACTCCCATTGCGTGTCTCCTTTCGGTGTAGGGCTGTGACTCAGGCGGCGGCGGAGCGGAAGCGCGCGCGGTAGGCGCTGGGCGCCACGCGCAGCTGGCGCAGGAACGCGCGCCGCAGCGTCTCGGCCGTGCCGAAGCCGCAGCGCGACGCGACCGCGTCGACGCCGTCGTCGGATTCCTCGAGCATGCGCCGCGCCGCCTCGACGCGCGCGCGTTCGATCCAGCGCGCCGGCGTCTCGCCGACTTCTCGCGAGAAGACGCGCGCGAAGTTGCGCGGACTCATCGCCACGCGCTTCGCCAGCTTCGCGATGCCGAGGTCGCCGGCGAGATGCGCCTGCGCCCACGCCTGCAGCTCGCGGATGCGCTCGTGCTCCGTCGCCTGCGCGGCCAGGCCGACACTGAACTGTGACTGCCCGCCGGGGCGCTTCAAGAACAGCACCATCCACTGCGCGACCGTGAGCGCGAGCTCGCGACCGTGATCCCGCTCGACGAGCGCGAGCGCCAGGTCCATGCCCGCGCAGATTCCGGCCGAGCTCCACATCTTCCCGTCGTGCACGAAGATCGGGTCCGTCTCGACCTGGATCTTCGGGTAGCGCTCCGCGAGCGCGGCGCAGCTCGCCCAGTGAGTCGTCGCGCGCCGGCCGTCGAGCAGCCCCGCTTCGGCGAGCAGGAACGTGCCGCTGCAGATCGACGCCACGCGCCGCGCGCGCGGCGCCGCGCGGCGCAGGAAGTCGATGAGCGCGCGGTCGCCGATGGCCTCGCGCGTGCCGTCGCCCCCCGCCACCAGCAAGGTGTCGATCGCCCCGCGCACGTCGCGCAGCGCGCGGGTGGCGGCGACCTCGATGCCCGACGTCGTGCGCACCGGGCCGGCCCCTCGCGCCACGAGCTCGGTGCGATAGCGCGGCGACCTGCGGTCCTCCTGCTGGTCGAGGCGCCGGTTCGCGTTCGAGAACACTTCCATCGGCCCGGCGATGTCGACGACGTTCGCGTCCGGAAACACGACCATCACGACGCGCCGCACGCGTTCCGCCGACGAGGCTCCCTGCCCTACGAGCTTCATGCCGCCAAGATCGCCCGGAGGCCGTCTGGCTGCAATGACAAAGATCCCACGGATCCTGCCAGAGCCGCGATCGCCGCCTAAGGCGGCTTCCGGCCCCGCCCGCAGGCGTCCCCGAACCCGTCCTTGTTCTTGTCCGCCTGTCCGGGGTCGGCGACGTCGGGACACACGTCGCAGTCGTCGGGCCAGCCGTCCTGGTCGCGGTCGACCTCCTTCGGGAGACAGCCTGCTTCGCCGCACGGCAGGTGATCGGAGTCGAGCCGACAGACGCGGTACGGCGCGCGTGACTGGACCGCGGCCCAGTTCACGAAGATGGGGCTGCCCAGGACGATCCGGTCGCAGCCGGGCAGGAAGACGGGCGTCCCCTTCGAGCGGCAACCGTCCGCCGCCGGGTCCTTCATGCGGATGCGCGGATAGAACGCGCCGTCGTGGAGCACGAGTGAGTCGACCGAGAGCGCGCAGGTGTCGGCGCCGTCGTCGGCCCGCGCGCACCCGCACTCCTTCGCACCTGCGAGCGGCCTCGCGCCGGCCCCGCAGCTCGCCACGATGAGGCCGCGCTCGTCGACCAGGTCGAGTGAGTCGAAGCGCTTCCCCAGTCGCGGGCTCGCGCCGCGGTTGCGCGGATCGTTGCGCGCGCGGATGCGCACGTCGACCCGGCCGTCGGCGGCCGCGAGCTCCGCGCCCATCGCCAGCCACGAGTCACTGCCGTGGGCGCGCGCCGAGAAGCGCAGCTCCGGCCTCCAGGCGGCCGCGTAGTAGCAGCGGCGCGCGTGCATCGCAAGGACCAGCGCACGCCGCGTGCGCGCGCTCGCCCAGCAGATCGTCGCGCCCCGCGAGGGCAGCGCCGAGCTCCCGGGCCAGGTCGCGAAGTGATCGTCGGAGCCGTAGGCGGGAAACACGCGGTAGCCGAGCTGGAGCGCGCGCTGATAGGCGGGCTCCCACTGCGGGTCCTGTGTCTGCGAGCTCACCTCGATGCCGAGCACGAACTGGTCCGTGAATCCGCCGGGCGCGTTCTTCGGGTGGAGCGGTCGCAGATCCATCTCCCGCGCGTCGCCGGGATGAGCCTGAATCAGCACGGGCCGCGGCTCCGGCTGCGCCGCGATCCAGCGGTACAGGTGGAGCTCGTCCACGCAGTACTCGTCGCCGCGAAGCAGGCCATCGGCGGTGCACAGGCCGAAGGTCTCGCCCGGGACGATCAGAATCTTGTGACCGGCTTCGCGCGGGCCGACACCGATCGGTGTGAAGTTCACGTTGGTGAACTCGCGGCCCGTGAAGGCGAGGAAGCCGCCGTCGCCCTCGACGGTCTTCGACGTGGCGAGCTTCGAGAGCGCGAGCGCCTCGTTCGACGGCGGCTCGACGAACCCGCCCGGCTTCGTCGCGTCGGGGAAGCCCTTCGGACTCACTTTGGCGATCCACCAGCGGTACTTCTCGCTCGCGGGGTCGATGCAGACGTTCGCCATCTGCTTCGGGTAGTTCGTGTCGTGGTGCGAGAGACTGCCCCAGTCGAAGCCGTCCGCGCGCATCCGGTCGTAGACCTCGGGCGGGTTCCCGTTCTCGTGCAGGAACTTCGGAAAGCCCGGCACGGGCGGGTCCTTGGCTGCGCGCTCGATCATGTCGAGCGTCGCTGCGTGCTGGTGACCGTCGCCGGCGAGCGGGACGAGCTCCGCGTACGGCTCGTCGCCCTCGGCGGCGCGCGCGCGAGTCACCATCGCGAGCAGCGCCGCGAGCGCGAGCGCCGCTGCGCGCTTCATTCGATGCGCATCGATGGCGGCGTGTTCTCGACTCGCTCGTGCTGGTTGAAGTTGCGCAGCTGCCACGCCGTCCAGGCGCGGCACTGCTCGACGCGCTCGTCGACCCAGTCGAGGCACGCCTCGCACTCGCCGTCGCGCGGCCTCCGTTCGCAATTTTCGAGGAACGCGTCCGCCCAGGCGATGAACGGCCGGGTCGCACAGGGGTGCTCCCAGTCACTCCGCGCGCGCTCGATGCGCCCGTTCCAGTCACTCGTCCATTGCTCGCGCGCGGCGCGCGTCCCGGAGCCGGTGAGACACGCGGCGAGCGAGAGCGCCAGGACGAGCGCGCTCACTCGGGCGAGCGCGCGCGCGAGTCGTCCGGCGATCTCCGCCAGCCGCGCCGGCACCCCGGGCACCCGCGACGCTAGCGCCAGCGGCTCGCCGGTCGCGCGCGGCATGAGATGCATGTGGTAGTGGAACACCGTCTGGCCCGCGGCGCGTCCGTTCAGCTGGAAGACCATTAGCCCGTCGGGGGCGAGCTCGGAGTGGATCGCGGCCGCCACGCGATGGGACGTGCGCGCGATCGCCGCCAGCGCGTCTTCGTCGGCCTCGAACAGGTTCTCGAAGTGCTCCTTGGTGACCACGAGCGTGTGACCGTCGGTGACCGGAAAGATGTCCATGAACACGATCGTGCGCTCGTCTTCGAAGACTCGGTGAGACGGCGCTTCACCGCGGACGATCTTGCAGAAGATGCAGTCGGGCCGGGAGCGAGTCACTCGATCGGCGGTATCTCGGGGGCGTCCTTCGTCGGCGACAGCGACCAGCGCGGCTTGCGCTTCTCGAGGAAGCTCTGCACGCCCTCGCGGGCGTCGGCCATCCGGCCCAGCGCCCAGAGCGCCTTCGCCTCGCGCTTCGCGACCTCGAGCGGCGGCGGGCCGCCGAGGTGCTCCCAGATCATGCGCTTGGTGAGCGCGACCGAGACGGGCGCGCAGTTCTCGGCGATGTTGCGCGCGATCTCGAGCGCGCGCGGCAGCACGTCCGCAGTCGCGACGGCTTCATTCACGAGGCCGAGCGCCGCCGCTTCCGCGCCGAGCACGATCCGGCCGGAGAGCAGCAGGTCGGCGGCGCGCGCGATGCCGACCAGGCGCGGCAGGATCCAGGTGCTCGAGAGCTCCGTCATCACGCCGCGGCGCACGAACAGGAAGCCGAGCTTCGCGTCGCTCGCCGCGACGCGCATGTCGTACTGCAGCGGCAGAGTGAGTCCGACGCCGACCGCGGCGCCGTTGATCGCGGCGATGATCGGCTTGCGCACTTCCCAGGGCTGGATCGTGCGGCGCGGGCGGGCGGGCGCCCCGGCTCCGCCGGCATCGGACGCGCCGCCGCCGGCGAACGTCTCGCCGCCGCGCTCGAGATCCGCGCCGGCGCAGAACGCGCGGCCCGCGCCGGTGACGACCACCGCGCGCACCGCGTCGTCCTCGTCGCAGCGCACCAGGTGCTCGTTCAGCTCGACGCCCATCTGCGCGGTCCAGGCGTTCATGCGCTCGGGCCGGTTCAAGGTGACCGTCGCGATGCCGTCCTTGACGTCGATCTGCGTATGGAGCGAGTCACTCATCGGAGTCTCCTCACCAACCGGCGAGCGCGGCCGCGCGCTCGCGGTGGATCGCCGGCGTGCCGAGAAATGCGCGGTCGAACATCGCCCGCTTGAAGTAGATCTGGACGTCGCACTCCCAGGTGAAGCCGATGCCGCCGTGGGCCTCGACCGAGTCGCGCGCCGCCTGCATGTAGACGTGAGTCAGGTGCGCTTTGGCGAGCGCCGCCGTGCGCTCGGACTCCGCGGGCACGTGGTCGAAGGCGTGCGCCGCGTACCAGTAGAGACCCCGCGCCGGCTCGATCTCGACGGCCAGGTTCGCGAGCTGGTGCTTCAGTCCCTGGAAGCTGCCGATCGTGACGCCGAACTGCTGGCGCGTCTTCGCGTACTCGACCGACATCTCGAGCAGGCGCTGCGCGCCGCCGAACGCGTCGGCCGCAAGCAGCACGAGCCCGGCGTCGCGCACGCGCGCCGAGGCGCCGACTCCGTTCGGGAGTGACTCGCAGGGCGTGTTGTCGAAGCGCAGCTCCGCGAGGCGGCGCGTGCGATCGACCCCCTGAAGTGACTGCGCCGAGAGCCCGCGCGCGCCGCGCTCGACCAGAGCGAGACCGCCCCCCGCCGTGCCGACGACGACGAGATCGGCGTGCGCGCCGAACGGCGTCGCGGTCTTCGCGCCGGAGAGGGTCGCCCCGGCCGCGAGCCTCCAGTCGTCCGGCTGCCAGCGCTCGTCGCCCTCCGCGAACGCGACCGTCCCGAGCCGCTCACCGCTCGCGAGCTTGGGCAGCCACTCCTTCTTCTGCGCGTCGCTGCCGCCCCAGAGGATGGCCAGCCCGGCGAGTGAGTGGCCGAGAAACGGGCCGGGCAGTGCGGTCGCGCCGAGCACCTCGGCGACGAGCGCCTGGTCGAGCAGCCCCTGGCCCGCGCCGCCGAACTCGTCGGGCACCGCGATCGCGCCCAGGCCGAGCTCGACGAGGCCCTTCCACAAGTCGGTGTCGTGGCCCTCTTCGGCGTCGAAGATCGCGCGCACGCGGTTGGGCGGACACTCGTTCGCGGCGAACTGCCGCACGGTGTCCTGGAGTAACTCCTGTTCGTCGGAGAGATCGAAGTTCACGGTGACTCAGCTCCTCGAGGAAGCGGCCGCGTCGCGTGGCAGCCCGAGGCCGCGCTCGCCGATCACGTTGCGCTGGATGTTCGCGGTGCCGCCCGCGACCGCGCTGCCGAGCGACCACATGAACTGCCCGACCCACTGCGCGTTGTCGCGCGGACCGCCGAGCTGGCGCTCACCCGGCTCGAGCAGGCCGTCGTCGCCCAGCAAGTCGAGCGCGAGCTTCGCCACTTCCTGCCCGATGTTCGTCGACGTGAGCTTGTTCATGAGCTGCACGCGTCCCGGGTCCTGGGACTTCGCGGCCTTCGTGAGCTGGCGGTAGCCGGAGTACTGGTGCGCGCGCACGTAGCCTTCGAGCTGTACGAGTCTCTGGCGGATCGCCGCGTCCTGGATCGCGGGCTTGCCGTCCTTGACGGTGCGCCTCGCGAGTGACACGAGCGCCTCGAACGTGGCGAGCGCGTTCTGCGCGTCGCCGATCATGTTGCGCTCGTGCTTCAGCGTGGTGCGAGACACGAGCCAGCCCTCGCCGCGCTTGCCGACGATCCAGTCCTTCGGGGTGCGCGCGTTCGTGAAGAAGACTTCGTTGAAGTCGGCCGCGCCGGTCATCTGGCGCAGCGGCCGCACCTCGATGCCCGGCTGCTTCATCGAGAGCAGGAGATACGAGATACCGCCGTGCTTCTGCGCCTCGGGCTCGGTGCGGCACAGACAGAACATGTAGTCGGCGCGGTGCGCGCCGCTGGTCCAGATCTTCTGGCCGTTGATCACCCACTCGTCGCCGACCAGCTCGGCCTTCGTCTGCAGCGATGCGAGATCGCTGCCCGAGCCCGGCTCGCTGTAGCCCTGACACCAAACGATGTCACCGCGGATGGTCGGCGCGATGAACTTCTCCTTCTGCCACTCGCTGCCCTTCTCGAGCAGCGTCGGCACGAGCATGCTCGGGCCGATGCCCGCCATCTCGCCCGGCGCGCGCGCGCGCGCGAACTCCTCGCGGATGATCTGCGCCTTCAGCACGTCGGCGCTCTGCTCCGAGCCGCCGTACTTCTTGGGAATCGCGCGCGCCAGGAAGCCCGCGGCGATCGCGCGCTCGCGAAACAGGGTCGCGCGCTTGTCGCCGGGCAGCTTCGCCTCGTCGCCGCGCAGCGGCCAAGCGCCGGCGAGGAACGCCTTCACTTCGCCGCGGAACGCCTCGTATTCGGCGCTGTAGCTGAGATCCATCGAGCACCTCGCGTGGCACGGATTGGTGGTCGGACGCGGGCGCAGTCTATCATGGGGTCCAGAGGAGCTTCGCGATGGCTTACCCGATCATCTCCGCGGACTCGCACGTCACCGAGCCGCCGAACACGTACACCGAGTTCATCGACCGCGCGTTTCTCGATCGCGCGCCGCGCATGGAGAAGATCGGCGACGCCGGCGACATGTTCGTGATCGACGGTATGTCGCGACCCGTGTCGATCGGACTCGCCGCCGCCGCGGGTCGACCGCCCGAGGAGATCCGCGTGCGCGGTTGGAAGTTCGAGGACTTGCACCGCGGCGGCTGGGATCCCGAAGCGCGGATGGCCGACCAGACACGCGACGGTGTAGCCGCCGAGGTGATCTACCCGACCGTCGGCATGGTGCTCTGCAATCACTCCGACCTCGACTACAAGAAGGCGTGCTTCGACGCGTACAACCGCTGGATCGCCGGCTTCCAGGCGCCGCATCCCGACCGCCTGCTCGGCGTCGGCCAGACGGCGATGCGCACGCCCGAGGAAGGCATCGCGGATCTGCGCGACATCAAGAGACTCGGCCTGCGCGGAGTCATGATGCCCGGCGATCCCGGCGTCGAGGACTATGACTCGAAGCTCTACGACGACTTCTGGGAGGCGGCGGTCGAGCTCGAGTTACCGCTCTCCTTCCACATCCTGACCGTGCGCGAGACCTCGCCGACGCGCGGCCCGAAGATGAACAGCTTCCTGTCCATCATCCGCGGCTGTCAGGACATCATGGGCACGCTGATCCTGGGCGGCGTCTTCGAGAGACACCCGAAGCTCAAGGTCGTCTGCGTCGAGGCCGACGCCGGCTGGGTGCCGCACTACATGTACCGCATGGACCACGCGTACAAGCGGCACCGCTACTGGCTGCCCGCCGGTCAGCAGCTCTCGAAGCTGCCCTCCGAGTACTTCCGCGAGCACATCTACACCACGTTCCAGGACGACTGGGTCGCCTTCAAGAGCGCCGATCAGATGAACTGGCGCCGCCTGATGTGGGCGAACGACTTCCCGCACAGTGACTCGACCTGGCCCTGGTCGCAGGAGATGCTCGCCGAGCACTCGTCGCACCTGACCGCGGAGCAGCGCCAGGCCATCCTGTGCGGGAACGTCGCGGAGCTGTACAAGATCGATCTCGCGCCGCTGCAGTAGCCTGCGCCTACATCGCGTTCTCGTGGCCGTGCTCGAGGAAGTGGGTGCGGCCGTCGGGGTCGCGGATCTCGAGCAGCTGCGTGCCCCAGTGACTCGGCTGCCAATCGCCGACGATTTCGACCGGCGCGGGCGGGCGGGTCTTGGCGTCGGGGCTCTTCAGGTGCAGCTCGATGCGCAGCGCCTGCGTGCGCGGCCGCTCGGCGATGAAGAGCGCCGGACCGCCGGATTTGTTCACCAAGAGGCCCGAGCCGTGGTCGCTCTCGAAGGTGAGCTCGTAGCCGAGCTGCTGCCAGAACTTCGCGGTCTTCCCAAAGTTGTGCGTCTCGAGAACGATCGTCTCTACGCCCTCGCTCATGACTTTCTCCTCCTCTTTGCCGACGGCAAGTCTAGGTACTCGCGCAGCGCTTCCTCGACCAGCGACGAGAGCGATTGCTCGTTCTCGATCGCGGCGTGCTTCACCTCGCGGATCAGCTCCGCGGGCAGGTAGACGTTGAACTGCCGAACCTCGGCGTCCGCCATTGTTAGGATGCTAGCATGCTAGCAAGTGGCGAGTCCAGCAGTTCCGCGAGCCCCTCGATGCGCCGGTCGCCGTCGATGCGCAGGCCCACGAAGCGCACGTTCGCGGCGGCCGCGGCGTCGCGGTCGTAGCGCGAGTCACCGACGACCAGTGCCTGCGCGGTCGTGACTCGCAGGACCCGGCACGCCTCGAGCACCATGTCCGGCGCGGGCTTGCCGCGCGGCACGTCGGTGCCGCCGACGACCGCGTCGAGCTCGAGCTCGGCCGCGGCGAGGATGCGTCTCGCCAGGGGCCCCGGCGTGTTGGTGATCAGCGCCTGCGTGAGGCCGGCGGCGCGGGCGGCCCCGATCACGGCCCGCGCGTCGGGGTCGACACGCAAGTGTGTCGCATGGTCCATGAAGTGCGCGTGGTAGAAGGCCTCGACTTCCCGGACCGTCCGGTCCGGAAAGAAGCGCTCGACGTCCTTCTCGATCCCCTGCCCCCAGCCCGAGGCGAAAACCTCGCGCGAGACGGGCGCGGCGCCGAACTCGCGCGCGGTGTGGTTCAGGACGTGGAACCAGACGTCGTAGCTGTCGATCAGCACGCCATCGAGGTCCCAGAGAACCGCGCGGAGTGATTCGCGCGCCACGCGACTAGTTGCCCGTGTCGCAGCCGTTCGTCGGCGCGGCGCCGCGGCGACGCACGAGCACCGCGTCGTTGCGCAGCGTCGCGCCGCCGAAGCTCGCGCAGAAGCGGCGATCGGCGGCGCCGAGCAGGAGCTGCACGAAAACGTTGCCCTGCGCGGGCAGGTCGAAGTGCGTGTGCTCGCCGCGCAGGTTGCAGCGCGCCTGCAGACTGCCGCGCGAGATCTTGACGAAGCTGCAGGCGCCGTCTTCGCGGTCACTCCCGCGATAGCGGTACGCGCGCGGGTCACTCGCCTTGCCGACTCGCTTCCAGCCGGAGGCCGGCAGCCCGAAGCCGATCTCGTCGCCGGCAACCGTGTCGGACACGTACAGCGTCCCGCCGGCCCGCGTCGGATCGCTCTTGCCGCTGGAGAGCAGCAGGGGCTCCCCCGACCGCGCGCGCATGCGAAACACGTGCGCGGCCTTCAGCAGCAGTGCCCCGGCCTCGAGCGACGCGTCGGTCAGCGGCCCGCGCAGGATCAAGATCGGCTGCTCGATCACGTTGTTGTTCTCGTTCGCCTCGGCGAACTTCTGCTGCGGGTCGACGGTCACTCGCAGCGTGTAGAGCTCGTCGGGCAAATCGGTGACGTCGACGTACTGACAGCCGAGATAGTACGGGTAGATGTCCCAGCAGTCGGGATCGAGCCCCTGATCGTCGCAGTCGTGGTGGAACGAGGTGCCGTCGAGACACTGTGACTCGGCCAGACAGAAGCTGCGCTTGCCGCCCGTGGCCGCGACCGCGCCGTTCGGGTCGAGGATCTCGTAGCGCAGGAAGTTCTGGTAGTGCGGGTGATTGTGACCGCCGGCGGGGCTGCAGATGAAGTCGGGGTTGCCGCACGTCTCGTTGGGGTGAGCGGAGCAGGGCAGCGGACACATCGGATCGCCGATGTCCACGGCCCCGGGCCCGTCGTTGCGGGTCGTGAGTGACAGGCGCACGAGATCGCGGCCCGTCGTCGCAAGGGCGCAGCCCTCCGCGACGTCGCCCGACGCGACCGTCGCCTGGAACTCGACCTGCACGTCGGAGACCTCGGGCACGAGGTCCGGAAGCTGCGCCTGCGCAGACACCGCGCCCGGAGCTCCGAGCAGCGCGAGCGCGAGAACCGCCGCCGGCTTCGCGCCGCGCGCGATCCGCAGCGCCGCGAACAGCGACGGCACGTTCGCGCGCCACTCCGCCAGCACAGCGGTGATCGCGATCTCCTCCAGCGCCTCGACCAGCAGGAGGAGCACCGCCACTTGAAAGAGCGCCGGCACGTCGAAGCCGAGATACAAGATCAGGCCCGCGCCCATGACGATCGCGACCGCCTTCGCGAGGCGGGTGTGGTAGCTCGTGATGCGTCGGAACTTCACGAGGCCGATCGACATCGGCGCGACGAACGCGATCAGCGCGGCGACGACGAACGGGAGCTGCGCGATCACGCGCTCGCGGAACAGCCACCACGCGCACAGCGGGAACACCGAGTAGGTCGCCAGATCGCCCCAGCTGTCGAGCTTCGCGCCGAGGTCCGAGCCGGAGCGCATGCGCCGCGCGAGATACCCATCGAGCAGATCGGTCGAGAGCGAGAACGCGAAGCTGACCAGGAACGCGGTCGGGTGACCCGCCCAGGCGAGCCACAGCAAGACGGGCACCAGCGCGATGCGCAGCCCCGACAGAAAGTTCGGGAGTTGCTTCCGCAGGTCCATCGCGCGCGATTCTAGCCCGCGGACTCGTCGCCGAGATAGGCGCGCCGCACGCGCGGATCGCGCGCGAGGTCCGCCGCGTCGCCCGAGAGCGCGAGCGCGCCGGTCTCGAGCACGTACGCGCGCCGCGCGATGCCCAGCGCCTGATGCGCGTTCTGCTCGACCAGCACCACGGTCGTACCCTGCGCGTTGATCTCGCGCACGATCGCGAAGATCTGGCGGACCAGGAGCGGCGCGAGCCCGAGCGACGGCTCGTCGAGCAGCAGCACCGCGGGCTCCGCCATGAGCGCGCGTCCGATCGCGAGCATCTGCTGCTCGCCGCCCGAGAGCGTGCCGCCGGCCTGAGTGAGTCGCTCGCGCAGCCGCGGAAACAGCGCGAACACGCGCTCCAGCCCGGCGGCCTCGCCCGCGCGCTTCGGCCACGCGCCCATCTGCAGATTCTCGAGCACCGTCAGGTTCGCGAAGATCCGCCGCCCTTCGGGCACGTGCGAACAGCCCAGCGCGACGATCGCCTCGGGCGCGTGGCGAGTCACGTCGACCCCGCGCAGCACGATGCGCCCCGCGCTCGCGCGCAAGAGACCCGAGATCGCGCGCAGCAACGTCGACTTGCCCGCGCCGTTCGAGCCGATCAGGGTGACGATCTCGCCCGCCTTCACCTCGAAGGACACGCCGCGGAGCGCGTGGATGGCGCCGTAGCGGACGTCGAGTGACTCGACCGAGAGCAGCGTCTCGCTCACGCGTGCGCCTCCGAATCCGCGCCGAGATACGCCTCGATCACGCGCGGGTCTCGGCGTACCTCCTCGGGTGCGCCGTCCGCGATCTTCTCGCCGTGGTCGAGGACGGCGACGCGCTCGGAGAGGTTCATCACGAACGACACGTCGTGATCGATCAGCACGATCGTGAGTCCGTGCACCTGGCGCAGCCTCGCGACCAGGCCGCGCAGGGCCTGCTTCTCGGCCGGGTTCATGCCCGCCGCCGGCTCGTCCAGCAGCAGCAGCTTCGGCCGCGTGGCGAGCGCGCGCGCGATCTCGAGCCGGCGCTGCTCGCCATAGGGGAGTGAGTCGGCGCGCGCGTCGGCGAACGCGCCGAGCCCGAGCTCTTCGAGAAGCATCCGCGCCTCTTCCTCCGCGTCCCCTTCGCGCGCGCGCCAGCTCGGGCCGCGGAGCACGTCGCGCGCGCCGTTTCGGTGCGCGCCCTGCAGCGCGGCGCGCACGTTGTCGAGCGCCGACAGCGCGCGGAACAGGCGGATGTTCTGAAACGTCCGCGCGATCCCGCGCGCGCAGATGACGTGCGGCCGCGCGCCGCCGATCTCGCGACCGGCGAAGCGCACGCTGCCCTCGCTCGGCGCGTAGACACCCGTGATCACGTTGAACGCCGTCGTCTTGCCCGCGCCGTTCGGGCCGATCAGCGCGACGAGCGCGCCCTCCTCGACCGCGAAGTCGAGCTGCGACACCGCGGTGAGTCCGCCGAAGCGCACCGTGAGGCCACTCACTTCAAGCAGCGCCACGGCGTCTTCCGAAGTGCAGTAGCTCGCGCTGCCCGAGGAGCCCCTGCGGGCGCACGATCATCGTCGTGATGAGCAGGACGGAGTAGAGGACCATGCGCCACTCACCCAGCCCGCGGAGCACCTCGGGCGCCGCGGTCAGCACCGCCGCGGCGACCACCGCGCCCGACAGCGAGCCGAGCCCACCGAGCACCACGAACGCCACCAGCTCGAACGAGCGCACGAAGCTGAAGCTGTTCGTGTGGATGTAACCCTCGGTGTGCGCGAACAGCGCGCCCGCGACCCCCGCGAAGAAGCTCGATACGAGAAACGCCTCGACCTTCACGCGCGTGGTCGGAACGCCGAGTGACTCGGCCGCGATCTCGTCCTCGCGAACCGCGCGGAACGCGAGCCCGCCGCCCGAGTACACCAGCCGCGCGATCGCGGCGATGGTGAGCACCGCCACGCCGTACACGCCCGCGAGACTCTCGAAGCGCAGGTCGACGGACGGGTGCAGCGCGGACGCGAGCGAGAAGCCGCGCGCGCCGCCGACCGCGTCGACGTTCAGGATCGCGATGCGGATGATCTCGCCGGCACCCAGAGTCGCGATCGCGAGATAGTCGCCTCGCAGGCGCAGCGCGGGCACCGCCACGACCAGCCCCGCCGCCGCCGCGACCAGGCCCCCGCAGATCAAGGGGAACGGGAAGTACGCGAGTCTTGCGAGCCCGCCGCCCCCGAGTGAGTCGAGCACGGCGGCGCCGAGATACACCGAGAAGGCCGCCGACGAGTACGCGCCCAGCGCCATGAAGCCCGCGTGCCCGATCGAGAACTGACCGGTGAAGCCGTTCACGAGCTGCAAGCTCACCGCCGCGATGATCGCGATGCCGATGCGCCCGAGGATCGTCGCGTAGTACGGATTCAGCGCGAGTGGCGCGAGCCAGTGCAGGGCGGCGAGCGCGACGACGAGCGCGCCGCTGCGCGCGAACCGCCCACTCACCGCTACACCTTCTCGGTCGTCGGCGCGCCGAAGAGCCCCGTCGGCCGGTACAGGAGAATCACGACCAGGATCACGAACGCGATCGCGTCGCGGTACGTGCTCGAGAGATAGCCGGTCACGAGTGTCTCGATGACTCCGAGCAGGAGACCGCCGACCATCGCGCCGGGCACGCTGCCGATGCCGCCCAGCACCGCCGCGACGAACGCCTTCAGCCCCGGCATCAGCCCCATCAGCGGGTCGATCTTCGGATTCGAGAGCCCGACCAGGATGCCCGCGGCTGCGGCGAGCATCGAGCCGAGCACGAACGTCCCGGAGATCACCCGGTCGACGGGCACGCCCATCAGCGCCGCGGCCGGCGCGTCGTACGAGACCGCGCGCATCGCGCGCCCGAAGCGCGTGCGCTGCACGATGTACTCGAGCGCGCCCATCAGCAGGAGCGCAGTCACGAGCACCGTCAGCTGGATGTTCGAGACCGCGACCTCGCCGGCCCGAAACACCTCGTGGGACTGCAGGAGGGGCGGGAAGAACTTCGGGTCCGCGCCGAACACGAGCTGCCCGGCGTTCTGCAACAGCAGTGACACGCCGATCGCGGTGATCAGCGGCGCGAGTCGCCCCGCTCCGCGCAGCGGCCGGTACGCGACTCTCTCGATCAGCGCGCCCAGCAGCCCGCACACGAGCATCGACGCGACCAACACCATCACGAGCCCGGTCACGCTCGGCGCGCCCGCCAGACCGAGCCAGTGCGCGGCGTAGTAGCCGCTCATCGCGCCCATCATGTACACCTCGCCGTGCGCGAAGTTGATGAGGCGCAGGACGCCGTACACCATCGTGTAGCCCAGGGCGATCAGCGCGTAGATCGAGCCCCAGGTGACGCCGTTCAGGAGCTGCTGGAGCAGGTTCTCCACGAGTGACTGGCGGCCGCTACTCCGCGGAGACCGTTCTGTAGTAGCGGAACTTCCCGCCCTCGATCTTCAGGACCACGGCGTCCTTGTGCGCGTTGCGGTTCGCGTCGATCGAGATCTTCCCCGTGACTCCGTCGAAGCCAGAGGTCGCGGCGATCGCGTCGCGCAGCTTCGCGCCGTCGGTCGTGCCCGCGCGCTTCAGTGAGTCGGCCAGGATCCCGGCGGTGTCGTAGCCCAGCGCCGCCATCGCGTCGGGCGTCGCGCCGTACTTCGCGGTGAAGCGCTTCACGAACTCCTGCACGCGCGGGTTGTCGGAGTCCGCGGCGTAGTGAGTCGAGAAGAAGTAGCCCTCGACCGCGTCGCCGCCGATCTCGAGCGTCTTCTCGGAGTCCCAGCCGTCGCCGCCGAGCAGCGGCACGTTGATGCCGAGCTCGCGCGCCTGCTTCGCGATGAGACCCAGCTCGGTGTAGTAGCCCGGCACGAACACGGCGTCGGGATTCGCGGCGCGAATCGTCGTGAGCTGCGCGCGGAACTCGATGTCGCCGCTCGTGTAGCGCTCGTCCGCGACGATCTCGCCGCCGCTCTTCTTCACCGTATCTCGGAAGAACTCGGCCAGACCGACGGAGTAGTCCTGCTTGAAGTCGAACAGGATCGCGAAGCGCTTCGCGTGCAGCTCGTTCGCCGCGAAGCGCGCCATGACCGCGCCCTGGAAGGGGTCGATGAAGCAGGCGCGGAAGATGTAGTCGCCCACCTCGGTGACTCGCGGGTTCGTGGAGCCGGGCGAGATCATCGGCACCTTCGCGCGCTGCGCCTCGGGCGCCGCCGCGAGCGAGCGCGACGACGCGACCTCGCCGAGCAGCGCGATGATCCGGTCGCGCTGAATCAGCTTCTGCGCGGCGCTGCGCGCCTCTTCGGTGACGGAGCGGTCGTCCTCGGTCACGACCTGGAGCTTCTTGCCGAGCACGCCGCCCGCGCCGTTCACTTCCTCGATCGCCATGCGGATGCCCTGGTCGGCGCTGCGGCCGAAGGTCGCGGTGTCACCCGTCATCGACGCGACGTGCCCGACCACGATCGCGTCGCCGCCCTGGCCACCGCCGCACGCGAGCGCAAGTAGCGCCCATGAGACGACGCAAACCGCCGCGCGCGCTGCCCCCCGCATGCTCGCCCTCCTCGCCCCGCGCCTCGCCGGGACGCGCCTTGGGTACACGGCTCACTGAAATGGCGCAAGCGCGCGCCGATACTGCTGGGGAATCGAGCTGGGAGGTCGAGTCATGCGAAGTCGTGCCATAGCCGCAGTGATTCTCGCGCTCGCGCTGATCGCGCTCGCCGCGGACGCGCGCTCCGAGAAGCTCTGCAACAACCGCTCGGCGCAGGGCGCCATGTGGTGGTCGATTCTCCATCCCGGTGTGGGCGAGTGGTACCTGCGCGGGTTTGGAGACTTCGAGAAAGCGCCACAGAAGAAGTTCTGGCTCGGGTTCATTCCGTTCTACGGATGGCCGGGCTATCTGCAGGTCAAGAGCGCGATCGACTCCCAAAAGTGTAGGACGAACGACGACCTGACCTTCAGGCACGACTGAGCGCGCGCAGGAAATCGGCGAGCGACTCGCGCGCGAAGCGCGCCTTGTCCCACGGCTCGTTCGAGAGCTCCGAGCGGCGCGCGTCGGGCACGACGTAGACCTGTGCGGTCACCGCGACCCCGGGCTTCGTGCGCACCGGAAGCTCGCGGCGCTCGTAGCGATCGCCCTCGAAGCGGTCGAGGCGGAGCGCGGAAGCTTCGTCGATCCCGCGCCACAGGGTTCCCCGCGTGCTCATCCACGCGCGCGGCCGCAGACCCGGAAAGGCGTTGCCGCGGAAGCGCAGGCGAACCCAGCCGTCGAGGCGCGCAGGCTCGTGCGCGAACGAGCGCCCGGTCACCGCGCGCATGACTTCCGCAAACTCGAGAGACCCGTAACAGAAGAGCGTCACGCTGCACTCCCTCGCGGACAGGTTACCCTCGATCGCCGTCGATGCGCCCGTCCGCCGCGCTCGTGCTCGCGCTCTGTCTCGCCGGCTCGGCCGCGGCGCGCGAGGTCCGCGTGCCGATCCGCGTCGACGAGGCCTTCCTGCGCGAGCTGCTCGTGCAGACGGCGTTCACCGACCCGGAGCAGACCGCGGTCGTCTACACGGACGGTGTCGACTGCAGGAGCGTGACTCTGCGCAATCCCACGCTGCGCGCGGGCGGCGGAGTCGTGACCGTCACGAGCGACGTCGAGACCAAGCTCGGCACGCTGTTCGTCGGCATCTGTCTCTTCCGCGTCGATTGGAACGGGAAGCTCGAGTCACGGCTCGAGCCACAGCTCGATCCGACTCGCCCGCTCGTCCGCTTTCGCGTGCGCGAGACGAGGCTGCTCGAAGCGGACGGCTCGCAGCACGTGGCGACGCGCACGCTCTCGGACTGGCTCGAGCGCTACGGTACGCCGCGCCTCGAGCGCCTCGCGATCGACCTGGGCTCGCCGATGGACGATCTGCGCGCCGTCCTGCCGCTGTTCCTCTCGGGCGGGAACGCGGCTCGCGCGCAGGCGCTCGTCGACTCACTCGCGCTCGAGTCGGTCGCGATCGCGGAGCGCGAGGTCGTGCTGCGCGTCCGCCTCGACATCCCGACGGCGGAGCCTCGGCAGCCGAGCGCGCCCGAGCCCGAGCTCGGCCCCGAGGAGGTCGCGCGCTTCGAAGCGGCGCTCGCGGGCTGGGACGGCTTCATCACTTACATCGTGAAGCGCGCGGGCACGGAGACGAGTGACTCGCGGCTGCGCGAAGAGCTCTTCGAAGTGCTGCTCGAGGCGCGCCAGGAGCTGGTCGACGCGCTCGCGAGGCCGACGGCCGCCGGCGCGGATCCGGTGCGGCCGCTGTTTCTCGTGAGCTGGCGGCGACTGTCCGGCGTGCTGCGCGAGCTGGGCGCGCAGGCCCGAGACCGCGGCGTGCTGCGCTATCTGGGCTTCATCGCCGCGGCCGATGCGCTCGCGGCGATCGACGCGCTCGGCCCGGAGTTCGGCGTCGAGATGACCCGCGACGGCCTGCGCCGACTGGCGCGCGTGCTGGCTCCGGCCGACGCTGCGGATCCGCTCGAGGCGCCCGAGGGCGTCGATCCGGAGCTGCGCCGCGCGCTCGACTTCGGCGAGCCGCTCGCGCCGCCCGAGCTCGAGGACGCGCCCGCGCCCGAGTCACTGCCGGAGCCCGAGCCGGAGGCGCAGCCGCCGGCGCCCCCGACCTCGCGGCTCGACTCGGTGCTGCGCGCGCTGGCCGCCTTCGTCGCTCCCAGCGCCTGGGCGGCGACGCCCCAGCCGGGATCGCTGCCGCGACTCACTCGCGAGGAAGATCGGCGCCTGCGCGGCTGGGTGCCGCGCCGCCGCGAGCTGAACGAGTATCTCCCCCTGGTGCAGCGCCTGCTGCACGGCGCCGCCGAAGATGCGGTGACTCCGAAGCACGTCGGCGCCGAGGTCCGCGCGGCGTATCTCGAGCTCCAGGTCGCGACCGCGTGGCAGGAGACTTGTTGGCGCCACTACGTGCGCGTGAAGGGCCAGGTCATCGCAATCCGCTCGCACGCCGGCGCCGTGGGCCTGATGCAGGTGAACTCGCGCGTCTGGCGCGGCTTCTACGACCCGCGCTTCCTGCTCGCCGACCCGTCGTACAACGCGCGCGCGGGGAGCGAGATCCTGCTGCGCTACTACCTGGATCTCGCCTACGCGCAGGGCGAACACCGGCGCCCCGGCGGCTTCGACAACCTCGTGCGCGCCGCGTACGCGGCGTACAACGGCGGCCCCGGCCAGCTCGCGCGCTACCGCAGCGCCGACACGCCGAAGAGCCTGCGCGCGATCGACGCGGGCTTCTTCAAGAAGTATCGGGCGGTGCGCGCCGGCCGCGAGCTCGACGTCATGCGCTGCTTCGGCTGAGTCCGCGAGTCACTGACTCACAAGCGAACGCGCTGCAGGCGCAGCGCGTTCGCGATCACCGAGACCGAGCTGAGGCTCATGGCCGCGGCGGCGAGCATCGGCGACAGCAGGACGCCGAAGAACGGATAGAGCGCGCCCATCGCGATCGGCACGCCGAGCGCGTTGTACACGAAGGCGAGAAACAGGTTCTGGCGCAGGTTCGCCCCGGTCGCGCGGCTGAGGCGGCGCGCGCGCGCGATCCCGAGCAAGTCGCCGCGCAAGAGAGTCACCCCGGCGCTCTCGATCGCGACGTCCGCGCCGGTGCCCATGGCGATGCCGACGTGCGCGCGCGCCAGCGCGGGCGCGTCGTTGATGCCGTCGCCGGCCATCGCGACGATGCGTCCCGCGCCCGCCAGGGCGGCGACCGCGTCGCCTTTCTGTGTCGGCGAGAGCTCCGCGCGCACGTCGTCGATGCCGAGCTGGCGCGCGACGGCCTCGGCGGTGCGGCGCGCGTCGCCGGTCAGCATGGCGACGCGCAGTCCGTCGGCGCGCAGCGCCGCGAGCGCCTTCGCGGCGGTCGGCTTGATCGGGTCGACGACGCCGAGCGCCCCGAGAACGCGCCCGTCGAGCCACACGAACACGACCGTCTCGCCGCGTGCGCGCAGCTCGTCGGCGCGCGCCTCGAGCGCCGCGATCTCGGCGACAGTCACTCCGAGCTCCGCCAGCAGCCCGCGATTGCCGAGCGCGGCGCGCGCGCCTCCGAGCGTGCCGCGGACGCCGCGTCCGGGATCGGCAGCGAAGTCGCTGACGGGCTCGAGCGCCAGGCCGCGAGATTCGGCGGCCGCGACGATCGCCGTGGCGAGCGGGTGCTCGCTGCCGCGCTCCAGGCTCGCGCCGACACGCAACAGTGTCGCTTCGTCGACGCCCGGTGCGGGTGAGACACCCGAGAGACTCGGCTTGCCCTCGGTCAGGGTGCCGGTCTTGTCGAGCGCGAGCGTATCGACCTGGCGCAGGCGCTCGATCGCGTCGGCGTCGCGGAACAAGACACCCGCGTGCGCGCCGCGGCCCATCGCCACCATGATCGACATCGGCGTCGCCAGGCCGAGCGCGCACGGGCACGCGATGATCAGCACCGAGACCGACGCGACCAGCGCGTGCGCGAGCCGCGGCTCCGGCCCGAGCCAAGCCCAGAGCGCGAACGCGAGCGCCGCGCACGCGACCACCGCGGGCACGAACACTGCCGCGACGCGGTCGGCGAGATTCTGGATCGGCGCGCGGCTGCGCTGCGCGCGCGCAACCTCCGCGACGATGCGCGAGAGCAGAGTGTCGGCGCCGACGCGCTCGGCCTCGATCAACAGCGTGCCCGACTGGTTCTGCGTCGCGCCGATCAGCGCGTCGCCGGCGCGCTTCTCGACGGGCAGCGCCTCGCCGGACACGAGTGACTCGTCCACCGAGCTCGCGCCGTCGAGCACGCGGGCGTCGACGGGGATCTTCTCGCCGGGTCGCACGCGCAGCCGGTCACCCACGCGCACGTGCGCGAGCGGGACGTCTTCCTCGACGCCGTCCGCGCGCACGCGCCGCGCGGTCGCGGGCGCGAGCGCGAGCAGCGCGCGCAGCGCGGCGCCGGTTCGCCGCCGCGCGCGCAGCTCGAGCACTTGCCCGAGCAGCACGAGCACGACGATCACCGCCGCGGCCTCGAAGTAGGGCTCCACCGTTCCGTGTCGGCCCCAGAACGCCTCGGGAAAGAGCTCGGGCGCGAGCACCGCGACCGCGCTGTAGATCCAGGCAACGCCGGTCCCGAGCCCGATCAGGGTGAACATGTTGAGCCGGCGCGTGCGCAGTGAAGTGAGCGCGCGCGCGAAGAACGGCGCGCCGCCCCAGAGCACGACCGGCGTCGCCAGCGCGAGCTGCACGAGCCCGAGCGCGCGCGGGCCGAGCGCCATCGTGATCGGCATGCCCGGCGCCATGTCGACCATCGCCATGACGGCGAGCGGAAGCGCGAGCACGGCGCTCACCCAGAAACGGCGCGACAGATCGGTGAGCTCGGCGCTCTCTTCGAGCTCCGAGCTCGGCGCGAGCGGCTCGAGCGCCATGCCACAGATCGGGCAGCTCCCGGGCCCGACTTGCCGTATCTCGGGGTGCATCGGGCACGTGTAGACCACGCCCTCCTGCGCGGGCGCCGCAGTGTCTCGAGCCGCGCCGAGATATCGCTCCGGCTCCGCTTCGAACTTCGCGAGGCAGCGCGGATTGCAGAAGCCGTACTCGACGCCGTCGTGCACGCATCGGTGCGGGCCGTCGGCGCGGACCTTCATTCCACAAACGGGATCGATGAGCTCGTCAGCCATGGTCTCGGCCGACCACTCTAACGCCCGATCGCTAGGCGGTCGCCGCGGGGTCTTCCAGCTTCAGGAACGCGCCGCAGGCGACACAGCGCTGGATCGCGGGCAGCGCGTCGGGGAGCTTGAGGTTCTCGGACTTGCCGCACTCGGGGCAGCTGCCCGAGAGCGACACGAACTCGCGCTCCTGCTTGTAGCGCTTGCGCCCGAAGACGATCCCGACCGTGGTCCAGGTCGCGAGCCAGACGACGTGCGGCGGCACGAGCAGCAGAGCGCAGCCCGCTCCGAAGAAGGGCAGGAACGCGCGCAGGCCCCGTACCAGGCGCTCGCGCCGGGTGAAGTCGTTCACGCGCGCCGCGAAGTGAGTCGGCGTCTTGCCGTACGTCGACGCGCGCACGAGCACGTCGGCGCTGGTCACTCTGACTCGACCTTGCGCCGCTCGAGGTGTTCGATGCGGCTGCCCAACAGACCTTCCATGTACTCGATCAGCTCGACGATGTTTCCGTCGGGATCTCGGCAGCAGACCACCGCTTCGATCCCGCTTCTCGGGTCCGGGGGATTCGGCGCGCCGTGAAACACGACGCCCTTCGCGCGGAGGTCATGGTAGGCAGCGCGCACGTTTCGGGTACGCAGCGCAATGATGCGGGGCACGCGCTCGTCCTGCGGCACGTGCGCTTGTGAATCGACGAGCTTCGGCTCCAGCCACTCGATCAGATCGAGGCGCGTGTGGTGCTCCTCGGGACCGATCGCGAGCAGCGCGCCGCGCCCCTGCGCGCGCTTCATGCCGAAGTTCGCCGCGACGAACGGCGGCCAGACGACGTCGCGGTTGTCGCGCAGCAGCTTGAAGCCCAGCAGCTGGTAGAACGCGAGCGAGCGCTCGAAGTCGGACGCGTTCACGGTGAAGTGGAAGATCGAGCGGACTTCCCAGTCGGTGCTCATCGCGTTCGACCATACACCAAGAGGCGTTCCCGCTTCACGCTTGCCAACCCGCGCGGCCGCGTGCTCTGCTCGCCGCAACCGTGAAGTTCGACGTCTTCTGTGAGATCCAGAAAGCGAAGCCCTGGGTCGCGAACCACGAGCGCGATCTCTTCCGCGAGACGCTCGAGCAGGCGGTGCTCGCCGACGAGCTCGGCTTCCGCTGCTGGTGGGAGGTCGAGCACCACGGCGCGGTCGAGTTCTCGTGGAGCTCCGCGCCCGAAGTGTTTCTCGCCTATCTCTCCCAGCACACGCGGCGCATGCATCTGGGTCACGCCGGCGTGCTCGCGCCGTTTCGCATCAATCACCCGCTGCGCGTCGCCGAGCGCGCGGCGCTGCTCGACGTGATCAGCGGCGGGCGACTCGACCTCGGGCTCGCGCGCTCCGGCGGCAACGAGTGGGACACCTTCCACGTCGATCCCGCGACCTCGCGCGCGCAGCTCGTCGAAGCGATGCGCATGATTCCGAAGATGTGGGCCGGCGACGCGTTCTCGTGGAAGTCGGAGCTGATCGACATCCCCGAGCGCAACGTGATTCCCAAGCCGCTCCAGTCGCCGCACCCGCCGCTCTGGCAGACCTGCGGCAGCCCCGAGTCGTTTCACCTCGCGGGCACCCTGGGCGTCGGCGCGCTCGGCACGACCTTGCTGACGCCGCTCGGCCAGATGGAGTCACTCCAGCGCGAGTACCGCCGCGGCCTCGCCGAGTGCACGGACCCCGCGGGCAAGTTCGTGAACGCACAGAGCGCCGTCTTCACCTTCGTGCACGTACGCGAGTCACAGAGGGAGGCGATCGAGAGCGGCGCCTCCGCGGCCGCGTGCTGGTACGTCAACACCGCGCCGCGCGTGTTCAACGCGCCGGCCGAGATCTGGTACGGGCAGATTCGCGGCGGCTTCCTCGCGAACGATCCCGCCGCGACGCGCTCGCTCGCCTCCGGCGGCGGCGCGACCGCCGGCGCGGTCGCCCAGGAAGTCCCCGTCGTCGCGCTCTTGAAGCGACTCGCCGCGGGCGAGACCGTCTCGAACGAAGAGGTCTTCGAGACACTCGATCCGCTGCCGTCGGTGATCGTCGGCGACGTCGCGTCGTGCCGGCGCAAGATCGAGGCGTACGCGGACATCGGCGTGGACCGACTCATGTGCCTCGTGCAGTTCGGTGCTCTGTCCCAGGCGCAGATCCTCGAGTCACTGCACACGATCGGCAAGGAGCTGATCCCGATCTACGATCGGTCTCACTGATTGCGCTCCGCCTCACTCACTACGCTCGCCTGCGGCTCCCTGCGCGCGCCTTCGCCGCTTGCGGGCCTCGCTCGGGACGGCCCCGTCCGACTGACTTCGTTCGGCTGCGCCTCACTGCGCGCGCCTTCGCCGCTTGCGGGCCTCGCTCGGGACGGCCCTCGCTCGGCCTCGCGGTGTCGGTCACCGAGCTCGAGAAGATCGGGCTGAGAACCCGCTCGAGTCGACGGTGCTTCGTTCGCGCGCGGGGCGGACGTGCGGACCTCGACGAGGCTTCGAGCGTACTCGCGAGCGCCGAGGAGAGGCCGCGCGACCGCCCCGCGCGCGCCCCGGGCGATCTAGTCAGCGAGACACTTCCCAGTCGTACATACGCCGGCGGCGCCCTTCTCGGAAGTTCGTGATCTCGAGGCGGATGCCGTCGGGGTCTTCGAAGAAGGTCGCGTAGTAGTCGGGCGAGTACTCGGGGTAGAGCCGCGGGTCCGTCGCGGCGACGCCGATGGCGCGCAGCTCGGCGCAGGCGCGATCCACGGCGCGCTCGTCGACGACGCGGAAGCAGAAGTGGTGCAGGCCCGGCGCGTACGGATCGTGCGCGGGTGTGCCCGAGCGAGCCGGCCGCAGCGAGAAGCCGAATTGTCGGTTGTAGTAGTGCACGTGCGGATCGCCGCCGATCGCCGATTCGGCCTGCGCGTAGCCGAGCACGCGCATGACTCCATCGTAGAAACGCTTCGAGCGGGCGAGGTCCCGGACGGCGAGATACACGTGGTCGATTCCGATCACTTCGACGGGCATGTTTCCCCTAGAGACTCATCCGGCCGGGCGCGAACTCGCGGCGGCCGGTCGCGGGCACCTGCTTCGAGACCTTCGCCAGCCCGAACGGCGGCATGTTGTTGTACACGCACTCGAAGTCACCCGGCCGCACGCGATACGTCTCGTGCCAGATGCCGACGTCGCCGTTCGAGCCGACGCGCCGGTTGAACTCCGCCCACGCGGGAAGATGAACGCGGTCGCGCGCGGTGGCGTACGCCTCGAGCTGCTCGAACGAGCGCCAGTACTGCACCATGATCGAGGGATTGCCGAACCATTGCTCGACCCCGAGGAAGCCGAGGTTCGGCAGGCGTTCGAGCTCCGCGAGCATGGCGCGCATCGCGCGCGCGACCGGAAACCACTTGTGCGGCTTCCAGACGCGGTTCACGCGCATCCCGATCAGGAACACGCAGAACTCACCCTCGATTTCCGCCGTGACTCGCTCGCGCACCACTGCGGCCATTCGCTCCTCCAGCGTCGATCCACGCCACCTCGACCCCGGGCGCGCGCGCCGCACCCGCGACGCGCTGGCCGATCCCTTCGAGCCAGCCGACGACGTCGGCCGGCTCATCGCCCGCGTTCCGATAGTGACACACGATCAGCCGCCCATCGTCCGCCACCGAGCGCGCGAGCGCGCGGCGCACGAAGTCCGCGCGGTCCGCGGGCCGCACGATCTCGATGCCGATCCGCACGTAGTCGTAGCGGCGCCGCGGCTCCCAATCCCAGGCGTTCGCGACCTCGAACGAGTCGCGGTGCGCGGGATGCCGCGCGCGGGCGAGTGACACGAGCTCGGGCACGAAGTCGATCCCGTGGGGCGTGATCGCGACGTTCTTCTCGAGACACCAGCGCGAGACTGTCTCGAGCAGGAGTCCGTTCGCGCAGCCCACGTCCATGAAGGAGCCGTCGCGGTCGACGGCCTCCGCGATGCAGCGCCGTGTCTCGTCCCAGCGCTCCGCGCCGCTCGAGCGGCCGCTCTCGCGGTACGGATTCCCCGGCTCGGCGAGATAGTGCTCGGCGATCGCCGCGCGCAGCGCCGCGAAATACTCGACCCGCGAGGCGTCCGCCGCGAGCCGCGCGAGGCGCTCCATCGCGGGGCCGCGGGCGCTCAGTTCTCCAGCGCCCACGCGTGACTCTTGTGGTGCAAGAGCTCGCGCGCCTGCTCGGCGTCGAGCCAGACGAGCTCGTACTCGGCGACGCCCTTCGGCTCGCCCACGAAGCGCGCCTCGAAGAACACGTGGCGGCCCTCGAACGCGCCCTCCTGCGTCTCGAAGAACTCGAGCGCCAGGCCGATCTGCCGGTCGATCGCGATCGGGCGTGCGCACTCCTCGCGGAGCTCGCGCCGGAGACACTCCACGAGTGTCTCGCCGCGCTCGAGCCCTCCGCCCGGGAGCAGCAGGCCGAGACTGGTGCGCACGGCGGCGATGCGGCGCTGTGCGTCGCGGATCACCGCGTACACGGCCGCGCGCGGCCGGTGCTCGCGCCCTTCGAGCGGCGCGCCGAAGGTGGGGACGGAGTCACTCATGCGCGCCGCGACGTTTCTCGGGAGATCTCGGCAGCGCATCGAGCCCTCGCGCCCACGGGAGCGCATGACTCGTCCAGATGTGGTCGCGGGGCGCGAGCTCGTGCGCGCGCTCGAGGCTGATCGTCGTCACGTCGATGGTCTCCGGCTCGTCGTCCCGCGCGTAGGTGAGTGGGGTCCCGCACCGGCCGCAGAACGTGCGCACGACGAGCGGGGAGGATCGATAGCGCACCGGGTCGCCCCGGGTAAAGGCGAAGTCGCGCGCCGCGAACGTCACCCAGGCGACGAGCGGCGCCCCCGCCGCCCGCCGGCACGTGCGGCAGTGACACAGAGTTGCGTTGCGTGCCGGGCCCGTCGCGCGCAGGCGCACGGCGCCGCAGAGACAGCCGCCGGCGAACTCGGCCTGACTCATCCGCTCTTCCTTCCCGTCCGCAGCTTGTTGCGAACCTCGCGGAGCGCGCGCAGCGCGAGCTCGTTCTGATGCACCTCGAGGAAGCGGCGCACCGCGCTCGGGTCGCGCTCCGCGAGCGCGCGCAGCGCCCAGGAGAGCGCCTTCACGACCATGTCGTCGGGGTCGTCGAGCAATGCGCGGCAGATACGGAGCGTGCGCCGCGCGTCGCCGGGGCCGCCCTGCGCCTTCACGTTCAGCGGCACCGTGCTGACCAGCGCTGCGCGCCGCCACCAGCGATCGCGCGAGCGCGTCCAGCGCAGGACCTCGGCCTCCGAGACACGGCCGTCGCGAAACGCCTGACCCGCGATCATGCACGCGAAGACGTCGACGTCCGACCAGCTCGCGAGCTCGCCTGCGAGCCGCTTCACGTCGCGCACGCGAATCTCGGCGAGCGCGGTCGGATGATGCAGCACGAGCTCGCTCCCGAGCACGCGCGCGCCGGGCGCGCGGCTGGCGACGAGCGCCGCGCCGATCTCGAGAACCAGCTTCGCCGGCGCCTTGCGCAGCGCGCGCGAGTGACTGCGGCGCAGCTTGCGAAGCGCCATGAGTCCGCGCGCCTCGCCCGCAGACAGGCGCGCGGCGAGCTCTCGGCCGAGTGACTCGCCGAGCGGCGCGAAGCCCTCGGGCCAACGAAATGTCCCGCCCGCGCGTTCGAGCCGCACCGCGCCGGCGATCGCGCGCAGCGCGATCGGCCCGTACACGTGCGGGAATTTCTCGGCGGTCTCGAGGTGCGCGGTCGGTGCGCCCGGCAGCGGCGCGGGCACCTCGAAGACGAGCCGCGCGTCGAGCCGCCGCGGATCGAGCTCGAGCAGGAATACCGGCGCGGTCGCAGCCGCGAAATAGTCGCGCGCGACCGCGACCGCGCTCGCCGGCTCGCCGCAGCAGTGCACGAAGCCGTCCTCCGCGAGGCGCGCGGGCACGTAGTGAGTCGCGCCGATTCCCGCCAACAGCTCGGGCTCGACGACGAGATGCCAGATCGAGCTCACCCGCCGCTCAACGCGCACAAGATCTGCACGTCGTCGCCTTCGGCGAGCGCCCGCTTCAAGTCCGCGAGCTCTCGGTTGACGAAGATGCGGATGTGGACCCGGATCCGCTCCTGCTCGTCGACGACGCGGAAGCGGATGCCCGGGAACGACGCGTCGAGATCTCGGAGTAACTCGTCCACCGTCGCGCCCGACGCGCTGACGTGCTCGCGATTCGCCGTGTAGGAGCGCAGCGCGCTCGCGATCGCGACGCGCATCAGGGCAACGTCGCCGCCACGACCGAGTAGATGTGCGGCAGGTGCGCCGCGATCTGGCGGAAGCTGCGTCCCTCGTTCGGGCTCATCCAGAGCTCGCCACTGGTGGTGCCGAAGTAGATTCCGACCGGGTCCGCGGCGTCCGCGCAGAACGCCTGACGCTTTACGGTGTACCACGCCTGCTCGCGCGGGAGGCCCTTGGCCTGCCTCTGCCACGTCGCGCCCGCGTCGCGCGTGCAATACAGCGCGGGCTTGCCGTCGATGCTGGTGCGCGGCCAGACACTCGTCCCATCCATCGGGAACACCCACGCGGTGTCCGGGTCCCGCGGGTGCAGCACGATCCCGAAGCCGATGTCGCCGATCTCCGCCGGCATGTTCCGGCCGATCCGCTCCCAGCGCGTCGCCGGTCGGTCGAGCCGGTAGATGCCGCAGTGGTTCTGCTGGTAGAGGCGGTCGGGTCGCAGTGGATGCAGCGCCATGCAATGCGGATCCTGGCCGTACTCGGGGTACGGGTCGGGATTGAAGTTCGCCTCGACCGCTTCGTTCAGCGGCCGCCACGACTCCCCGCGATCCGGGCTCTCGAAG
>Ga0326726_10000362_pt1 | contig 43059 bp, 42 predicted proteins | sample MHFenrmetagenome_2_FD_207603 | JGI IMG/M metagenome (GOLD analysis project Ga0326726, IMG submission 207603) | Lab enriched peat soil microbial communities from Michigan Hollow, Ithaca, NY, United States - MHF15MN | ecosystem: Environmental > Terrestrial > Soil > Wetlands > Peat | place: USA... | reverse complement strand
CTCGCAGGTCCTGATTGACCCAGTCGACCATTTTCCGCCGGAGCGACGATTCGCTCATCGTTGCCGACGTAATCGCCATCACCACAGCCCGGTCGGTGTCGTCAGGAGCCTGCTCGGCCAACTTGAGGCGCGCAAACAACTGCGGATGGGGGGTATCTGCACAACTTTCAAGAAGCGATTCGATGCGAGCCGATTCCTGCTGCAGTTCCCGGTCGATCAATGCCTCGAGCATAGCTATCTTTGATTTGTAGTCAAGTACCACCCGCGACTTACTGATGCCGGCCTCCTTGGCGACGGCATCGATTGAAAGCCGGGCAGCACCAAGCTTGACGACCACCCGCTCGACAGCGTCCAGGATCTGGTCGCTGGATACTTTTTTCGGTCTTGCCATGACTCGCTCTCCTTAATTGGGGCATCCATGTTTTTAAACGTTCGTTCTTTAATGAATTTATGAACGATCGTACTTTTATACAACTCTTTTCTGACGTTTTTCTCGTGATGATCCTGTGACGGATAATGCCGTTACGCATCCGTTCCCATTCCAGTTCATCGCAACACCAATCTCCACCAGAAGCAGGTAAATTTCGTAGTTCATCTTCTCGCCAGCTTGACCTGTTCAAACAACGCATGAACTACCGCCATAAAACAACAGTAAACGCGCTGACCCGGCAAGCGATGCACAGTCATATGGGATGGGGATAAACTACAGAAGCGGGTTCTCTGAAAGCGATCAATCGGCTGGATAAAAAAAAGCCTGCGGGTTGCGCAGGCTTACAGGGTATGTGGGCGGTAGAAGATTCGAACTTCTGACCTCTACCGTGTAGATTTAGCAGAAAGCCATTATCTCCCTATTAAATAATATCTTATAAGCGTCATAATGACACTCGTATAACAATGGTGTAACAAATTTTTCATTAACATCGATCAACAGCACGCACCAACAATAAATGCTCCAACCAGCTCAGATTCCCATAAAAACGACCCTGCCACCCTGCGTCTTTCACCTTGTTCTTTATCCAACAGTGAGCTGCATGCGCCTTGCCAGCTCATGAAAATAATCCCGCGACCAGATTAGCAACTAGCGGAATTCTGGTTCTGTGAGATGCTCGTTCTGCAGATGCCCACTCTGCGTTGCACGACCGATGAAGTGAGAGAGACTCATCGGCGTTCCCTTCCTCACATACCACTCAAAATGGAACCAGTCACACCCACACACTCACTTATTACAACTTAATAAAAATGATATAAATTCACTCATATCCCGGCAGCCACATGATATAATATTATGTGCCAACCCAATTAACTTCACCTTCATATCAATATCATTAGGCTCAAAATAATCAACATATTTACCTGCCGCACGATGCATCAACTCAACACCAAAATAGAAAGAAAAGCTCTTGACATCAATAAAATATAATTCAGAAAATGAGTCTATTACTGAGCAATAAAAAGATTTAAAAATCTCATTAGGAATCTTCCCCATCAAAGCATTTATATATATATGAGATAGAAAACTTGGCAGAACATATTGAAAGTCACCCTGAACAGTCCGCCCAAAATCAATTACAGCTATTCTTTTATTTTTTGAATAAAAGATATTTTTTGGATGTATATCAGTTGGAATAATCTGATAAGATGAACACAAATCATCAGTCATCCTTCTCATAAATTCTTTAAAATATTTTTGTTCATTAGGATAGACAAACAACAGCTCTAAACCACGCTCAGTAAACTGCTCCTTAGGATATTCAACCGGCTTTATTGAAGCCGGTAAACTGCTAAAACTTTTAATTATTTTTGCAATACCCAATCCAAAAACACCACCAGAAAACAAATACTCATTATCACCACTTTTAATTAAGTCCGATAACAGGACAAATTTATCATCACAATATCTCAAGTCCTCCTGTATTGAAATTTTTAATGCATCATCATGATGAATCAAATCAGGAAAATACAATAAATCATCCTCAACATGTGTTCTTCTTAAGAATTTTAAAATATGTGCATCTAGATTTTGTGATTCAGCTGGTATCTCGTGATCAATTCTCTCATGAAATGGCGGCTCCATAGATGATTTTATTCTATTCCCAGTATGCTTTACTATTATCCTTTTGTCAGCACCTTTAGAAATCAGCTCTCCTTCATATACAGATGACATCACCCCACCATAAAGAGATCCTCCTAATCTAACAAATTGACCCGAGGTTTTTAATACATCTATTATTTGCCTTTCATTAAGCATTGTACTATCTAAAAACTTTCCCGCGCTGTATCTTTTATTTATCTCCAAACAACGATCAAACTCCTTCGTTACCACAGCCTCAAGCTGATCCTTTCCTCGTTTTGTCTTTTCATATTTTTCAAAATCAACCAAAACAACATCCTCAGATATTAAAGAATCCCATATCTCAACAAACTCTTTTACAACCCCCGCCTCCTTAATATGCAACGTAGATGCAATTATTGATTCCTGTTTATAAAAATGAATAAACACCTCCTTATCATCAATAATTACTAGCTCATATCTATTATTTTTTGGCGTAATATATAGCTTAAACGGAAACCCCGCATATAGCGTTGCATGTTCTCTAACATCAGCGATTTTATCTTCAGTATTGGCCGCAACTATCCTCTGATATTCAGATACCGCTTTTTGATTATCGAGACCTAAAACTTTTGTGGTTATTGCAGCAACATATTTTGGTTTTGTAAGAACTGAATTAGGGAAAAAGCGAGAAGACTTTATACTATTATTAGCTCTATAAGTAGCCGATGTCAACGCCTCAAATGCATCATCTTCTCCATTTATAAAGACAGCATTGACCCTAGGATAAGCATTTAATTTCTCTTGAAGAAGTTCCAATATATTATCAATTTTTGTTTCAACATTTCTATCCTCAAGAGCAACACCACACTCACTTAAACTCATTTCACTTATCGTAGCGGCTATCTTATCCACTAATCCCTTAATACCAACATGATCAGTATAATTCTCTTTATACCAAATAACTCTATTCCCATAAACATCAAAAGGAATAACATTTCCATTCATGCAAATATGAATTATAGGTTTTTTTGTGGAATGCCTTAGTCCAACCTCATAAAATACATTAGGATTTTGGTCAGTCAAATCAGCTATAACCAATTCAGAATTAAGCACATCATTTATTATTGACGCTGTAATATCAATACTTGATGAATTATTCTTCAAATCGTCTCTTATTATTTCTATATTACACATGTCACCAATCACATTGTAAACATGCTCAGTTAAATAGTCAGTTCTTTTCTTTATCTCACTTCCCTCAACCCCAACAGGGGTAATTACATAACACCGCATATCATCCTCCTTTTAGTATTTATGTTACAAAGCAAAATAAAATCAATATACATTATATAAATTATATCGCAAAGCCATCATGCATAAAATAAATCTCAAAGATATTATACTCCAATGATTAACAGTGTCAATTGCAAGCATATCAATCGTTAGGGTGTTCGTATATCTTTTCAACTTTCTGAGTACTTGTCTGCGAGCACCTCATATGCGTAAAAAGTCTTATGATAAATGGCTGCTTTTGATCGGTTGTCGCTGCCATGATTACCATTTACTACCTGCTCCAATTCGTTGTTCAGATTCTCGCTTGGATTCAATTCTGATGAATATGCTGACTCGTAGAATACCTCTATCTGATTCACATGTTTGCTGAGACACTCTTTCACCGGTTTGCTGTGATGAACCTCTGGGTTATCCGGAATCATAATAATCTTGTAACCAGCATCTTTGATCATGCGTTTCATAAACTGGAACTAGCCCCCTTTACGGTAACACCAGACTTACAGAAAATTCCTGCCTTTGCGTATCCACCCATAACTGGCACAGCAAAATTAGAGTTTCCGAGCTTTGAGTGGCAAATTTCGCCGGTGTCAGGCCAGCAGAATCCGCCACTCAGTATCACTTACATCATGGGCCTGAATGTACTCAATCAAGCCATTTCGGGAACCTGTTGATTCTGCTTGACGAACTAATTTCGGGTGAACCGGAAAGCGTACCAGGAAGTAGTTCCGATCCTCATCGGTCTCGAATTCGGGTTGGGGTGACCCATTCTGCTTGATTGCACGCAGGATTTTGAGGATTCCAGTTGAGTGCCCTTCTGTAAGATCCAGCTCTTTAAAGAACTCCCCGATCCGCCGGTTACGATAGCGTCGGCTAACAGTTTTACCTGCAATAAGATTTTTCATATTCACGGATCGATCCGGAACGGGATAGCTCAACACGATCAGTTCGTCAGGCGTGATATGAACTTCGATGGGCTCGCGATCTTCATAGGATCGATGGTAAACCGCATTGACAACTGCTTCTTCTATGGCCGCTAAGGGTAGCTCCAAAGCCGTTCGGCCTCTGCCCGATCCGGATGCTTAATGACTGTTTCCTTGAGGTAGTTTCGTTTGATGTTACTAAGAGCATCTCTAGTCATCTGATCCAGCGGACAGGTAAAGCAATAAACAATGGTTGCTCAGTTCAGGCAATGGAAGCCAACCCCTTCTTTTTCACGAGGGAGAGAAGTTTGAGCGTTGTTCCGGCAGGTTTCTTTTGCCCCCGCTCCCACTGGCTGACGGATTCCTTGCTGACATTCAGATAGAGAGCAAAAACAGTTTGACTCACGGCCTCGCGCTCACGTATTGCCTTGATTTCTGCTGCACTTAACTCCTGAACTGAAGTCAGGCAGGACTCGTCGAACTCAAGCATGGTCTTTTTGTCGATGCCGCCAGAGGCGTACAAGTCTGACATGGTCTCATGGAGAGCTGCGAGCGCATCGCTTTTATATGTCTTGGTCTTTTTCATGGCATGCTACTGTTTGAAACACCCCGTTTGTGATGTGTTTATCGAGTTCTTCGTCAGAATAGTTGAGGATGATTCTCGCAGACTTCTTGTACTCTTGAACCTCATAATCATCGAGGTTCTCCCGGTCTTTCTTCGAAAATCCATACACGAAAAATGCCCTACGACCTATGCGATACAACACAATTGTCCTGTAACCTCCAGACTTGCCTGCATTTTCCCGCGCAATCCTCTGTTTGATGACTCCTCCGCCGTAGTCTGCGTCAATCAATCCGCGTTCAGCGTCTTTCACCGCCTCACACAACTTCTCATCGCTGATACCCTCGGCCTTAGCGAACTTGGTAAACCATTTGTTTTTTAATATTTGCACGTGCATCGAGGGAAATTGATCGTCATATCTTCAACTCCAAGATATAGAACCAAGTTATACAGCACAAGAGTTCCGGTGAAAAATTTGAGCCAAGGTAATTCGGCGGATAGAGTCATCTTCAAAAACGTCTCCTCAGAGATCCTACCATGCGGAATTCCAGTAGAACAACCGCACATAAACCCCGGACGCATGACAAGCGCTCATTGATAATGCGGGCAGCTGCGTATGGCCGCCCTGGCAGCAGTCCTCCACGATTCACAAACAGCCAATGCGAGTGGCTGTAAGGGGCAAAAGAAGAAAAAGGCAAAAAATCGCCAACTATTTGTAAAAAAATTTTTCTTTTTATTTTACTACATGGCCACTTGACGGATGCAGAATCACAACCGAAGTTCCCCGATGAGTACTGATAAAGCTGAAGCTGTCCTGATGAATGCGATTGGTAGGTATGCCGCCGAAAATCCCGATCAGAAAGAAGAACTTCTGGAAGCTCTGGAGTTGCTCCTGAATAAAACGGCGGCAGCTGCATCCTTAGCAACAGAATGCGGCAAGGCACTCCATGAGTGCCTTGAAATCATGAGTGCCTGTCCGATGTTCACGACAAGGATTTCTTGAGGCGGCCAAGCATCTTGTTGACCTCGAGAACCGCCGCGTTAAGCTCAACAAGCTTGTCCTGAATGTCCATAAGCTTATTGGCGCATTGCTCGCAGAGCACATCATTCGTAGCGGGCTCCTCGTCAGATGACAGATCCCGTTTTCTCCCAGTAAGGATGTAATCGACATCAATCCCCACGCCCTCAAGTTTTTTCCTGAGGATCCCCCCGATCATGCTTCGACCGGTCACATAAGGCGTCAAATAACTGCCATCCTTCACACCGATTGCACGAGCAAGCGCAATCTGTGTGCCGAACTGATCTTTGATCACCTTCCTGAATCTTTCCGCCATCTCTCCATGGCCATCGTGAATACTCACAGCTCCGTATTTTTCTATTTTTTCTTTATTGATAGTAAAATTTTTCTATATTGGAAAAGAATGGAAATTGCTGACAAGAAAAGCCAAAACCGCCATTGCCACTATGGAACCCGCAACCTCCTTCGACAACCTGCCCCAGGCAGTACGGCTCTTGCACCAGAAGCTTGAAGTGATAGCTGCAAAGATAGATACGATAGCATCACAAAACAACTTGTCGGAACAAAACCTCATCGGCGTTGACGAGGCGTCAAAGTTGTTAGGAATCAGCAAAGGAGCCATCTATTCAAAGGTTTGCAGGAACCTTATCCCCTACTACAAGTCCGGTGGCAAGCTTTACTTCTCAAAACAAGAACTACTCGAGAAGATCTTTGCCCATCGGTATCCGAAGCCAGATCCACCCATGCCGTACTTTCACAGCAATGGACGCATCTCCGAAACAAACATAGAAATTTAAGTAAAAATTTAAATGTATTTACGGCACAGATAGAAATATTTTTTCTAATCAACGCACCTGTCCTCATAAAAAATCCCATCCACAACTGCTGAGCGTCAGATTTTCCCCATATGAAAAACGGCAACTGGGTTCCAATCTCAAAAGCCCTCGCCAAGGAGCTTCCAACCGACCGGCCGTTTTCAAAAGTGGAAGCCGCTTTTGCTCTTCAGACAGATTTTGACAACAACCGAGAGGTCTCCATAGCAGGATATGCCAAGCAATGGAGCTGGAGCAGGAAAAAAGTGGGAAGCTTTTTCAGGGAGCTCGGAATCTCAATAAAATACGCCAACAGCACATCAATTCAGCAGAATCAAAAGGGACAGATATGGATACAGATCGGGGACAGATCAGGAACAGATCGGGAGCAGATCAGTTTCATAAATAATAAAGACTTAGCGCCTTCTGGGAACAGATCCGGAGCAGATAAGGGACAGATCGGGAGCAGATCGGGGTACACTACTATAGATACTAATACTAATACCGATATCGAGACTGAAGAAGTAAGAGGATTTTCAACCGCTTTCATGAAGGAACATTGGGAAAGATGGACGCGACTGAAAAAGGGTGGACCGTACAGAAGCCCTGAGATCGAATCTATCGCCCTGGAAGAACTCTTCACCCTTTCACTCGGTGACGAACTGATCGCGGCCAACGGCCTGAGAGCTGCGATTGCAGCTCAAGCACAAAGCTTTTCATGGTGTTTCAAATCCTTAGACAACCGTCAATTCACCAACCATGACAGAACCCTCCAGCATCAAGGTCGCGCTGCAGAAAACGACGAGCATTTTGGCGCCGACAACATCAGATGGCTCGAACATCATGCTCGAGCAAACCATCCGTAAACTTGGCCGCAGCCTCGACGAGGCCCTCAAAAGGGCGAGTCAACTGCTCTCTCACGCCGAAGAGCTGGAAATAGAGCGAGCGATCCGCACCCTCCAGGTAATCAAAGGCAAGACCTACGCAAAGGCCCTGCTGAAGGAAAATGGCAAAATCCTCAACGAGATTTCCTTCGACATCGGCATCAGCCTCATGTTCCGTAAACATCGAATCACCAAGGCCGAGCTTGATCTATGGTACGACGAGGCCGAACGAAAAAAATTCGAGGGACACATATTCCAGCCCCTTCCGGACAAGGCCGACGCCTGGGTGCTCTTCCAGAACATCAGAAGTAAACTCGCACCATTGAGCTTTGCCGCCCAGGACCTGTTCGAAATGCGTAAAAAAGCGCTGTTGCCGGCCACTCCTGAGAAAATCACTCGCAGTGCCGCCAAAACGGCGCTCGAACTTGGTATGTGGCCTCTCCTGAGCCCAGAGCAAAAACAGGAAATCTTTCAACAGCTCGAATGGCATGAACTCCCTAAGCAGTTGAAACTCGAATTCTTCGTTTCGCTGCCACTGAAGGCTAAAGAACGGATTTTCGAGCTACCAGACATCCACGCCAGAGAAAACGCGACCTGCGCTGAATATGAGCGCTTAAAATCAATTCAGGAACCGCTAAGGACGTCAGAACACAACTCACCCGACACTCCCTAACCTCAGCTCCCTTATGATCCTGAAATACAGGGCTGAATTGAAGCGGATGCCTAGGCTCACCAATCACCCCATCCGGCGCCACTGAACCCAATAAGCAAAGGCCCGGCTTGGCCGGGCCCGCGAAGTATCATAAATCAGATCATCGAATGCTCGGAAAAACTGAAATATCCGCCCTTGCTCCCAATAATGACATGATCTAGAATCCTGACATCAAGCAGATTTCCTGCAGCCACAAGCATCTTTGTCACGTTCTTATCGGCCACGCTCGGCTCAACATTCCCGGACGGATGATTATGGGCCAGAACGAGCGCGTAGGCATTGGCCAGCAACGCACCCTTGAACACCTCTCGCGGATGGACTAGCGAAGAATTAAGCGTGCCCCTGCTGATCATTTCAATCCCGAGCACATGGTTTTTCGTATTCAGATAGAGGGCATAAAACTCTTCGCCCGCCTTCTCGTGCAGTCCAATCGTGCGAAGCAGTTCATAAACCGAGTTGCCTCCAGTGATTTTCCTGTCAGCATACTTGAATTCGCTTTCCCTCACCAACCGAACCCCATACTGCGGAATAGTAACCATCGCTGCATCTGCGGTGAAAAGCGGAAGTGTGTTCGTGTGTACCATGATCGTAGCCCCTTTTTTGTTGCCTGCTGTTTGCCTTTCAAATCATTCCCCGGGGGGACAGAGGCGTCCCGAGGACAGGCAAACTTTTTAGGCAAGGGAAACAAGAGAGCTGCACAAACGAAGAGCGGAAGCGAACGGCCCTTGAGCAAAAAGGCAAACTGGCATATCTTGGCCGGCCCCCTCCGGGGATGAGAAAGAATTCCTCAATCCGTGAAGCGGGCATGACATCACCTTCTTATCTTCGGAAGTTTCTTTTCGGAAGGACGGCAGTGAAACACATGACCGCACTGACGCATCATGTCGGTTCGACCGGCATAAAAAAAAGTGCTGTACTGCGCCGGGCAACCGGAACAGTTGAGCACCATAGCAGCATTGCCAAGGCGGAGACCGCCTAAAGCCCTGAACTGTTGGTCGTGGAATGAATGAACGCTGGCGTGGTGTTTTGCGCGGCTGTTCCAGCAAAACCCATGACCGCGGCAGAAGGGAGCACCAGCGGATGAGGGCGAAGCCCCTGTTTTAACGTCACATACTCAAGTTGAGGGTGCCATCATTCCATGTCATGAGATCATGATGACAAGCCGGCCTGTCTGAATGCAATCATGTAAGCATGGCAACACTATAGCAAGCAGACATGTAAAAAGCCCTAGATCAACAAGGGTATTCGTCGCTATGGAGCGCTCATGACCCCGCAGATGAACTTTCAGGATGCAGAACGAGCGGCATGACTTGCGATAGACCCGCAGGCAGGCTTGCATAAATGGCCTGCCGAGTGGATTTCATCCGGAGGAACTCCGGGTATGATTGTTTGGAAGAAAGAGGGGGCAGTTCGATCGTGTTTTCACATCTTGGATAACCTTTACATATTTTATATTTTTATACAACAAATCCTGCGAACAAGAAATAATTACCCTGCTACGTAAGTACTATATTCAATGGGGCGTTAGCCCTTAAAACGGGACCACGTCCGGTGTATGGCCGATAGCTCAGAAATCATGAAAATACCCAACATAGTCTTTTTGAATATATCGAGCTCTTTTACAACAGGTGACCCCATCCCAGAAAACTGGACCAATCTAAAGTAGAGTATTCGGGCAATGAGTAATTTGAACCAAACGAGGGAAAATTGCCATGAAGAAGACCAAATTCACCGAAGAACAGATCGCTTTTACTCTTCGACAAGCTGAGACAGGAACCCGTGTTGAGGAGGTCTGTCGACAATTGGGCATTTCGCAGGCTACCTTTTTCAACTGGAAGAAAAAATATGGTGGCCTGGGGGTTCCCGAACTGCGCCGCCTGCATCAGCTTGAAGAAGAAAATGCCCAGCTCAAAAAGCTCGTTGCCGATCGTGCTCAATTACCCTGTTATGCAACGATTGATATCTGACTGCGACTTATCAATAATCCATAGTATCTTAATCATGCCTCCAATCAGGAACATGTATACCATCCAAGAACCGTGATCGGACTGCCATAAACGAATCCTTGCCGACATTGGCTCCTCTTGAAGCCATATCTTCAATTGCCTCCACATCGTCTAGTTTAATTTCACTTGGACTCTGTTGATTAACACGTAAATGGCGTGCTGGCCCTAGAAAGCTTTCCGCCATAACGGACGCCGCATGTTCTTGAGCAGCAATAAAGAGGTCTGGGCTGGTTTCTGCCCATCCAGCTTTTCCCTTTCCGAGTGAATCCACAAAGTCATTCTCATTGCCCATTGTCCCGATGCTCAACACGTCGATTCGATCCAATGGAATCTTCAGGTACCGGACCGCCTCGGCTAATGCGGGAAGAATTGGATTGTTTGCCCAGATGCCACCGTCTAAGAATGTTTCCGGCGCAACCGGAGCTTGCCATACGGCCTCATCAAAATAGGTGGGGGCCGCAGAAGATGCGAGAGCAGCATCGACAGCAGAAATATCCTGAAAAGCAGTTCGATCGAGGCAATGAGCAGTTACAATGCTTTCGGCTTCTCCATGGATAGCTCTAACGGTCGGAATAACAAGCCTACAGCATGAATCATTGGATAGTTTTCGATCACCAAATATCTTCTTTAGTATATCGCGAAGTGTTGTGGACTCATGCTTAGATTTTAACCAATGTCGCACCTTCCTGTCTTTAGGGAAAATCTGTGGCCCTTGTTCTCGATAGAATGTCAATATTTCAAGTGGCGTTAATCCAAGGCCAAGCCCAATCGCGAGTATAGCACCGGTGGATGTACCAGCTACGAGGTCAAAGTGCGCAATTAAATCATTGCCACCTCCACTCTTAATCATATCGTCCCACTTTGCCAACACCGCAGCTGTGAATGTGCCACGAAGACCACCACCATCTAAAGCTAAGATTCGAAAATTACGTCCTCGCGTCACACTTTGACGTACTAGAGGCAAGAGCTTGAGTTGAGAAACAATAGACTCTACGAGACTTTCTACTGATGTACCTTCCGCAATCTCGCGGTTTTGTGTACTTGTTAGGCCGTTTTGTAACCTAGAAACCAATGAAGGGTCCTCATTCAAGTAACCCGCAATTGCACCTCCAAATCCTGCGACAACAAAACCAGGCTTTCCAAGCAATAACATTGTGTCCAGTTCTGCTGGAACTCCTGCCCGTGCTTTGTTTATATCCCACCACTTCCCACCTATACAGATGACAACATCAGACCTCTCTGCCATCCAATCTCGCATCGGTATCAAACTTTCATTTGGGTTACCGACAATAGATGGCACTATTTGGACAGTGGCGTATTGACGTTGAAGTTCGATTTCCCCCAATTGTTCGGGCGTTTCAGCAAAATTCTGAGCACGAACAAGCGTGAGCGCATCCTTCTCTCCCCCCGCCTGAACATAATGCTTAGCCGCCTCCTCAAGTGGTTTTGACAATGTAGGATGACTGCCGTGTATTACGGTGCCACCTTCACTAAATATTTTACTAGCTAGCATTTGTATAAATAAACAAATGTCATCTTTATGTTCTTTCTTGGATGAGTCAGGTACTGAGCCAGATAGATGAACTCTCACTCCGAGTAGAGGTAATCGCAAAGCCATTGAATTATCCCTTCACCTTTTTATTTTATATATGTATAAGTCATACATCCATCTAATATCAATGGAGGAGCTTGCCCCGTTTACTGTAATACTTGTTCTTGGAAATTCTCCTGTCAGCAACTTGAAGCGGGGGTCAGAATCTTTTGGATTTACACTGCAGAGAAAGTTCACAAGCTATCAGCAACAGGAGTTCCGTAAGAATATTCACATCAAATTGACATGTGAATTAATATTAAAACAATATAATATAAGTCTAATCCAATAACCTATCAGCCACAGCAAATACATTTACATTACTTCTAAGCTTTTCTAAGAAAACACCTATCTCTATAGAATCAGACATCAATCGACGAATAAATATCGTTTTTAACGCGGTTGGGTCTTCGTTTTTTCGCTTTAACCTAACCCCTGTCAATATCTTTTTTTCTTCGTCATAAAATGGCTGGATTACTTTAACAATTTGTTGTTTGTTTTGTTTATTACCCTTAGCTGTATAACTGAACCAAGTACCGGAATGAGGATAATCATCAAATATTTTACGACGTTCAATATTACTTATATGTAGCACACCTGTATATCCACCTTTTTTTGCAAGATCGGAATCGCGCGTGTTAAGCATGACATAATCGCGTTCAATATCTCTCATCATATCATTATGAGCATTTAATACATCAATAGTTTGAGGGTGATTAAGGTCATCATCTGTTATAATAAAGACTCTTCGAAGAACTATACCCTGTTTAATCACTTCCTTGTTAATAGTAAGTAATCTGCCATTGATACCCATATTTCCAGTATACCACAGCCATGGGATACTAGCTGTAAGGTATTCATCGTCCTTCTTACAGTATGACATAAATTTTGACATTGCCATTACGATTTCATCATGACTACCGAGAACGTCATAATTACCTTCATTCATTCCGCGAACATGATATTTAAGCTCTTCAAGTTTGGCATTAGCAAAACATGCAAACAACGGGTCTTTTACTAAAAATGTAGAAATATTACTATCAATTTCTTTTAAAGCCATTGATTGATCAGTTGGGGAGACTTCTTTAGGATTAAACAAATCAATATCTTCCATCAATTTTTGAGTATTGGAAGTGCGGTCTTTTTTATAAAAGCGTAATCCGCGAGCTATAATATCTGCAATACCAGAATTTTCTTTGTATAAAGATGGGTTGTACTTTTTTAAATCGTTTACAATATTTATTTTTACAACCAGAGAGTTCTTTTCTTTATTTGGTGGATCTTGCCTAGTTGCAATAAAATATAATGTCGCGCACAAAGAATAAATATCCGCTTCAACTGAGTAATCTTTCTCAGGCGATATATATAAGGGATTATCAGCACGATAGTATTTTGGCGGAATCTCTGACCGAAGTATTATTTGTCCAAAATCTACAAATATTGGATTTGAATGACTATCTATAAAAATATTATTTGGCGATATGTTCCCGTGCACAACGCCTGCTTGATGAATACTTCTTAATGCGTCGGTAAGCTTTCGTGCTATATCAAAAAAAACTATGGAAGATATTGGGCTATTTATTCTATTACTAAGCTTAATACCGTCTACTTTTTCATCAATGTATTGATTTACTATAAAATGAGAAGTATATTCGACTCCTTTTCTTTTAAGTATAAAATCTCCATCATCATAAGTGCTGGCTACATTTTTATTATCTATAAGTCGTGTTAATGATACATATTGTTTTCGAAATGAATTGTTAACTAAATCCAATAGTTCTTTTTTTTGGAAGGAGGAAAATCCATTAGATAATGGTCGAGGGTATTTGATTACTACTTTTTCGCCCTCACTCAAAAGAGGAACGCTTTTGGTTAATGGGTCTTTAATTACTTTAACTACTGTAGCAAGGATTGTTTCAGCATAATTCCATTCACTAATCCCAACTATTTTTTTGTAAATAGCATATTTACCGTAAAATATTCTATTTCGATATGGAATGGTTATGTCTGAAACGCCTGCAGATCTTGTATATTCAAAAAGACTGTCAGATGATGATATTCTATAAATGCCCGATTTAGCTAGTGATTTTAATACACCTGACAAAGACAAATATTCTTCAAATTGATTAAAGAAAGAACTTAGACTTAAAACAGCTGGATTAAGCAAGATTCCTTTGAACTTAATTCTTAAATCTCCATTTTTAAGCTTTATGACTTTCGGTTGAAGATAAAATGGCAAGGATGAAAATTCGGATAATATAGCATGTTCTAGTCCTATTAACAGGCTTATGTTCCAATCCCCACATACAATAGCCTTTTTATATGCATCAGATATTTTTTTATAATACTGAGCATTTTTAATAGAAGAATAACTGATGGAGTATTTGTTTAATGTGAAATTAATCCGTTTATCAATTAATTTACCAATATCAGATATCCCAATATCAGGTTGAAGCCATTTTAAATCATCTGAATTTTCTGCAAGGCTTAATAGTTGATGTAATTTATTTGTTGATTTAATTTTTTTAGCAAATCTAGATTTTGGATCTATAGCAAGAACTAACGAACTTTCGCCTACATCTACACTTCTTAATGGGTTTATATATGAATTGAAATCCGGAGTTTCTGAAAATTCAGAAAACCCTGATATAAGTATATCTATTTCTTTGTGCAGCTCTTTATTTGAAATACAATAGTTTTCACTTGTGGATGGCTCTATCCAAAAATATTGATCGGACATATCCAAAATTCCATTATTAAGGATACGGGCGATACGTTTTATAGCCATAGATAAATCAGGCAAACCTCCAATGCGTAGTGTTGGCTTATTTATTAGGAGCTCCAAAGGATTTTCAGGAAACTCTTTCTTTAGGTGATATAGATCAGGACTGGCAAGAATCTCGCTATACCATTTTTTTGCATATTCAAGTGAATTTGTTTTTAATTCTAATATGCACGTCCGCAAAATGCGAGTAATAATTTTAATATCAGCCGAGCTAATAGCATATGATACTGCTAAAAATGGGTTTGAGTCATCAAAAACGCCTTCTTGAAAACAATTAAAAAAGAAACTCTGTTGGTTTTCAATATCTACTCTTACTGCATTATCCTTATCAAAAACAAAAATAAATTCTTTATATGCATCAAAAGATATGAAGGGCTCTTTAAGCTTAATATAATCAGCTGATTTCGAAAGATGTTGTATACTGGCATCATTATTTAAAATATACCATAATGATAATTTTTTTTTGTTATCTCGGAAAACCGGTATCACTCTTGAAGGATATTCACCATAAGGGTTATAATAACCAACAATATTAATATTCATCATATCTCCAGTATGCTATGCAAATAAAGTTTTATGATCATCTATAAACCTCATTTTGATCCCTTGTAAAAGTTGAGAGGGGGATGCGCTCACTCCTACATGATATTGATATTCATTTAATTCATCAGTATTATAACCTTTTAATTCTTTTATCTTTTCGATAATCTTATTGTTATCTCCGAAGTATAAATCCGGATATGCCACCCAAAGAACTTTATTAACAAGGGGGAATTGATTTTTAGTTACACATTCTATAGTTCTCTGACGTTCATCAATATCAAGCGCAGTTAAATCATCCTTTAAAAACTTTCGTAAATATGGTGCTGGCTCAATATTAATATTATCGTAATCAACAGCTTTACCAACTATATAATTAGAATTTGAGCCGTAAAATGCTGAAACAATATTTTCAGGCTTTTTTTTGATATGGTAGTCATAAATATTAGATAGCGATTTCCATTTTTTACCATATTTTTTCCCCGATGCAGCTCCTGTATCGAAGGGAAAATAACAATCAATCTTATCGTGCATTTCAGGAGTAAATATTATAACAATCGGAAATTCTTCTGGATCTTGTGTAAAATGTGGTGATTTTTTAAAAAAAGGAGCGCCATAAGAAAGATATAGAACATCATCCTTTAACACATTACATGGTAAAGGGCTAAGGTTTTTATCAGATATTATTTTACTGAGATGTTTATATGACGTAACATGTGCTAAAACAAGGGGTTTTATAACCTCACTATTGACGTTTGAAAGTACACTCTCTAATGCGCTTGTTACCTTATAATCTTCTGAGAAACCCATAGCAGCATGTTATTGTATTGTAATTATTTCGCTCTATTTTTTACGATAAAAATTAACGCAACTATATTTCAATTAAAGTTGAGATTTTAGGATAAAATCAAAAAAATAAGCACCCAACCACTGCAAACGGAAAACTTGCATAGTAGCCAAAGCTTATAAAGATCAGGCGCATCATATTGGTTTCCTCCTACTCATGTAATAAATTCTAACTTCACATGAATATCAAAATCCATCCACTGAATGATTGAGAATGAAATTGACTAGCGAACACTTAACAGTTACAGAAATATTGCAAACTCCCAGTAGTGTCGCTAAATAATGATACACTTTGAAAGAGGTCGCTTCGGGAAGTATCGGAAAGACGACGGGGGCACCCCTGCTGACCTCTCGCACCACCGGAAGTGCGGTTCCGTAACCGGATGTCATAGCTCTTATTAATTTCATATCTGATTCTTTTGTGAGCTTTTTTCACTGCACTTATCAAACTGACCCTGTTCCTCCTTTGATCGCTGAGCGGTAAACCACATGTCCGGTATATGCAGTCCAATGGCTGGTACGATCTTCCATTACATAACATCATTCGGATTATCAAAATAGTGGATAAATCACTATAGGTAGTGTAATTATACGCTATTTTTTGCATCAAAAGGCATGGTCTGTTCAGTATGAATATAAAACCGCCATTTTTTACCCCTATTATCCCAAATACCGGTAATAACTCGCCCGTGAAATCTTGAGTGTTGCACAGACCTAGTGTCATGTCAGGATAATATTGACGGATAAAGTCGTTTGAGTTTAATCCGTGCATCTTCGGTCGTGAAACGCCAGTTGATCACCGACTCTTTGTTGTTTCGTTCTTTCTCCCAGGCAACGACCTGACGGCGCACTTCAGTAATGGTATCGATCCGGCGATTCAGGCACTGACCCGACAGCACCCTTAGTTCTATCTCGGCCATGTTGAGCCAGCTACCGTGTTTCGGGGTGTATACGAATTCGAATCGATCCAACAATGCTCGGGCTTTCTTAGGCTTAAAGGTCTCATAGAGCGAACCCGGCTTATGGGTGTTCAGGTTGTCCATGACCAAAGTGATTTTTTCGGCATGGCGATACCGGCGCTCGATCGTTTCAAGGAACTTTGCCCAGTCCTGTTTCGTCCGATGGGTGGTTACGCTCACCATGCGTTTTCCGGCTAATGGTTCGGTCGCGATGAAAATGTTACAGACTCCCTTCCTGCTGTATTCGTAATCGTGACGGGCCAACTGACCCGGTTTTGGTGGAACTGGAATTCTGGTTTCTGCAATCAACTGTTTCGGCGACTCGTCCATGCACACCACTGGATACAAGGGATCATACGGGAGTTTGTACAGCTCCAGAACGCTTTCCATCTGGGCTACGAAATCGCCATCCTGGAGCGGAGGAATCACCCAACCTTCGACTTTCCATGGCTTGAGCTCGTTTTTTTTAACGCCTGTCGAATGGTTTCATGAGAGATCTGATCAACATACTCCAGCTCAACCACCTTGTCGGCAAGCATGCGCAGCGACCAGCGCTTGTAACCGACCGGAGTTTCAGAACAGCTCAAGGCAATCAAACGGGCTTCGAGATCTCCATCAACCCTTGGATGAAACGTTCTCGACGATGGTTTTCTGGTTAACACGGCATCCAAGCCATCTTCGACAAAACGTTTTTTGACTCGATCAATGGTTTTCATGCTCACGTTCAGAACCTGGGCAATCGTCTCATTGATTGATCGTTGCTTTTGGAATTTACCCTCGTCGCAGGCAAGCAGAATAAGGGCGTTCAGTACGGTTTGTGCCGCATGCGTTCCCTTGCTGCTGATGGCTTCAAGGTCTTGGCGCTCTTCCTGAGTCAGGGTCACCTTGTATCGCTTCATAATCGCTCCTTGTTGGGGTTGATAATGAAGATAATATAAGATTATTATGCGACACTATTAGCTTGACATGACACTAGCCGATACTGATGTTCATGTTTTTGCTCATCTTTTTGGCCATCTGCACTCTCGGGTCATCTTTCTAGATTTTAGGTCTTCCCCCCTTTCTTCCTCTTGTCCTTGCCGCCGTAAGGCCTGCCTGGGTGCGCTCCTGAATCAGGCGACGCTCAAATTGAGCCTGAGTGCAGAAGATGTTGAATATCATCTCGCCGGATGCCGTAGTGGTATCAATGCCGCCGTCGTTGAAGGAGCGGAAGCCTACTTCCATTTTTCTGCAACTGCTCGACAATATCAATAAGTTTCCGGAGCGAGCGACCGAGCCGGTCAAGACGCCAGATGATGGGGGTGTCGCCATTTTTCAGTTCTTTCATGCACTCGGCAAGACCTGGCCGTTCAGCTTTCGACCCGCTTATCTGGTCGGTAAAGATATGCTGCTTTTTACAGCCAGCCTGTTTGAGTGCATCAAGCTGCAGGTTCAGTTCCTGGGCTGAAGTTGAGACCCGGGCATATCCTATCAGTCGTCCTTCCATAAGGCAACCTCAATTATTTGTTCCGCAGTCCAATTACTGCGTTGGGTGGTGCTCGAAATCCTCAAGTACTAAGTGTACATTCCGGTTTCTCCGCTCCATCCGCATTGTCCTCAGTCAACTCACGACAATAAATAGAGATGCCCATACCTTCTCATGCTAATCTTAAAAAGCACCCATTTTAACGGATTAATGAAATATAGAAATACGAAATGGTTTTATAAGACAACAAGAGGCCAAAAAGAGGGGTCTTTAGCTCACCCCTTTTCAGAGTCTCATCAAACGACCGTTTTCCGAGGCACCTATTATGCGGAGCAAGTAGATCCCAACAGAAAAGCCCCCGTCAAGGGGGCTCGCCGCTCAGGCAAGGAATCTGGTACACGACCGAGCATGCTCCATCATCTCCCGCGTGGTAAACGCTGTATGGATCAGCCTGACCTGCCGCTCGATATCTGTTCTTCCGGCATGCCTCGAACAGATTTCCCGGAACTCATCGGCAAATCCTACAGCGACCATCCGCATTGCCTCAAGCACACCGGTCGAAGCCTCGACCAGAAACAGGGTGATCAGATTGGATTCCGACGCCATCCACTTCCGCCGAAACTCCTCGTCAAACAACGAAGCATCGATCGACATATCGATACTGAATCCTTTGCCGAAATCAAGCACCAGAAACGGGACATCTTTTCGCTCGAAAAGATAGGCGCTCAAGGTGCCATTCGTAAACAGCTCCTTTTCCTTTTTGGAAATACGATTTAACGACATCAGCACATTGAAAAAGCTGTTCGTCACAATAGCGACATGCTGCTCCTTGCCTGTGCAGAATTGCTCATGGGGAAACAACTCCCCGACTCGATAGACTTCCATTGCTCATCCTGTTGTATCCAGCCTCAACCAGACAGGTTATCGAAAACTTAAACAATCATTCCCCGGGGGGACAGAGGCTTCCCCGAGGACAGGCAAACTTTTTGGGCAAGGGAGATAAGAGAGCTGCACAAACAACGAGCGGAAGCGAACGACCCTTGAGCAAAAAGGCAAACTGGCCTATCTTGCCGGCCCCCCCTCCGGGGATGAGAAAGAATTCCTCAATCCGCGAAGCGGGCATGATTGGATGACTTATCGACGATAACGAGCAGATGACGGAAGGATATGTGCGCGGCCAAAAGAACCGTGAAGGGATGACGATGCAGAATAATCGCTGAAGAAGCCTATTTTTTCTTTCGGGATTGAAGCTGAACTCGCAAGAGATAACGCAATACTATGGAAGGCAAGAAAAAGAGGCATCCTGATACCATCAGCACGAAATACCATGCCTCAGTTGCGGCTGAATATGAACCGGGCTCCCAAGATCTAGTCCTGAAAAATCTTTTGGGAATTACCTCGAAAGAAAAAATTGACGAGGCCGAGGTGAAGGGTTACGCTGAGGCTTTCGAGTATATGATCACTCATATCAGCAGCGATCAACGACTGAAGGTCGCCGACATCATGACCATACACAAGGTCTTTTTTGGCCACATCTATGCCTGGGCTGGCAAGCCGAGAACCGTCAATTTGTCAAAAGACGGGTTCACGTTTCCCGCAGCACAATTCCTGGATCAAACCCTGCAGCATTTCGAAGAAGATATCCTCAAACCGAACACCCCCTGTCATGGCGCCAGAAAAGAAGTCATCGAGAAAATTGCCAAAGTCCACCTTGAATTACTCTTCATTCATCCATTCAGAGAAGGAAACGGTCGAACAGCAAGGCTTCTGGCCACGCTGATGGCGCTACAAGCAGGATACGGCGGATTCGACTGGGAGATTTTTGAAAGGAGATTTGCGGATTACGTCAGGGCAATTCAGCAATTAGACCTTGGGCTTATGAGCGCTCTTCTGGACACGGCTCTTCGTGACGGACCTGACCCTGGCTGACGTTTCAGAAAGATGACATTTGCTGAGCACCCGACCTGCACAGGAAATCCCCTCGACTTTTGAAGAAGAGACGACCTCACGGCGCAAAATGTCCTGACGCATCTCTTTGGTGCGCAAACCCGGATGAGTATCGGCCAGTGACTTTTTCATGAGATCAGATAGATTTGTGTTCAATCAATATACAGCACACAGCACAACCCGACAACATGCCTTGAGACCTAAATGTGCTGATGCCACGCCCAACGGCTCACTCCGCGCCTTGAACCGTCGGTAGTGGAATGAATGGCTGCTGGCATGGCGTTTCGCGTGGCTGTCTCAGAAAACCCAAGACCGCAGCAGAAGGGAGCGCTGGCGGTTGAGGGCGAAGTCTCCTTTCCTACCGCCTCACGTCAAAACATCGATAACACCGCCGAATGATGATGTCATAAAGACATTCAGGCATTTCAACATGATGACATGTCTGCATGACATCATGTAAACACGACAGCATGCAGACATGTAAAAACAGCCCCGGATCAACCGGGGTCTTCGTTGTGATGGCCAAGGATGTAATCGGCAGCTTTCTGCGCTTTTGAACTCGCCTTGATGATGTATCTCGGATCGGCTTGCAGCTTCCTGAGCCAGCCTCCGATGTACGCCGCCGAGTTCGGCATAGTTTTCTGGCCGATACCGGCAAATCCGCAGAGGAACGAAGAGGTCATTTCGGCGATGAGTTCCTCTGCGGAGTACTCGTGTGAACCAAATGCCCAATTCGTGGTCACGCCGTCGCGATCCAGCCGGGACTCATGACCGGTACTGTGCGCGAGTTCATGAAACAGCGTGCTGTAAAACTCCTCGCTGTCGGTGAAGTTCTGCACATCCGGCATCTGCACCTCATCACTTGACGGGACATAACAGGCGTCTCTGCCGCCATAACGAATCGCCGGCGGATTCGGCATGTTCCTGACGACTTCATCGGCCGCATCGATCGGAGCTACAGGCCCTGCATTTGCGGCTGGCACTTCAAGCCCGTCTATGCCACTCACCGGATAGACCTTGTAATAGCGCAGCAACGGGATCCGCTCGATCTCGCCGCTCTTCGGGTTTTTCCGTTCGAGTATCTTCCAGAAGACGACCGGAAAACCTTTGCAACGAACCCTGCCGCCCAGCTCTTCAGCTTGCTTTCTGGTGACGAAATGCTCCTCGTTCACTATCGAGAGCAGAAACAGGTTGATGCCACGGTACACCTTGCCGGATAGCAGGTTTTTCGGCAATCCGGTACGCCACGGCTGACGCCATGGAACGACACCCTTTTCAAGCTGGGCGATGATCTGAGCGGTGATGATTTCATAGACGGTAGTAGACATGACAACCTCCAGAGGTTAATGTTGATGCAATGCGAACGTGCACTACAGCAACAGGGCACCAGCGAGGACGGCAGGAGTGCATGACCTGAACGCCGGGCTGCCCATCAGGCTCCTCGCCCCAGCGACAGCGGGTGAGGACGCCACGGTAGCCTTATGTATTGGAGAGAACCGCCAAGCCATTTTTCCGCAAGGAAAAAAGGAGGAACCACTGACAACAGACCTTCGCCGCTGTGGAGCGCTCATGACCCCGCAGCGGAACTTTCAGGATGCTGTACGTGAAGCGGTATGACTTACGATAGACCCGCCGACAGGCTGGCACAAATGGCCTGACGGGCGGATTTCATCCGGAGGAACTCCGGGTATGATTTTTTAGAGATCACCAGGCCTTGAACGTTGTGGTTAGCGGCCTGACCAGCTCACCAAACCAACCAAAAGCGATAACGCCCTGTGACGCTGGTCGGCTTGAGCGGCTAGTTGGCAATATTGTACAAAAATCAAGTTATTAAAGGTTTTTTTAGTTGTGCTTCCTTCGTCAGCTCAACTATTACTACGAGTTGGAGCAAAACCACCAATTCGTGTTGCTCTCGTCGGTTCATAAAGGCAACAGACACGGTTATCGAAAGCCATCCGAACTACCAGTTATTGTGAAGCAGGCATATTGAGTGCAGTCCGAATAGCGAAGGCATTCTGCACAACTATATTTTGATAATATTCAAGTTCTGAAAACATCTTATCGCAGTTTACCCAATCTTCCATCGAGTCACCGGACGCCGTTGTGCCCCCTGCGAGCGGAAGATAAACAGTTCCATCAGAAACTGTAACCGGAAAGTTTGCATTGTAGCTACGAAGGGTGTGACGTTTGACTGCTGAAATAGCTTCTGGACGAAGAGCATTATGTTTTGCACGAAGGATCAGCTTTGGCCAATTCCTGTACAAAATCTCAACAAGATGAGTATTTACCCATAGATATTCCTCGTTGTGAGGCAACGTCTGGATAACGAACACATCTGATTCTGCTATTATGCAGAATAATAGTTGATCGGTTCCCTTTGTGCGGAAGTGCAGATGTTGTATTCCCCAAGAGTTGAGCAAAATGTCATTTTTATCAGGGCGCTTCTTTTTGAGAATGTAACGGCTAAGATATGGTCTGAGATCGCCACCAGCCTTGATGAGAGCCACAATTTTTTCATAGTCCAGACGATATGTATCTGGTACCGAAAGTTCTCGCGACTCATGAACCATCCTAGGCTTCATTGACGGGATGCGTCTAGACGCATTAAGATAACGCATGGTGTTCTCTTCAGGCGTGCATCTGTCCTCGTATTCGAGACCACAAGCCGGAAAATTGGTAGTTCGAAGGTATTCAATCCAATCATTCTTGAAATCTACATCAATCTGATCGAGGATAACATTCGCATTGAATTCCTCGCTGGCAAAGTCATCAACCATTGGGATGAAATTGTCTGAAAGGCAAAAATATGAACCTGCTTCTTGACTACGAACAGCAATATTCCCCGCTACAGCCGCAGAAGCATAAGGGTTTGCGTTAGAGTGGATCACAAAAGTACTTTTGCACCCCTTTATCTTGGATAGAAACTCTTCACCCATTTTCGCGCCCTTATCCACAATTTTGTGTTGCTAATCGGCTTTGCGCCAACGCCAGTCTTCAGCCCTACTGACACGATACCTACTCGACTGAAAAGCATTGTTCAGCAACTCCCTATTCATTGCCATAAGTCCATTTCGGAGATCCAGGAGCACCAAAACCCGGAAACTGCCACCCCATTACAGTGGTACAGTAAACGGGTCAACCTCTAATAGACGACGGCGCTGCCACTTGATGATGACATGAAAACATCATGACATGGTAGAATGTTGATAATATGACAAGCCTGCATGCCACCACGTAAACATGACAACATGCAGACATGTAAAAAGCCCCGGACCAACAGGGGGCATCACACCATACTGAGCTCAAGCCGGTGCTTGACCTTTTCCCAGCCAGGAATGACGGATTCGAGCAAAGTATAGAACTCGGGGCTGTGATTCCGGCATATCATATGACACAGCTCATGGGTCACAACATAGTCAATACACTCTCTGGGTGCGCGGATCAAATCTCTATTGAGTGTCATCGTTCTTTTGTCTGAAAGGCTTCCCCAGCGTTTTTGCATTCGTCTTATCGACAGATGAGGTCTTACGACAGCATGACCCTTAAGCTTTAGGCAGCATCGATCAAGGCTTCTGCTGAATTGCTCTTTGGCCTTTTCCAGATACCACACTTCGAGCAGCTTTCTTGTCATATCAGTACTCGGAACCTCTCGGGTAGTCACATAAAAATAGCCACGGGTCAGCCTGACAACATTTTCTGAGCCCTGTAAAAGTTTCAGGCGGTATTGTCGTCCAAGGTAGAGATGGGTTTCACCTGACACGTAAGAGCGCACAGGTGTTTTCGGGTTAAACTGCCCGAAATAGTTCATCTGCCTGACAATCCACCGCACCCGTTTCGTTAACTTTTTTTCGACCAATTCCTTACTGGTTTCAAACGGAGCCTTCACCACCACAGAGCTGTCGGGACAAACTGCAATTTCCATGGTCTTTCTGTCCCCATACAACAACGTGTAATCGATTGTCCGGACACCCCAGACCAGTTGATAACCACTCATTTCAGTCAACATCCGCTACCTCTTGCTTCTATGCTCAGCCACCTGCATAACCTGCTCGATGATCTTGTCCATCTCATCGATTGACAATGCAATACCTCTCCGTGTTTTCAGCTCGTCATAGAGGTAATCGTCGATCTCGTTAATGGCGAGGTTTTTGGCATCATCATCCTCCCAGAAATGAACCTTGTTGTGCTTCTCAAGAATCCCGCAGATCGCAACGGCCATATCGGCAGACACTGCCTCGATCACCTGCGAATCAGTGTTGTGAGTTCCGATAAATGGCTTCAGCACCCCGAAATAGGCCATTGCGTCTTCATTTCCTGCAAGAGTATCGGGCACATCATCATGAACCTTGTTAACAACATTGTTCCGGATATCGACGACTTTGTGCAGGTACTCAAGATCAGATAGCCGCTGTGCCCTGTAATCATCGATAGCCTGCTGGATCAAACGAGAAAACTTCTCGTAAAACGCCGGGTCTTCATCCATTCTTTCCGTTATCGCCTTTTTCGTGGCATGAGCAATCGTATCAGCACGAGAGGCCGTTGTTTTGCCTTTCTGATAGACGCCTTGCTCCTCTTTGACCTGGTTGAACATGTCGTCATCGAAAATGTTCACCGGCTCATTGAGCTGGATCGCCTCGTCAGCCTGAATGTGAGTATCCAGAAGCTTCCTGATTTTCGGTTCGTAAACCCTGTAATCAATCGCTTCGGCATAGCGCAACTGGACGGATGACCGTAAAGACTGGAACTTCTTGAGATCGGACTTATACCGTGACAATGTTTTTTCATCCGTCTCTGTCAGGAATTTTTCAGAAGAGAGCGCAATGGCAAGAGTTTTGGCAAACTCTGCAAGACGCTTGTAAAACTCTTCCCTTAGCTCATCATCAGCCAGCAAGCGTTCGTAGGCTTCCTCGTCCTTTGAGTGCTTAACCGTCTTAAAAAGCTCCCAAAGGTCAGAATAGCGAGTCGGCAATTTCTCAATTTCTCTATTGATCGAGGTGAGCGTTCCGGCAAGATCGGTTTCATCAAACCCTTCAAACGCACTATACATGGTCAGGGCTTTGTCGAGCTCCCCGAGCACATTGGCATAATCGACGATAAAACCGAACTCCTTTCCCTCGAAAATCCGGTTAACCCTTGCTATTGCCTGAAGTAAGGTGTGCTCCCTGAGCACCCGGCACAAATACAGAACGGTATTCCGGGGTGCATCGAACCCGGTAAGGAGCTTATCGACCACAATCAGAATTTCCGGATCACTGCCATGCTTGAACTGGTTGATGAGCTGCTTGGTGTACTCCTCCTCACTGCCATAGCGCTTCATCATTTTCTGCCAGAATTTCACCACTTCGTCGGTCGACTCGTCATCTGTCTCCTCATACCCCTCGCGCAGATCCGGTGGTGAAATAACCACCTCGGAACTGACCACCCCGATTTCATTCAGACAGGCTTGATATTTCAGCGCTGATGCTTTGTTGGGTGCAACAAGCTGGGCCTTGAAGCCCGTTCCCTGCCAGTTGGCTCGAAAATGCTCACTAATATCGAATGCCCTCATGTAAATGACCTGATCGGACTTGTTCAGCGTTTCAGCACGGGCATACTTGCGTTTCAGGTCAGCCTGTTGTTCTCTGCTCAACCCCTGAGTATGACGCTCAAACCAGAGATCGACAGCGGCTTTGTTCTGTGTCATTTCTACATGCCGACCTTCATAGAGCAGCGGAACGACAGCCTCATCTTCAACTGCTTGTGAAATGGAGTAATGAGGCTCCACAAGTTTTCCGAACCTGGTGAAGTTGTTCTTCTCTTTCTTCAGCAATGGGGTTCCTGTGAATCCGAGATAGCAGGCATTCGGGAACATCTGGCGCATCCGCGCAGCAAAAGAGCCAAACGCGGTTCGATGGCTTTCATCAACAAGAACAAAAATATCCGCAGAGTCGTCCCGGTACTTGTTGACTGCATACGCTTTGTCGAACTTGTGAATAAGCGTTGTAACAATGCCTGACCTTTTTTCGGATACCAGCTCCAGCAGATTCCTGCCCGAGGTAGCCCGATTGGCTTCAAGGCCGCAAGCCGCAAAGGTGTTGCCAAGCTGCCGGTCGAGATCGTCACGGTCGGTAACCAGAACGATACGGGGGTTCTGGATTTCCGGATCGAGAGCAAGATTGCGGGCAAGCATCACCATAGTCAGGGATTTACCCGATCCTTGCGTATGCCAGATGATTCCACCCCTGCGTGTACCAGATTGATCGCTTTGCTTTACACGGCGAAGTGTTGACTTTACGACAAAATACTGTTGATACCGGGCAATTTTTCTGAATCCACCATCAAAAACCGTAAACTTCCAAGCCAGCTCCAGAAACCGTTCAGGACGGCAGAGCGCATAGAGGGCATCATCCTGTGGTGTAACCAGTTGAGCATGGATTTCCGGCACCTGGCAATGAAAGGTCTGCGAGATTTTTTCACTAAGCTCATCTGAAATCGGCATCTGCTTCAATTCGCCCAATGGCATGATCGCAGCATTTCCCTGTCCAGCATCAATCTCTTTCCAGACGCTCCAGAATTTGGCAGCCGTGCCGGTAGTTGCGTACTTCGCGCTATTCTTGTTCACGGCAACCAGCAACTGCGTGTAAACGAACAGCTTTGGAATGTACTCGTCACTCTGGTTTCTGATGGACTGGGAAACCGCCTGATCGATTTCAGTTTGTGGGGACTTGCACTCGATGACGCCAAACGGAATACCATTGACGAAAAGAACGATGTCCGGCCTTGCGGTTTCCGTGCTCCGAGAGCGTTCGACAGTGTATTCAGCCGTTACATGAAACTTGTTCCTCAACGGATTGCGCCAGTCGATATAGTTCAGATTGAAGCTTTTGGAATCCCCCTCGATGGTCTGCTCCATGGCTGTACCAAGGGTGATGAGGTCATAAACCGCCTCATTGGTTTTCTGAAGCCCGTCATACCTAATGCTTTTCAGCTTCTGAATGGCCGACTGGATATTTTCCTCACTAAAGAGATACTCGTTTCCCTTGTGCTGAATTCGATTGATCTCCTTGAGCTGGTTGCGCAGAATATTTTCCAGCAGAACGTTAGACATCCTGCCCTGCCGCTCGCGAAGCGCCTCAGAGGGAGTGAGATACTCATAGCCAAGAGCCGTTAGAAACTGTAAAGCCGGAATCTGGGAGAGATGCTTCTCGTTTATCTGAAAATCACTCATTGCATCGATTCCTTTGATGAGTGCTGTTAATCACATTGAGATTGTAGTAGCGAACATCATAGGCTTTTCCAGCAGAGGCAGTTGTTCGGAAATTCCGAACAACTGAAGTTTCAGTCAGTTCACCCCCTTCAAAAATGTGCTTGATATGTTCACTTATCGTCGCTTTCGACTTCTGGAAAAGATCGCACAAATGCGCCTGCGTCAGCCATACGGTTTCATCATCCAAACGGACATCGATGGTGATTTTCCCATCGGCTTCCTGATATATCAGAAATTCAGAGTTGTTCATGGGTTTTCTCCCATAGCGTGTTTCTTAAACCATGACACAGGAGCCATTTTGCGAAATTCATTCAATTTATGGTGAAACGGACATGCGCCTAGTCTTTTACCACATCCACAGGGACAGGGCCTTTTGTTCGCAATACGCTTTTTGACCCCGAGCAATTGAATTGCCTGTGTTACCTGATGCCTTTCTTTTAATCCCAGCATTACGGAGTAATCTTCCACAATGCCTTGGTCGCCATGAGCCAGCTCACCAAATACAAAATCTCCACCGTGCACCAGCTTGTAAGAAACAGCGTATAGGTATGGCACGAGGCATTTATCTGCAAAACCAGAAAGACTTGGTTCGCTACGGACTTTCCTCAACAGTCTGAGCGGTGAACCCAGACAAAGGGTTCCGTCCGAATTGACATGAAAATTTCCGTCACGCGGAATCTTGCCACCGGTTTCCTTCACCTTTGGAAGAACCTGAGGAAATTTGTAAGGAACAACGATTTCCAATTTGTAGGAATCATCGATTTCATTACCGCCGGACTCGCTGGCCTTGAATCGAAATTTCCCTCGCAGGCAAACGCCAGCATCCGAGCATGGCGCTGTCGACATGCCTGGATAATCGCTCAGAAACTGACTGATGCTGTTTAATACCAATCCCCCCATTTACCGTCTCCACGGTCTGGCCGAGTCTTGTCGATCAATCGTGTGTGTTTTGGGAGTTATCATGTTAACGCTGGCAGCACTGATCCCCAGCTGCTTCTTAAGCTCAGACTCATTCACTCGTAACGAAAATTTCTCTTCGATCTGTTCACTGAGAAATTCAGTATCAGTGGTGGATGTAATATGCTGATAATCAGTTCTCGCCTGCAGAAGCCAGGCATTGAAATGTTCCTCCAGTCGCAAGTGCAGACAGTCCTGCCTGTACCAGCGGTCAGCAAAGTCCTCTTCAGGGTCAACAGGGTTGGGAACCCGTGGTCTTGATGGACTTACCAAACCGCCCATCTTTTCAAGCACATTGCCGAGTGCCGCGACAACATCTGTCTCACCGTTATAGGCGCTGGCGGCCAGTGTCGTTATGATGATTGAAATTGGCTTGGAATCCTGGTTGTCCTTGCTCCAGTTATCACGATGGCGCTTCAGAATCTGAATAACCCGCTGCAACGGCGTTTTCTTTTTATACAAGGGTACTTCATCCACCTGAGCTTTTTTTTCCAACAGGATTCTTGTTTGTTGTGGATTCATTCGGTATTCAAACCACTTGGCATATCCCTCAGGATTACTGATGTTCCAGTCATCGCAAATACTTTTAAAGCCTTTGTGCCGGTCGTCCGTAATAGCTACTGTTGTCTGGGATGCTGCTCCCGCAACAAACTCGTCCAATCCAGTTCTACGAATGGACTCAAATATTGCCTTCCGCCGATTCTCATCCGCTGGAATACATGGAACAATGTCCATGTGAAAACTGAGATCATCCTGATATTCAAGACGCCAGCAACGATGCTTAGGCTCCAACGGGCTCTTAATACCTCGAGCATTTCGATAGAGTTCTAGCTCTTCTCTGATCAGTTTTTTAAGGGACTCCTGAGTGTGCGTGTCCTTGCCTATACCATCTCTGAGTTTGCAGGCAAGGTCAAGGTCATACTCTTCACTTTCATCAATGGGACGTATTGCCGTCCCAAGGCGAAACGATCCCTGCGGGAAAATATGCGGATTGTTTGCCGACACTGCTGATTCATCGCGGTCAAACCACTCCCCAAGATCATCATACCTTTTACGCGCCTTTTCATACGCTGAATCTGGAATATCCAGTAATTTGATCATACTATCGATAATGACTCGTTTTTGCTCGTTGGTAATCATTGGCTGTTTCCTATTATTATCGCTTTTATAAACTTCTTCTCTTTGTTGTTCTGGTCATAAATAATCCACGGCATATCCGCCTTAGGCATCCTTGCTCTTCCCATCTCGATGGAACAGGAGACAGCCATTGCCGGGAAAATGGAAAGTGGAGTAGTAGACCCATGTACATCCTTAATCAGGACCATGAGTTTTCGAATGATGCTCCGCATCATGGAAAGCTGCGCACTATTACGGATATTGTCGTTGCCGATGTGTTCTTCCGGCACAGTCAACTCCCATACAGAAACCTGCTCGCCCATGACCATCCTGATCCGTTCATGATTAATAATGTCGCTCAAAGAGATGACCAGAACCGGAGCTCCATCGAGCTGTTCAGGCTTCTTGATGATGAACTCGAACCCCTCAGGAAACTCCTGCCAGTGCCAGCCTTTCGGCTCCCTGATCGGTTGATAGGTATCCACGGAAATCTTGTCCGTGAAAAATGCCCCCAGCTGGATCAACAAAGGAATCGGAGCCAGAGAGAACAGCGAAAAATGCTTCGTCTGGTCACTTTCAATCAAAGGCAAAATCTTCTGATCAAAAACCCGGTTCAGATGAGCCGATTCCGATTCCCAGAAAGCCGCCGTTTTGTCTTCATGGGAGCATGACATGGAAAGGCAGACAGAGTTTTCCGAAACCGGATAGCGCTCCGGGAACATCGCTTCCATGGCATCTTCCTGCTGAAGCGGAGACCGTTGTTCACCAATGTTACTGCCGTAGAAAACCACATGTGATTTCCTATTGGCTGCAATGCCTGTGACCGTAACCACTCTGTGTTCATGTTCCTTTTTCCATTGCTGCAGCAGCCATCCGGAATACTTGGAACCGTCTTTATCCTGATCAATGGTCTTGTGGCAGTCATGACACATGAGCATCAAATTGCCGACGTCATTAAGGCTCTGAGGATTCTTTTTAAACGGCCCCCATCCACGTGGACCATCTTCAGAAAACGAATAGATGTGAGCCTTCTCCGAGATATTAACCCGCTCCTGAGTGACTGAAGACTTGTAGAGTATCCGGTTGCACCCGTTAAACTGGCACCGTCCGGCAGCCCAAGCCCACAACTCACATTCAACCTCTTTTTTTATATAACGGGTGACTTCCTTGATGTTCTGTTTGCTCTTACTCATACAATCCTCACTACAAATTCACCGCTACGCGCCACGCATACGCTGTTTTTCACTATGAAACATTCGACCCAGTGAATACCGGTGTACGAGGTATATTCTTTCTGTATCAGGCCACCAACGCCTGCGGTCTTTGACAGCACGATCTCTCCCCGCAATTGTCTAGCGTCTTCAGCTTCCCTGCCGGTGTTAACAACCTGCCAATAGACTTGAAATGGCATGGGAACATTGGTGTTGGCACTGAACAGCAGGTCGAGGTGCTTGTTCAATGGATCACCGGAATTGAATCCTTGCCATGAGCCATTTGCCTTGTACTTGGCCGATATCTGTGCTGAATAGCCCAGGCTGAGAGGCCAGTACGGCTTCTGCCGATGAGCAACGTTAAAAGACAACCCTCGAGGTTGAGCGACGTTTAAGCTCTTGCTATAGTTGGCCGGTGATACCAGTGACCGGGTGTAGTGTTCTTCATCAAGCCGCTCGGCGATGTTGAGAAAATCTTCCTTGGCCCATGCCACCCACTGAAAGAACGCATTTGCCCGGGCATGAGGAACACCGTTCTCGTTTTCATGCCATTTGTCGGCAAAGTTCTCACCATGATTGGTTGGGTTCGGGATATGCCATTTCCCGTCTGCCGTTCTAGTGATCAGCGTGTAGGCTGACGCCGCCATTGCTTCATCAAAACGAAAAGTCGGCTGCATCTGATCAGCGTGACGGGACAGGGTGTCTATCAAATTCTTCAGCGTTTCATAAATGGTCGATTCATTCCGGTAGATCTGAGCTGCAAGCACGGTTATGACCATCGAGATCGGTTTGCATTTTTCGTTATGCTGATTGCAGAAGCAAATGTCTCTATGCCTTTTCAACAGCTGAATGGCCCTTTGCAACGGTGTCTTCACATGAATATCCGGGACCGCATCCCGGTTGATGAACAGTCCATCCTGACGGTAATTTTCAAAGAGGATCTGTTTCTGCGTCTGCTTTACATCCTCAAAGGCTGCCTTGTTTTTATCGTAAAACCACTCTGCAAAATCTTTAGGGTTGCTAGGCGACCAGTTATAAGATCCGGAGTCACCGATTCTGTCCGTCACGGCAATGGCACTGCGATACCAGTAATAGTCCCTGAAGGTGCTCCAGCTTTCCTGAACCGATGGAAGAATGTCCATGTGAAAGCCAATGCCGTCCTGTTCAGCGTAATTCAGGGTCCAGCAGCGTTTACCCTCATTATCGAGCAACTTCACATAGGTGCCATGCGCCTTTAGATGATCGCCGACCTGATGCTTTACTGTTTTCGGAGTGGTGGTTTCTTTTTCATGTTCCAACCGACAGACAATATCGATGTCATAATCGGCGTCTTTGCTATCCTTGTAGGGCCGTATTTCTGTCCCGAGTTTGAAAGACCCTTGCAGGTAAATTTCAGGCTCACCACTTGCGCCATCGTATTCACCATTCAACAGATAGAACTTCATGGATTCGAAACGCTCCATGGCCTGCTTGTACTTAGATGGTGATATGTCCAGTTGCTCCGCCGCTTTTCGGAGAGCCTCTTCCCGTGTGACGCTCCTATTCACCCGCAATCCCTCCATTTTGTATGAAAACCCTTACCGATTCCGATTCATGGGAAAAATTGTGATCCGCTTTGGATATTAGGTAGTCCAGTATGGACACGTCATCCATCGGCAACGGCAGGTCGGATTCAAAATCAAGCCGTTTGATTTGCCTGGGGTGAAGCATAAGATTCAGGTAGTTCAGGGCACTCTGACTCTGTAGCGACAAAATGAAGCTGATGAATTCCTTGTGTTTCCAGCCGTTGATCAGTCCCCATTTACGCGAGGCGTTTGTGCCGTAAATGGTTTTGAGATGGCCGGTACCGATTGACAGGATTTGTATATCATCCTGAGCAACTCCAAGCCGTTTCTGGGCGTCAATTACCGCAGCCAGCGCAGGGTTGTTGGCCCAGAGCCCGCCATCTGCTAGGAGATATTCATTCAGTCGATGGGGATCGAAATAGGTTGGCGCCGAACAGGATGCCAAGACCGCGTCCTTGACCAGCACGGTATTGTCACGAGTGAACTCTTTAGAGTAGCCAGACTTCAGAACGTGAACACAACCATTACCGATATCAGTAGAGGGAAGCAGCAGTGGTTTTTCTATTTCACCCAGCCGATTGTCCTGAAATACTTCTGTGAGCACATTTTCCAGATATTGGGCATCGTAGACACTTTCGAACATGGGCTGAACGTTTTTCAGCTTCTTCCCGGGCAGAAAAAACCGTTTCTTACGGAAGATCCCAGCACCATGTTCTTTGTACATCGCCACGATGTCAGCAGCAGCCACACCCGTAGCCACTCCGGCAGCAATGATGGAACCGGTGCTTGTTCCGGCAATCATGTCGAACGTGTCGAAGAGATTTATTTGAAGGCGCTCTTCGATACACCGAAGAACATGGGCAGGATATACTCCTCGAATCCCGCCACCATCAATGCTCAATATTCTAAAAGGTTTCCCCATGTGATATTTTATTTCTTGTCTTTTGGTGGGCACGGGTCTCCACCATAGCTATTAGGGTTTTGAATTGTCCCATCTTTTTTGTGTGGAATAAGCTCAGCCCCTTCTTTTTTAGCCTTCTCTTTGCTCCAGTCCATAGCTTCCTGCTTGGTATCGAAATGCTTCGATGCTTTCAGTGCGTTATTCTTTTTTGAATCCCAACCGCCGTCAGGATTAGGAACTACATGTCGTTCTTTTCGAGTCATAATTATGCCTCCATGTATTGATTAATAATTTCAGGTTTTACCCGCCATTCGCCGGTGAGCATCTTCTGCATCAGGCCGCGTTTCTGGATTTTGTATTTTTTTGCGAGCTGTTTCAGCAGGACGATTTCGTGCTGAGCAGAGGACATTATCTCAGCTATTTGATTTTGCGTTTCGAGGTCAGGTAAAAAGATTTTTAGCTTTAAAATTTGTTTGTCCGACAACTCTTTCTGACCGGTTCCGTCCATTACATGCCCAACCTTCTTATAGTAATTGGGGTTGGCGAACTGAAACCAAAGAAAGTCTTTTGAGAGCTTTGACTTATTCAAAATGAGGCATGAAATTGCATTTGATGTGATACCGCCATCCAATTCAGGTGGTATAATCCCGAATCCACCATTGTGAAAATTTTGCCTCCCAATAAGGAAATCACCAGATTTGTGCTGATAATATGGACGTCCTCGCTCGGTGAGCTTTGGTGCAATTCGATCATTCCTCTCTATCCCCAAACAGTGCAACTTGACGGTAAGAAGAAAATGGCCATCAACAGAACTTAGCTTTTCTTTACTGGCAATTTTACATACCTGCTCCAGCTTTACCTTTTCCCATTTCGCACCTTTTGGCGTGTTTCGCGGTTCTGAAATCAACTCCTGCAGCAGCCACTTAAACCGTTCTTCTTTCGCCTGAATCAGCCGCTCATTTTTCTCGATAGCCTCATCCCAGGTAGCCAACAGATCGGCAATGGCTTTCTGTTCGGGAAGCGTTGGCAGAACAACTGGAATCTTTTCAACGGCTGTTTTATTAATTTTTACCATGCTACCACTGGTACCAGAGGCGCAACGTTGAATGTATGTCCTGACTATCGAGCTTCTTAAATATCCTTCCAAATATTCATTTGTCACCTGTTGTTCGTCAACGCGAAATCTCATAAGCAAATCAGGGTATGAACAATTCTCAATTTCGCCCCTGAAAAGCATTGTCCGCCCAACCTTGTCTAAAGTATTCGATCGACTGATTAAAAAATCTCCAGGCTCCAACAGAAAATCTTGCACCCTTATATCATCCTTTGGAGCAGGTTTTACCTGAGAAGTGTCAAAGCCATTTTCGGTCAGATTACCTAAACTTAAAATCCAACGACCATTAGGTTCTTCTGGACAATTAGGTGAATACCCATTCTTAATATCTTGAGTAATTAACTTCTTAAGTATTAAGTATTTCCACCCTTTGGGGATCTCATGCATTTCATTCACAGCTGAATCTCCTTCAACTTCTCAGCCATTTTCACCCGCACCTCAGCCAGCTCCTTCTCAAGCTTCTCTATCTCCAACTGCACGGCATCGATATCAATCATCTCTTCCTCCTCAAAGGTATCCACATAACGAGGGATATTGAGGTTGAAGTCGTTGTCCCTGATCTCGGCGAACTCAGCGACATGGGCGTATTTCTGGACCTCTTTGCGCTCTCTGTAAGTGCGCATGACCCTGTCAAGGTGCTCATCGCTCAGCGTATTCTGATTCTTGCCGGACACAAACTCACGACTGGCATCGACAAAGAGGACGTTTTTGCAATCTACCCGGACGCCGCTTTTTTCACGAGAGCGGTCAAACACCAGAATCGCCACCGGAATGTTGGTGGTCGGGAACAGATTCCCCGGCAAACCAATCACGGCATCCAGCAGGTTTTCCTCGATCATTTTCTGGCGGATACGCCCTTCTGCAGCACCTCGGAACAGAACGCCATGTGGAACCACCACGGCCACCCGCCCCTCTTTTTCAAGGGCAATTTCCACCATGTGGCTGATAAAAGCCCAGTCGCCTTTGCTCTTGGGCGGAACCCCTCGCCAGAACCGGGTGTACTGATCACTTTCGGCATTTTCAGCACCCCATTTATCCAGCGAAAACGGCGGATTGGCCACCACGCAGTTGAACCTCATCAAGCGGTCGTTTTCCACCAGCAACGGGCTGTTCAGAGTATCGCACCACTCGATGCGCGCGCTGTCGAAACTGTGCAAGAACATGTTCATGCGACAGAGCGCCCAAGTGCTGCCATTGGACTCCTGACCGAACAGGGCAAAGTTACGGTCTCCAACCTGTTTGGCTGCCTGAATCAAAAGGCCGCCTGAACCGCAGGCTGGGTCACAGATGCGGTCGCCCGGTTTTGGCGCTGCCAGCTTGGCCACCAGCTCCGTAACCTTCAGCGGGGTAAAAAACTCTCCGGCCTTCTTGCCCGAATCCGAAGCGAAACGCTCAATCAGGTAGATATAGGTATTGCCAATCACATCTTCGGAAACGCGGCTCGGTCGCATATCGAGCTGCGGTTTGTGGAAATCCTCCAGCAGTTGTTTCAGGCGGCGGTTTCGGTCTTTGGTTTTGCCGAGATTTGCCTCGCTGTTGAAATCGATATTCCGGAATACCCCTTCGAGCTTGGCTCTGTTTTTTTCCTCAATATGTTCGAGAACGATGTTAATCAACTCGCCGATATTTGGTGCGGCCCGACGCGCGTAAAGGCTGCCATAGGTCGCCTCAAAGGAATCGATCACTTTGACTTCGCCACTATTTTCATCCTTTTCCGTCAGCGTAACCACAGGAAGAACAAACCGCTCGCGCTCCAGCTTGCGAAGAATGCGCTCATCGTCATCCCCGTACAGCTTCGAGTATTCATCGTAATGATCCTCCCAAACATCAGAGATGTATTTCAGAAAAAGCATCACAAGGATGTAGTCCTTGTACTGCGACGGATCAACCACACCGCGAAAGGTGTCACACGCCGCCCAGGCTGCGTTATTGATGTCTTTCTGATCGATCTTACCGGTCATATTTTATTCTCCTTTCGCATATTGCATAAGTAATTCTGAAATATACTGATCCCGTTTTTCTGCCAGCGCATGAAGCAGGATGTGCTCACGGGCCAACAAGGACGCCATTTCCACGATGTTTTTCTGACGCGATAAATCGGGGACAAAAACCTCCAGTTCGTCTAACGCCTCCTTACCGATCATCTTTTGGGCTGTCCCTATCGACCTGCTGTGCAGGAAAGCCTGGGCATCACGCTGATTGATGTACCAGTTCAGATATTCTGGTAAAACCCTGTCGGGATTCTCGATCCTGATCCTCAGCAAGGGAGAGGCAACGACAATATTTTGCGGCTCTTCAAGCACAATCGCCGAAGTCGTCATTAACCCCCGCGACCGCATTACCATGTCGCCTTTTCTCACCAAATGATGTTCTTTGACCTCCTTCATATCCACCATTACCAGATCACTGCAATCAACCGTGTGGTCATCGCGCAAGTCTTTCATCTGGATAACCGCTACATCACCCAACTTCACAGCCTCAAGACGAGCCCGGAATGAGTACCCCATCTGCACCGAGGCAATCTGTTTCAATTGAACCTTCACGTCACCCCTCTCGAATCAGTAAAAATGTTATTCTCGTAAATTGTAGTAAAATCTCAGCAACAAAGCAAGAACAAAAACCGCAAAAACATTATTTTTACAATTTAAAAGGCATTAATTGCTGTTTTGTCAAGCAGAAAGGCTCTGCTGCTGGATGATTTAAAGCGGAAAAATACTCGGCGGGCGGCTTTCAGAAACAAGCCATCCGACGATTATCAGACAATTATTTGCAACTAGATGCGAAGAAAACACGAACAGGAAGGCTTAAAGGCGGGATTAATTGCAGATTAGGGGGAGGCACAACGGGTCCATCAGGGACCCGGCTGATTAGAAGCATCACGGCTCTGGATCCAGGCCTTGAAGCCCTTATCCTTCCTGAAATGGTTCTTCAGGATCGCCTCGAGCACGAGTGACTCGTCTGCTCCGGGCGTTTTTTCCACTGCAGCCTTCACATAAAGATCGAACTCATCTGAAACTTCCTTGCTCAGCTTGACGCGACGGGTGACCGGCTCGCTCTTGACCTGAATCTGCAGAGTAATCATGGTGTCTCCTGTTAGTTGTAATAAGGCTTCACAATCATGTCCTTGTTCACCAATATGTTGACCGAGTAACCGGCCCTGATTTGCAGGGTTGGCTGGATATCGAGGTTCTTTCTGGTGATCTGTTTGCCTGCGCTGGAAATCTCGTCGCCGACATTGGCAGCCATGCGCTGCTGTGTGCTCATATTGTCTTGGGAGGAGTACGTTCCCTGCGAGACCGTAGCGCCCACTGAAAGCAGCGAAGAGAGAACAACTCCACCGACCAGGCGGTCGAAATGGTTGTCGGTCTTATCCTTGTAACCGGCATTGCCCGCAAGATCCACGCCGGGCATATTCTCAAGCACGACGGAAGTGCCGTCCGGAAGTACCATCCGCTGCCAGCTGACCTGGACCCGCTTCTGCCCGTAGCTTACCATACTGTCATATTTGCCAATGACCCTCGTCCCCTGCGGAATCAGGAGATATTCGCCAGTCGCCGTATCATAGACATTCTCTTTGACCATGGCGAGGACGTTCCCCGGCAGATCGGAGTTGATCCCGGTGATGAGAATGGCCGGAATGACAGCGCCTGCTTTGACTCCAAATGCGCTTGCCGGCTTCCTCAGTGGCTTCGAGAGATACTCTTTGTCCTCACCTCCCCCATTGGCAAAAAACTCGCTCTTTCGCGCCTGATTGTTCTGGTCATGACCATATGTGCTTACTGTACCTGATGCCGGCGGCACCGTATTTGCCAAACCCGCAACGCTGCTTCCGGTATTTGCCGAATTGACAGAACTCGCCATTCCGCCAAAGAACGGGCTTGAAGCAATGGCTGCGTGGCGCTCCTGCTCAACAGGATCTGGCGGACCGGATTGCGGCGTGCCGGTATATTGCCCTTTTGGAGAAACCATGGCATGACCGAGGTCACCGGGAAGTGGTCGGCCCAGTTGAGGCACATTATCCGGTACTGGCGCCGTAATCGATGTATCCGGCAAGGCTATCGGTTTGGTGTTATCCGGTCCCTGCTTGATGACATCCGGGATGGTCGGCTCTGCTATAGCCTCGCTTTCCAGTGTCTTGCTCCCCTGTCCTGCGCTCTTTTTCTGAGGCTGCATCGCCAGTACGACTGCCAAAGCCATGACACCCAGAATAGTGGATGATACCGCAATGACGGGGCCCTTTTTCAGCGTGCGACTCTTTTTCCTCGGCAACTGAAGGCGAGGGTCGTCTGCTGGAATTTTCGAGCTATGTGAATCAGCCAGTTCTTGTGGCTGAGAGTCGTTATTGACCATATTCATGTAGCAGGCTCCAATGGGTTACTGTTTCTTGATCCGCACCACCACATCACCTTTATCCTCAGCCCTCAACTCAGCGCGATCAAACAGGCGATCGATGATGTAGTAGTCATTTTTCACCCGGTAATTCACGAGCTGGACATTGTCGTCTTGCCCAACCACAAAGAGAGCTGGAGCTTCCCGGACGAGCATTTCGTCCGGAAACTGAATGAAGGTTTTCCGGCCGTCATCGAAAACCTTCACCGGCAGCCACATCGGCCGTCGCCCCTTCTTCACGTCGACCTTGTATTTGAAATCAAGCGCGGCAAGATTGACATGGGATTCCGTGGAAGTTCGCTCGACCGCCTTGAGCTGGCGCAAGTTGTACTGCTCGTAGTTCCAGCTCACTGCAGCCATGTAGGTGTGCTCGTAACTGCTCAACTCGACGTGGTAGGTTCTCAGGTTGGTGTTCAAACTTAGGGTCGTATGCAGACCCGGACGTGTCGGCTTGATGTAGATATGCTCCTGTTCAAGGCCGTTGACCATGCTTTTGCTCCTGCCAATAATCCAGCGGACCGTATCTCCGGAAACCGGATCGCCAAGCAGTTTCTCCCCTGGCTCAAGCTGGATATCAGTCAGTTTGAGCGGAGCTCCATACACCTGGAAAAGCTGGCCGTCCTCGAAGTCGTACTTCATGATGGCATTCTGATAACCGAAAGCGTCGGGATTCTTTGCCGACTCCCTGTTTGCCTGCTCGATCACATCCCATGGTTTTGCATTTGGCCGTGCAACACCAGTTATCGGCAGGGCAGTCAAAAGCATTGCAGTAGCAAGAACAGTCATTGATGTCTTCATGATGAACTCGGATTAGCGGTTGATTCTGGACCAGTGAAATTCGTCGATATACAAGCCGATGGGATTGGCCATCAATTGCTCATCGCTCTTCGGCTCCGTGAACTTCGTCCGGAAAATCCCTCTCCAGTAACTCTCCCCAAGAAGTTCGCCATGCACGCCCCAAGACGACTCCTTCCAGTCAACCTGCCAGCTTTCCAAAGATATCGGCACCATGGAAAGGACTTCGACACTGACCCGTTCGGTCTGTGCACGGACAAACGGGTCATGCTGCTGCACGTAGGCGTTCAGGATATTGGCCCCGTTCGAAGACACGAGCTTGTAGGCATCGATCCAGTTCTTCTTGACGACAGCACCATCGGAGCTGATCATCCGGGTCGCCTGGATAAATCTCTGGAGATGGTATTTGATCGAGGCCGCTGAAGGGGTGTAACCCTCCCAGCTTTTTCCGATGGCTCCACGGTAAGCGACACTCCCGTCTTGCGCCACCTCGACGATATGGGGGACTTTCTTTGGCAATGTGCCGACATAGATCAACCCTATCAGCGAAGGCATCGCGATAAGCAACACAACGGCAAAGGTGGCAAGCCGCCAGTTCCTCGCCTGGATCACGGCGTCGCCGATCCTGTCGTCCCACTCCTGTTTTGCCCGTTTGTACGGGGTATCAAGCGCCCCTTTGGGGCTCCACGTCCTTGTCGTTCCCTTCATGTTGAACCGATGTTATGATTACAGATGAGGTGTTGCGCTACCACCAGACGGCTGGGCTTCTTCTGGGGCGTGCATCGCATGCAGGGCATTCTTGGCCCAGTTTGGGGCGGCCCCTTTTGCGTCTTCCCCGCTCTTTTCTCCCTGTTTGCCAGTACCGCTTTCGCCTGCCTTCCCGGCGGCACCATGCGGTCCTGCCGGACCTTCAGCACCCGGAGTGTTTGCTCCAGGTGTGCCTCCGCCCTTGGCAGCATCACCTCCGCTGGCCGCTACACCCGAGCCGCTCAACTGGCTTGCGGCAGCAAGCTTTCCACCAGCCACCTTTTCGACCGCCATTTTGGTCATGCCGTAAGCGCCCATACCCGCAAGCGCAACACCTGTCCCGCCGACAATGGCATTCTGAACCGCAGTGCCCGCACTGAGGCTCGGGCTCCCGGCAAGCAGGCCTGCGGCGATACCAGGAGCATTCCAGGCAAGAAAAGCCACAGCACCGACCGTAAGCAATGCGCTCCATATCTCGGTAAAATCCATGGCTGCGGAAAATTTGAGCGTCGCCAAGGTGGGCTCGATGACGGCCATGATGAAGGCCAGCACCATCAACTTGATCCCAGAGGCAACTATGGCCCCGATTGCCTTTTCAGCCAGGAACTTGGTTTGTTCCAGAAAACCGAACGGAAGAAAAATACCCGCAACGGCTGCCAGCAGATTGAATTCAAGCACAGCATAGAAAATCTGCCAGGCGATGAGGATGTAGGCGAGCATGATGCCGACATAGGTAATGGCCAGAACGATACCGTTGACGATCTCGGTTATGCCGATGCTGCTGATCTTTTCGACCAGCGGCGCTGTGGTTGTCAGTCCGTAGTTGATGATGTTCGAAGGATCGAACAGACTCGGCCCCCCGCCCCCTCCAGCCAGTTTGCCGGCCTGGATCAGCGACTTCACGAACGCATCCGCCAGCGTTGGAAACGAGCGGACGATCCACATCCAGATGCCGATATAAAGGATCTTCTTCATGACCGACACCAGCTGCTCGCCACCACCGAGAGCCCACCAAAGCCCAAGCATCACGATCTCGATACCGAGCAACGTCCCTGTCAGCCAGTTGATGGCAGGTTGCAGGTTTGACCAACCCGATCCGAACGCCGCAAGGAAATTGTTGAGCGTTTCAGTAAGAATTCCTGGATTCATCGATTCTCCGGATTCTACTTTTTCAGATCAGGCATGTTCTTGTACTTCGGATGCGGCTTGGTATCGACGTCACCGTAACCCTTCCAGAGATCGTTTGTCGTTTTGCCGGTTTTCTTTTCATCGGCAGGCATCGTTGTCGTCGGTCTCTGCTTGCATCCCAGCGCAAAAAAAACCATCGACCCGAGAACGGCGAGCATGACATACTTGCGTACCATGATCATTCCTCCATTTACTGTTTAAGTGACGGCATGTTGGTGTACTTGGCGTTCGGTTTGGTGTCGACGTCGCCATATTTGCTCCACATCTGACGCGAAAACGCCCTTTCAGCCTCGTCTTTCTGAGCAGATGACGCAGCTGCTGTAGCCGCAACCCGGGCATTGAACGAAAGGGTTTGCGTCAGGCCATCGAGCTGCCCCGCCACGATCCCCAGCATCTGATTGGTCGCCTGGATTTGCCTGACCTGGCCATCGGCCCCGGCCGACCTGTTCAGGATCGCTGCCGCTTCGTTGTTATAGGCTTGTGAGCGCTGGATCACGCTCTGAGATTTCATGGAAACCTTGGCGGCATCCGAAAGCTCGCGGTTCCAGTCACGGTAATAGTCCTGATACCGGCTTGAGTCAATCTGGTCCCACTTGCCCTCAGGAAAAAGCTGATCGAACTGGCTATCGATCCTGTTCAGCTCGAAACTGATCCCCTTGACATCGGCGAGCAAACCATTCAGCTCGTTCATGTTGCTCTGGCAGATGGCATTCACGGGCGAAAAGCTGTCTGACGAGAAGGTCTGTAACGACCGGACCTGATTCCTGATCTGTTCGATCTGGTTTTCGATCTGCTGGGCCGTCCTAGCCGCAGTCAGGGTACTTTGCTGAAGGTTCGACAGATCGATGACTGGCATATCCGCAAAGGCATCTGGCAAAAATGCGCCAGTCATAAGCGTTCCGCCGAGGGCAATGGTCTTCAAAAGGTGTTTCATGAACATGTGCTGCTCCTGTTATGAGGTGAGTGATGTACCTGGATCTACCTTGCCCAGCAGTTCTTCGGCCCAGCCAAGTCCGCAATAGCGGAGCAAAGCGGCCGGATGGCCGGCTTTGGGCACCTCCGCCTCGATGAGATCCATCTGACGCTGGTCTTGTGGATTTGACACTCCAGCAAACGCAAGTGCGACAGGCCCCATGTTCAGGCTGAAGAGCCGGCGCCCCTTGACGGAACGGTAGTAGTAGTCACGCTTCTTCTGTGCGTTGGCCAGGAGCGCGATTTCGGTATCGCTTAGGCCGAACTTCCGGTAGGATTCGGTCATGGCCGGCGTAAGTGCTTCCTCGTCCGGCAAGTAGATTTTGGTATGGCAGGCCGACAGGATGGTGGACATGATTGGCGAATCCGCAGCGTCGGCGATCTCCTGCGTCGCAAACACCACATAGACGTTCTTCTTGCGGAGGGTTTTCAGCCAGTTCTGCAACTGGCCCATGAACACCGGAT
>Ga0326726_10000361_pt1 | contig 43117 bp, 47 predicted proteins | sample MHFenrmetagenome_2_FD_207603 | JGI IMG/M metagenome (GOLD analysis project Ga0326726, IMG submission 207603) | Lab enriched peat soil microbial communities from Michigan Hollow, Ithaca, NY, United States - MHF15MN | ecosystem: Environmental > Terrestrial > Soil > Wetlands > Peat | place: USA... | reverse complement strand
CGCTGATGCAAGTGATGGCGGGGGTCGATCGGATGACGCATCTGGTCGAGCAATTGCTGACGCTGGCGCGCGTCGATCCGGCCAACCAACCCAGTTCGCCGCCGCCACTCGATCCAGCCGAAATCATCGCTGCCGTCTGTGCCGAATTAATGCCGCATGCACAGGTTCATCAGCAAACCCTGGAAGTCGATGTGATCCCGGGATGCACTGTCGCGGTGACCGCACCCTGGCTGCAGATTGCGCTGCGCAACCTGGTGGACAACGCCCTGCGCTATGCCGGCGAAGGCGCACATATTCAGGTGCGCGTCGCGCCAGGCGGTGCGGGCTGTTCGATCACCGTCGCAGACAATGGCCCGGGCGCGGCGCCCGACCTGCGCACACAATTGAGCGCACGCTTCGTGCGCGGCGAGGTCGAGGATGAGGGCTGCGGACTGGGTCTTTCGATCGTCGCCCGCATCGCCGCACTTTCCAAAGCTCAACTCGAGCTGGGTGACGGGTTGCCGCGCGCGGACGGCGGTCATGGATTCGCCGCCACGCTGCGTTTCAGCGAAGTACCCAGCCGAGCCTGAAACATGCCGTACGCGGCGTAAGCCTGCAGCCGCTCGGTGGTTCCAATACCCGGCGCCATGCCTTTTCCTTGCTCCGTGGCTGGGCCTTTCCTGGAACGCGGCCTACGGGGGGCATGTCGGTCAGGGTCTTATCTAACCTTGGCACATTCCTCCCGAAGCGGCTATTTTGCGATCTGTATCGCCGTCACGGTTAGCGCGCCATTGATGCTTTCGGCATGAAACTTCACCGCATCGCCCACCTTGAGGTTTTTCAGGAGCGTAGTCGACTGCACCTGGAACACCATGGTCATGCCGGGCATATCGAGATTGGCGATGGGACCGTGCCTAAGGGTGATCTTGCCGTTGGACGCGTCGATCTTGCGCACCACGCCACCGCTCATCACGCTGGCCCCTGCAGCGGGTGGGGGTGCGGGCTGGGCGTAGAGCGGCGGGACGATCGTCAGCGCTGCAATCAATAGAATCAGTTTTTTCATTTTTAAACTCCTTTTGCAGATGGGCTATGGATGGGATCAGAGTTGGCAGCGCAGGGCCGCATGATGCTCACCCAGGCCATGCGCACGCCCAGGCGCCGGGACAAAGCCGCTGAACGATGCAGCGGATGGCAAAGCGAAACATGGGGGGCCGGGCACGCACCCTGGCAGTGTAATCAAAAAAGCTTCGGCCAAAGCCGACCCTTGCAGGGTGGTTCGCGTTCCCTGTCCGCCGAAATTGCTTTACGGACGCCGTTTGCGCGGCTCGTAGTGCACCACCGCACGCATGATTTCGGAAAAGGGGAATTGATCACAGCTGGCGAAGCGTTCGCTGCCCTGCAGCACGGTGGCGGCCACATCGGTGGTTTCATCGCCGGCGCCGCCCAGCGCGGTCGACAACCCGCGCACGCCACCACACTGGGCACGGATTTCCTTGCCGAACGGCCACGCTGCATCGGGGTTGATCTTCAACGCGAACTGCGCGTTTTCGTGCAGCGCCTGATAAAACGACAGGCAGGTTTCTCGCACCACCGGATCACCACAGGCAATCGCTTCGCGCTCGGCCAGGTTGAGCTTGCGCGCGCGGCCGCAGCCTACGCAACGCGACAGCAAAGCCCGCTCGAACGGGCAGCTATGTTCGATATAGGATTTTCTGGCCAACTTGTAGGCATCTTCGTTGTATTCAGCCATAGGGCGTCATCCCACAAAGCCTGGTTGATCAGCCGCCGGTATTACCAGTCATCACCGGACAGTCTTTGGTCCAGTTCACGCTCCGCCGTCAATGTTTCCTGCGCGGCAATTTCATTCTCGGCGAAGATCATCTTGTATTTGTCGCCGGTTTTTGGATCGAGCGTCTTGCGCAGTTCGTTGGTATGCGCCTTGGCTTCCTTGAAGGTCGCCCACTCGCCCTGCTTTTCGAGCACTTTGAACATCCCCAGCCGGAAAACATAATAAGGCATGGCCGGTTCTCAATTCAGCCTGCCATGGCAGTGCTTGTATTTTTTGCCTGAGCCGCAGGGGCAGGGGTCGTTGCGACCAACCTTGGGATAGGCGTCAGCGGGCGCCGACACGGCTGCGGCTGCTTCGGCGAAGTCCTGTGCCTCGTCATAGCCGGGGTGCTGGTATTCAACGTTGGACAGATCCTCATGCAATTCGACCGCCTGCACGTCCTCGGGGGCGCGCACCTGAACCGAGGTGGTGATCTGGGTGACTTCGCTCTTGATCGCGGTCAGCAGGGCGGAAAACAGTTCAAACGCTTCGCGCTTGTATTCCTGCTTCGGCTGCTTCTGCGCGTAGCCACGCAGATGGATGCCCTGACGCAGGTGATCCAGTGCCGACAGGTGCTCGCGCCAGTGGGTATCCATGCTTTGCAGCATCACCGCGCGCTCGAACTGGTGCAGGCCGTCGGCGCCAACCAGCGCTTCCTTCTCCTTGTACAAGGCTTCGGCGGCTTCGCAGATTTTCCTGCGCAGTCCGTCCTCGTTCAGTGTCTTGTCTTCGTCCAGCCACTGCTGCAGCGGCAGGTCGAGCGTGTACTGCGCGGCCAGGACTTTTTCCAGCCCCGGCACATCCCATTGCTCGTCCATGCTTCCCGGCGCGATGTACAGATTGACCGTCTCGTTCAGCACGTCGTCGCGCATCGCGCGGATGGTGTCGCGAATGTCTGCGCTCGCCAGCAGTTCGTTGCGCTGTTCGTAGATCACCTTGCGCTGGTCGTTCGACACATCGTCGTATTCGAGCAGCTGCTTGCGGATGTCGAAGTTGCGCTGTTCGACCTTGCGCTGCGCATTCTCGATCGCGCGCGTCACCCACGGATGCTCGATCGCCTCGCCCTCGGGCATCTTCAGTCGATCCATGATCGCGGCCACGCGGTCGGAGGCAAAAATGCGCAGCAAAGGATCTTCCAGCGACAGGAAAAAGCGGCTGGATCCCGGGTCGCCCTGGCGTCCGGAACGGCCGCGCAGCTGGTTGTCGACGCGGCGAGATTCGTGGCGTTCGGTGCCGATGATGTGGAGGCCGCCGGCAGCGATCACGGTGTCGTGGCGCTGCTGCCAGTCGGCCTTGAGCGCGGCGATCCGGCTGGCCTTGTCGCTGTCGGACAGCGCTTCGTCATGTTGAATGGCGTCGATGTCCTTTTGGATGCTGCCGCCCAGCACGATGTCGGTGCCGCGGCCCGCCATGTTGGTGGCGATAGTGATGCCCCCCGGCATGCCGGCCTGCGCGATCACCTCGGCTTCGCGAGCGTGCTGCTTGGCATTCAGCACGTTGTGCGGCAGGCCGGCCTTCTTCAGTTCGCCGGACAGATGTTCGTTGGCCTCGATCGACGTGGTGCCGACCAGCACCGGCTGGCCGCTGGCGTTGCGCGCGCGGATGTCGTTGATCACTGCCTGATCACGCTCGCCCGCGGTGCGGTAGACCTGATCGTGCTCGTCCTTGCGGATCATCGGGCGATGCGTCGGGATGACCACGGTTTCCAGACCGTAGATGCTATGGAATTCGAAGGCTTCGGTGTCCGCCGTGCCGGTCATGCCGGACAGCTTCTGATACATGCGGAAATAATTCTGGAAGGTGATCGAGGCAAGCGTCTGGTTTTCCTTCTGGATCGCCACGCCTTCCTTGGCTTCGACCGCTTGGTGCAGGCCTTCGGACCAGCGGCGGCCGGTCATCATGCGCCCGGTAAATTCGTCGACGATGGTGACTTCGTCGTTCTGCACCACGTAGTGCTGGTCGCGGAAGTACAGCGCATGCGCGCGCAGCGCAGCGTAAACATGGTGCATCAGCATTATATTGGAGGCATCGTACAGACTGCCGCCTGGCTGCAGCAATCCCATCTCGGTCAGGATTTCCTCGACCTTTTCATGCCCCGCCTCGGACAACAGCACTTGGCGTGATTTCTCGTCGACCGAGTAATCACCATCCGATTCCTCGTCCTTTTGCCGAGTCAGGCGTGGTGGAACGAGGTTCATCTGCTGATACAGCGCGATGTTTTCTTCCGATTGCCCGGAAATGATCAGCGGCGTGCGGGCCTCGTCGATCAGGATCGAGTCGACTTCATCGATGATGCCAAAGGACAGCGGGCGCTGCACCTTCTCGCTCATCTGGTAGACCATGTTGTCGCGCAGATAGTCGAAACCGTATTCGTTGTTGGTGCCGTAGGTGATGTCGGCGGCGTACGCAGCCTGCTTCGCATCGTGCGGCATCTGCGACAGGTTGACGCCGGTGGTCAGGCCGAGAAAGCCGTACACCCGGCCCATCCACTCCGCGTCACGACTGGCCAGGTAATCGTTTACCGTTACCACGTGGACACCCGTGCCTGCCAGTGCATTCAGGTAGGCGGGCAGCGTCGACATCAGCGTCTTGCCCTCGCCGGTGCGCATTTCGGCGATCTTGCCATCGTGCAGCACCATGCCTCCGACCATCTGCACGTCGAAATGGCGCATGCCAAGCACCCGCCGGGAGGCTTCGCGCACCACGGCAAAGGCTTCGGGCAGCAGCTTGTCAACAGACTCACCCTGCTCGATGCGAGCCTTGAATTCGGCGGTCTTGCCGGACAGCTCGGCATCGGACAATTTCTCCATTGCCGGTTCCAGCGCATTGATCGCTTTCACCTTTTGCAGGTATTGTTTGACCAGCCGGTCGTTGCGGCTACCGAAGATTTTCTTGAATAGGGATTGCAGCATGAGGAATCCGAAATGTCCGCAGGACGCGGTAAATCTATGAATTTTAACATAGCGGCTCGGTCTTCCCGTGACCACCGTGTGTCAGCGCCATGAGCGCCTCCAGCCTGTCCGACCTGCTCGCCAGCCAGCTGCCGCTGAGCCTCGCCACGCGCGCCCGGGAACTGCTCAACATCCAGGGCGCGCTCGACCGTGCCTTGCCCGCCGCGCTGACCGGGCATGTCCGCGTCATGCAGCTGACGAATGGCCTGCTGAGCCTTGCCTGCGACAGCGGCGCTGTCGCCAGCCGCCTGCGCCACCAGTCCGATGCATTGATAGCCGGCCTCACCAGGAACGGGGTGGTGGTTACAAACGTGCGTGTCAGCGTCCACCCCGAACTGCTGCCGCGCTATGTCCACCCCGTCGAAAAGGCCGGGGTGCCCTCCTCCGCGCTGGAAGGACTGGCGCATCTCAACGCAGAAATTGAAGACGGCCCGCTGAAGGATGCCCTGAACCGCTTGCTGCGTCATCACCGGAAAAGCTGAACTGCCGCTTAGCCCAAGCTTGTGCAGGCTGGCGTCGGGGGCGGTGTGCACCAAGTCCCGCCTCCAGACGCTCAGCTCAACGCGTATCGCGATCATGCCCCGTAGGTCTGACTGGCGGGCGGTCCCGGTAGCGGCCGTTCTTTTCCATCCTGCCCGTCCTCACCACGTTTCGGTGCGGTATCGGTCTGCGGACGAGGCGTCTGCGCGCTGCCCTGTGCGGGTGCAGGCGGCCGACTGGGCGGAGGCGGCGCTGCCCCTTGAGGCTGGGCAGGCCGCATACCGGGCTGCACCACCCGCCGCTCGGTGGTTTGCACCCGGGTTGTGGTCTGGCTGCGCCCTGTCTCCAGTTCACGCACCGTGCTCTGGCTGCGGGGAGGGACCAGGCGTTGTGGGCGGCAACTTTCTCAATTCGCCATAACGTGGCCTCGCCACCGCGCCGGGTAATGAAATGGGTCTCGCGGCTTTCACCTCTACGCGGTAATAACCGGGATGCTCGATGACAAAGACCGCGCTCGGTGTGCTCACCTCCACCGTGTCGCCCACCGCCATGCTGCGCATGTCGAAAGACACCCGCCCGCTGGCCAGCTTGAACTGGATGCGATGTTCTTCCTGATCCACCAGCGAGAGCTGGCTGTTTTCGTCCGCGCGCACGAAACTGCGGCTGCCGGTCTGCACTTCGAAGTTGGCATTGTTGCCTGTATAGAGTGCATCGCCAGGTGCCAGCGCAAGGCTGGGCCGGGCGCGAACCCAGTCCTCGGCACCCTGACGCCAGTCAGACACCTCGCCGTCGATAAAACTCAGCCGCAGCGGGGTGGGTGCCCACGCGTCATCGTCGTCCGCTGCCAGTGCGGACGTGTTTGCCGATGCAAGCAGAAGCAGCAGTGGAATCGGATAGAAGGCAGATACCTCATGGGACCTCCCTCATTTCAGGCTTGATTGAACACATAACCAAGGGCAATCACTCTCTGTTGCCCCAGCCTTACCCATTAACCTTGTGGATAGGCATGAATTGTTTAGCTTCTAATTTTCACCCGGCATTTTGAAACCTCTCGCATGCTGCCTCGGCACATTGGTGACGCGAACCATTTGCATGTATTGTTCATGACAGCCAAGCGAAGCCGATTCAGATGAATATCCAGCCGCCCGCCGCACCCGCCAACCACAGCATTCTGAACAGCGTGCTCGAAAGCGAACGCCAGCGCAACAGCCTGACGGCGGGCATTTTTGCGCTGATGATCGGGCTGCTTCTGGCCGTGGTTTACCTTCCGGGCGCGTGGCCCGCTGCGCTGGCCGAACCGATCCGCGGCCTGTTCTGGCCTTTCCTGATCCTGTTCAGCGTCATGATGCTGTACGAGCTGGTATTGCGATTGCGCATAGGCCGGCTGATCGCCCATAGCAAACTGCCGACCTGGTTGTTCTGCTATGTCAACGTGCTGATCGAAACCAGCGTCCCCAGTGCCATGATATTGCTGCTGATCATGGCCATGGGGCCCTGGCAGGCGATGGCTTCGGCCACCCCCATGCTTTATCCGCTTTTCATCTTCATGGCGGCGCTCTACCTGAATTTCTGGGTCTGCGTGTTTGGGGGCGTGGTGGCCGCCCTGCAGTTTCTGCTCATCGCCGTTATTTACATCGGCGATGAAGCGCCGATAGATGGTCTGGAAATGCTCACCGATCCCTCCGCTTACATGGTCAAGGCTGCGCTGCTGCTGGCATCCGGCTTCCTGGCCGGATTTTTCACCGTCTTGCTGAAACGGCAGATCCAGCTATCGGTGGAAAATGCCCGGCAACGCGACCATGCAATCAGCGTATTCGGCCAGCATGTCTCGCCTGTGATCGCCCAGCGCCTGCTGCAGCAAAATCTCGACATCCAAGGCGAAAGTCGAGACGCTTGCGTCATGTTTCTCGACATCCGCGGTTTCAGCCGCATTACCGCCGACAAAACCCCACACGAAGTCATGCTCTATCTCAACACGCTGTTCGGCGAACTGATCGACGTGGTCAATGCGCACCACGGCATCGTCAACAAATTCCTGGGCGACGGTCTCATGGCCGTATTCGGCGCGCCCACCGACGACAGCGAAAGAATCCCCCACGCCTTCAATGCCGCGCGGGCCATCCTCGAACGCATCGAAGCGCTCAACCTCAGCGGTGCCATCCCGCCAACCCAGGTCGGCATCGGACTGCACGCGGGCCAGCTCGTCACCGGCAACGTAGGCACTCATGAACGCAAGGAATACACACTCATCGGTGAAACCGTCAATCTCGCCGCCCGCATTGAACAGGCCACCAAGGAATTCGATGCCCGTCTGCTGATTTCCGAGGCCATCTGGAACAGACTGCCTCATCCCCCTGCCGACGCGATCGATCTGGGACAAGTGGAACTCAGGGGGCAAAGCCGGCCGGTGCGGCTGTTCAAGCTGGCCTGAGCGAAAATCGGGAAACAAGTTACAAGACGTTCCGAGCTGGCTATAGGCCGGCTCTACAAAGTCGTAGACGCGTAATTCGCCCTAAGTTTTACCCCTGGGCGCGCGCGTCGCGCTCAACACTCGCATTGTCTACGGAGTTTCGGATATCGGAGATCGACATGACGTAACGCGTCGCATTGCCGGCGGACAACTGGATCATCGCATGTGCGTGCGCTACAAATCGCGTCAGCGCCTCGCACTTCTCGCTGCTGGCGCAGCTTATATCCTCGATCAGCCGCGCCACCGTCACCGCGAGCGCATCGCACGCTTTCGTCAGACGCTCGAAACCCGCCGCGCTGGCGCACTCGCGCAAACGCATCAATGCCAGGGCATAGGACATGATGCTGTCCTGGGTCAATGCGTCCGGATGGGAAAAACATTGATCCGAAACCACGTTACCGATGCTGTCCAGCGCATCTATCGCCGCCGCAACCCACTCCGCTGACGTTTCCAGGCCCTGATCCGGCTCCGTTCCGACAGGCGTCGCCTCGCCGATCCGATACCTGGCATTCAGATTTTGCATGGTGCGCATGGCTGACCTCCCCGTTTTTTGACGGCCAGCGATTTTGGTATCTACTGTGCTGGCTGACACATAACGACAGGCGCCAGCCGGACTTTAATTTTTATACCGGTATGGGTGGTTTATTTGTACCTGTATCGAGAGTGGCTCACTCTCCTGCTGACATTCAAGTAGTGCGCCTCGTAAACAGGGACTAACTTGTCGCTTGCGGCCTAAAAAACAAGCTGAACCTGACTCCTTCAATTTGCGGGCGCAAGAAATCAAGATCACGAATCTGACCCCATTCGTTGAACTGATATCCCTGAATTGTTATCCGGCGCCAACCCCTTGAGTGACACACATCCAATCAGCGGACGACAACCCATGCGCCTGCCCAAACGGCTGATTGCAGTCGTGCTGTTTCTCTTCCTGTTGTTTGCAATTTTCGAGTTGACCGGCTTCAGGGCGCATTTCAATCTCGGATTCCTGCAGAACACCATACGGGACCACCAGGCCAGTGGGCTGTTGATCTTTGTGCTGATATTTGCGCTCGGCAACCTGGTTCAGATTCCCGGCTGGGTATTTCTTGCCGCTGCCGTGCTGGCGCTGGTCAGCTTTGGGGCGGGATTGTCACCTATATCGCCGCTTGCATCTCGTGCATCGTCACCTTCTTCACCATCCGTTTTGTGGGCGGAGACGCACTGAGGCAACTGGATAGCAAAGTGGCCGCAAGCTTGCTGAGCCGTTTGGATGGCCATCCGGTTACCAGCATCCTGCTGCTGAGAATGCTGTTCCAGACCGTCCCCGCGCTCAACTACACCCTTGCCATGAGCGGTGTCGGGTTTCGCGCCTATCTGACGGGTACGATTCTGGGCCTGCCCATCCCCATCGCCGTATATTGCGTATTTTTCGATTGCCTGGCGAAGGCCTTGAAGATCGCTTGACTGAACAACGCTGCCGCACGTCTTGATCCAGCCTCTCATCGCAGCACCAGTCGCTCGACCACAAACAACAATGCGGCGATCACGCCGACGACCAGTGCAAAACGCAGCACGCGGCCCAGGTATCCCAGATATTTACGGTTGCCGGTGAACAGCCACGCCAGCCCGAGCGCGCCCACCGCAACCAGCAGGGCGACGATCATCAGACGGATGGCGATCATCAGGCGGTAAGGGGATGCAGGCGCAGGAAGGCGGGGGGGACGTCTTCGTCATGTTCAAAGCTGACGAAGGCCCAGGATTCCTGGTGCTGCAGCAGTTCGCGCAACAGTGCGTTGTTGAGCGCGTGGCCGGATTTGTAAGCTTCAAAGGCGCCGATGATGGGGTGGCCCAGCAGGTAGAGGTCGCCGATGGCATCGAGCACCTTGTGTTTGACGAACTCGTCCTCGTAGCGCAGGCCGTCCTGGTTGAGAACGCGGAATTCGTCCATGACGATGGCATTGTCGAGCGAGCCGCCGAGGGCCAGACCCTGGTTGCGCAGATATTCGACCTCGTGCATGAATCCGAAGGTGCGGGCGCGGGCGACCTCCTTGGTATAGGCGGTGTCGGCAAAGTCGATGCTGACGGTCTTGCCGCTCTTGTCGAACACGGGGTGCTTGAAATCGATGGTGAATTCGATCTTGAAACCGTTGTGAGGGACGAAGCGTGCCCACTTGTCGCCGTCGCGCACTTCGATCGGCCGGGTAATGCGCACGTATTGCTTGGCGGCGTTCTGTTCGACGATGCCGGCCGATTGCAGCAGAAAAACAAACGGCGCCGAGGAGCCGTCCATGATGGGAATTTCAGGGCCGGTGAGGTCGACCAGGACGTTGTCGATGCCGAGGCCCGCCAGTGCCGACATCAGATGCTCGACGGTGGAGACCTTGGCAGTGCCGGATTCAAGCATCGAGCACAGCCGGGTATCGGTCACCAGATAGGGGTCCGCCTTGAGTTCGACGGGTGGATCGAGGTCCATCCGCCGGAACACGATGCCGGCGTTTGGCGCAGCCGGGCGCAGGGTCACCTCGACCTTGACGCCGGAATGCAGGCCCACGCCCGTGGCGTGGACAGGGGTTTTCAGGGTGCGCTGCTTGATCATCCCGTCATTTTAGCCGGTCGGTAGGGCGGGCAGCCATTTGCATGAGATGCAGCCTGTGACCGGCTCCACCACAAAAGATTCACCCGCCACCGTAGCTTTACCCGCAAGCTCCCCAAAGGGCACTTGTACCCAACGGGGTAATAAAAGGCAGGCCATGGCTGGTAAAGCCGCTATAGCCCTAAAGGACTCCGATCCACTATGGGCTCTTGAGCTCTTCAGAGTAGAAGCCCATGTGGAATCGTATGCGACAGCAACCACGCTCAGTCCGCCTGGCGACGCAGAAAGGCCGGAATATCCAGGGTGTCAATGCCGGAATCGGACATCGCCTGGATGGTGCGCGAGCGACGGCTGGTCATCACGCTGGGCAGTTCCTCGCCGCTGCCGACCGCCATGCCCACATCGTCGGTACCGGTGCGGATGATCTGCATCGGCTTCGGCTGATGACGGGCAACCGGATTGCCCAGGCCGGTGGCGACCATGGTGACGCGCAATGAGTCCTCCATGCTGTCGTCGAGCACTTGGCCGACGATGACGGTGGCCTCTTCGGCGGTGAATCCCTTGATGGTGTTCATGACCTCGTGGATTTCCTTCATCTTGACGGTGGACGATGCGGTGATGTTGACCAGCACGCCGCGCGCGCCGGCGAGGTTGACGTCTTCCAGCAACGGGCTGGCTACGGCCTGCTCGGCCGCGATACGGGCCCGGTTTTCACCGCTGGCCTGTGCCGAACCCATCATCGCCATGCCCATTTCGCTCATCACGGTGCGCACATCGGCAAAATCGACGTTGACCAGGCCAGGGCAGTTGATGACTTCGGCAATCCCGCCAACAGCGCCATGCAGCACATTGTTGGCCGCCTTGAAGGCGTCGAGCATCGACACGTCGTCCCCCAGCACCTGCATCAGCTTCTCGTTGGGGATGATGATCAGCGAATCGACATGGCGTGCCAGCGATTCGATGCCCTGGTTGGCGGCACGCACCCGCTTGCCTTCGAACATGAAAGGCTTGGTGACGACCGCCACGGTGAGAATACCGAGTTCCTTGGCGACTTCGGCCACCACCGGTGCGGCGCCGGTGCCGGTACCGCCGCCCATGCCGGCGGTGATGAACAGCATGTCGGCCCCGTCGATCAGTTCGGCGATGCGCTCGCGGTCTTCCAGCGCGGCCTCGCGGCCGACGTCGGGGTTGGCGCCGGCGCCGAGTCCTTTGGTCACGCCATTGCCCAGTTGCAGTTGCAGCTTGGCCTGGTTGCGCTTGAGCGCCTGCGCGTCGGTATTGATGGCGATAAATTCCACGCCGTTCAAACCCGAGGTGATCATGTGATCGACCGCGTTGCCGCCACAGCCGCCCACACCGATCACCTTGATCACTGCATCCTGGGTATCCACATCCATCAGTTCAAACATGTTGCTCTCCTCTTTTTGCCCAATCAAAAACCACACTCAAAAATCCTTTGGCGTGTTTGCCTCGATGTGTTGAATGCATCCGGCACAACCACCAAATTCCGTTTCGACGTCGCTCACCCAGCTACAGCGAGCGGCGTCAGAAATTCCCCTTGAACCAGCTTTTCATGCGTTCAAGAATGTCCTTGAAGCTGCTGCCTGACAGCTTCGGCGCATCGCGTCCCCGTGCTTCCAGCCCTGCCATCAGCAAGCCCATGCAGGTGGCATAGCGCGGGTTGTGCATCACGTCGGCCAAGCCGCCTTCGTAGCGCGGCCAGCCCATCCGCACCGGCATATGGAATACTTCCTCGCCGAGCTCGACCATGCCCTGCATCGCCGCCGAACCGCCGGTGATAACGATGCCGGATGACAGCAGTTCCTCGAAACCGCTGCGTCGCAGTTCGGCCTGCACCAGCGAATACAGCTCTTCCATGCGCGGCTCGATGAATTCGGCCAGCGTCTGCTTCGAGAGCGTGCGCGGCGGCCGGTCGCCGATGCCCGGCACTTCGATCATGTCGCGCGCGTCGGCCAACTGGCGCAGCGCGCAGCCGTACTGCACCTTGATGTCCTCGGCCTCTTTCGGCGGGGTGCGCAGCGCCACCGCGATGTCGTTGTTGACCTGATCGCCCGCCACCGGGATGACGGCGGTATGACGAATGGCGCCGTTGGTGAACACGGCGATGTCGGTGGTGCCACCACCGATATCGACCAGACAGACGCCGAGTTCCTTTTCGTCTTCGGTGAGCACGGCCATTGCCGAGGCCAGCGGTTGCAGCACCAGGTCAGCGACTTCGAGCCCGCAACGGCGCACGCACTTGATGATGTTCTGCGCCGCCGACACCGCGCCGGTGACGATGTGCACCTTCACCTCGAGGCGCACCGCGCTCATGCCGAGCGGGTCGCGCACGTCCTCCTGGCCGTCGACGATGAATTCCTGCGGGATGGTGTGCAGGATCTGCTGGTCGGTCGGGATGTTGACCGCGCGCGCAGTTTCCACCACGCGATCGACGTCCATCTGGCTGATTTCCTTGTCCTTGATGGCGAACATGCCGTGCGAATTGAAGCTCTTGATGTGGCTGCCGGCGATCCCGGTATACACCTCGCGGATCTTGCAGTCAGCCATCAGCTCGGCTTCTTCCAGCGCGCGCTGGATGGCGTTGACAGTGGCTTCGATGTTGACCACCACGCCGCGGCGCAGGCCGCGCGATGGAGACGAGCCCATGCCGATGATCTCGAGCACGCCCTCGTCGTTGATTTCAGCAACGATGCAGACGATCTTGGAGGTGCCGATATCGAGACCGACGACCAGGTTTTTAGGGTCTCTGGGTTTGCTCATGTTGTACTCGATTTGAAAGGGGACACACCGTTCGGCATGCGAATGGCGAAGCCATCGGAGTAGCGCAGATCAACGGTGACAGGCGTAACGGGCGCAGCGGCCACCGCACCCTTGACAGCTGTGCCGGTCGGAGTCGGGCCCGCCGCCTGCGCTGAAAACAGGCGCGGATACAGGGCCACGAAGCGTGCCAGACGCTCGTCGGGCTGCAATCGACCCAGTGCGAGCTGCATGCCGTTGTCCAGACGAATTCGCCAGGACCGGCGAGGCGTCAGTCGCAACTCGCTGATCGACATGCCCAGCGGGGCGAGCGCAGCCTGATGACGGCGATAGGCGTCGACCACCTCGTAACTGCTGTCATCGGGACCGAACAGGCGCGGCAAGGGTTGTCCCAGTGCCGCAATGAACACTTCGCCCGTTTCGCTCACCAGAGCGTTGTCGTTCCAGCGCGCCAGCGGCACATGTTCGGTAAGCGCCACGACCAGGGTGTCGGGCCAGCGGCGTTCCACCCGCGCCTCGCGCACCCAAGGCAGTTTCTCCAGGCTTTCGCGCACACGTTCGAGATCCACGGTGAAGAAGGTACCGCGTACCTTGCGCTCGGCCACCAGCCGGACTTGCGCCTCGGTGACGTGCGCCATCGGCGTTTTCACCTCGATGGTGCGCAAGGCAAACCATGGCTGCGCCACCAGCCAGCTGACCGCGCCGTAGGCCAGGAGGCCGAGCGCACCCCAGGTCAGCACACGGGCGACCTGAGCCAGCGGATGGGAGGCAAGTTCGGGAGGCGTGGTCAAAGCGTCTGCTCCAGAATCGCAAGGCACAGCGCGTCGAAATCCAGCCCCGCAACGCGAGCGGCCATCGGCACCAGGCTGTGATCAGTCATGCCGGGCGAGGTGTTCACTTCCAGCAGGTAGGGGTTGCCGAGGCTGTCCAGCATCACGTCCACGCGTCCCCATCCACGACCGCCGATCAGGCGGAACGCATCCAGCGCCATATGCCGCAATGCCATTTCCTGCGTGTCGGGCAGACCGGCCGGGCAGTGGTACTGGGTGTCGTTGCGCAGGTATTTGGCTTCGAAGTCGTAGAAATCCTTTTCCTTGGCGGGTTCCAGACGGATCAGCGGCAATGCGGTATTGCCCAGGATACCGATGGTGAATTCGGCGCCGTCGATGAATTTTTCTGCCAACACCAATTCGTCATGTTCGGCGGCGGTTTCATACGCGGCCTTCAGCGTGCCGGCTTCGGTCACCTTGCTCATGCCGATACTCGAACCCTCGCGCGCAGGCTTCACGAAGATCGGCAGGCCGAGTTTCTTTTCCACCTCCGCAAAATCGCTGGCGGCCGTGAGAATCTCCCAGTCCGCAGTGGGCAAGCCCGCAGCGCGCCACAGCAACTTGGTGCGCCATTTATCCATGCCGATGGCCGAGGCCATCACGCCACTCCCGGTGTAGGGAATATTGAGCAGCTCCAGTGCACCCTGCATGCAGCCGTCTTCACCGTAACGGCCATGCAGCGCGATGAATACGCGGTCAAACTCGCCGGCCATCAGGTCGCCGAGATTGCGGTTCGCCGGGTCGAAAGCGTGGGCATCGACCCCTTGCCGCGTCAGCGCAGCCAGCACCGCTGCGCCGCTGTTGAGCGACACCGGGCGCTCGGCCGAGGTACCGCCCAGCATGACCGCGACTTTTCCGTATGCTTTCGCTGACTCAATGGGACTCACTGCCGCTCTCCAATAATCCGCACTTCGCGAATCAGCCGCACATTGGTGCGCGCTTCCACGCTGCCTTCCACATGCTCGATCAGGCGTTCGATATCGGTTGCCGAGGCATTGCCCAGGTTGACGATGAAGTTGGCGTGTTTGTCCGAAACCTGCGCACCGCCGATGCGGTAGCCCTTGAGGCCACAGATTTCGATCAACCGCGCGGCATAGTCGCCGGGCGGGTTGCGGAACACCGAACCGGCGTTGGGCAGTTGCAGCGGCTGCGCGGCGATGCGCTTTTTCAGAAGTTCTCTGATCATTTCGCGCGAGGCGGCACCATCGCCCCGGGCCAGACGAAACCAGCCACCGATGAACCATTCCTGCTGTGCATGCTTCAGCGCCACATGCCGGTAGCCCGTCACGTACTCATCCGGCAGCCGCTCATTTAAATGACCCTGGCGATCCAGCGTCTGTACTTGAACCAGCTTGTCCCAGGTCTCGCTGCCGTAGCAGCCCGCGTTCATCGCAATCGCACCGCCGATGGTGCCAGGGATGCTGGCCCAGAATTCGCCACCGACCAGATCGTGATTGGCGGCAAAGCGCGCCAGCTTGGGTGAGGCCACGCCCGCCTGGACATAGATCAGGGCGGTCTCGATGCCCTCCGGCGCAGGCGGCATGCCGTGAGTGCGGCTCTCGATCGCCAGTTTCTTCAGTACGCCGTGCAGCAGAATCACCACCCCGGTCACGCCACCGTCGCGCACCAGCAGATTGCTGCCCAGCCCCACCATGTGGATGTCTTCGCGCGCAGGTACCGAGCGCACCAGCCAGGTCAGATCTTCCAGATCGGCAGGAACATAGACCCGCTGCGCAGCGCCGCCCGCACGCCACGACACATGCTTCTTCATCGATTCGTTGTAGAGGAAGTGCCCGCGCAGCACCGGCGAGGCGCCGCCGCCCAGATCCATCTCGCTGATGCGGTAGTCATGCCGCATGCTGATCTCCCAGAGCTGGCGCCACCTGGCCGATACTGCCGGCACCCATTACCAGCACGACATCACCCGCCTGCGCGAGGTCGCCGACAGCCGCAGGCACATCGGCGACGTTCTCCACGAACACCGGTTCGACCTTGCCCGCCACACGCACGGCGCGCGCCAGCGCACGACCATCTGCCGCCACGATCGGGGCCTCGCCTGCAGGATAGACTTCGGTCAGCAGCAGCACGTCGGTCTCCGACAGCACTTTCACGAAATCCTCGAAACAGTCGCGGGTACGGGTGAAGCGATGCGGCTGGAACACCAATACCAGCCGTCGCCCGGGGAAGGCGCCGCGCGCAGCGGCCAGTGTGGCCGCCATTTCCACCGGATGATGGCCGTAGTCGTCGACCAGGCAATAGTGCCCGCCATTCTTCGCAGCGAGCTCGCCGTAGCGCTGGAAACGCCGGCCCACACCATGGAATTCGGCCAGTGCCTTGACGATGGCGGCGTCGCTGGCACCGACCTCGGAAGCCACCGCGATCGCCGCCAGCGCGTTCAAAACGTTATGCAAGCCCGGGTGGTTCAGCATCACGTCGAGATCGGCCATGCCATCGCGCTTGACGGTGAAATGCATCTGACCGTGCTCGAAACGCGCATCGACGGCGCGCACCTGTGCCGCCTCGTCGAAACCGTAGGTGGTGATCGGCTTGGTGATGCGCGGCAGGATTTCCCGCACATGCGGGTCGTCGATGCACAACACTGCCATGCCGTAGAAGGGCAGACGCTGGCAGAAATCGACGAAGGCCTGCTTCAGGCGCTCGAAGTCATGGCCATAGGTGTCCATGTGGTCGGCGTCGATGTTGGTGACGATGGCGATCACCGGCGTGAGATACAGGAAGGAGGCATCGGATTCGTCGGCCTCGGCCACCAGGAAATCGCCTTTCCCGAGCCGCGCATTGGTGCCGGCGGCTGTCAGCTTGCCGCCGATCACGTAGGTCGGGTCCATGCCTGCCTCGCCGAGAATGCTGGCGACCAGGCTGGTCGTGGTGGTCTTGCCGTGGGTGCCGGCTATCGCAATGCCCCGTTGCAGCCGCATCAGTTCGGCCAGCATCAGCGCGCGCGGCACGATGGGGATTTTTATCTCACGCGCAGCGATGACTTCGGGGTTGGAGTCCTGCACTGCGGTCGAGGTGACCACCGCATCGGCGTCAGCGATGTTTTCGGCGGCATGGCCGCGATGGATGCGCGCGCCCAGCTTGGCGAGCCGCTGCGTTACCGTGTTGTCGGCCAGATCGGAACCCGAAACCGCATACCCCAGGTTCAGCAGAACCTCGGCGATGCCGCTCATGCCGACACCACCGATGCCGACAAAGTGGATATGACGGACGGCGTGTTTCATGACCGTCTCTCCCCTTCCAGCGCTTCGCCTGTCGGCATCCGGCGCCCCTCGCGGCCGGTCGCATCCCGCAAGCGGGATCCCTGCTCCCTGCTCGCGGCGACCACACCGACAAAGTAGATATGGCGGACGGCGTGCTTCATTGGGCGCCTCCGGTGCGGGGTGAGGGGTGAGGGGTAAGGTAGCTCATACGTTCTTTCCTGACCCCTGACCCCTGACCCCTGCCCCCTCGGCAAGTGCCTCGCAAACATCAGCGACCTGCCGAGTCGCATCGGGCTTGGCCAGTTTCAGTGCCTTGTCCGACATGGCGGCGAGCTTGACGCGGTCCAGCCCGCCGATCAGCGCCGCCAGCTTGTTCGCGGTCAAGTCTTTCTGCTGAATCAGCCAGGCCGCTCCGGCTTCGCTGAGGAATTTTGCGTTTCCGGTCTGGTGGTCATCCACCGCAAACGGGAAGGGCACCAGGACAGCGGGCACCCCCGCGCAGGCCAGTTCGGCCACCGTCATCGCGCCGGCGCGGCAGACGGCGAAGTCGCACACCTGGTAGGCGGCGGCCATGTCTTCGATGTAGTCTCGCACTTCGGCTTCGACACCGGCTGCGGCATAGTTCGCGCGCAGGATCTCGATGTGTTGGCGGCCCGATTGATGCACAACGCGCGGACGCTGCTCGACTGGCAACAAGGCCAATGCTTTTGGGATCAGCTCATTCAACGCCGACGCGCCGAGGCTGCCACCGACAACCAGCAGTTGCAGCGGACCGCTACGTTGTGCCCGGGTTACCGAGGCAATGTCGGTGCGAACCGGGTTGCCCACCCATTCGGTCGCGACCCGGCGGCAGGGAATCGGCTTGTCCTTTTCGCCCTGGAACGCCTGCGGAAAAGCGGTCAACACACGGTCGGCCAGACAGGCCAGTACGCGGTTGGTGAGGCCGCCGACCGAATTCTGCTCGTGAATGACCAGCGGCTTGTTGAGGAGGCTTGCCATCATGCCGCCGGGAAATGCCGTGTAGCCGCCCATGCCCAATACCACATCCGGTCTGCGTTGCAGGATCGCGCGCATGCTCTGGCCGAATGCGATCAGCAACATCAGCGGCAACAGCAACTTGCGCAGCAGGCCCTTGCCGCGCATGCCGCCCATCGATACCCATTCCATGGCGATTCCTGCCTTCGGCACCACGCGCGCTTCGAGACCATTTCGAGTCCCCAGCCAGAACACGTCCCAGCCGCGCGCGCGCAAGGCTTCCGCCACCGCAAGCGCCGGGTAGACGTGGCCGCCGGTGCCGCCGGCCATCACCATGAGGGTGCGGTTAGCCAAGGCCATCAGAAGGTTTTTCCCCGCATCATCTGCCGGTGTTCCCAGTCGATGCGCAGCAGCAATGCAATCGCCAGACAGTTGGCGACGATGCCACTGCCGCCGAACGACAGGAAGGGCAGGGTAAGCCCCTTGGTCGGCAAGAGGCCGACATTCACGCCCATGTTGATGAGCGCCTGCACGCCGAGCCAGATGCCGATGCCCTGCGCCACCAGCGCACAATAATTGCGTTCGAGCTGGGCTGCGCGGTAGCCAATGAGGAAGGCCTTCAGGATCAGCCAGGCGAACAGGGCAGCGACAACGGTCACGCCGACGAAGCCAAACTCTTCGGCGATCACGGCCAGCAGGAAATCGGTGTGCGCCTCGGGCAGATAGAACAGTTTTTCGACACTGCCGCCCAGCCCCAGCCCCAGCCATTCGCCGCGACCGAAGGCGATCAGCGCATGCGACAACTGATAGCCCTTGCCGTAGGGGTCGGCGAATGGGTCCATGAAGCCGAGCACGCGCTGCAGACGGTAGGGCGAGGTCAGGATCAGGAGGACAAACCCGATCAGCAGCACCACCACCAGTCCCGCGAACACTTTCCAGTTGAGCCCGCCGAGGAACAGGATGCCCATGGCGATGGAAATGATGACGACGAAGGCGCCGAAATCCGGTTCGCGCAGCAGCAGCGCGCCGGCCAGCATCATCACGCCGGCCATCGGCAGAAAGCCCTTCTTGAAATCATGCATGAAGGCAGCCTTGCGCGTGGTGTAGTCGGCGGCGTACAGCACGGCGAGAAACTTCATCAGTTCGGACGGCTGCAGGTTGGCGAAGCCGAGCGGAATCCAGCGACGGCTGCCGTTGACTTCGCGTCCGATGCCGGGAATCAGCACGATCACCAGCAACAACAGGCCCGCCAGGAAGAGATAGGGCGAAGCTTGCTGCCAAACCCGCATCGGGACCTGAAAGGCGCCGATGCCTGCACCTACGCCCAGCGCTATAAACAGGGCCTGCCGCACCAGATAATATTCGCCGTTGTTGCCGGTGTAGTGGGCGGATTCGGCAATCGCAATGGAAGCCGAATAGACCATCACCAGACCGATCGCCAGCAGGCCCATGACGAGCCACAGCAAGCTGAAATCGAGCTCGGTGCTGGGCTGGGGGGCTCGAGCGGAATAAAGCATCAGTTCGCTGCCCTTTCCGCAGCCAGCTTTTGCACGGCTGCAGTGAATGCTTCGGCACGGTGAATGTAATTGCGGAACATGTCGAAACTGGCGCAAGCGGGTGACAGCAGTACGGCGTCGCCGGGGTGGGCGAGGCGTTGTGCCTGCTCGACCGCTTCGCGCATGCTGGTCACCAAACCGGTTTCCACGCCGCAGCCCTCGATGGCAGCCGCAATCAACGGGGCATCGCGCCCGATCAACAGCACCGCGCGGGCATTGGCCTGGACTGCGGCCTTGAGCGGACTGAAATCCTGCCCCTTGCCGTCGCCGCCGAGTATCACCACCGCGCGTCGCTTGCCCATGCCGTAAAGTGCCGCCTCGGTGGCGCCGACGTTTGTACCCTTGGAGTCGTCGTAGTAGGTCACGCCATCGATCTCCGCGACCTTTTCCACCCGGTGCGGCAGGCCTTTGAAGTGAATCAGGCCGCGCAACAAGGCTTCCATCGGCAAGTCCAGCGCGCGGGTCAGCGCCAGGGCCGCCAGTGCATTCGCGGCATTGTGTAGCCCGGCAATCGGCAGCGCGGACAGCGGCATCAGCATGTCGCCTCCCAGACACAATTCGTCCTCGCACAATCCAAAGTTTTCATCGCTCGGGCAGCGATCGAGGCCGAAGCTGACCACCTGCCGCCCCGGCAAGGCCATGGCCAGGCTGCGCGGATCGTCGCGGTTGACCACCTGCACGCCGTTGCCGCTGAAAATTCGTGCCTTGGCCGCGGCGTAGGCATCCATGTCGGGGTAGCGATCCAGGTGGTCTTCCGACAGGTTGAGCACCGTGGCGGCATCAGCATCGAGGCTGGATGTCGTCTCCAGCTGGAAACTGGACAGCTCCAGCACCCATGCCTGCGGTGCGGGCGCCAGCCCTTGCTCGACCTCGTAGAGTGCATCCAGAACAGGCAGCCCGATATTGCCGGCCACACTGGTGGAAAGACCGGCCATACGGCACATGTCGCCGCACATCGCAGTCACGGTACTCTTGCCGTTGCTGCCGGTGATCGCGATCACGCGCATCGGGTGCTCCCGCTTGACATTGAGCGCACGGATCGCACGGGCAAACAACTCGACGTCGCCCACCGCCTCGACGCCGGCTGCAATGGCGCGTGCTACCGCAGGTTCGGCCAGCGGCACACCAGGGCTAACGATGATGAGATCAGCGGCTTGTAGCAACGCGTCGTCAAACCCGCCTGTATGCAAGGGGACCTGCGGCAGCAATTCGGACAGGCGCGTTGCCTGCGGCGGTACGACGCGACTGTCGGCGACGCTCACCTGAGCACCGCGCGCTGCCAGCCAGCGTGTACATGACAGGCCGGTGTCGCCCAGACCGAGCACCAGGACGTTCTTGCCGGAAAGGTTCAGGCTGTCGTAGTTCATCTCAGTTTCAGGCTCGAAAGACCAATCAACACCAGCATCATGCTGATGATCCAGAATCGCACCACGACCTGGTTTTCTTTCCAGCCCTTGAGCTCGTAGTGATGATGGATCGGCGCCATGCGGAACACGCGCTTGCCGGTGAGCTTGAACGAGGCGACCTGCACCATGACCGACAGAGTTTCCACCACGAACACGCCGCACATGATGAAGAGAATGATTTCCTGCCGCACGATGACGGCAACCACGCCAAGTGCCGCGCCCAATGCCAGCGCGCCGACGTCTCCCATGAAGACTTCCGCCGGATAGGCGTTGAACCACAGGAAGGCCAGCCCGGCGCCCGCCATGGCGGCACAGAAAATGACCAGCTCGCCGGCGCCGGGAACGAACGGTACGCCGAGATATTTTGAAAACACCGCGTTGCCCGCGACGTAGGCGAAGATCGCCAGTGCCGATGCCACCATCACGGTCGGCATGATCGCCAGGCCGTCGAGACCGTCGGTGAGGTTGACCGCATTGCTCGATCCGACGATGACGAAATAGGTGAGCGCGATGAAAGCCGCCGCCGACAGCGTCAGCGTGGCGTGCTTGAGGAAGGGGATGATGAGCTCGGTCTGCGCAGGCAGGCTGGCGGTCTGCCACAGGTAGGCCGCAACTGCGAGGCCGATCACCGACTGCCAGAAATATTTCCAGCGCGAAGGCAGGCCGCGCGAATTTTTCTCCACCACCTTGCGCCAGTCGTCGACCCAGCCGATGACGCCAAAACCAGACAGGGTGAGCAGTGCAATCCATACGTACCGATTGGTCAGATCCGCCCACAACAGGGTGGTCACGGCAACCGACACGAGGATCAGCGCGCCGCCCATGGTAGGCGTGCCAGCCTTGACCAGATGGGTTTGCGGTCCATCGCTGCGAACCGACTGGCCGATCTTCAGCGCCGTGAGTCTGCGGATGACGGCCGGGCCGACAATGAAGGAAATCGTCAGCGCGGTAAGTGTAGCCAGCACCGCGCGCAGGGTCAGGTAACTAAAGACATTGAAGGCGCGGACATCATGGCCAAGTTGTTGAAATAACCAAAGCAGCATGTCAGTGTCCCTGTGCCCCGGCCACCAGGCCGACGGGTGCTTCCATAAAGCTTTTCACCACGCGTTCCATCTGCATGAAACGCGAGCCTTTCACCAGCACGGTAGTGTCGGCTGTGAGTTCGTTTTCGAGTTCTGCCAGCAGCTCCTGAATGCGCTCGAAGTGCATCGCACCCGGGCCGAATGCGCCGACGGTTTCCTTGGTCAATTCCCCCAGTGCCAGCAGGCGGTCGATACCTGTGGTGCGCGCAGCCTTCCCGATTTGCGCGTGCATGGTGGCTGCATCGCTTCCCAATTCGCCCATGTCACCCAGCACCAGGATTTTCTTGCCCGGCTGCTGTGCGAGCACGGCCAGCGCGGCTTTCACCGAGTCAGGGTTGGCGTTGTAGGTATCATCTATAAAAGTGCTGCCGTACAGCGCGGTCTTCTTCTGCAGACGGCCCTTGACGCCAGTGAAACCTGACAGACCCGCGACGATGCTGCGATAGCTGACATCGAGCGTGAATGCCGCTGCCGCGGCTGCCAGCGCGTTCATTACATTGTGCTCGCCCGGCACCCGCAAGCCGATGTCGAGCGTGGCGTTGGGCAGGGTGAGGGTGAGCGCTGCGCCAAATCCGGTGGATTCATATCGTCCACGCACCGCCGCTGGCTGCTTCAGACCGAAATCGATCACGCTGCGCCGCACATTCATTTCACGCCACACCCCGGCATGCGGGTCGTCGGCATTGAACACCGCGATGCCGGCACCCGACAGTCCATTGAAGATTTCACCCTTGGCACGGGCAATCGCTTCGACCGATCCGAGAAAGCCGATATGGGCGGTCATCGCGTTGTTGACCACCGCCACGTCGGGCCGCGCCAGCCGAGTCAGGCAGTCGATCTCCCCGACGTGGTTCATGCCCATTTCGAGCACAGCGAATTGATGACTCTCGCGCAGGCGCAACAGCATCAGCGGCAGGCCGATATCGTTGTTGAGGTTGCCTTCGGTATGGAGCACGGCCGCATCCGATCCTGCCTCGACCCGCAGGATCGCTGCCAGCATTTCCTTCACGGTGGTTTTGCCGTTGCTGCCGGTGATCGCCACCACCGGCAGACGGAAGCGCGTGCGCCAGGCGGCGCCCAGCCGGCCGAGTGCGAGACGGGTGTCGTCGACACGAATGGCATCCGTAATCCCGGGGGCCTGTCCGGCGTTGAGCACCACGCCGGCTGCGCCCTGCTGCAGCGCCTGTGCAGCGAAGGCCCCGCCATCGAATTTCTCGCCGCGCAACGCGATGAAGAGGTCCCCAGGCTGGATGCTGCGACTGTCGGTGGAGACGCGTTGCACCTCGGCATCGGGGCCGTTGAACGGGACGCCCAGCATGGCAGCCGCTTCGGACAGTCGCATCATGGGCGCGCTCAAGTCGACCCCTCCGTCAGGTCAGGCGCATGGCTGATCGTCTCATGTCGGCGCGGGTGGCCATTCGCGCTACTCGCAGCTACGCAGGCTCGGTCGCTCATGTCTGTGCCTCTGTTGGAATGCACATCCAGGCATACCGCTCCATGTCGTCGCAGGTGGCCATTCGCGGTGCTCGCAGCTACGCAGGCTCGGTCGCTCATGTCCACGCCTCCAGTGCCTTATTCGCAACCACCACATCGGAGAAGGGCAGCCGCTCGCCGGCGATTTCCTGGTAGTCTTCATGCCCCTTGCCGGCAATCAGCACGACATCCCCTTGATGTGCGCCGCCAATGGCCTCGAAAATAGCGCGCGCACGATCCGGCTCGATGTGCGGCTTGCCGCTCGTTCCGGCCAGGATGTCGTCGATAATGTGGCGCGGCTCTTCGTTGCGCGGATTGTCGCTGGTAACCCAGACTTCGTCGGCACCTTTGGCTGCTGCCTGCCCCATCAGCGGACGCTTGCCCTTGTCGCGATTGCCGCCGCACCCGAAAACGCAAATGAGACGGCCGCCACTGACGATTTCGCGCAGAGTGGCCAGTACTTTCTCCAGCGCGTCCGGAGTGTGCGCATAATCCACTACCACCAGCGGATGCGCCTTGCCGCCCAGCATCTGCATCCGGCCCGGCGGCGGGGTGATGTGCGCCAGCGCCTTGCTTGCGTCATCCAGCCTGACACCAGAAACCAGCAAGGTGGTGAGCACGGCCAGCAGGTTGGCTGCATTGAAGCGGCCAAGCAGCGGTACATCGAGTTCGGCATTGCCCCAGTCGGTATGCACCTCCAGATGCAGGCCGGCTTGCGACAGAAGCAGCTTTTTCCCAACCACGGCACCCCGCTGAAATCCGTAACCCGCGACGCGTGCGGGTCGGGTTTCCCCGCTAGGGGAGTCCGGCTTTCTACGGGCTGAGGCCCGTGAAAGATCGTATGCGCTTTCCAGCCGCTGGCCGAAGGCGTCATCGACGTTGAGCACTACCCATTCCAGCCCCGGCCAGCTGAATAGCCGCGCCTTGGCGTCGGCGTAGCTGTCCATGTCACCGTGGTAATCGAGATGGTCGCGCGACAGATTGGTCAACACAGCAACATTGAATGTCGTGCCATTGACGCGCCCCTGCGCCAGACCATGCGACGAGACCTCCATTGCGCATGCCACCGCGCCCTGTTTCCCGTAGAAAGCAAGACGCTGCTGCAGTTCGATGGCGTCGGGCGTGGTGTTGAGCGTGGGGGTGAGCGCGCCGGGGAAACCGTTGCCGACAGTGCCGATGACGGCCGTCTTGCGATTCGTCTGCGTGAGCGCCTGCGCCACCCAGTGCGCCACCGAGGTTTTGCCATTGGTGCCGGTGACACCGATCATGTGCAGCGCACGTGAAGGCTCACCATAAACATGCGCAGCCATTTCACCGATGCGATGTTTCAGTCCGACCACGCCGGCGTTGGGAACAGCAAGCGCAGGATCCCATTGGTAGTGATCGGCCTCCCACAGCACGCCATCGACCCGTTGCGCTACCGCCTGCGCGATATAGTCGCGACCATCGCGCGATTCCCCCGGATACGCGACGAATACCGTGCCCGGGAGGGCCTTTCGACTGTCGTTGACGAGTTCGCCAACCGCTATGCCGAGCCGTTCCAGGATATGCAGCACGGATTCCCGGACCGCCTGGGATGCGAGCGGGGTAGCAGACAGTTTGACGCCTGTGATCGCCATCAAACGCCCCCATCCGCACGCGCCACCACCGGTGGCCTGTTCAGCGTCATCCGTGTCGCAGTCTCCGGCGCGTCGGGCGGCAAGGCCAGTTGACGCAAGCAGCCGGCCATCACCTGCGCAAATACGGGGCCTGCCACGCTGCCGCCGTAATACACGCCGTCGGATGGTTCGTCGATCGCCACGCCGATGATGAGCCGCGGATTCGACGCTGGCGCCATGCCAACAAAGGAAGACAGATAGCGGTCGGGCGAGTAGAGGCCATTGACCAGTTTGTGCGCGGTACCGGTTTTGCCCGCCACGCGATAACCCGGTACGCGGGTAAGCGTCCCGGTACCCCCTTCCTGGGTGACCGCTTCCATCATGGCGCGAACTTCGCGTGCCACGCTCGGGGAAAACACGCGCACGCCGACGATTTCCTGCGGTTCGCGTTTCAAAAACGACAGCGGCATCACTTCGCCATCATTGGCAAATGCCATATAGGCACGCGTCAGTTGCAGCAGGCTGACCGACAGTCCATAGCCGTACGCCATGGTGGCCTGCTCGACCGGCCTCCAGGTACTGGCGGCGCGCAACCGTCCAGCGGTTTCGCCAGGAAAACCCGAGCCTGGCAACTGGCCGAACCCGGCGCGGTGCAGCACCTCCCAGTGTTGCTGCGGGGTCAGCGACAAGGCCAGCTTCACCGCGCCGACGTTGCTTGATTTCTGGATGATTTCGGTCACCGTCATTTGCGGATGCGGATGCTCGTCACGCACCAGCTTGTTGCCGACAAGCCAGGTTTGCGGCGTGTCGATGACGCTATCCGGGTGAAACAGGCCGCGCTCCAGCACTGCGGCCGCAACAAACGGCTTGATGGTGGATCCTGGCTCGAAAGTGTCGATTACCGCGCGGTTTCGCATCGGCCCTGGCTGATAATCCTGACGGTTATTGGGATTGAAGATCGGCTGGTTGGCCAGCGCAAGAATCTCGCCGGTCTTGGCGTCGAGCACCACCACGCTGCCCCCTTTAGCCTTGTGAGCAGAAATGGCTGCGGCGAGTTCGCGGTGTGCCAGATACTGAATCTTGAGGTCGAGTGCCAGCGACAGATTGCCGCCCATTTGCGCGGTCTTGATCGGAGTCAGATCACGGATGGTGTTGCCGCGCCGGTCGCGCATGATCTGGCGCTCGCCCTCTCGCCCGGCAAGCCAGTCCTGATAGGCGCGCTCGACGCCCTCCTGGCCCAGATCATCCACATTGGTGAAACCCACCACATGCGCAGCCACTTCGCCCGCCGGGTAATAGCGGCGATATTCGCGGCGCAGGTACAGGCCCGGCACGTCCATGGCCGCAATCTTGGCAGCCTGCTCCGGCGTCACCGTACGCCGCACACTGAATTCGCCGCGTGTCTTGCGCGCCAGCTTCATTGTCAGGTCCCGCGTCGGCATGTCCAGCACCCTGGCCAGATGCGCCTGCTGATCGACCGTCAGCTTAAGTTCGGTTGACCGTGCCCAAAGCGATTCGACCGGCGTACTGATGGCCAGCAACTGGCCGTGGCGGTCAGATACCTGGCCGCGATGCGCGGGGAGCGTGAGGTTGCGATTGGCCACCGCATCGCCCTTGCCCTGCAGGTAGTCGGTGTTGAGGCCCTGCAAATAGAACGCACGCCCTGCAACCAGCATCAGACCACTGAGCAGCAAGCAGCCCACGGCCGCCATGCGCCAGGGTGCAAGATTCAACTTCAGCAGCTTGCGCGAGTGGTAATTCATGGCGCGCCAACCAGCATTTCAACGTGAACCCGTTCCTGTGGCGGCGCGACCAGTCCAAGCTGCGTGCGTGCGAGCGTATCCACCCGTGCCGGATTGGCCCAGGTACTTTGTTCCAGCTGCAGTTGCCCCCATTGCTCGTCGAGCGCGCGCGCCTGTTTTTTCAATCGCTCCAGTTCCACAAAATACGAGCGCGAGCGGTGCTGCGCCTGAACCAGCGCCAGCGCACACACCACCAGAACCAGTGCCAGGAGGAAATTGAGGCGGCTCATGCCACCGCACCCATGCTTTCGGCCACACGTAGCACCGCACTGCGCGCACGCGGGTTGGCTGCAACTTCAACGTCTGTCGCATGCTGGGCACGCCCCACCAGCCTTAAGCGCCCCGGCTTCAACATGGCCGCCGGAATCGGCAGGCGCGCGGGCGCCTGTTCACCCATGGCCTCGTCGCGCATGAAACGCTTGACGATGCGGTCCTCAAGCGAGTGAAAGCTGATCACTACCAGTCGCCCACCGGCTTGAAGCCTGTCCACACATTGCGGCAGCACGGCGCTCAATTCTTCCAGTTCGCGGTTGATATAAATCCGTATAGCCTGGAAGCTGCGTGTCGCCGGGTGTTGTCCCGGCTCGCGCCGTTTGACCGTGGCTGCGATGAGGTTCGCCAGCTGCCCGGTACTGCGGATGGCTTCTTTTTGCCGTGCCGCAACAATCGCGCGCGCAATCGATTTAGCAAACCGCTCTTCCCCGTATGTGCGGATGACTTCACTGATCTCCCCCTCTGCCGCCGTCGCCAGCCAGCCCGCTGCCGACATCCCGTTTCCCGGATCCATTCGCATGTCGAGCGGCGCGTCGAACCGAAAGCTGAATCCACGTGTCGCGTCGTCGAGCTGCGGCGACGACACCCCGATGTCCAGCAAAATACCGTTCACCCGTGCCACACCCAACCTATCCAGCACCACGCCCAGGCGCGAAAACGCACTGTGCACCAGCGTCAGCCGCGCATCCTGCAGGACTGCGCCGGCACGCATGGCATCGGGATCGCGATCCAGCGCAATCAACCTTCCCCGCGGCCCCAGCCGATCCAGGATCAGGCGGCTATGCCCGCCACGTCCAAAGGTGGCATCGACATACACGCCATCGGAACTGATCGCCAACGCTGCCACCGCCTCCTGTGCCAATACCGGCACATGGGCGGACGCCATCACAACGTGAATCCCTCCAGTTCGGGCGGCAGCACGTCGTCACTGAAAGTCAGCGCCTGCGCCACCTTCGCTTCCCAGCGCGCCTCGTTCCACAACTCCACCTTGCTGCCCTGCCCCACCATCACGACGTTTTTATCCAACTCGGCAAATTTGCGCAGCATCGGCGGCAACAGCACGCGACCGGCACTGTCCATGTCCATGTCATGTGCATAGCCAACGAGCAATTGTTTGAGACTGCGGGTGCGGGGATTGAAATCAGAGAGGCCGTTGAGCTTTTTCTCGATCGGCTCCCATTCGGGAAGGGGATAAAGCAGCAAGCACTGGCCGGGGTCAGCGGTGACCACCACCCGGCCGGCGCCATTCACCAGAAGGGCGTCACGGTAGCGCGCCGGCACCACGAGCCGGCTCTTGCTATCCAGACTGACCGTCGCTACGCCCCGAAACATGCTCCCCCCTTATTTGAATTTGGCTGTGTTTGGCTGGGCGCATTCTCCCACAACTTCCCACCAATCACCACTTGCACCCACTATAGGGGATAGATTTGGGAGGGTCAAGCCATGGGACGCAAAAAAAACCCTACGCCTCAATGACTTAGGGGTGGCTTTGGGTTGTGGATAAGTTTCTGGAAAAACCGAAGCTTAGCAGATGTTTTTACCTCTAGATTGAGGAAAAATCGCTAAGTTATTGAATTAAATGAGTAGTGGGAAAGTCAGTCGATAAGCCGGGTTCTGTCGTGGACAACCATTCCTCTAGGCCGGTCATTGCTGACCGGCTCCAGCCACCTACCCGCAGACTCGGCGAGCCGCGTCATCGTCTGCCTATTTGGTGTTGCTCCGGATGGAGGTTACCGCGTTTCACCGTAACTGAATACGCTCGTCTCTGTGGCCCTATTCCTCGCCTTGCGGCGTCTGGCCGTTAGCCAGCATCCTGCTCTATGGAGCCCGGACTTTCCTCTCCCATTTATGCCCCCGAGGGTGCTTGCGTGGCAGCGGTTGTCTGACCGGCTTTCCCGCTTGCCATTATAAAGCTTTCACTTGACTGTAGTGGCTGATTTGCTAAGCAGAGGTATCCGGTCGGATAACGGCCCCACCAGGAGATCCATCATGAGAAGACGGCTGTATTTCATGTTGCCGGACGTGAGAAGCGCCCGACAAATCCGCGACGAACTATTGCTTACGCGCATCGAGGACGATCACATCCATGTCATGGCCAAAGACGGCGTTCCGCTGGCCGGCCTGAATGAAGCCTCGATCCTGCAGAAAACCGATTTTGTCCACGGCGCGGAAACGGGATTGGCGGTCGGTGGCGGCATCGGCATTATTGCCGGGCTGGTGGCGGTATTCTTTCCGCCCGCCGGCGTGGACCTGCAACTGGTCACCATTCTGCTCACCGCACTGGTCGGCGCTGCGTTTGGCGCCTGGGCCGCCAGCATGGTCGCCAGTTCCATTCCCAACTCGCGGTTAAGGTCCTTCGAATCGGCCATCAACGCCGGCCACATCCTGATGATGGTGGATGTGCCGTCCGGTCGCGTCGACGAGATCAGGAAGCTGCTTGCATCGCACCACCCCGAGGCAATGGGCTCGGGTATCGAACCCACGATTCCAGCGTTCCCGTAACGCCCTCCCCCTGCGCAGCGCAATGCTGCGCGACGCCTGGAAGCACCCGGAGGGCATTAACGCTGGCTAGCTTCCACTGCGGCAGGCTTCCCTTGGTCTGCCGTTTTTATGTCAAGCCACGCGCCAGCGGATTGCCTCGCCCGCTCGCAACGGCACCAGGGAATCGTCACCCAGCTTGATGCTGGCTGGCATATCCCAGCTTTCGCGCACGAGCGTGATGGTGTCAGTGTGGCGGGGTAGGCCGTAGAAATCGGCGCCATAATAACTGGCGAAGCCTTCGAGCCTGTCCAAGGCGCCAGCATCCTCAAACACCTCGGCATAGAGTTCGATCGCCGCGTACGCGGAATAGATGCCGGCGCAGCCGCAGGCAGTTTCCTTGGCGCCCACCGCATGTGGCGCGGAATCGGTGCCTAGAAAGAACTTGGGATTGCCGGAAATAGCCGCGGCAATCAGCGCCTGGCGGTGCAACTCGCGTTTCAGCACCGGAAGGCAGTACAGGTGGGGGCGGATGCCGCCACGGAACATGGCGTTGCGGTTGTACAGCAAGTGGTGCACGGTGATCGTCGCAGCGACGTTGGCTGGCGCGGCCGTCACGAATTCTGCAGCTTGGCGCGTGGTGATGTGCTCCAGCACGATTCTCAGTCTGGGAAAATCTCGCGTCAGCCGGGTCAGATGGCGCTCGATGAACACGGCTTCGCGGTCGAACACGTCGACATCGGGATCGACGACTTCGCCGTGCAGCAAGAGCGGCATCCCGACTTCTTCCATCGCCGAAATTGCCGGGTACGCCTTGGCGAGATCAGTGACGCCCGAATCGGAGTTGGTTGTCGCCCCCGCCGGGTAATACTTCACTGCGTGCACAAAGCCGCTAGCCCGCGCACGATGGATTTGGTCAGGCCGGGTGTTGTCGGTGAGATAAAGCGTCATCAGCGGCTCGAACGCGGTGCCGGCCGCAGCAGCCAGTAGACGGTCGCGATAAGCAGCCGCATCGGCCACGCTCACCACCGGCGGCTTGAGGTTGGGCATCACGATCGCCCGGCCGAACACCCGGGCAGTATCAGGCAGCACGCTCTGCATGGCGGCGCCATCGCGAAAATGGATGTGCCAGTCGTCGGGGCGGGTGATGGTAAGGGTGTCGTTCATGCGTCGGCCTGCGGTTTTAATGCCAGGGTCATTTTATAGAGTTCAGCCTTGCTGCGCCCGGTGATCTTCGACGCCAGTTTGGCCGCCAGCGGCGGCGGCAGCGCGCCCAGTAGCACGTCGAGCACCCGCAACGCCTCGGCGTCAACCATCGCGGCAGTTGCTGCAGGCGGATGCACGATGACGACGAATTCGCCGCGGACGTGATTGGGGTCGGCAGCCAGCCAGTCGGGAGCTTCCCGCAAAGGCAGGGTGACGATGGTCTCGAACCTTTTGGTCAGTTCACGCGCCAGCGTAACCATCCGCGAACTGTCCAGCACCGCCACCATGTCGGCCAGCGTTTCTTCAATGCGGTGCGGCGCTTCATAAAACACCAGCGCGCAAGGGAGCGTGGCAAGTGTTTGCAGCTGTGCCTTGCGGGCGCCGGATTTGGGCGGTAAAAACCCTTGAAACAGCCATGACCCCGATTCCAGTCCGGCTGCCGACAGCGCCGTGGTCACCGCAGCGACACCGGGAACCGGCACCACCGTCAGTCCCGCCGCGCGCACCGCGGCCACCAGCCGCGCACCGGGATCGGACACCGCCGGTGTGCCGGCATCCGACACATACGCCACCGCTTCACCCGTCGCAATCCAGGCGATCACCTTGTCCGCTGCTTCGCGTTCGTTGTGTTCGCGGATGGACACCAGCGGCTTGGAGATATTGAAATGCGCAAGCAAAGCCCCGGATACACGGGTGTCTTCCGCTGCCACGCGATCCACGCGCTTCAATGTGTCAATTGCCCTCAATGTGATATCACCCAGGTTGCCGATGGGGGTGGCGACGACATAGAGCGCGGGGGACAGGCGGGTATGATGCGTGCTTTCACTCATGCTTGGCATTGTCGCAGATGTTGAAAACCCTGATCGGGCAATCCGCCGAAGCGCGGGCTGAAGCCTTCCTTGCATCCAATGGCTTGACGCCCGTTGCGCGCAACTGGCGTTGCCGCTTCGGCGAGATCGACCTCATCATGCAGGACGGCGCAACGCGGGTGTTCATCGAAGTGCGCCTGCGCAGCCGCAGCGATTTCGGCGGCGCCGCTGCCAGCGTGACCTTGTCCAAGCAAAAAAAGCTGCTTGCCACCGCGCGTCAATATCTGGCCACACTCAAGACCATTCCGCCCTGCCGTTTCGACGTGGTGGCGATCACCGGCAATGATGCGCCCGACTGGATCAAGAACGCCTTCGACGATGTGGGATAATCGCGCCCATGCCTTTACACGACAGAATTCTCGGCCACTTCCAGGCTTCGGCACAGACCAAGCTGGAGGCCGCAGGCACGCTTGCACCGCCTATCGAACAGGCGGCGCGCTTGATGGTGCACAACCTTGCGCAGGGCGGGAAAATTCTCGCCTGTGGCAACGGCGGCTCGGCAGCGGATGCCCAGCATTTCGCCTCTGAAATGATCAACCGTTTCGAACACGAACGCCCGGGGCTCGCGGCGATTGCGCTCACCACCGACACCTCGACCTTGACCTCAATCGCCAACGATTACGCCTACGACCAGGTGTTTGCGCGGCAGGTAAAGGCGCTGGGTCAGCCGGGCGACATTCTGCTGGCAATTTCCACCAGCGGCAATTCGCCCAGCGTTTTGCAGGCCGTGGCTGCTGCCCACGCCCGCAGCATGCATGTCATCGCACTGACCGGACGCAACGGCGGCGGTCTTGCGGAACAAATGCAGGACGACGACGTCTTCCTGTGCGTGCCCGCAGAATCCACTGCGCGCATCCAGGAAGTCCATTTGCTGATCATTCATTGCCTGTGCGATGCAGTGGACAGCGTTTTACTAGGAGTTGAGGAATGAAAAAACTGATCCAAATCGCGCTAATAGGTATGGCGCTGTCGCAATTTCAGGGATGTGCCACCGAAGGTGGCGATTCCAAGGACATCGATCGTCGCACAGCCGGCACCTACGTCAGCGACCAGGAAATCGAGTTGCGTGCAACGAACATCCTGTATGAAGCTTTCCCGAACAAGACCGGCAGCATTTCAACCACCAGCTACAACCGCCAGGTGCTGCTCACCGGCCAGGTTCCAGACGAGAACATGCGCAGCCGGGCCACCGAGATCGTCAAGAAGCTTCCTGATGTGCGCACGGTTTTCAACGAACTCACCGTCTCGGGCGTCACCTCGATCACCTCGGATTTCAACGACATGTCCATCACCACCAAGGTCAAATCCCGCATGATGGGTGACGACAAGGTGCCCGTCACCAAGATCAAGGTGGTGACGGAAGCCGGGATTGTCTACCTGATGGGACTGGTGACGCATGGCGAAGCCACTGCCGCGACCGAAATTGCGCGCACCACGTCAGGTGTGACCAAGGTGGTCACCCTGTTCGAATACATCGACTGATGCCGCCAGCCTTCGAGCGCAAGCTGTGCCCACCCGGCGAACTCGCCGAACGGGTGGCCCGGTTGCCGCGCCCGCGGGTATTCACCAACGGCTGCTTCGATATTCTGCATCGCGGGCATGTGACCTATCTGGCCGAGGCGCGCGCATTGGGCGCCTCGCTCATTGTCGGCGTGAATTCCGACGAGTCGGTTCGCCGCCAGGGCAAGGGCGGCGATCGACCCATCAATCGACTCGCAGACCGCATGGCCTTGCTCGCCGCGCTGGAATCGGTATCGCTGGTCACCTGGTTCGATGCCGACACCCCACTCGACCTCGTCCTCACCACCCGGCCCGAAGTGCTGGTTAAAGGCGGCGACTGGCCCATTCAAAACATAGTCGGCGCAGCGGAAGTCACGGGATGGGGCGGCAGCGTGCACTCAATCCCGTTCCAGCATCACACCTCGACCACGGATCTGCTCGGCAGAATCCGCTCCTGATCGGCCACCCATGATCTATCACGACCTGCGCGACTTCATCGCCCAACTCGAAAAAATGGGTGAACTCAAACGCATCTCTGTCGAAGTCGACCCCAAACTCGAAATGACCGAGATTGCCGACCGTGTGCTGCGAACCGGCGGCCCGGCGCTGCTGTTTGAGCACCCCAAGGGACATTCCATCCCGGTGCTGGCGAACCTGTTCGGCACGGTCAAGCGCGTTGCGCTAGGCATGGGCGAGGACGACCCGACCCGGCTGCGCGAAGTCGGCAAGCTGCTGGCCTATCTGAAGGAGCCCGAGCCGCCAAAGGGCCTGCGTGACGCCTGGGACAAATGGCCGGTATTGAAGCAGGTCCTCAACATGGCGCCGAAGGAGGTTCGCAGCGCGCCCTGCCAGGAAATCGTATGGGAAGGAGCCGACGTGGATGTGTCGCGCCTGCCGATCCAGCACTGCTGGCCGGGCGACGTGGCGTCGCTGGTCACCTGGGGACTAACCGTGACACGCGGCCCGCACAAAAACCGGCAAAACCTTGGCATCTACCGCCAGCAGGTGATCGGTCGCAACAAGCTCATCATGCGCTGGCTGGCGCATCGCGGCGGCGCACTGGATTTTCGCGAACATCAGCTGGCGCATTCAGGCACGCCATTTCCGGTCGCGGTGGCGCTCGGCGCCGATCCGGCGACCATCCTCGGCGCAGTCACTCCGGTGCCGGATTCATTGTCGGAATATCAGTTCGCCGGCCTGTTGCGCGGCGCCAAGACCGAAGTGGTGAAATGCCTCGGCAACGACCTGCAGGTTCCGGCATCGGCCGAGATTGTGCTTGAAGGCGTGATCCATCCGGGTGAAACCGCGCTCGAAGGTCCGTACGGCGACCATACCGGCTACTACAACGAGCAGGAAACCTTCCCGGTGTTCACCGTCGAGCGCATGACGATGCGACGCGATCCGATCTATCACAGCACCTACACCGGCAAGCCACCGGACGAGCCGGCCATCCTTGGCGTGGCGCTGAACGAGGTGTTCGTCCCGCTGCTGCAGAAACAGTTTCCCGAGATCACCGACTTTTATCTGCCACCCGAAGGCTGTTCCTATCGCATGGCGGTGGTGAGCATGAAGAAAGCCTACCCCGGCCACGCCAAGCGGGTGATGTTCGGCGTGTGGAGTTTTCTGCGCCAGTTCATGTACACCAAATTCATCCTTGTCACCGACGACGACGTCGACGTGCGCGACTGGAAGGAAGTGATCTGGGCGCTCACCACCCGCGTCGATCCTGCGCGCGATACCCTGCTGGTGGAAAACACACCGATCGACTACCTCGACTTTGCCAGCCCCGTTTCCGGACTCGGCAGCAAGATGGGCATCGATGCCACCAACAAATGGCCGGGCGAAACGGCGCGCGAATGGGGTACGCCGATCGTGATGGATGCAGCGGTGAAAGCAAGGGTGGATGCCCTGTGGGACGAACTGGGTTTACAGTAACCCTCCATGACGGACAAACCGCAGGGCAGCCGCACCTGTCTCTACAACCCCTCACAACTCGATGCCATCGTCAGCGACATGGCGCGCCAGACAGCGGGACTGCTGACGGGACGAACAAAGGTTGCGATTGTCGGCATCCTGCGGCGTGGCGCGCCCCTGGCAGACAGGCTGCATGCCCGTCTGCTGGAAACCTACGGTCTCACAGACTGCGTAAGGCTTGATCTGCAGATCAAGCGCTATGCGGACGACCTCACGTTGCTCTATCCCGAAACCCGGTTAACTGAAAATCCGACACACGCCACCCTTGACCTCGCCGGCTTCACTGTTCTGGTGGTGGATGACGTCATGTATCGCGGGCACTCCATGCTGCGCGCCGTGGAATACCTCGCCTGCAAGCAGCCGGAGGAGATTCGTACCGTAGCGCTGGTGGACCGTGGCGCATCGAAATTGCCGGTGCGCACCGACATCGTCGGCGTGCGCCTCGACGTCGCGCCCTCGGATGTCATTGAATGCAATGTCCCGCCTTACGAGGACAGCTTCAGGATCGATCTGCTGCAGCCCGAATAGAATCGGCCAGACCCGCCGCGCCAACACCGCATCTCTGCGCGACAGCGTGGCCTCCCAGTCGACCGGCGGCGCGGTTTGGCCCACACGCGTACGATGCGCCCGACCTCGTTTCATACCAGCCCTTGTCCTGCTTTGTTGGGTTCGGCCTCTTATCCCCAGAGCGTGGCTGTAAAGCCGCTAAAGCGGCAACAGCCACGGCCTACCCCTTGCGGGTTCCAGGCACCATCCGCGTCCTGCGCCAGCCACGCAACCCAGTCAGGAACCTCATCGAAGATCATCGTCGTCTCCGCACTGACGTGCAGCCCAGAATGCTGAAATAACGCAGATACAGCCACAGCGACACCGGTAGCAACGACAGTCGTATCCATTCCGCGGCCATTGCCGCGCCTGGCAGGCGTCCACTGCTACCGGCAGCGACTGGAACACCGCCAGCAGCGCCAGAAACAGCCCTGTCACGCGGCAAGCGGGATTCATCGCGCCGCCCCGGCCGACACCTCGCCAGCCTGCCCTAAAGGATACTTTTCAATACCCCCTTGCGGGGGTACTCCGAACCGCTACGGGCTCTTGTGCCCTTAAGGGTAGAAGCCCGTTTGGAGTCGTATGAACCCATTCCAGCAGCGCACGCTGCGCTGCCTCGCTCTGGTGCGCATTGGTGTGATTGACCAGCATGACGAAACTGACGCGCTGTCCGCCCACGGCGTACACATATCCCGCCAGCGCGCTGACATCGCGCAGGGTGCCGGTTTTGAGGTGCGCATTGCCAGCAAGCGAGCTACCTTTGAAACGCCGCTTCAGGGTGCCATCGATGGCGACAATCGGCAGCGCCGACTCGAATTCCGCAAACAACGGGCTCCGATACGCCGCACCCAGCAGTTGATTCAACGTGGCCGCGCTGATGCGCTCGATGCGCGACAGGCCTGAACCGTTTTCCAGCACCAGCTTGCGGGTGGAGACGCCGCGATCCGTCAACGCCTCCTTCACTGCCTGCGCCCCTTTATCGAGCGTCGCAGGCGCACCGTATTTGTCCGCGCCCAGCGTCAGAAACAGATTGCGGGTCATCAGATTGTTGGAATACTTGTTCAGGCGAATCAGTGCATCGGTCAGCGGCTCCGAAGCGAATTGCAACAGTGGCTCGGTTGCTGGCGCGCGTCCAGCCACCGTTGCGCCACTGAGCGTGCCGCCCGACTCCGCCCACAGCCCGCGAAAGATGTAATCAAACGTGGCCGCCGGTTCAAACAGGTTCAGCGACAGGGCCTGTTCACCGCAACCGCGCGGATAACGCCCACTCACCACCAGCGCAAACTGTTGATCCTCCGGAACGAAGGGGGTGATCGCATCCTTCCAGCCGTTGCACACCGTGCTGTCATCCAGCACCAGTTGCGAGGTCAGCGCCACACCAGGCAACGCGATGTCCGGCACGATCAATACCTGCTTTCCTTCCGGCTTCAGCCGCAGCGTCAAAGCGTTGAAATTGGCCACCAGCGCACCCGGCGCGGCATTGTAGACAGCCAGCGGCTCACCATCGAACGCGCCGGGATCAATCGCCGGCAAATCAAAATAACTCAGATCGAGTACCAGATTGCCACGAATCTGATGCACCCCCCGCGCGCGTAATGCACGCTGCATCAGCCACATCCGTTCCAGCGTCAAGGTGGGATCGCCATACCCCTTGATGACGAGGTTGCCGTTCAGGGTACCGTCGTCGATCGTTCCATCCGCCCACAGCTCAGTCTTCCATGCATACCCAGGCCCCAGCTGATTCAATGCCGCAAAGCTCGTTACCAGCTTCATCACCGATGCCGGGTTCAGCGCTGCCTCGGCATTGTGGCTGAGTAAAGGCTCCGTCCCATCCAGCGGTTGCACCACCACGGCCACATGGTCGAGCGGAATGCCGGCCTGCTTCAGCGCAACCGTGAAGGCGGCGGGCAGATCAGCGGCGCGGACATAAACAACAAGGCCTGCGATCAGCAGGCCCGCAAGAAATTGGAAGATGATTCGGGTAAACGGCATGGCGACATTATGCCGAATTTCGATGGGGACGCTGTGCGATGAATCATGTCTAGGCGCGTCCATAATACCGACCGTCGAAGCACCTGGATCCGTGCCATGATCTGTGGGCTCAGAATCGTCATTCTGATAATCAGTAAAATAGGCCATTCACACCTTACATCGCCGCAGGTTTGCGGCATCTGCGATGGCAGCGGTTTTTATCGCTGACGAATTGCGAGAGTTTCTTGAGAAGGCGTGAGGCGGATCCCGGGAAGGATTTTCGGATGGATGCCCCCCAGAAAGTCACCAACGTGGCAGCCATTGGCGAAGGGTGCGCCAACTCCGCCAGACAAATAAAGTGCGGCCAAGCCAGCGCATCACCCGGCGGGGTTTCAACGCAAACAATGCTGCGGCCAGTCCCGCCGTCGCGGCAGGATGGCGCTGCACCAATTCGAAAGTATGGCGGATGGTATCCCGGACCGTAGCAAGCGCCCAATCCGTGACGTCGCACGCCGCCTTGAGCGGTGCTGCCTCACGAGCGAGGGTGGCACGCTGATGGGCGATGCGTTCAATCAGCCGACCGCGCTGCCGATGAAGCTCAACCAGGCTTTTTCTCATGGCCGCTGGCAGCTTTGAGTTGCCGCAAATCCTCCTCGAGTTCGGCGAGGCTGCTTGCGAACACAGATTCAGGCGGATGCAGGAGACGCCGAACCGCGATATATAAAAAGCCTGCAAGGCCCAGGAAGAATATCGCCATAACCGCGATGACGAGCAAGCGCTGATCCCAGAACAGCAAAGCCATCAAGGCCACCAGCAGGATAACCCCCAGGACCAGACAGAACATCAGCACCTGTGACAGCAGGAACAGGCTCAAAAAACGCCGCTTTTCAACTGCGATTTCGTTGCCAAGCAATTCCAGCCGGGTACGCCCCATGGCGACAAAGGTCGCCGCTAGATTTTTAACGGAAGCGAAGATCCCCTCGCTTCCGGCCGAACCCATCATGAAAAATCAGCGACGGCCAAGAATGAAGCCAACCAAAAACCCCACCCCTGCAGCCACACCGACAGACTTCCAGGGGTTTTCATGCACATAGGCGTCGGTTGCTTGCGCAGCAGCACGGGTTTTGGCGACCAGCACGGCCTCGGCGTCGGCCAGACGGACCCGGGCGGCATGCAGTCGCTCCTGAATCCGGGTGCGCAAGCCGGCGATCTTCTCGCCCGCCTGGTCAGCCGTGGCATGCAGGATTTCTTCCGCGTCGGTGATGACGGCTTTCATATCTGAAACGAGCTTTTCCTGGGATGCGACAGAGTGTTCATTGGGTACGGACATGATCAAGCCTTTCAGAATTTGGTTAGTCGAAGCAACAAGAGCGATGTATTGTACCCTTCCGCTTTTCGCAGACAGGTAATAACCGCTTAATCTAAAAGTAGATATGTCACGCTGTTTTACAAGTGGCGTTCCCGAAATCAGTTGGGTCAAACCGGACTCATCCAACCATCCGGTGGAAGTCGTGGTTTTGAAATTCGACAATAACCAATGACGGCGCACTTCAGTCGCTGAGGCTGATCTTCAAGTATCCTGCTCTGCATATGGAAAAAATCATCGTCTGCGGGAAACTTGCGCGCCGCAAATAGCAAGGCTGGCAATTGCCCCGCGACTAACTGAGATCCTGTACGTACCAGTCCATCGCCTCGGCCAGTCCTTCGCCGATGCGATGCGTCGGCTCATACCCCAAACGGGTACGCGCCTTGGATATATCGGCGAGCGAATGACGCACGTCGCCGGCGCGGAAGTCACGATAAACCGGTTTGAAATCGGCAAGGTGGGGATACTTCGGCGCGAGCAGGGCACGGATGGCTTCGAACAGCTGGTTCAGCGTGGTGCGGTCGCCGACGGCGACGTTGTAGACCTGGTTCGCGGCATCCGCATGCTGGCTGGTAGCGGCGAGCAGGTTGGCCTGGATGACGTTGTCGATGTAGCAGAAGTCGCGGCTGGTTTCGCCGTCGCCGTTGATGTACACCGGCTCGTTGTGGATCATGCTGGCGACCCACTTCGGCACCACGGCGGCGTAGGCGCCCTCGGGATCCTGGCGACGGCCGAAGATGTTGAAGTAGCGCAGGCCGATCGATTGCATGTCGTAGCAGCGGCCGAACACGTCGGCATACAGTTCGTTCACCAGTTTGGTCACCGCATAGGGCGACAGCGGCTTGCCGATGACATCCTCGACCTTGGGCAGACCGGGGTGGTCGCCGTAGGTCGAGCTCGATGCAGCATAGACAAAGCGTTTGACTTTGGCATCGCGCGCGGCCACCAGCATGTTGAGGAAGCCGGTATTGTTGGCGGCGTGGGTGGACAGCGGATCTTCCAGCGAGCGCGGCACCGAGCCGAGCGCGGCCTGGTGCAGAACATAGTCGACATTCTTGCACACGCTGTGACAAGTATTGAGGTCGCAGATATCGCCGTTCGTGAAGTTGAAGCGCGCCCAGCGCTCGGGGCCGACGCTGGTCTGAACCTGGGCGAGGTTCTTTTCGTGGCCAGTGGCAAAGTTGTCGAGACCGACGACACGCTGGTCGAGCTGCAACAGGGCTTCGGCCAGATTGCAGCCGATAAACCCGGCGACGCCAGTGACGAGCCAGGTTTTGGGCTCGGCCCGGAGCTGCGTTTTCAGCGCGTCAAACGCGGTCATTACAGCCTCCAGAGGGTGAAGCCGGCGGCTTTCACCACCGCCGGGTCGTAGGCTGATTTGACGTCGGTGAACGCGCCGCCTTTTTTCAGCCTGGCGGTGAGATCGCCAAAGGATTTTTCCAGATATGCGGTGTGCGAGACCGCCGCCACCAGCGCGTCGCACTCGGGCAGGTCTTCCCACGCAGTGAGGCTGATGCCATATTCATGCTCGGCCTCTTTCGGCTCGCCAAGCGGATCGTGCACGCGCACGTCGCAGCCGAAGGATTGCAGCTCGCGGATCACGTCAACCACTTTTGAGTTGCGCAGGTCGGGACAGTTTTCCTTGAAGGTAAGGCCGAGTACGTTGACCTTGGCGCCTTTCACCTGCACGCCGTTGGCGATCATGTTCTTCACCGTTTCCTGCGCGACATAGGCACCCATGCCGTCGTTGATGCGGCGCCCGGCAAGGATCACCTGAGGGTGGTAGCCGAGCATGTCGGCCTTGTGGGTGAGGTAGTAGGGATCGACGCCGATGCAGTGGCCGCCGACCAGGCCGGGACGGAAGGGCAAAAAATTCCACTTGGTGCCGGCGGCTTTCAGCACTTCCAGCGTATCGATGCCGAGACGATGGAAGATCAACGAAAGCTCGTTCATCAGCGCGATGTTGAGATCGCGCTGGGTGTTTTCGATCACCTTGGCGGCCTCGGCCACCTTGATGCTGCTGGCACGATGCACGCCAGCAGTGATCACACTGCTGTAGAGCTCAGCCACTTTGTCCAGCGTGGGTGCGTCATCGCCCGATACCACCTTGACGATCTTGGTGATGGTGCGTTCCTTGTCGCCGGGATTGACGCGCTCGGGCGAGTAGCCAACATGGAAGTCCTGCAGCCACTTCATCCCCGAGTTCTTTTCCAGAATCGGAATGCAGACCTCTTCGGTGGCGCCGGGGTAGACTGTGGATTCGTAGATGACCGTCGCGCCCCTTTTCATGTATTTGCCGACGGTGGTGGAGGATCCAACCAGCGGCGAGAAATCGGGGATGTGCGCCTCGTCCACCGGAGTAGGCACGGCGACAATGATGAAGTCGGCTTTCGCCAGGTCAGCGGGATCCGTGGTCACCGTCAACCGGGTGGCGGACTTGAGGTCGTCCGTTGATACTTCGCCGGTGGGGTCGCAGAATCGACGGTAATGCTCGATTTTCTCAACTGACAGGTCATATCCGATGGTGGTCATTTTCTTGCCGAATTCCACCGCCAGCGGCAGGCCCACATAGCCCAGCCCGACAACCGCAACAACGCTCATGCTTGGATTCCCCTATGAATAAAATGTCTCTGCTGCCGCCCGGATTGTATCGAATTTACATGACGCTGCCCGCTCACGCCCGGCGACTGGCCGCTTCATGGGTCAGCAAACGGCATGCCAGCCGGGCATTAATCGGGCTCTTGTTCAGCTTTTCCGCCCTGGCAGACGTTGCCGACACACTGCTCATCGTGAAGCCCGGCGTGGTGGGCGTCGGCACCTTCAATCCCACCGGTAGCCCGCGCGCCAACCTGCAGGGTACCGGTTTTGCCGTGCTGGACGGCCATTACGTGGTGTCGTGCGCGCACATTTTCAGCAAGCCGCTGGACAGCGAAAAAAAGGAAACGTACGCCATTTTTATCGGACGGGATCGTCAGGTGACGGTGCGCTCGGCCATGCTGATTACTACCGACAAGGCGCACGACCTGGCCCTGCTGAGAATCGATGGCGACCCGCTGCCCGCCCTGAAACTCGGCGATTCGACACACGTGCGTGAGGGCTGGCAGCTGTATTTCACCGGCTATCCGGTCGGTTCGGTGCTGGGCCTGAACTCCTCCACCCACCGCGCCGGGCTGGCCGCCATCATTCCCATCTACACCCCGGTTGCCAGCGCATCCCAACTCAACGTGCGCACACTGAAGCAGGCAAAGGACCCCTATGAAGTGTTCGAACTCGATGCCGTCGCCTACCCAGGCAACAGCGGCAGTCCGGTATGGCATCCGGAGTCAGGCGAGGTGCTGGGCGTGGTCAACTCGGTGTATGTGAAAGGCGCAAAGGAGGCCGCGCTCACCGATCCGAGCGGGATCAGCTACGCCATTCCGGTCAAGTACGTTCACCAGATGCTCGAACAGGCGCTGCCGAATATTCAGTAGCGTCACCTGCCCTCGGCCGGGTAGACACCCGTGCAGAACGACTGTTGCCGATGGGTGGCGTCGATCACAACACGCTAGTTGAGAATGACGCTTTGGCCCGGCGACGGCGCCATGGCATTCCAGCCAAACTGCGTCTGCAGTTCGGCGGCGAACCCGGTCGCCACGGTTTCCTCGCCATGCACCACGAATACCTGGCGCGGCTTGCTGCGAAAATGTCTGAGCCAATCCAGCAGCGCGGTGCGATCGGCATGCGCCGACAGCCCCCCCAGCGTATAGAGATCGGCGCGCACTGGAATATCCTCGCCCAGCAGGCGCACCCGCCTGGCGCCATCGACCAGACGGCGGCCAAACGTGCCGGCAGCCTGAAACCCGGTAATCAGCACCGTGGATTCGCGTCGCGGCAGATTGGCGCGCAGGTGGAATTTGATTCGCCCCGCCTCGCACATGCCGCTGGCGGAGATGATGA
>Ga0326726_10000360_pt1 | contig 43206 bp, 32 predicted proteins | sample MHFenrmetagenome_2_FD_207603 | JGI IMG/M metagenome (GOLD analysis project Ga0326726, IMG submission 207603) | Lab enriched peat soil microbial communities from Michigan Hollow, Ithaca, NY, United States - MHF15MN | ecosystem: Environmental > Terrestrial > Soil > Wetlands > Peat | place: USA... | reverse complement strand
GCGTCGGCCGGAACGCCCAGCCGAAGCCGAGGTCGACACGCGTGTCGTGGGCACCCGCTGCCAGATCGCTGCTCAACGCGAGGAGCGACAGCGAGAAGGCGTGCCCGGCGATCGGCTCGCGGTACAAGCCACCGCTCAGCGACACCCGGTTCTCGAGCTCGGCGTTGCGATATTCGACACGCGAGGTCATGGTCCAGAGTTCCCCGCGGTACAACGCCCCGGCATAGGTCGCCAGGAAATCGCCCGTGAGACTGCCCGAGGCGAGCGGCACCTGCGGGCTGAGTGGCTTCGCGTCCGGCCCTGCCAGGGTGCTGCTCTGGTCGACGCCGAAGTCCAGCGCCCAGCGCTCGCCGAGCTGCACGCCCTGCGTGAGACCGAGATTGGCAAAGGTGCGCGGCCCGAACTCGGACTGTTCCGCGTTGATGCTGGAAACGATCTCCGCACGCTTCCACGGCGCGGCGCGCACGCCCACGCGCGTCATGTTGCTGGAGAGGGTCTCGCCATCGGCATGTTCAAACTCGCTGAACAGGGTCATGTCCTGCGTTGCATGCCAGTCGGCACCGACAATCGTGCGCGCGGGGAAGTCGATGCTCGAGTCTTTGCCCCCGAGTGAGGTTTCTGCCGAGGCCCGCAGCCGCACGCGCCGATCCAGCATGTCCATGCTGCCGTTCACGTACGCCTGGTCGGAAACCTGCGCCTCGCCTTCCACCTCGTCGGTGACGTGCCGGATGCCGACACCTGCGCCACGCGAGTCGTCCTGGTAATGCAGTTCGGCCGAGCCCGCTTCACGCGAATTGCCCGAGGTCAGATACTCCTGCTGATAGGCTTCCCCCTGCACCGCGACGCGGTCGCTGAGGTTGACTCGACCGTCGGCGCCGTACTTGCGTGTGCCGGACTCGGTCGAAAGCTGCTGGCCCAGCCCGAAGCCCTGCTCCTGCTCGCGCAGGTAGACATGGCCATCCACGCGCGCGCCCTGATGAGTGAGCTCTGCGAGATAGGCGTGCGCGTCGTTACCCGAGTCCGGGGCCTGCGTGGTCGCAGCAACCTCCGCCTTGAACTCGGTCGCTTCACCCAGCTTCCACTGCAGATCCGTGCCCGCGAGCTCCCGGTCGCCAGCCTGGGCGCCCTCGTGTATGAAGCTGGCACCCAGCTCGACCTTATCGCCTGCCAGACGTATCGCCGCGCGCCCGCCCGCGGTCAGCTCCTCGTTTTGCGCGCCCTGGGTCTCGTACTCGACGATGATGAAGATGGGGTTGAAGTTCGTATCGCGATCCGGGACCGGTTCCTTGAAGAACAGCTCGCCGCGCTCGTAGTCGATGCTGTAATCGAGGAAGCGCGCCAGTGTGCGCGACTCCACGACGCGTTCGGTGTGAAAGCGATCGCGTGACTCCAGGCGCAGCTTCTCGCTCCCGATCACGAGCGGCACGTGTGACAGCCGATACAGGCCGGATGTGCCGTCGCCGCGTATTTCGTCCTTCACGAAGCCCTGGGCGCTCTCGGCCGCGAAAGCGTTGGCGTTCCACGCCTTGCCCGCAATCTCCGTATGCAGCCCGTTCAGGCTGCGGCTGTATCGCGACAGCTCGGTTACCGTGAGCCCGGTGTCGAAGTCGCCAAACAGCGCGTAGAACTGCCGGCGCTCGAGCTTGAGGTACAGCTTGCGCTGGCTCGCTGCTTCGTTGCGCTGCTCGGTCGCATCGCCGTAAAGCGTGTAATAACGGTCGGGCTCGATCACGTCCTTGAGCCGCGCCTCGGCCGCACCGCGATCGCGCGCTGAGTCGTAGGCCACGGTGAGCAGGAAGTCGCCGCGGATGCGGCCCTTGGCAAACAGAGCGACGCGACCCGAGGCATCCGTGCCGTCTTCAACACCGGCTTCGCGCGCCGCTTCGGCGTTCTGGCTGATCGTGCGATAGGCCGCCGTACCCTCGGCAATACCCACCAGGACCCAGTCGCGTGCCGCAGGCGCCAGCCAGGCGCGGATCTCCTGCTCGCGATCGTTGTTGAACTTGAGGTGCACGACCACTTCGCCACTTTGCGTCGTCGGCTCGAGCTCGATCGTCGCCACGCCGCCGTCTTCGACGGTGTAGGTCGGCTCACGCCGCCCGGTCGCGAGCAGCTGGTTTTCCGTCAGCGACTGCACCTCGAACCACGAGCGGCGCGGCGGATCGACGCGGAAGGTGCCGAGCGTTCCGCGGCGCGCCGGCTTGCCATAGGCATCCGCCAACTTGATGCGCAGCAGAGGATGCGTGCGTCCGTCGGCCACCAGCACCGAAGCCGCTGCGTCATATTCGGCGCGCGCCGGCCCGCCACCGAAGTGAATGTCGCGCGTGAGCCGTGTCACTTCCGTACCGTCGGCGGCGCGCACGATCGCGACCAGCTGACTCGGGCCTTCCGGAATATCCACGCCGCGCCACAGACTCACGGCGACCGTATGCGCGCGGTTCTCCGCAGTGCCGTAGAAATTGAGTGCGCTGACGGGAGCACCGTCCAGGCGCAACTCCACGTTCTGACCCGGCTCGTGCCGCACGGCGGCTTTAATGCTGGTGATCGCGGGATAGAAGTCTGTACGCGGCAGTTCCCAGTCGATGCCCGGAGTCAACGATTCAATGTTCGGGACTTCGCCGCCTTCGGCATCGGGATCCGCGTGTGGCTTTGCATTGACTGCTGGCGCAGCCTTGCCGGACTTGAGCAGCACGAGCACGCCTCGCGTCTGGACGCGGCTCACCGCGGGCACGCCGTCCGTGGCCGCGAGCGAGAGGGATACCGTCTCGGTCTTCTGGCCGGTGCTAGTGGGCGAATCGAAGAGCAGCAGCGCGCGCACTGTCGGATCCGCACTGGCTGTGACCGGAGCCTGCACCGCAAAGGCCAGCCGGCGATGCCATTGCGCGGCTGCCTCGCCGAGGCGGAAGGTCAGCATTGATCCGGTCTGCTCCGCGTCCGCGACCGGCGCGCCATCGGCGGTCGCGCTGCCGGGCACGTAGGCAAACGAGTCAGGCAGCAGCACCAACGCCTTGAGGTTGCCGATGGCGACGCCCGCGACCGTCACATCGAGCTCGAGGCGCGTGCCATCGGCGCGGGCGGAGACATCGCGATCGAGCGCCAGCGCCACAGTTCCCTCGGGCGGGCGCCGCGTGGTCAGGTTGAAGTCCGCACGCCACAGCGAGCCACCGCGCAAGTCGACGAACTGCGAGTAAGCGCGCTGCGCATGCTGGCTCGAAGCACCGCAGCTCACAGGCTCCAACGTCTCGGAAATGCTGTCGGTGTCCACTTGCACGACGTGCGCCCCAGGCGTGACGTCCTCGAAGTGGTACTTGCCCTCGCTGTCGGTCACGCTGTAGCGCCCGTCCTCGAGGTAGACGCGCACGCCCTCCACGCCCGGGGCCTGCAACGCGTCGACGTCGCAGCCACCGTCAACCACGCGACCCATGATGAAGGCACGGTCGCGATTCAGCGTCTGCTGAATGCGAATCGTGCTGCTCGCAGGATTGGAGATCATGTTGCCGGCGCCCGTGGCGGAGGCCCGGTTAGTCACGGTATCGCCCTGCACACTCAGGCTGATGGCGGCCACATAGCGTAGGGTCACCTTCTGTCCCGGCCCGAGGTCCCCGCTGTCGAAGGTCAGTGTGCGGCCGTCCGCGCCGATCTGCGGATCCGGCGCCTTGGTGGAATCAAGCTGATCACGAGCGATATGCGTCGAACCCGCCTGGTAACGCAGACCGGCGGGCAGCACGTCCGTGACCCGCGTGCCGGTGATGGTGCCGCTGGTCCCGGGGTTCTCGAGCATGAGCGTGTATTGAACAAAATCGCCCGGTGAAGCCAGCGCAGTAAGGGTCGACTTCTGCAAGAAAAGCCGCGTGCCGGTCGGATCGAGCGGCACATCGACGTTGACCGCCGAGGGCGCAGCGACCGTGTATGAACCGCCGAAGGAACCCGCGTTGAGCGTGAACGGTGCCGACGGCAGTGTCTGCAATGCAGCCGGATCGGCCGTCGATGGGTACAGGTAACTCACCGGCGGACTGAGCTCGAGTCGATAGTTACCGGGCGCATTCACGATCGGGAAGCGGAACGCGCCGCTGACAAATGCGTAGCTGGTGCCACCCGAGTCGGTGACCGTCGAGCCCGATATGATCTCGCTCGGGAAAGTGCTCACACCGTCGTCGCCGCGCACCGTAGCCGGAGCCCCGCTCGCAGCATCGACCAGTCGAATGCGCACGCCATCGACTGGCTGGCCCGTGCGCGAGTCGAACACGAGGCCGCTCGGATCGATGACCGCGCTCGCCGCAACGCTGTCGCTCGCGTCGCGCGGATCGACGTAGCTCGCGCCGAGTGCCGCATCGCGTGCCACCTGCAACGTGCAATCGCCGGGTGTCACCGTGCCCGTGCTCGTCTGGATGTAGCCGACGAAAATCCCGCTCGCCGGCGCCGTTTCGGTCAATTTCAGAGTCTCACGATCTCCGGTTTGCTGGCCCGCGACCTGCACGACGACGCTGTCGCGCACGGTCGCGTCACGGTTCTGATCCGGATCCACGAGCCGCACGAAGAGCGGCTCGCCACCGTGATAGGTCCCTGAGGTCGCAAGTGCGATCGGTTGGGTCGGATCGATGGATTGACCGCCGATCAGGACCGGGTCCGGAAGCGTCTGGTACGTATTTCCTGCGAGACACTGAGTCGGTCCCGCCGGCTCGGTCACGAGCGGATTGCCGCTGCCTGGACGCAGCAGCTCGATCGCGGCACGAGACGCCGGCGGCTCGACCACCGTGAGAACCTCGTTGCTGAGCAGGGTACGGACCGCGCCGCCACTGGTCGTGTAGCTCGCCTGGCCGGTATTGCGGATCGCCGTCCCTGGCGCCGTGGTGGGTGGTGACTGTGCAGCCGCTGCCTGTGTGCCGCCGGCCAGCAACAACGTGCACGCGAGCAGTCGACGCCAGAAATGCAGCGGGGCAGAGCGGACCCGTGAGTCCGCCCTGCCCCGGTTTCTGGCCGGAGTATCGAATGCCCGGTCGCGCAACCGGCCGACAGCCGACTGCAGGTGTCCGACTGTCAGCCTGAAGGCTGCGCCGAGCGGCCGCATTGCAGCGCGCTCAGTCATCCTTCACCCGCTGACGATCAGTTGATCGTCGCGCGGAAGCGCACCGTAGCCGACTGTCCCGCCGCCACGCTGATCGCGCTCGTCGGATTGACCGTCAGCGTCTGACCGGCGCGGTTGCAGCCGTCGGTGTTCGCGTCGGCTCCCTGCTCGGCGACACAGAACGTCGCCGGCGCAGCGCCGACCTGGATCTGCACGTCGGTCGCACCCGTGTATGCGCCCTGCACGAAGGCGAGGTTCGCACTGAGTGTGTCGGACACGGAGATACCGCCTGCAGCGACCGCTCCGGTGTTCTGGATGGTGACGACGTACTCCATGACGGCGCCCGGAATGGCCTTCGGATTGGTGGTGCCATTGAACGGATCGCTGATCACCGCCGAGGTCTTGGAGATGTTGAGCGCGGCCGACTGCACGAAGTACTGGTCATCCGCAGTCTGGGTGGCATCGCGTCCCGCATCGGCGAACACGATGTCGACACCACCGCTGTCGGCGCCCGCCGACTCGGTCTCGAGCGTGGCGCCCGCCGTGCCTGGGCGTGCCGCCCGAGCCTGCAAGCGCACGTTCGCCACCTGCGCGTTGGTCGCGCCGGCCGGAATGTTGACCACCACGAACACCGTCACGCTGGCGTCTTTCGCCAGGGTGTCGATATTCGCGGCCGCGTCCACGCCCGCGTCGTACGTGCCGTTGGCGTTGCTGTCGACGAACACGTTGAGCGGCGCAAAATCTGCGTTGTCCGTGCGCGCGAACAGCGAGGTGCCGTTGGCGAGGTTGCTCGTCGAGAGCTGATATCCCTCGGGCGAGTTGCCGGTGTTGCTCACGAGGTAAATCAGCACCGCGTTCAACTGCCCGGGTACCACCGTCGTCGCGCCGCCACCGACCTCGGTCACGGTGAGGTCGATCTTGTTGTCCACCACGAAGCTGGTCGGGGCGCTGGTGATCGGGCCCTGCGCCACGCCACCCACGCTGTAGTTGACGGTCGCGGTATTGCTGACCGTGGTGCCGGCCGTCGTACCGGTGGCGTGCGCCACCTGCACTCCCGCCAGCGCAGACAGCAGCACGGCAATGCCCGTTGCTGTCTTCAATCGCTGCATGATCGATGTCATTTCGATACTCCTCTCACTTTCAAAAAGCGCAAGGCACTGAACCGCTGCCGCGGACCCTTGCAGTCCGCGATAACGTTTCCCCTAGATCTCTGTGGAAGGAGCTTCGCGCTGTTATTCGAGACGGGCGCGGAAGCGTGCGAACGCGACCGAGCCGGGCTTCAGTGGGTTGCGCATGACCCAGCGAATGTTGGTGTATTCGTCGGCCCGCGCTTCACGCTGCGAGCCGTCGGGATTGGAGACCTTGAGGGCCGCGGGCTTCTCGTAGTGAAACCCGCTGTCGATGGAATAACTCACGTCGGTGCCGGGGCCGACCGCCGAATTGGCGACGTACTTCATGTGCTGCGGGACCGGGTTGTCGATGACGACGTGGTCCGCGGCCTCATCGCAGATGTTGGTCGCGCTGACGGTGTAGACGACTTCGTCACCCGGCACGATCTTCTCGGCCGGCACCAGGCGCGTGCTCTTCTCACCGCGCTCGTTGGTATCGATCTTTTCGATCTCGGCGACCGTCTTGAGCAGGATGCAGCCGCGCTCCTGCGCCATGGCCGTGGTCGCGATGAACGCGAGAATCATCCCCGCCGCAAAGATCTGGATCCGTTTCATGACTCGAACTCCTGGGTTCTAGTTGATCGTTACGCTGAAGGCGATGGTCTGAGGCCCGGCGGTCTGGGTCAGGTCGCCGAGGGCCACGCGAATCGTCGGCGTCGTGCCGGTCACGAGCTCGCCCGCGTCGCCGTCTGCGGCATCGCTCAAGGGCAGCGAGTTCAGACGCAGCGAGCCAGCAGCATAGGCTGTTCCCGCTGGAACGGGATCAGTCAGCACGAAACCATGTGCTGTGCCGCTGCCAGTGACGTTGATGACAATCTGGTAGTTGAGGCGCGCACCCGGAACTGGGCTCGCTCCACCCGTCGCATCGAGCACGGCCACGCTCTTGGCCAGGCTCACCTGTACATCGCCCACGAGGTACTGGCCAAGCGCTTCGGCTTGACCACCCTTCGCACCCACGACGGCATCCGTGCCGCCGGATCCCTGCCCGGGGAAGGATGTGCCCGGCGTCCCAGTGCCCGTCGCCGCACGCGCCAACAGGCGACTGCGACCGGCCGAGCCGTCTACGGCGGAGACGGGAATGTTGTTCACCAGCAGGACTCCGATCGAGGCGTCCGGCGCGAGCGTCGGATCGTTCGCGCCGGGAACGTAGGCGACATCCGCGGCGGAAAGATTGCCACTCGCGTCGCTGTCGAAGTAGATGGCGGGCGTCGCGGGTTGCGGATCGAAGTCATCGCCCGCCACCAGGTCGTCGATGGCGAGCGGAAAGGTTTCGGTACCGTTTCCCGTGTTGGTGAGGCGGAACAGCAGGGCCCGGTTGGTATCGCCGGCGGATACCGAGACGGTCGGGCTCTGGGACGTGATGTTCAGATCGAGAATTTCACCGACCAGGAACGCGGCAGCATTGGATTGTGCGGAGCCCGGCACTCCTGCCATCACAAAGCTGACGCTGGCCTGGTTCGAGATCGAGGTGCCGGCGGGCGTAGTCGCACCCTGCGCCGTCGCCGACAGCAACGCACAAAGCGGCAGGACTGCGATATAGGCCTTCAGACGCATCATTACGCCGTACTCTCCCAGCACGCGGTCGCCTCAGTGCGCCGCAATAACAGGCCACCCGCAGACTTCCGCTCGCGGGTCCGTTATGGCGAGAGTGTCGATGAGCCGGGGCGCCCACGCGGCGTTTGAAATCCTTCCTGCGACGCCCGGATTTTCCGAGTGGGCGCAGACGCTTGCGTGGTCACCGGGCCCCTGGGAATGGCCAGAAAACGCTTGTGATCATAGGGATAATCGATTTAACTCAACGTGATCACATTCACAGCAGGCGGGCCGGTCGATTGACCCTCGTCACGGTTGTTCCGGCTCGGCAATAACCGCACTATCCGCACATGAACAAGACTCGTGAGGCCGAGAGACGCACCTCACAAACTGGCGCCCGACCACGACGGCGTCACAAATCTTCAAGGAAAAAATCCATAAACGACGGCGCTGGTGCGAGTGCCTCCGGATCGAGCCAAGCGCCTCAAGTCGAGCTGCCCGGGAGCGATGGATTTACGCCTGCGGATCGCAGTCAGCCGGAGCTTGACCACGTCGACGCGAACCAGGCGGCGGAAGAGATCCTGGGTGCCAATCCCCTCATCGGGTTCGACCGAGCCGAGATGTTCAACGCGCTCGGCCGTCTGGCGAAGCTCCTGGCGTTCGAACCCGGCGTGCTCGTGCGCGAACAGCTCAATCTGGGACGCGAGCTGTTCGGGATCATCACGGGCCGCTCGCAGCAACAGCCCGATCCCAAGGACCGGCGCTTCAGCCACGAGGTGTGGCAGAAGAATGGTTACTACAAGCGCCTCATGCAGGCGTTCCTCGCGTGGCGCGAAAGCATGACGCGCATGCTCGAGGCTGCCAACGCTTCGCCCGAGGATCGCGAGCGGGCACGCTTCGCTCTTTCACTCGTGACGGAAGCGTTCGCGCCGACCAATACCCTGATCGGCAATCCCGGCGCGCTGATGCGCATTACGCAGACGCGCGGCAAGAGCCTGCTGTTCGGCCTGCAGAATTTCATCGGCGACCTGCTCAACAACGGCGGCATGCCGCGGCAGGTCGACGATCGCAAGTTCCGCGTCGGCAAGAACCTCGCGACCACACCGGGTGCGGTCGTATTTCGCAGCGAGATACTGGAACTGATCCAGTATCAGCCGGGCACCGCCGAGACTTTTCGGCGCCCGCTCCTCATCGTGCCGCCGCAGATCAACAAGTTCTATGCGCTCGACCTGAGCCCCGGGCGCAGCTTCGCCGAGTACGCCGCGCACAATGGCGTTTCGACGTTCGCGATCAGCTGGCGCAATCCGACCGCCGCGCAGCGCGACTGGAACCTCGAGACCTACCTCGCGGCCTGCAGAGAGGCAGTGGGCGTGGTGAGCGAGATCTCCGGCAGCGCCGAAATCAACACCATGGCCGCGTGCGCCGGCGGCTTCACGCTGGCGACGCTCCTGGGCCACCTCGCCGCTGCCGGCGAGAAGCGCGTGCACAGTGTCACGCTGCTGGTGACGGTGCTCGACACTGAGTCGCCGACCCTGCTCGGCACCTTCGCATCACGCAGCGGCATCGCCGCGGCGATCCGGCACTCACGCTCCCGCGGCGTCCTCGAGGGCAGCGAAATGGCACGCGTCTTCGCGTGGCTGCGACCAAACGACCTGGTGTGGCTGTTCGTCGCGAACAACTGGGTGATGGGCAATCGCCCGCCCGCCTTCGACATCCTGTACTGGAATTCGGACACCACGCGCCTGCCGGCGGAATTCCACGCGGACCTGTTGCGTCTCTACCTGGAAAATCCGCTGCTGCATGCGAACCACCTGAAGGTCCTGGGTACGCCGATCGATATGAGCCAGGTGAAGGTCGACAGCTACGTGGTCGCCGGGATCACAGATCACATCACCCCCTGGCCCGCTTGCTACGAATCGCGCAAAGTCCTGCCGGGTTCGATGACCTTCGTGCTGAGTTCGAGCGGCCATATCCAGAGCATCGTCAACCCGCCGGGCAATCCGAAGTCCAAGTACTTTCTCAATACCGATCTCAGCCTGCCCGCTGACAAGTGGCTCGAGACGGCCACGACACACTCAGGATCGTGGTGGGATCACTGGCTCAAGTGGTACGAGGGGCACGGCGGCGGCAAGCGTGCAGCACCGGCGCATCTCGGCAGCAGTGCTCATCCGGCGGGCGATCCGGCGCCCGGGCGCTACGTTCACCAGCACTAACGATCTGCGAACCCCCTGCGCGGTGAATGTGTGGCGTGGTCGGTTGCGCGTGCAAGGGCGAATGCCGATAGAGTTGCGCCAGGCCGCGGATCGGCACAGGGCCGCGTAGTGAACAATCGGTCAACACCTCCCAAGATCGAATACGTCGATGTCGACGGCGTGATGCTGCGAGTCGCGATCCGCGGCGGTCGCGGCGGAACACCGCTCCTGCTCTTCAACGGCATCGGCGCCAATCTCGAGCTGGTGTTTCCCTTCATCGAGGCGCTGCACGGTCGCGAAGTGATCGTGTTCGACATGCCGGGCATCGGGCGCTCACCGATGTCGTGGTTCCCGCGGCGCTTCAGCGGCATCGCACGCCTGACGAGTCACCTCCTCGACCGCCTCGGCTATCAGAGTGTCGATGTTGCGGGGGTCTCCTGGGGCGGCGCCGTAGCACAGCAGTTTGCTCGCCAGCTTCCGGATCGGTGCCGCCGACTGATACTCGCCGCCACGTCCGCCGGCGCCGTGATGGTGCCAGGACGCCCGAGCGCGCTCATGAAGATGACGACACCGCGACGCTACCTCTCGCCGCAGTTCATGCACCGTGCCGCCGGCACGATCTACGGCGGTGAAGTACGCGAACGGCCCGAGCTCGTGACCGCACACACGGCGCGAGTCATACCGCCTCATTTCATGGGCTACGTCTACCAGCTGGTCGCGGGTGTCGGCTGGACCAGCGTTCACTGGCTCCACAAGCTGAAGCAACCGACCTTGATCATGGCAGGCTCGGACGACCCGCTGGTCCCGCCAGTCAATGCCCGGCTGCTGTCACTCCTCATCCCCGACAACCGGCTGGTAATCATTCCCGGCGGCGGACACCTGTTCATGCTTCACTGCCTCGACCAAGTCATTCCCGTGATTCACGACTTTTTGGGCGCAGCGAGTGCAGAACGGGCGCTAAGAACGGCGGTTACTCTGAAGGCTTGACAGGGTTGCCAGCGGCGATTATTGTGCGCCGCGACAAATGCTGCGACGCAGCGATTATTTGGAGAACACATGGAAATCCGTGAACAACTGAGTCGAGCCCGACAGAAGGCGCAGGCTCGAGTGGAGAACTACCGTCACACAGTGGTCGAGACCGCCCGGCGAACCGCTCAGCGGGCCGCGCAGCGCGCCTTGGACGCCAAGACCCCCATCCGGATCGTTGCGCAGGCCAGCCGCCGCGTGAACGACCTTTCACACGAATACTTTTCGAAGCTCGTCACTCAGCAGTTTCGTAGCCTCGAGAATGTGATCGAAGACGGCACCGAGCGCCTGAGCCGAGCCGCTGAAGCGCAGGATTTTCGCGCGCTGATCGCCGGGCAGGCCAAGCTCTATCCGGCGAGCCGGGAGCGCCTGGGCCGTGACCTCAGGGCCACCTGGGAACTCGCTGCGGAATCCGGACGTGAACTCGGCTCCATTGTCTCGGAGACCTACGCGCAGTTGATCCACGGCGTGAAGACGAGTCCGGTGCACAAGGCGCCGCGCCGGCGCAAGAGCACTCGCGCGCGCAAGACGACGAAGGCGCACTGAGACGGCAATCACGGGGCGCCGCGATAGGCGCCCCTCCGGTCAACTGCATTTCGCCCATAAGCGGGTAAGGGCGAATCGAGCCGTTATAATCGCCGCAGGACTCCCATGGCGACCGCACCTCAGCAAGTCTCCACCCTCAGTCAGATCAGCCCTGCGGTCCGCGACTGGGTGGTGCAGGTCGCTCGCCAGACGAAGCCGGATCGCGTGCACTGGTGCGATGGGTCGGAGGAGGAGTTTCAGGCGCTGCGCCAGGAGCTGGTGACGCGTGGCGAGCTCCACACGCTCAACGCGCAAACTCACCCGGGCTGCTACCTCTACCGCTCGCATCCCTCCGACGTCGCGCGCGTCGAGCACCTGACCTTCGTGTGCACCACGTCGCAAGCCGATGCCGGGCCCAACAATAACTGGCTGAGCCCGGCCGACGCGCATCGGCGCATGGACGAGCTGTTCGACGGATGCATGCGTGGTCGGACCTTGTATGTCGTCCCCTACTGCATGGGACCCCTGCAGTCTCCGTATGCGCGCTGCGGTGTCGAGATCACGGACAGCGCCTACGTCGTACTCAACATGCAACTGATGACGCGCATGGGGCGAGCGTCGCTCGAGCGCATTGCGCGCGACGGCACCTTCGTGAAGGGCCTGCACTCGACCGGCGATCTCAATCCGGAACGGCGCTTCATCATGCAGTTCCCCGAGGAGCTCGCGATCCAGAGTTTCGGCTCCGGTTACGGCGGAAATGCGCTGCTCGGCAAGAAATGCCATGCGCTGCGCATCGGCAGCTGGCAGGCGCGGCAGGAAGGATGGCTCGCGGAACATATGCTGCTAATGGGCGTAGAGGATCCGGCAGGCGAAACGCACTACCTCGCCTGTGCCTTTCCCTCCGCCTGCGGCAAGACCAACCTGGCGATGCTGGTACCGCCCGAATCCCACAAGGGTTGGAAGATCTGGACCCTGGGCGATGACATTGCGTGGCTGCATCCGGGGAACGATAGACGGCTGTGGGCCATCAACCCCGAGTCTGGCTATTTCGGCGTCGTGCCAGGCACGAATGCGAAGACCAATCGCAAAGCCTACGAGACGATCCGGCACGACACGCTCTACACCAATGTCGCCGTGACCGCCGACCAGCAGCCTTGGTGGGAGGGGCTCGAGTCCGGCCAGCCGGTGCTGGACTGGCAGGGACGGCCCTACGATCCGAAGCGCGGACCGGCGGCGCACCCCAATTCACGTTTCACGGTTGCGGCCACGCAGAATCCCGGATATTCGCCCCTCGCAGAAAGTGCCGCTGGCGTGCCGATTTCAGCGCTGGTCTTCGGCGGTCGCAGGCGTGAGCTGGCGCCGCTGGTGTACCAGGCGCGCGACTGGAATCACGGCGTGCTCGTCGGCGCTTCGGTGGCGTCGGAAACGACGGCCGCAGCCGTGGGTGAGGTCGGCGTCGTGCGCCGCGATCCGATGGCGATGAAGCCGTTCTGCGGTTACAACTTCGCCGACTACTGGGCCCACTGGCTGAGTTTCCCCACACGCACGGCGAAGCTCCCGCACATCTTTCACGTGAACTGGTTCCGTCGCGACAAGGCCGGCAAGTTCTTGTGGCCGGGGTTCGGCGACAACCTGCGGGTGCTGCGCTGGATCATCGATCGCTGCGCTGGTCGCGCGAGTGCGCGGGAGACGCCGATCGGCTTTCTGCCCAAAGCGGACGATATCGACGTGGCAGGACTCGATGTCTCACCGCAGACGATGCAGGAGCTGCTGGCGGTGGACCCGGTGCTGTGGCGCCAGGAAGCGAGAGAGTTGGGCGACTACTTACGCACGTTCGGTGCGCGGTTGCCGCCAAGGCTCATGGAAGAGCACCGCAAAATGCTGGAGCGACTCGGATAAGGGCGCCCACCGCCGCGGGAGTCAGGGACTCATTCCTCGCACACGAACCGGATTGCCTGGGGTGAGTTCGCCTCCGGCAGCTTGCCGAGGCCGATGTAGCCCTCCCCCTTGAGCTGCATGCTGTCGCGCCGGACGAATGCCTCCTCGCCGGCGCTGCTCAGCACGAAGGTGCCGTTCGTGCTCTGATCGATGAGGACGAACTTGTTGCGGTTGACCTCGATGCGCGCGTGCAGCCGCGAGATGAGGTTGCCCTTCACCACCAGGTCGTTGTCCTCGGCGCGTCCGATGGCAATGTTCGTGCGCTGCTCGTCAACCACGACTTCCTGGCCCTGATAGCGCAGCCGCAAGCGCAGCTTCTTGCCATCGCGCTGGCTGAGCGCGATGGCCGGCAGCATGCTGGTGACGTCCTCGGTCTGCCACAGCACTTCGAACAGCGCCACCTCGCTCGAGCGGCCCTTGAGCGTCGCGACGTCGATCTGCCGCACCGATGCACGCCATTCCGGTGAGAGCTGATCCACCATCGTGGCCGTGGTGATGATCTGCCCGGCTTTGGCCTGACTGGTCATGCGATTGGCGGTGTGCACGGCGGCGCCGAAAATGTCGCGATTCTCGAGCACCACCGGACCGAAATGGCAGCCGATGCGGATCGAGACCGGCTGACCGTCGGCCTTGAGATCAGGATGCGCCGAGATCTGATGCTGCATCTGACCCGCGGCGTTGAGCGCGTCATCCACCGTTGGAAACGTCGACATCACTTCATCGCCCATGGTCTTGATGACGGTGCCGTTATGCTGCTCGGTCGCCGTGCGCATGATGTCGATGCAGGTCGACACCATGTCGCGAGCCTTGGCATCGCCCATCTGCTCGTAGAGCTTGGTGCTTCCGACCACGTCGGCGAACAGGATGGCGAGTTCGATATCCTTGGCCATGGTTACGCTTTCTGATGCAACTACCTGAAGTTGCGGAAGGTTCCGGCGCGGTTTGTTGTGCCGCCAGATTATACGGGATGGGCGCGGCTGGAACATCCCGCCAGTTCACGCGATCGTGGATTTCTGCGCCCGCGGAGGCGCCTCGAGAGCAGGAAGCTTGCGGCCGACATTAATTTTACGCGGCTTGCTGGCGGCGGAGCATCTCACAGGCGTGCCGCAGCACCTCGATACCCGCGCCCTCCTGCCGACTGGCCTCGGAAAAATAGCGTCGCCAGCTGCGCGCTCCGGCCTGCCGGCTGAACAAGCCCAGGATGTGGCGCGTCATCGCGCTGAGCGTGTGCCCGTTGCGTAGCTGGTCTTCGGCGTACAGCGTGAACCGCTCGAGAACCTGCAGGCGTGAGGGTGGCGCCCATCCGGCCTGCGGGTGGAGCGAGCCTTCGATCTGCGCGAGCAGATAGGGGTTGTGATAGGCCTCGCGCCCGATCATGACGCCATCGACGCCGAGCAGCAGGTCTCGCACCTGCTCGAGATTGCGCACGCCGCCGTTGGCGATGACAGTCAGTTGCGGGAAATCCGCCTTCAAACGCCGGACTACGTCGTAACGCAACGGCGGGACTTCGCGATTCTCCTTCGGCGACAAGCCGTTCAGGATCGCTTTACGTGCGTGGACGGCGAACACCGTGCAGCCCGACGCAGCAACCGTGATCACGAAGTCGTGCAACCGGTCGTAATCCTGCGCGGTGTACTCGAGTCCGCGTGGTACCGCGCCTGCGCCTTCTTCGATGCCGATGCGGACCTTGACGGTGACAGGAACCGCCACGCGCGCACTCATTGCAGCCACGCACTCCGCGACCAGGCGCGGCTGCGCCATGAGGCACGCCCCGAAGGCGCCGGACTGCACGCGGTCGCTCGGGCAACCAACGTTCAGGTTGATCTCGTCGTATCCCGCAGCGGCACCGTATTGCGCGGCGCTCGCGAGCGCCGCGGGATCGCTTCCGCCCAGCTGCAAGGCGACCGGATGCTCGATGGGGTCGAACGCCAGCAGTCGCTCGCGGTCGCCATGCAGCAGTGCCGCTGCGGTAATCATCTCGGTGTACAGCACGACGTGCCGGGAAAACTGGCGCAGGAAGAACCGGCAATGCCGGTCGGTCCAGTCCATCATCGGGGCCGCGGAAATTCGTCGATCAAAGCGGTTCATTTGTGGTCCGTTCGCATCCAGGCGTTCGGAAAGTGCAGATCATGCTGTCGCCGATGCGTCGCACGCACGCGCGCGCCCGGCCGCTGCCCTGTCGGCCACCACCACCGCCCGCTCCTGGTGCACGCGCCCCGCCGGAATCGACCCATCGGCGGCCAGCAAGCGGCGCAACATCGCGGCCTTCTCAGCCCCGGTCACCACCCAGAGAACGCGCCGCGAGCGGTTGAGCATTGGATACGTGAGCGTCATGCGCCGGCGCTTCAGGTAGATGCCGGTCAACGCAACGTCCCGGTCGACGACGTTCAGGACCGGATCGTCGGGGACCAGCGAGGCCGTGTGACCATCCGGCCCTAGTCCGAGGTGCGCGAGATCGAGCACAGGCGGTCTACCGGCGATCCGCTCGAGGACGCCTGCATAGCGGCGAGCTGCCATTTCGACGTCCGCCTCCTCGACCGGCATGGCGTGGAGGTTTTCCGCCGGTAGCAGCGCATGTTCGAGCAGACTCTCGCGCAGCTGCGTGAAGTTGCGGTCGGGATCACCGGCAGGGGCGATGCGCTCGTCTACCTGGATCACGTGCACGCCGGCCCACGGCACGTCCTCGCGCGCGAGGGTGTGCAGCATCTGCCAGGGCGTGCGGCCGCCGCTGACCGCCACGATGAACCGCCCGCGGGCGGCCACAGCCGCACGCGCTTCCGCAGCGATCAATCTGGCCCCCTCCGTGGCCACTGCACCTGCGTCCGCGAGAATTCGAGTCTCCATCATTGGGTATGCCGGGGACGGATTCATCCTTGTCTTCTCACTTCGCCGGCTTCTCGTGGTGCCCACCGAACTGGAAGCGCATCGCCGAAAGGAGCTTGTTCTGGAAATCGGCCTCGCCGCGCGACGCAAACCGCTCGTAGAGCGAGGCCGTGAGGACATGGGCCGGCACACCCTCGTCGATCGCCGCCAGGATGGTCCAGCGTCCCTCGCCGGAATCCGAAACGCCTCCCGAGAAGTCCGTCAGCGCCGGCGACTCGAGGAGCGAGATGGCTGTCAGGTCGAGGAGCCACGAGGCGACGACGCTCCCGCGCCGCCAGACCTCGGCGATGTCGGCAAGGTTGAAGTCGTACTGGTAGTGCTCAGGGTTGCGGAGAGGCGTCGTCTCGGCGTCCACCTCGCGCCCCTGCTTGCCGACGTTGGCGTGCTTCAGGATGTTCAACCCCTCGGCGTACGCTGCCATCAGCCCGTACTCGATGCCGTTGTGGACCATCTTGACGAAGTGGCCCGCCCCGTTCGGCCCGCAGTGGAAATAGCCCTCTTCGGCGGTGCCGCCAGCCTTCTCGCGGCCGGGCGTCCGCGGGACGTCGCCCCGGCCCGGCGCGAGCCGCTTGAAGATGGGATCCAGATGCTTCACGACCTTCGGCTCACCGCCGATCATCATGCAGTAGCCGCGTTCAAGCCCCCACACGCCACCGCTCGTTCCGACGTCGACGTAGTGGATTCCCTTGGCCGCCAGATCCTTCGCCCGCCGGATGTCATCGACGTAGTACGAGTTGCCACCGTCGATCAGGATGTCTCCCTGCTCGAGGAGCGGCAGGAGATCGGCGATCGACTTGTCCACGACGGCCGCCGGAACCATCAGCCAGATCGCACGTGGCTTCGCAAGCTTCGCAACGAAGTCCGATAGCGACGAGGCGCCGACTGCCTTCTCCTTCACGAGCTCCGCGACAACCTTCGGCGAGATGTCGTGGACGACACAGTCGTGACCGCCGCCAATCAGCCGGCGAACCATGTTCGCCCCCATTCGTCCCAGTCCGATCATCCCGAGTTGCATCGGTTTGCTCCTTTCCACGTGCGATCAGTTCGCGGCGGGTCCGCAGGCAAACAGGAGCCGCCGCATGAAACCGCGGTGTCTTTGGATCAGTGGACAGGCGTCGCTTCGACGATGCTGAAACCTTCGCCAATCGAAACCGTGCGACTGAGAGTCAGCCCGCCCTGGTCAAGGAGCGCGCGATACTCCGACTCCGTACGCTCCTTCCCATCCCACAGCATCATCGTCAGGTCGCCCTGCACCACGCTGCGGTGCTCTGGCGTCACCGTGACCTGCTGCGGCATGACGCGCTCGATCAACACTACAGCAGCATTCGAAGTGGTCGCAGCCTCGCCAACGCGGCGCATGATCTGCTGCGCATATTCGTCGTTCCAGTCGTGAATGATGTACTTGAGGAGATAGCAGTCGGCGTCGGGCGGAATCGGCCCAAAGAAGCTGCCGGTCCGGAATTCGGCGCGTTCGGCGACTCCCTGCTCTTGCAGATAGCGTTGGGCTCCCTCGGCGCAATGGTTGAGATCGAGGATGATGCCGCGTTGCCGGGGGTTGGCGCGGAGCAATTCGGCCAGCACCGCCCCATAACCTCCTCCGACGTCCATCACCTTCCTGAAGCGCGAGAAGTCGTATGCCGCGATCGCTCGTGCGGCAACCTTGCGGCTGCCGTCCACCATGGATTGATTGAAGACCGCCGCTTCCCTGGGACTCGTTTCCAGCTCGGCGAAGCCGGCCGGGCCATGCTTGATCCCAGGCGGAGGCACACCGGTTTTCACGCAGCGCGCGAGCTGGCCGAACGCCGGCCACAGCAGATTGCCGACGTGCAGGACCATGCCTCGCACCGAACCGGGCACATCCGGGAGCAATAGTTGCCCAGCCGCGCTCAGCGAGAAGCGTCCGTCGCCCAGATCGCCCACCACATCGAGCGCTGCGAGCGAGCGCAGCAGGCGAAACACGGCCAACGAATCCGCCGAAGCGCGCTGTGCCAGCTCGTCCGCAGTAGCCGGGCCTGCCGCGAGATGCCCGGGAAGATCGAGCACAACCGCCGCGTTGAGTGCCTGAACCTGCCAGAATGCGTTGATCATCACCACCAGGCGCGCGCGCGGATCGGCGGGGTCATCGGTGGGTACAGTCGCTTGTTGCTCTTTCACGGGAACCCTCCGAATCGGCAAACTCAAAGCGTGAATATGCTGCGCATCGGACATAGCCACCTCCCCGCAACGGTTGGATCGTTGAAACAGGGCAACCCGCTAGCTATCCGGGTCATGGGCTGCATCGCATGATCGAGCTCTATCACTGGGAACCCAACGCTCATCAGGGCAAGCCAGCATGGCCGGCTGGCGCAGTTTCATGGGACCGATGGCACGCCGCAAGAGCCCGGAGAAGATCCGTTGGTTTCTTGAGCGGATCCCGCTCGTAATCCCTCGTCACGGGAGCCAAAGTGGACGATTCAATCATTGTGGTTGATGACCTTGTACGTCGCTTCGGGTCCGTTACCGCGGTGGATCATCTGACGTTTCGCGTGCGGGCGGGTGCGGCTTGTGGTCTGCTGGGACGGAACGGCGCTGGAAAGACGACAGTCATCAAGATGTTGACGACGCTGCTGCCGCCCACCAGCGGCACAGCACGAGTTTGCGGCTACGACGTGCTGCGAAATCCTACCGACGTGCGCCGGAGCATTGGCTACGTGCCCCAGGCTCTCTCGGCTGATGCCGAACTCACCGGGTATGAGAACCTGCTTGTGATGGCCAAGCTCTACGATTTGCCGCGCCATTCACGCGAGCGGCGCATCCGCGATGCTTTGGCGTTGATGGGGCTCGAGGATGTCGCAGATCGCCTCGTGCAAAAGTACTCCGGCGGGATGATCCGGCGCCTCGAGATCGCCCAGTCGACGCTGCATGAGCCGCGTGTTCTATTTCTCGACGAGCCGACTGTTGGGCTCGATCCGCTGGCGCGCCACACGGTCTGGGAGCACATCGCACGAGTGAAGGCACAGCAGAACTGCACGATTCTGCTGACCACGCACTACATGGATGAAGCGGAGCACTTGTGCGACGAGCTAGTCATTCTTCACGAGGGACACCTCGCGGTGAGCGGCACGCCTGCCGAACTCGAGCGATCGATCGGTCCGCAAGCATCGCTCGATGAGGTCTTTGTGCATTTCACGCAGACCGAGCCCGAAGCGACGGGAGCCTACGATGAGACATCCAGAACACGACACGTCAGCGGCCGTCTCGGCTGACAATTTCACTGCTCGGCGCCCGGTCACAGCCTTTCTGGGCAAGGCCTGGGCAATCGCAGAGGTGGAGCTACGCAAGCTTCGGCGTGACCCGACCGAGCTCGCAACGCGCGCGATCCAGCCGGCGCTCTGGCTCCTGATATTCGGCGAAGTGATGACACGTGCACGCATGATCGACACTGGCAACACGCCCTACCTCGCATTCATCGTGCCGGGCATCCTCGCGCAGAGCGTGCTCTTCATCGCCATCTTCAACGGCATTTCCATCATTTGGGAGCGCGACCTCGGTATCATCCACAAATTCCTGGCGAGCCCGACGCCGCGCGCGGCGCTGGTCGTCGGGAAGGCGCTGGGTGGCGCGGTGCGCGCGCTGATTCAGGCGATCGTCGTATTGGCCCTTGCCGTTCTCATCGGCGTGCACCTGGATTGGAGCCCATTCAGCCTGTGTGCCTCGGCGCTGCTCGTGCTACTCGGCGCGATGGTGTTCTCGGCCTTCTCGCTCTCGATCGCGTGCATCGTGAAGACGCGGGAGCGCTTCATGGGCATTGGCCAGGTGTTGACGATGCCGCTCTTCTTCGCGAGCAACGCGATCTACCCGACGAGCCTGATGCCGACATGGCTCAGGTTCATCGCTCACGTGAATCCGCTGACCTATCAGGTCGACGGCCTGCGGACGCTGCTGCTCCCCGGCGTTTCCGCCGCCGAGTCGGCGCGCATCGGCTTGGGTACCGACTTCGTCGTTCTAGCGGCCGCGCTCGTCGTACTCGTCGCGCTAAGCGCACGACTGTACCCGCACATCGTACAATAGGCGGCGCGCAAGACAGGCCACATGACCCCTCGCCGGTGTTCGGTGTCACGGCGCGCCGCGAGGACTCGTGCATGAGCGAGAAGCAGACCAGATGGAACATCGCCTATCTCGTCGTGGCGGCCCTGGCCATCATGCTGTTCCAGTCGTGGTGGAGCGAAGCCCGCCTTGAGCAGGTGGTGCCCTACAGTGAGATCGAGAGCGCGCTCGCTGCCGGACGGGTGGAACGCGTGGTGATCGGCGACCGCCACATCAAGGCTTATCTGAAATCGCCGGACTCGCAGGGCAAGAGCATCCTGACGGCCAACCTCGTGGAGCCCAATCTGGCAGAGCGGCTCTCCCGCTTCGGAGTGCCGTTCACACGCGAGTATGAAAGCGGATTTCTTCAGCAACTTCTCTCGTGGGTGGCCCCCGCGGCGATCTTTTTCGGCGTCTGGTTCTTCCTGTTCCGGCGCGTGGCCGAGAAGCAAGGCATGGGCGGGCTGATGTCGATCGGCAAGAGCCGCGCCAAGGTGATGGTGGAGAAGACGACTGGAGTGACCTTTGCGGACGTGGCGGGTGTGGACGAGGCCAAGGAGGAGTTGAAGGAGATCGTCGATTTCCTGAGGGACCCGCAGAGCTACGGTCGTCTCGGCGCGCGCATCCCGAAGGGCGTTCTGCTGGTCGGACCGCCCGGCACCGGCAAGACTCTGCTGGCGCGTGCGCTCGCCGGCGAAGCGGGCGTGACATTCTTGTCGACGAACGGTGCCGAGTTCGTCGAAATGTTCGTCGGCGTAGGTGCTGCACGCGTGCGCGACCTGTTCGAGCAGGCGCGCAAGCACGCGCCGGCAATCATCTTCATCGACGAGCTGGATGCCGTAGGCCGCGCGCGCGGCGCCTATGGTCTCGGCGGTCACGACGAGAAGGAGCAGACGCTGAATCAGCTGCTTGCGGAAATGGACGGCTTCGATCCGTCCGTGGGAGTCGTCATCCTGGCCGCGACCAACCGCCCCGAAATCATGGATCCGGCGCTACTGCGCGCCGGACGCTTCGACCGCCAGGTGCTGGTCGACCGCCCGGATCGAAAGGGCCGGATCGAGATCCTGCACGTGCACTCGCGCAAGGTGAAACTCGCAGCCGATGCAGACCTGGACCAGGTCGCCGCGATGACTCCCGGATTCGCGGGGGCGGATCTCGCCAACCTGGTCAACGAGGCGGCCCTCCTCGCCACGCGGCGCGGCGCCGAGGCAGTGGGCATGACCGACCTCACAGCCGCGATCGAACGCATCGTCGCCGGCCTGGAGAAGAAGAACCGGGTACTCAACCCTCGCGAACGGGAGACCGTGGCGCATCACGAAATGGGACACGCTCTGGTAGCTATGGCGCTGCAGGGAACCGAGCCCGTGCACAAGATTTCTATCATTCCGCGAGGCATCGGCGCGCTCGGCTATACGATCCAGCGTCCCACGGAGGACCGCTTTCTCATGACGAAGGACGAGATGGACAACAAGCTGGCCGTCCTGCTCGGCGGACGAGCCGCCGAAATGCTCGTGTTCGGCGCGCCCTCCACCGGTGCCGCAGACGATCTCGCCAAGGCGACCGACATCGCGCGGGCGATCGTCATGCGCTACGGCATGCACGAGAAGCTCGGACTCGTGGCCTATGAGGAGGAGCGGCACGTTTTTCTTCCCGGCGTGCCGGCATCGACCGGCGAACGCCGCTATAGCGAGGAAACCGCGCGCGAAATCGATTGCGCGGTTCGCGATGCCATCCACGGCGCCTTCGACAAGGCCACTAGCGTGCTCACGTCGGCGCGGCGCGTGCTCGAGCGCGGGGCGAAGTTGCTGCTGGAAAAAGAAACGCTCACCGACGTCGAGCTGCTGAAGCTCCGCGACGAGCTGCTCGCCAGCCTCGGCAAAGCAGCCAGGCCGGACATCGGAGCGAGCGCCGCCTAGATATCTGTTGGAAGCCGGCGCCCCGCGGAGGCGCGTGCGAGGACCGGCAGTATCGCCTAGGCGCGCGCCCGCTTTTCCTCAAGTCCGCTGGCAGTTTCCCGGATCAGCCAGTCCACGACGGCGTTCAATGCCTCGCGTTCGCTCGCGCCCCGTGCGCGTGCTTCTTCGAAGACTTTGATCTGGCGGTGGGCGCTGGTGCCCCGTTTCATGATGGTGCGCGCGTGCGCAATGTCGGCGCTGCAGCCGATGGCTTCCGCGTCCTCCTTGACCAGCTCGAGCAACTCTTCCAGCAGCTCGCCGAACGGCACCAGCTCGCCTTTCGCCAGGTCGAGCAGACCCTCATCGAAGCTGTAGCGCGTGGCACGCCAGCGGTTCTCGTTCACCAGCATGTCCGCGTACACGCGCCAATGCTGGTTGTTGCTTCGCAGGCGATACAGCATGCGCAGCAGGCAGACATTGAGTGAAGCCAGTGCGATCGCGTCATCGACGTTGGTGCACACATCCATGATGCGCGTCTCGAGCGTCGGGTAGCGCCAGCTCGGCCTGAGGTCCCACCAGATCTTTGAGGTGTCCTGAATCAGGTTATTGCGGATCAGAGTGCCGATGTGACGCTGGTACTCGCCGTAACTGGCGAAATTCTCCGGGAGACCGGTGCGTGGCAAGGAGCTGAATACCGTGAGGCGGAAAGACTTGAGGCCGGTATTCTCGCCCTCCCAAAAGGGGGACGAGCACGACAGCGCCAGCAGGTGCGGCAGGAAGTACGCGAGCTGTTTCATCAGGTCGATGCGCAGCTCGTCGTCTTCGAGTCCAACGTGCACGTGCATGCCGCAGATAACCATGCGCCGTGCGGTGGCCTGCATCTCGCGCGCGAGCGCCACGTAGCGGTCTTTGTCGGTGTGCTTCTGCTGAATCGCACGCGCGAACGGATGAGTCGACGCGGCGATCGGAGCGAGACCGTAGCGCCGTCCGACATCGACGACGATCTTCCGCAGCCGCGAGAGATGCGCGCGCGCTTCGCGCATGTCGTGGCACACGGGCGTTCCAATCTCGATCTGCGAACGCAGAAATTCCGGGCTCACCTGCCCTTCCCCAAGCTCGGTACATTCCTTGAGCAGGGCCGCCGGCGGGTCGGTGTCGAGATCGCGCGTCTCGAGATCCACCAGCAAATATTCTTCTTCGATTCCCACCGTGAACGGCGGTTGTTTGACTGCCATGTTGCCTCGGTGCGGTGGCTGTATGCCTACTCTTTTAATCGATGGTGCAGCCCCGGGTCCAGAAGGATCGGCTGCAAGGCTCCGTGCAGCAGTTCAGCCCAGCGCCGCACTCCCGCCGCGGTGTCAATCTGGTCCTGCCTGACCTCGATGCACACGTGCGGCAGCCGGGCGCGCTCGGCATGCCGCGCCACCGTGTAATCGGCCGGGTGTCGGCCCGAGTACGGCAGGTTGTCGCCGACTGTCAGTCCCTCGATGGCGCGCAGCCGTTCGAGCAGCGGTACCGCGATGCGCGGGTCACGGTCCCACAGGACACCGATATTCCAGGGCCGCGGCTCGCTGCCCATCACGGGCGTGAAGCTGTGCATGGAGATGAAGGCCGGGACCACCTCGTGACGGCGGAATTCGTCCAGGCGCAGCTCGATGGCGCGGTGATAGGGTTCGAAGAAACTGCGCAGGCGCGCGCCGCGCTCCTCAGCGCTCACTTTCTGGTTGCCCGGCACGGCAATCCCATCGCTGTTGGCGATGATTGAGGTCGGGTCCTCAGGCGCACGGTTACAGTCGATCAGCAGTCGCGAGTAGCCCGCGAGCACCGCCGGCGCGTCGAACAGGCGTCCGAGCACGCGCGTGAGCGAGGCGGCCCCGATGTCCCACGCGATATGACGCTCGGTGTCGGCTGCGCGCAGCCCCAGGCGCCCCAGCGCCGCGGGAAAGGCGCGACTCGCATGATCGCAGACCAGGAGAACCCCGCCTTTCCCGGCAACATTGAGCACTGTGAAGGGCGGCGGATCGCCGGCGGCGATCAGGGGAAATTCGCTGCCTTTGGGGGCGGTCTCGAGGGCCGAACTCATCGGCCGCAATTCTACATGAGCCGGCCGGCCCTCAGGCGAGGCGGCGCAGGTCCGCCGCCAGCGGACGCGCGTAAGGAAAGCGCGAGGTCGGTTCGGGGGGCGCGATGTGAAATCCCTGTGCGTAACTCACGCCGAGGCGCGCGAGCTCGGCCAGCACCTCCGGCGACTCCACACGCTCCGCGATCGTCTGGATGTGCATGGCGCGGCCGATCTGGCTGATCGCCTCGACCATGCTCCGATCGATCGCATCGCGGGTGACGTTTTCGATGAACTGCCCGTCGATCTTGAGGTAATCGACCGGCAGCGTCTTGAGGTACATGAACGAGGACAGGCCGCTGCCGAAATCGTCGAGCGAAAAGCGGCACCCGCGATTCTTGAGCTCGCGCATGAAGTAGACGACGTTGGCGAGATTCGACACCGCGGCGGTTTCGGTGATCTCGAAGCAGATCGCGCCGGGACTCGGCGTTTCCTGCGCCAGCTCGTTGATCAGGAATTCCAGGAAGCGATCGTCGTTGAGCGAAGTACCCGACAGGTTGATCGAGATCGTATACGGCGGGTGTGGATCGCTCGCGCGATGCGCCAGCACACTCAGCGCGTGGCGCACCACCCAGCGGTCGATCGCAGGCATGACATTGTAACGCTCCGCGGCCGGGATGAATTCGATCGGTTGCACCAGCTCGCCGTTCTCATCACGCATGCGCAGCATCAGCTCGAAATGACGGCGCAGGTCGCGGTTGGCGCCAATGGGCACGATCGGCTGGAAATACAGCTCCAGCCGGTCTTCCTCACTGGCGCGCGTGAGGCGCGACACCCACTGCATTTCGCGGTGCCGCTCCGGCACGTTGTCCTGCTGGTAGACATGGACGCGGTTGCGTCCCTGGTCCTTGGCGGCGTAGCACGCGACGTCCGCCGCGCTCATGAGCGCGGCCATGCTCTCAGTCTCGCGCGTGATTTCGACGATGCCGATGCTCACCCCGACGTTGAGTGCGCCATCGTGCCAGATGAAACGGTAGTCGCGGATGGCCTGCCGCAAGGCTTCGGCGATGCGCATCGCCTGATCCGGCTGGCACTCAGCGAGCAGGATGCCGAATTCATCACCGCCCAGGCGCGCGAGCGTGTCGCTGGCGCGGATGCGCGTCTGCAGCAGCCCGGTAATCTGTTTCAGGAGCCGGTCTCCGGCTGGATGTCCGCAGGTATCGTTCACCAGCTTGAACTGATCGAGATCGAGGTACAGCAGCACATTCCCCTGTCCCTCGCCGCGACGCGTCGCGGCGAGCGCTTCGCTGAGGCGGCTCTCGAACTCGCGCCGGTTGATCAGGCCGGTCAGCGCGTCGTGACTCGCCTGGTAGGAGAGCGCGCGCCGCAGCCGGCGCTCACGGCTCACGTCATGAAACACCATCACCGCGCCGATGACGTGGCCGGCGCGATCGCGGATCGGCGCCGCCGAATTCTGGATCGCGATCTCCTGCCCGCGGCGGTTGAGCAGCACCGTGTGGTCGGACAGGCCGATCACGCGCGCTTCACGCAGGCAGCGCACTACGGGATTCTCCACCGCCTCACGATCGGTCTCGTTGATCAGCCGGAAGATCGCGGCCACCGGCAGGCCGTGGGCTTCGCGCGTGTCCCAGCCGGTGAGACTCTCCGCGACGGGATTCACGTAGTTGACGCAGCCATCGGCATCCGTGGTGATGACACCGTCGCCGATCGACTGCAGCGTGACCTGGGCGCGCTCCTTTTCCTCGAACACCGCGGTCTCCGCCTTCCAGCGCTCGGTGATGTCGGCGATGGTGCCCTCGTAGCCGACGATGTCGCCCTGCTCGTTGCGCACCACGCGCGCGCTCTCCAATACCACGATCGTCCGGCCGTCGCGGCGGCGCAGCTGGTATTCGGCATTGTGCACTTCGCCATCGGCTTCCATGAGACGCACGAACTCGGCGCGATCTGCAGGATCGACATAGAGGCTGATCGCATCCCCCACGGCGTAGACTTCCTCTGCGGAATCGAACCCCAGCAGCTGCACGAAGGCGGGGTTGACCGAGAGGAAGCGGCCTGCGCGACTCGTCTGGTAAACGCCTTCCATCACGTTTTCGAACAGTCCGCGGAATTTCGCCTCGCTCGCCCGCAAGGCGTCTTCGGCGCGACGCCGCTCGATCGCAATGCCCGCGAGCTGCGCCATGCGCGCCATGAGCTCCAGGTCCCGGCGCCCCGGCGTGCCCGTGTCGAGGCGGTAGATAGCAGCCGTACCGAGCGCGCTGCCGTCACCGGCAAGAATCGGAGTCGACCAGCAGGACTTCAGCCCGAAGCGCAGTGCCAGGTCGCGCCGCTGTTCCCACAGAGCATCCTTGGCAATGTCGGCCACGATCACCTGGCGGCCGAGGAACACGGACGCGGAGCAGGAGCCGAAGCGCGGGCCCACCGGAGTGCCTTCCATCCCCGTACAGAATTCCGGCGGCAGGCGTGGCCCCACGATCTGCTGAAAGGTGTGCGATTGCTTGTTGAGCAGGCTGATCGCACAGCTGGCATCGGGGCACACCCTCTCGATGACCTCGGTGATCGCCTCGAGCGCGACCGAGAGGTGCGCATGTGAGGCCAGCTTCTCGAACACGCGCCGCTCGCCCGCCGCGATCAGCTCGGCGCGCTTGCGATCGGTGATGTCCGTGATGCTGCCGCGGATCAGCTTGCGGGTCGAGCTCGGGAGGCGCACGAGGCGCACTTCGCAGGCGATGTCGTTGCCGAGCGCATCCCGGTGCAGCCACTCGAACACGGGCGTTTCACCGTTGAGTGCCCGATCGAGATAGCCGCGCGCCACGCCGAAGGACGAAGTGCCGTCGGCCTGCGCCGGCGGACTGACCTGTTCGGGCCCGCACTCGAGCAGCGCCGCACGGTCCATCTTGAAGAACCGTACCGCATTGTCGTTGACATCGACGAAGCGACCCACGTCCACGTCGAGCACCACGATGGCTTCCGGTGCGTTCTCGACCAGCGTGCGATAGCGCGCTTCACTCTCGCGCATCGCCTGCTCGGAGTTGCGTCGGTCCGTGATGTCGCGCAGGCAGACCACGAACACGCGACGTCGATTGAGGTGCGCCTCGCTGACGGCGATTTCGGCGGCGAACCGGGTGCCGTCCTTGTTGCGCCCCCAGGTCTCGTGACCGGCCAGATCGACATGCGTGTCGTCGAGTCGCGCCGCGAGGCGTGACAGGTAATCGGCTACCGCTCCCTGGCTCGCCGACTCCGGCACCAGATGATCGAGCGTTCGCCCCAGCACTTCGGCCTGGCTGAAGCCAAAGATGCGCTCGCCGGTGGGATTGAAGGTTTCGATGTGGCCGCCATCATCGACCGTGATGATGGCGTCCTTGATGTGATCGAGGATGGCCTGCAGCTGGTTCGCGGTCTGCTCGCGGATTTCGCGTGTCAGTGCCTGCGCTTCATCGGACATGAGCTGCATCGAGCGCACGATGCCGCGCCGCTCGTCGTCGACGCTGTCGTAGTGGCGACTGATGAGCTCGAGGAGGCGGGTGAGTTCCGGTGCACCGCCGGCAGAGCCGGCAGCAGCGCTGCGAAGCTGCTGACGCAACAGCCGGTTCAGGCTGGGCCGGCCGGCCGGGAACTGCCCGGTCCACCCGGTCGGGTATGTGGCCGCGGGGTCGCCCGCCGACGGCTCACCGAGCCGATTCGGCGCAGCTGCTCTTCCGCCCGCGTTTGACATAAGGCGTAACCCGGGACCCAAGCGCTTCGAGCAAGCGCGGACGGTCATCTTAGTTACGCTATGGAAAATGCCTGTGTGACCGGACTCTCGGTTCGGGCACTGAGGCCCCTGATTCCCACGGGAAAATCGCGGCGTCCGACGCAGCTCTCAGCCGGCGGCCGCGCGCAGCATCCGTTTTCGTTCCTGTTCGGTCAAAGCCCGTTTGCGCAGCCGGACGGCCGTGGGGGTCACCTCGACCAGCTCGTCGTCAGAGATGAATTCCATCGCCTGCTCGAGCGAGAAGCGCACCGGGGGCGTGAGCAGCAGCTTCTCGTCGCTCCCGGCAGCACGGATGTTGGTGAGCTTCTTGGCCTTGAGCGGATTGACGGTCAGATCGTTGTCGCGACTATGGATACCCACGATCTGGCCCGCGTAGACCTCCTCGCCCGGCCCGACGCACAGCCGACCGCGCTCCTGCAGGCTGAAGAGCGCATAGGCGAGCGTGTGCCCCTGGCCGTTCGAGATCAGCACGCCATTGGTGCGCACTCCGAGCTCGCGCGTCACCATCGGCCCGTAGTGATCGAACACATGATGCAGCAGACCGGTGCCCGAGGTGAGCGTGCGAAATTCCGTCTGGAATCCGATCAGGCCACGTGACGGAATGAGGTAATCGAGCCGCACTCGGCCTTTGCCGTCAGGCTGCATGGCGCTGAGCTCCGCGCCGCGCTCGCCGAGGCCCGTCATCACCGCCCCCTGGGCCGTGTCCTCGATATCCACTGTCAGCAGCTCATACGGCTCGCAGGTAACGCCGTCGATTTCCCGGATGACGACCCGCGGCTTGGAGACCGCGACTTCGTAGCCTTCGCGCCGCATGGTCTCGAGCAGCACGCCCAGATGCAGCTCGCCGCGGCCGTAGACCACGAACTTGTCCGGATCGTCCGTCTCCTCCACGCGCAGCGCCACGTTATGCAGCGCCTCGCGTTGCAGGCGTTCACGCAACTGCCGGCTGGTGACGAACTTGCCATCGCGGCCATAGAACGGCGAGGTGTTCACCTCGAAGGTCATGCTGATGGTCGGCTCATCGACAGTGAGTGGCGGCAGTGCTTCGGGCTGCGCCGGATCGCACACGGTGTCGGAAATCTTCGGTTCACCAATGCCGGCAAAGGCCACGATGTCACCTGCCTGCGCCGACTCGACTTCGATACGGGTCAAGCCGATGAAGCCCAGGATCTGGCCGATGCGCTCGTTACGCACCTGCCCATTCACACCGACCACCGTGACCGGGGCATTACGCCGCAGGGTGCCGCGCTTGATGCGGCCGATGCCAATGGCGCCGACGTAGCTCGAATAGTCGAGCAGGCTCACCTGCAGCTGCAGCGGTCCTTCCGCATCGACGTCTGGCGCCGGGCAATGCGTGACGATCGCCTCGAACAAGACACTCATGTCAGTGGCCGGACGTGTGGGATCGAGCGTGGCGTATCCCTCCAGTGCGGAGGCATACACTACCGGGAAGTCCAGTTGTGCTTCCGTGGCGCCCAGGCGATCGAACAGGTCGAAGGTCTGATCGAGCACCCAGCCCGGGCGAGCCTCGGGCCGATCGATCTTGTTGATGACGACGATCGGCTTCAGGCCGTAAACGAAAGCCTTCTGCGTGACGAAGCGCGTCTGCGGCATCGGCCCATCGACCGCATCGACCAGCAGCAGCACCGAATCCACCATCGACAACACGCGCTCGACCTCGCCGCCGAAATCGGCGTGGCCCGGCGTATCGACGATATTGATCCGGTATTCGTTCCAGCGAATCGCCGTGTTCTTGGCGAGTATCGTGATGCCGCGCTCGCGCTCGAGCGCGCCGGAATCGAGAACTCGATCCGGCACTTCCTTGCGTGCGTCCAGCGTACCGGATTGCTTGAGCAGCTGATCGACCAGCGTGGTCTTGCCGTGATCGACGTGGGCGATGATGGCGATGTTGCGGAGCTTGACGGTCACGGACGGCGGCATGCGTTCAAAGGGCGCGCATTGTACATGGGCAGGCGCAGGGAAGCAGTCAGGAGTGGCGCTAGCGCGTTCCCGTGCCGGTCCGCCCCGAACCGATCAGTGGCTGGAGTCTTGAGTCGGCGTCTGGTCGGCGACGGCCGGAGCCTCGGGCGGCGGACCGACCACGACCGGAATGGCGAAGGTGCGCGCCAGGCTGCCGGTTTCACTGTCGAGCAACACCACTGCGCTCACGTAGTACACGCCGTTGTCGCGCGGGATGACGCTCACTTCGTGGTGGTAGACGCTGCCGGCCTGGACGCCGTGATACTCACCCGGCAGGGTCACCGGCTGGACTGCAAGCGCGTCGGTAGAGATGTAGGTCACGCGCATCGTCTCGGCGGCAAGCTTCGGCAGCAGCACCACCTCGATGGTGAGCGGCTGGCCGATCTGCGGGCGGGCCTTGAGCTCAAACTTCAGGTCGACGGTCGCTTCATCCTTGCCGGCACTTACGCCGCTCACCATGCCCTTGAGCGCCGCGTTGCTCTCGGTTGTGGCCTTGCTCTGTGTCGAGGGTGTCGCCCCGGTCGGCGCCTGCTCGTTCTGGGGCGCACGACCGCAGCCTGCGAACGCAGCGACCAACATGAGACCCAGGATGGAGCCCGCGAGGAGGCGGTTCATGGGGGCGAAAACTAACATAGGGCCAGATCAAATGCTGAGGGGCTCTTCATCCAGCGCTTCGAGCTGCCCTTGCAGAGTGGTTACGTGCCCTTCCCAGTACCTGGGTTCTGCGAACCAGGGAAACGCTCGCGGAAAGGCCGGGTCGTTCCAGCGACGCACCAGCCAGGCTGAGTAATGGATCAGCCGCAGCGCACGCAGCGGCTCGATCAGTCCCAGCTCGCCGGAATTGAAGGTCGCGAATTGCGCATAGCCTTCGAGCAGATCCGCTGCCTGTGTGCGCATCTCCTGCCGGCTCCCGGCCAGCAGCATCCACAGATCCTGAATCGACGGACCCGTCATGCAGTCATCCAGGTCCACGATGTGCGGGCCCTCAGCTCGCCACAGGATGTTGCCGCGATGACAGTCACCGTGAATGCGATGCCAATCCGCCGCGGGCTCGGCGAGCCCGGAGCCATGCATCCGCTCGATCAGGTTCTCGGTGACCTGCGCATAGCGATCGATGAGGTAGTCGGGTAGAAAACCGCTCGCAAGGACAGTCTCGCGCGCCTCCACCCCGTAGGCCACTATCGAGAGCATCGGCCGGTGCTGAAAGCGGCGCGCACGGCCGACCGCGTGCAGGCGACCCAGGAAACGTCCCATCCACAGCCGGTCGTCGCTGCTGGCAAGTTCGGGCCACTGCCCATTGCGCCGCGGGTACAAGGCATACCTGAATCCCGAGAACTCGAGCAGCGTCCGGCCCTCGTGCACCAGCGGCGCAACCACCGGAATCTCGGCACCGGCCAGCTCGAGCGCGAAACCATGTTCCTCGAGGATCGCTTCGTCGCTCCAACGCTGCGGCCGGTAGAACTTGACGACCACCGGCTCGGCATCCTCCCGGCCCACCTGGTAGACGCGATTCTCGTAACTGTTGAGAGCCAGGACGCGTCCGTCACACGGGTGTCCGGCGTCCTCGACTGCTGCGATCACGATCTCGGGCGTGAGGCCCGCGAAGGGCGTCTCACTCGCGAGCGCGGTTATCGAACCGGCGTCCGTTTCGTTATCATGCACGCGCGACGCAACTCCTCATCTATACGGGTCCGAATTCATGCCTCGATCCGCAATCCTGGTCACGGGTGGCGCAGGTTACATCGGCAGCCACGTGGCGCGACAGCTCGGCGAAGCCGGCGAGAATGTGGTCGTGCTCGACAATCTCGTGACGGGTTTCCGCCAGGCGGTGCTCTACGGCACGCTCGTGGTCGGCGACAGCGGCGATCGCGAGCTCGTGAGCCGCATCCTCGGCGAGCACCGGATCGACACGGTGATGCACTTTGCCGCGCACACGATCGTGCCGGAGTCCGTAGCCAAGCCGCTCAAGTACTACGGTAACAACACCTGTAACACACGCAACCTGCTGGAAGGCTGCGTGGCGCACGGCGTGCGTCACTTCGTTTTTTCATCGACGGCCGCGGTATACGGAATTCCACCTGGCGGCATCGCCGCCGAAGACACCCCGCCCGCACCGATCAATCCGTATGGCACCTCCAAGCTCATGAGCGAGTGGATGCTGCGCGACGTGGCCCGGGCCGGTGATTTGCGTTACGTAGCGCTGCGCTATTTCAACGTCGCGGGCTCGGATCCGCAGGGTCGCATCGGGCAATGCACGCCGGCTGCCACCCTGCTCGTCAAGGTCGCCGCCGAGGCCGCCGTGGGCAAGCGTCCCGGGGTCGCAATCTACGGCACCGACTACGAGACTCCGGACGGCACCGGCGTGCGCGACTACATTCACGTGGAGGATCTCGCGAGCGCGCACGTGCAGGCGTTGACCTATCTGCGCGACGGCGGCAAGTCGAGCACACTCAACTGCGGTTACGGGCACGGCTACAGCGTGCGCGAAGTGCTGCGGATGGTCGAGCAAGTGGCGCAGCGCCCATTGCAGATCCGCGAGGAAGCACGCCGGCCGGGCGATCCCTCGATCCTGGTCGCCCGGGCGCAGCGCGTGCGCGATGTGCTGGGATGGAAGCCGCAGCTCGACGACCTCGAAGCCATCGTGCGCAGTTCGCTCGAGTGGGAGCGCAAGCAGCTCGCCGCACCCTGGCAGCCGTCGAAGGTGTGAAGCCGCACGCAAAACAGCACCTTCCCGACACATCTGCGGTCGGGGCGGACTGCTAGAATTGCCGGCCATGCGCCTGAGCAAGCCCCGGTCGCTGAGTGGGCTCATGCTGCTGGGTTTGACCCTCGTGGCTGTGCCCCTGCTCATCGCCGTCGTCAACGCGGCGTTCCAGATCCGTCGCCTCGCCACCCAGAGTGAATCGCTGGTCGTGCAGGGCGTGCAGGCTACGCGCTACAACCAGCTGCTGTTCGAGCAGATCGCTTCGCTCGAACGCAGCGCCCGGCTCTACCAGGTCATCGGCAACCGCGAACTGCTCGAGGTCTACCGGCAGAATCACGAACGCTTTCAGGACACGCTCGAAGCTCTCGGACGCTTGCAGCAGGACCCGCGCAGCGACGCGCAGCTGGAAGCACTTCGTACCGAGAGCGTCGCCATCTGGCAGCTGCTGAACGAGCGCCCGCGCGGCTCACCCGAACTGGCACAGGCCGTGGGTAACTTTTCGCGCTTGTGGGAGTCAGCGACGACCCTGGCCGATAACAGCCGGCGTCGCATCGATCAGCAACTGGAGACGCTGCAGCACGCGACGGCGGCGGCACAGCGCACCCTGTTCTGGCAGACGGCCGCGTTGATCCCCGCAACGCTGGTGCTGACGATCGTATTCACAGTGCTGCTCGGCCGGCCGATCCGCCACCTCGATCGCGTTATCAACGAGCTCGGTCGCGGCACGTTCTCGCGCGCCATCCGGGTCACCGGACCGAGCGACCTCGAGGCACTCGGCCGTCAGCTGGAGTGGTTGCGCGTGCGGCTGCTCGAACTGGCGCAGGAAAAGAACCGCTTCCTGCGGCACATGTCGCACGAGCTCAAGACGCCCCTCGCCAACATCCGCGAGGGCACGGAACTATTGCTCGACGGCTCGGTCGGCGACCTCGCCGAGGATCAGCGGGAAGTTACCGGCATCCTGCGTGAGAACGGCTTGAAGCTGCAGCGCCTGATAGAAAACCTGCTGACCTTCAGCACCTGGCAGGCGCAAAGCGTCGGCCTGGAGGTGAGCGAGTTCAAGCTGCGGCCGCTGATCAAGGGCGTGCTCGAGAGCCAGCGGCTCACCCTGGTGAGCCAGCGCGTGCGCCTCGACGTGCGCGTACAGGACATCACCATTTCCGCCGATCGCAGCAAGCTGAAGCTCATCCTCGACAATCTGTTGTCGAACGCAATCAAGTTCACGCCGCAGGGTGGCACGATACACATTCACGCGCAGGCGGCCCTTGAGCAGCTCGTGCTCGATGTCGCCGACAGCGGCCCGGGTATCCCGTTGGATGAACGCAGTCGCATCTTCGAGGCGTTCTACCAGGGCAAGACGCCGCAGGGAGGTCACGTCAAGGGGACCGGAATCGGGCTCTCGGTGGTCATCGAGTTCGTGCACGCCCATAGCGGCACGATCGAGATCGTCGACGGTCAGTTCGCGGGCGCGCACTTCCGCATCCGCATGCCGCTGCGCCAGCTGTCGATGGAGGTGAAGGAGCCGGCTCATGCGGCGTAGCTGCGCGCACGCTGGTGTCGGTTGCCTGATCGCCCTGCTCTGCGGCTGCAGTCTCGTACCGGGCACCGCGGACCACGCACCGCCGCCGTCGACACCCGCCGCCGATCCCTCGCTCGGCCAGATGTCGAGCTACCTCGATATGATGGAACGGCTGTCGCGCGCTACGCCCGCCGAGCAGGCCGAGATCGCGCAGCGGGTCAAGGAAGCAGCAGAAGTAACGCCGACGACGAGCAATCGCCTGCGCTATGCCCTGGCGTTGGCGACGCCCGGTCACGGCAAGACCGACGAGAGCGCGGCGCGGGAGCTGCTCACTCAGCTGCTGGCAACACCCGAGACCATGCTGCCCGCCGAGCGCGCCCTGGCATGGGTGTGCCTGAAGGACGTCGAGCAGCGTCTCATCCTGCAGGCGGAAAATCAGCGCCTGCAGGCGAGCGAGATCCAGCAGGAGCGCGAGCGCAACGCGGCCATCAACCGGCGTCTGCAAACCGAGATCGACGATAACGCGCGCCTGCGCAAGGAGCTCGCCGAAGCACAGGCAAAGCTCGACGAGATCACGCGTATCGAGCGCGCCATCATCCAGCGCAACCCGGGCAGCGGCGGTCCCTAGGTACCTCGGGCCTGGCGGGCTATCGCTGCCCGATCCAGCAGGATTGTGACGCCGGTACCTCAATTCCGACACGCCTCGTTATAATGGCGCGCCCTTTCCGGATCGGCTCAATTTGACCTCACCCGCCAAACGCAAGGCTCGCATTCTCGTGGTCGACGACGATCCGGGGCTGCTGCGCCTGCTGACGATTCGCCTGCGCGCCGAAAATTACGACGTCGAGGCCGTGGAGAGCGGCGCGGCGGCGCTTGCGTCCGCTGGGCGCTTTCGACCGGATCTGGTCATCACCGACCTGCGCATGGACCAGATGGACGGTATCGGGCTGCTGAAGGAGTTGCAGAGCCGCTGGCCCGGACTGCGAGTCATCATACTCACGGCGCACGGCACGATTCCCGATGCCGTGCATGCCACGCAGAGCGGCGCGTTCGGGTTTCTCACCAAGCCCGTGGACAAGCAGGAGCTGCTCGACCAGGTGCAGAAGGCGTTGAAGATTTCCGCCTTCGCCCAGTCGGACGAAGACTGGCGCGCCGAGATCGTCACGCGCAGTCCGCTCGTGGAAGAGAAGCTGGCGCAGGCACACATGGTCGCGAACACCGACGCACGAGTGCTGATCTCGGGCGAGAGCGGCACCGGCAAGGAGCTCATCGCGCGCGCCATTCACAAGGCGAGCGCACGCCGCGACCACCCCTTCGTCGCCATCAACTGCAGCGCCATGGCCGAGGACCTGCTCGAATCCGAGCTCTTCGGTCACGAGAAGGGCGCCTTCACCGGCGCCATCCGCACTCACAAGGGTTTGTTCCAGGCGGCCGACGGCGGGACCCTGCTGCTGGACGAGATTGGCGACATGCCGCCGCGGCTGCAGGTGAAACTGCTGCGCGTCCTTCAGGAGAACCAGGTGCGGCCGGTGGGCAGCACCGAGGCCGTGTCGGTCAATGTGCGTGTCATTTCGGCCACGCATCGCGACCTGCAGCAGCTGCTCGCCAGCGGCACCTTCCGCGAGGACCTGTATTACCGGCTCAATGTCGTGCACATCGAGATGCCGCCGCTCTCCAAGCGGCGCGAGGACATTCCGCTCCTGGTAGCGCACTTTCTCGAGCAGAGCGCGCAGGAGACCGGTGCGCGCAAGATCTATGCGCCGGAAGCCGTCGAGCTGCTCGCGACTGCCGAATGGCCTGGCAACATCCGCCAGCTCCACAACGTGGTGCGCCAGAATGTCGCGCTTTCGCGCACACCGATCATCACCGCCGAGCTCGTGCAGCAGTCCCTCGGCGGCTCGCCCTCGCGCCTGCCGTCGTTCGATGAGGCGCGCGATGAATTCACGCGCAGCTACCTGGCGCAGATCCTGCAGATCACGGCTGGCAACGTGAGTCAGGCCGCGCGGCTCGCCAAGCGCAACCGGACCGATTTCTACAAGCTGCTGGCCCGTCATCAGCTCGTGCCGGACGACTTCAAGGCGCGCTGACGGCGCCTCGCAACGCCTCCTGTCCCGATGCCCAGCGTAGATACCGCCGATGTCCTCATCGTCGGGGCCGGAGTCGTCGGGCTCAGTGTCGCTCGCGCGCTCGCGCTTCGCGGCCTGGAAGTGATCGTGATCGAGCGGCACCGGCGCGTGGGCGAGGAGACCTCTTCGCGCAATTCCGGCGTCATTCACTCGGGAATCTACTATCCGACCGGGAGTCTGAAGGCGCGTCTGTGCGTGCGCGGCCGCGAGCTCCTCTACGCCTACTGTGCCGAACGAGGCATCGCCCACGGCCGCTGCGGCAAGATCATCGTGGCCCAGCAGGGCGAGATCGAGAAGCTGCGCCAGCTGGCGGCGCAGGCGGCCGCGAACGGCGTGACCGATCTCGGCTGGCTCGATGCGAAGCAGGTGCGCGAGCTGGAACCCGAAGTGCGCTGCGCGACGGGTCTGCTCTGCCCCGGCACCGGGATCGTCGATGTGCACGAATTCATGACGGCTCTGCACGGCGATCTCGAGCGCGCCAACGGATCGGTGGTGTTCGACACGGAACTCACCCACGCCGAGGTTGGCGGCTCTCGAATCCGCGCCGAGCTGCGATCGGGCCAGGAACGATCAAATATCGAATGCCAGTGGCTCATCAACGCGGCTGGCCTGCATGCTGTGGACCTGCTGCGCCGGATCGCGGCGTTTCCAGCGGCGAAAATCCCGAAGCGCTATTTCGCCAAGGGCAACTATTTCGATTGTCTCGGCTCCGCCCCGTTTCGACGACTCGTCTACCCCATGCCCGCCACGGCGGGCCTGGGCATTCACGCAACGCTCGATCTCGCGGGCAAGGTGCGCTTCGGTCCCGATGTGCAGTGGGTCGACGAGATCGACTACCAGGTCGATCCGGCCAGGTCCGCGCAGTTCTATCTCGCTGTCCGCACTTATTGGCCGACTTTGCGCGATGGCGCTCTCGCACCTTCGTACGCCGGGATCCGGCCCAAGCTGGCAGGACCGGGCGAACCCGCCGCGGACTTCCGCATTGAAACGCCAAGCGAGCACGGGATCAGCGGCCTCGTGAACCTGCTCGGCATCGAATCGCCCGGGCTCACGGCTGCGCTCGCCATCGGCGAGCTCATCTCGGGGGTTGCGTCGGCCGGGTGAGGATGTCGGTCACTTCGATCGACGCCGGCAGATCGAGCAGCTGCTCGACGAGCAACGCAATGTCCTCGGGCTGAATCAGCTCTGAAGGCCGGTAGCGGCGACCTTCGGCGCCGACAATGGCCTTCTGCATCGGTGTAGCGGTTCGCCCGGGATAAATGCTGCTCACCCTGATCCCCAGCGCGTTCACCTCTTCTCTCAGGCTGTCGGCGATCGAGCGCAATGCGTGCTTCGACGCTGCGTAGAAAGGCCCGTTGCGCGCTGGACGTAGCACGACGGTCGAGTTGACGAACACCACGCTACCGGACCGTCGTTTGAGGTGCGTGAGCAGGCCGAGCGTGAGCGTCAGTGCCGCCGACACATTCACCTGCATCAGCTGTTGCAGGGGATCGCGCTTTGCCCTCCTCAGCGGCATCATGCTGATCACTCCGGCAGCGTGCACGATCCCATCGAGCCCCGAGAGCCTGCGCCGTAAGTTGCTAACACAGCGCCGGACATGCCCCGGCTTCGACAGGTCGACGGCAACGTACTGAACGGAAGCCGGACCGCCTGCCCGCTTCAGCGCAGAGCGCAAGCGCGCGCTGCTTCGGCCCAGGACGATGAGATGTGCGCCCGCTGCCGCAAGCCTGCGGGCGATGGCGGCGCCAATACCCGAGCTGGCGCCTGTGACCAGCACCTGTTTGCCCTTGATCATTTGCGACGCGTGGGACCTGAAAAGGTGGCCTTGCGCGAGTGGAAGGCCTCGGCATACCCGCTGGCGGATCGGCACTCGATGCCACGCAGCCGCATCAGCGCCATGAAGGCCTCACGCGTGAACCAGTCTTTCTTGGCTTGCGAACGGTAGGTTCGCACAAGCGCCTGCGCCTTGGCGCGCGCGAGCCGGGCGGGAATCGGGACATACAGGTTGGGCTGGCCGAGGCCACCATCCCATTTCATGACCTCGTACTCGAGCACCAGATGATTGCGAAACGTGTTCCAGACCATCTCATTTACGATGCGGTGATCCTGGTGGCGATCGGCGGCCTCATGGCACAGAACTACATCCGGCGCAGGCCGGCCCTTGAGTGATTCGAAGAACTCCTTGATTTCGCCGTAATGCGCCGGAAAGCGCCCGTCGTCAAAGCTGCCGAACAACAGCTCTCCTCGTGCGCGCGGCCGCAGGAATGCCGCCATTGCCGCTGCCGTTTCCCGTCCTCGCAGCGGTGTGCCGCTGAGAACCACCCAGTCGGCCGTGAGCTTGCGATACCTGTCCTGCAGGGCGAGAAGCGTTCCGCCGCAGCCGATCTCGATATCATCGCAATGCCCGCCGATGCACAGCAGCCGAAGCGGCCGGCGTGATGGCAGGTCCAGCGAAAGGCCGAGCATGCTCAGGACACCGGCGCGTCGGCAGGATGGCGCTGCCAGACCATCCAGGGACACTGACCCTGCGCTTCCATGCGATCGAAGAGGATCTTGTCCTTGAACGTGTCCATCGCCTGCCAGAAACCGCGGTGCCGGTGGGTGACGAGCAGCTTCTTGGCCACCAGGCGCGCAAAGGGCTTGTCCACCAGCTCCTCCCCTTCGTTGAGGTAGTCGAAGATCTGCCGGCGCAGCACGAAGAACCCGCCGTTCAGCCACAGGTCGTTCTGATTCATGGCGCTGATAGCGGTCACCGTGCCGTCCGCGTCGGACTGCACGGTGTGGAAACTCTGCGGGCTGTGAATCGACACGAAGCCCGCCACCGCATTCTTCCCCTTGACCTGCTTGATCAGGTCTTCGAGATTCAGGTCCGACAAGCCGTCGGAGTAGTTGGCCAGGAACATCTCTTCGTCCTTGACGTACTTCTTCACCCGCAGCAGCCGCTGGCCGATATTGCTGTGCAGCCCGGTGTCCACGAACGTGATGCGCCAGTTGTCCAGATCGCGTTTCAAAAGCTCGATGTCACGGCCCCCATTGGAGAGCACGAAATCGTTGCTCATCGCCTCGTTGTAGTTGAGGAAGTACTCACGAATCATGTCGCCGCGATAGCCCAGGCACAGGATGAAATCGTTGTGGCCGAAGTGCGCGTAGTAGCGCATCAGATGCCAGATGATCGGGCGGTAGCCGACGTTCACGAGCGGCTTCGGGATCGTATCCGAGTGCTCACGCAACCGCGTTCCAAGGCCGCCGCAGAACAACACCACTTTCATCTGGTCGTCTCCCCTTAGCCCCGTGCCGGTACCGGGCGCAACAATTCCACTTCAAGCAGTCGATCTGCCGCCTGCCCCAGGATCTCGAACGACAGCCCGGAGCGATCGGCAATATCGAGCAGACTATGTTCCCCGTCGGACTGATTCAGGACCCACAGCAGGGCATGCTCGAATTCAGCAGGATGCGCACCACCGACGGAGCGGAACAGCCCGCGCTTGCCGAGTCTGGGCTCGCATTTCGGGTTCGTGTTCAAGTAAGTGGCATTGCGGTCGGCCACGTCGATGATCTGCGCGCAGGCGCCCAGCGATTGCACCAGTGAAGCTCGATCGACGATCGAGAAATTGTCGGCCGAAGTATGGTACTCGGGATACTCATTATTGGGCGTGCGTGTGAGTCTCCCGACGGGCAGATTGAAGCCTGGCGAGCATAACTGCCGTTCATCATAACCGTACGGCGAAAAGTCTATGAGCCGGCCGTCCGGATCTATTTTTTGCAGTATCAGGGCAGCGATGCGGTCGATGTCAGCGTTCGACCGGCGGCTGCGCTTGTACGTCAGCGGACCCCGATCGCCGAGTAAACCGAGCACGAGCCCATAGCGCACCCGGGAGAGGTTCGCTTCATTGCGGGCCAGCCACGTGATCGATCCGATCGTCCCCGGGCCGAACACGATGCGGTAGCTGAGGCGCGGGCGCGACTTGAGCAGCTCGCTCGCCAGCAGGCTCGTGAGCGCGATTCCAGTGAGGTTGTCATTGCAGAGGGACGGATGACAGACATGGGTAAAGATCAGGAATTCATCTGCCGTCTCGCCGGGGATCCTGCACTCGCCGTAGGTCAGGCTGCCATCGGCGAGCGTGCTGTCGACTCGCACCTCGTACTCCCCTTCCTTCAGCTGGCTCAGCTCGCGATGCGCAAGACAGAATCCCCAGTCCTCGCGGTAGTAGCTGGTGCGATATGGAATCCAGTCCGGATGATCGGGCAGCGAATGAAGATGTGGTTTGAGCTCGGCGAGCGTCATCTTCCGTTCAACCGGAACGCTGTAGCTCATGATGTGCAGGTTATGGACCGCGGCATCGACAACGCGACGTCCGCTCGCGTCCTTGATCCAGGCTTCCTTTAGGTTCCACTCGCGCGGCACCTCCCAGTCGAACACCTTTGTGCCTGAAGGAACCTCGGTGATTTCGAGCGGAATGAGTCGGCTTACCGCTGCAAGGGTCGCCCGTACGCCTTCGCCTGTAATGCTGCGGCAGAGGGGATAGACTTCCTCCATCAGTTTCCAGGCCCGGGCGACCAGCTGTTCCCGTTCGCCTGGGGACTGAAGGCGCGCAAGTAAACTCATGGACGTTGCTTGTCTGATTGCGCGGCCGGCGCCTGTACTCGCTCGGCAAACGTTCGTGGGTCGAAGTCCGGATACTCGGCGTCGCGCGGCAGAATGATGATGCCCTCCACCATCGGCCAGCGAATGCCCAGCGCCGGATCGTTCCAGCGCAGTCCGAACGCCAGCTCCGGGGCGTGATAGTCACTCATCTGATACAGGACTTCGGAGTCGTCCGCCAGCGTCTGAAAGCCATGGGCCATCAACGGCGGAATATAAAGCGCCGAGTGGTTGTGCTCCGTCAGCTCGATGCCGAAGTGCCATAGGTAGGTCTTGGATCCCGGCCTGAGATCGACAATCACGTCGTAGATCGCCCCACGCGTACAGCGCACGAGCTTCGCTTCCTGCGACGGTGGCAGTTGCAGGTGCATGCCGCGCACGGTGCCGCGACGAAGGTTGCGCGAGATGCTTGCCTGCACCATTTCACCTGCCAGCCCATGCTCGGCAAATTCGCGCTTGCACCAGGTCCGCGCGAACAAGCCGCGTTCATCCTCGTGCGCCTCGATCTCGACTACCTTGGCGCCGGGCAGCGGGCTCTGGGTGAAGCGCACCCCTATCTCCAGTAGAACTCGCCGTCGATCTGGTGAGTCTTCTGCAGGTACTTGAGCTGCTTGAGTCGCGTGAACGCCCGGAACTGATACGTGTCCGGTGACATCTCGATGCGCTGGAAGATCTCGTGCAACTGGCGCGCGCCATCGCGCGCGGTGAAACGGCATTTGAATCCGGGAAGCTGCCGGTGGATCTTGTCGAAGTTCACGCGGTAGCTGCGCGTGTCGCCGCTCGGTGGCCCGACGCTCACTTCGCAGCCGGGAAATTCGCCCGCGACGATCTGCGCGATCTCACGGATGCGATAGTTCTCAGAATTCTGCCCGACGTTGAAGATCTGGCCGCGGATCGCCTCTTCGGGCGCGCGCAGGCAGCACAGGATCGCTCCGCAGATATCTTCCACGTGCACGACCGGACGCCACGGGCTGCCATCACTGATCATGGCTATGCGTTTGGTGGTCCAGGCGAGCGCGCAGAGATCATTGATCACGATGTCGAAGCGCATGCGCGGTGATGGTCCGTAGGCGGTCGCGTTCCTGAGGAACACGGGACAGAAATCCGCGCCCGCCATATTTCCGACGTCGCGCTCGACGCGGACCTTGCATTCCGCATAGGCAGTTTGCGGATTGGTGCCGGCGGTCTCGTCGAGGAAGTCGCCCACTCCTGCGCCATAGACACTGCACGACGAGGTGTAAACGAGACGGCGAATGCCGACGTTTCGCGCCTTCTCGGCAAGGGCGACTGAGCCCAGGTGATTGATCTTGTGCGTGACCTCGGGGTTGTTCTGGCCCAGCGGATCATTGGAGAGCTCGGCCAGATGCACGACCGCCTCGCACCCCTGAAGGTCCGCCTCGGTGATCTGTCGCAGATCCTTGCTGATCGTGAACGGCGTGATCGAGAGCTCCCGTGGATCGCTGTAGAGCCATCCATCGCGATAGAACCCGGTGTCGAGACCGCGGGTCTCGTGACCGGCGTTCGCGAGCAGCTGCACAAGGCGTGAGCCGATGTATCCATCGCTACCGGTAACGAAGACCTTCATCAATCCCCCTGTGGCAGGCGCTCAATCGAGCGGATTATCCGGATGTCGCAGAGCGCAGACAGTGAGCCGTCCGTTGTTTTCGCACTCATTGGCTATCTCCGGAACCACCGCAAATGCCAGTGCGGCTGGGTGAAGCGATCGGGCGAATTATGACAAATGCCGTGGCGAACGCCACGTGCGCTTCGGACCCAGCCCAGGAAGGTGTCGGTCCTCCTGTCTGGGGACAAACCCGTAGCCAAGCCGACACTGCTGAGCATGCGGATGTGAATATTTTGCGCGCACTCAAAAAAATATGAGCAAAAGAGTCATGTCTCTGCAGGGCGATTGACTGATCGCGTAACACCTGCGATTCACGCGCGAAGTTATCGCAATCCAAAAAAATATTTTTCGTAGAACACTGTCGCTGCCATCGAGCGACGCGGAGCGCGCGCGCATTTGTCGCCATCTTGAGACTGTTTAGCGTATTGACCATAAGCACTCGCGCAATAAACTCCAGCACGTTAAAGCAATCGCTCACATAGCCGAACTGTA
>Ga0326726_10000359_pt1 | contig 43290 bp, 28 predicted proteins | sample MHFenrmetagenome_2_FD_207603 | JGI IMG/M metagenome (GOLD analysis project Ga0326726, IMG submission 207603) | Lab enriched peat soil microbial communities from Michigan Hollow, Ithaca, NY, United States - MHF15MN | ecosystem: Environmental > Terrestrial > Soil > Wetlands > Peat | place: USA... | reverse complement strand
TGTTAAAAAACATGGCATCGGAGCTTGGCCTGCCTGAAGGAATTCCAGTTGCGTACCGTGCCGGTGATCAGCCAAACAATGCATTGTCTCTTAATGTCCTTAATCCGGGAGAAGTTGCTGCAACCGCAGGCACCTCAGGTGTAATTTATGGTGTTACCGACAAGACAAAATTTGATCCTCAGTCGAGGGTGAATACATTTTTGCATGTCAATCATTCACCAGATAATCAGCGTTTGGGAGTTTTGCTCTGTATAAACGGTACCGGAATCTTAAATTCATGGTTGAAGAGAAATACAGGAAACAGCCTGTCATATAATGATATGAACGATCTTGCCTCAAAAGTTGCCCCTGGATCCGACGGTCTCTCTGTACTTCCTTTTGGAAACGGGGCCGAAAGAATCCTGATGAACAAAGATATAGGATGCCGGATAAGCGGCCTGAACTTTAACAGACATTCAATAGCCCATCTTTTCAGGTCAGTTCAGGAGGGAATAGCTTTTTCGTTCAGATACGGCCTCGACATTATGAAGGAAACAGGAATTGATCCCGGTTTAATCAGGGCTGGCAGTGCAAACATGTTCCTTAGTCCTGTTTTCAGGGAAGCCTTATCATGCATTACCGGGGTGGAGATACATCTATACAATACGGACGGATCAATAGGAGCAGCCCGCGGGGCAGGTATAGGATGCGGATTTTATAAGTCTGAGAATGAAGCTTTCCCAGGATTAGTATCTGTTGGAAGAACAGAGCCGGATAAATCAAAAATCAGTGCATATGAGGAGGCATATTTAAGATGGGAAAATCTTCTTACAGCTGTTTGACATTTATTTGAATCTTCCCTGGCGAACATTGCCCTTTCTTTACGATCTTTGTGGTTGAGAGATTTAGGAAACGATAATTTAAAATTTGAGAATATGATTTACAAAGGCAAAAAAGAGTTTTATCCCGGAATCGGGAAAATTGAATACGAAGGTAAGAAATCGAAAAATCCCCTCGCATTCAGATGGTATAATCCGGAACAGGTTGTTTCGGGCAAAAAGATGAAGGATCATCTTCGTTTCGCAATCGCCTACTGGCATTCATTTTGCGGCGATGGAACTGATCAGTTTGGCAATGCAACGCATAATTACCCATGGAAAGATCTGCCAACTGATGATAAGATAAAGCAGAGACTTGATGCGGCGTTTGAATTCATAACCAAAATCGGTGCTCCTTATTACTGTTTTCACGATGTTGACGTTGTGGGAGGTGACGGATCGGTATTCGATATAGAAAAACGTCTTGAAAAATTCGTTCCTGTCATGAAAAAGTTGCAGGAACAGACCGGAGTGAAGCTTCTGTGGGGAACTGCTAACCTGTTCTCAAATCCGAGATATATGAACGGAGCAGCAACCAATCCTGATTTTGCAGTGGTTACGAATGCTGCTGTCCAGCTTAAAAATGCAATTGATGCAACGATTGCCCTGGGCGGCCAAAACTATGTTTTCTGGGGTGGTCGAGAAGGTTATATGAGTCTTCATAACACGGATATGAAGAGAGAGCTTGAACATATGGGAACGATGCTGACGCTCGCCCGTGACTATGGAAGGAAAAAAGGCTTTAAGGGCACTTTCCTAATTGAGCCAAAGCCAATGGAGCCATCAAAACATCAGTATGATTATGATGCAGCAACTGTTATTGGATTTCTTAATAAGTTTGGCCTTGAAAAAGACTTTAAGCTGAATATTGAGGTTAATCATGCTACCCTTGCAGGTCATACGTTCGCTCACGATCTTCAGGTATCTGCAAATGCCGGGTTGCTTGGCAGTATTGATGCCAATAAGGGAGATTATCAGAATGGATGGGACACGGATGAATTTCCCACAAATGTGTATGAGATTACTGAAGCTATGCTTGTGATACTCCAGGCTGGAGGATTTAAAACCGGGGGTATAAATTTTGATGCTCATATCAGGAGAAACTCAACTGACATGGAGGATCTTTTCATAGCTCATGTGAGCGGTATGGATACTTTTGCCAGGGCACTCATAATTGCCGATAAGGTTCTGAAGGATAGCGATTATCTGAAAATGAAGAAGAAAAGATACGAATCATTCGATAAAGGTTCCGGAAAAGATTATGAAAAGGGCAAGCTGACTATTGAGAACCTGAGAGAAATTGCAGTAAAAGGTGGGGAGCCGGCTGTCAGGAGCGGCAAACAGGAGTTGCTTGAACAGTTAATAAATATTTATCTGGAATAAGGTTTCCAAAACAAATCTACGCGATCACCGGGAAATAAAAAACCAATTTCCCGCAGGTTACACTGATTGACCCAGATTTTTATATGCTTGTGGCTGTGATCTCAAATACCGGAGGGTCGGCAATAGATTTTTTAACCTTGCATAACCCTGCCACATGCAGAATCGAAGCCTTGTATTTCTCCGGGAAATCAGGAGGAAGCTTGATATCAATTTTAACCAAAGCCGGCAATCCGGTCTCTTTGTTATATTCAGTAGTCTGAATTATTTTAATATTCTCAGCCGGTATCTGCCGGTTATCGCAGAAGGATTTCACATAAATACCTGCGCAGGTTCCGAGAGAAGCCATAAATAGTTCAAAAGGGGAGGGGGCAGTATCGCCTCCGCCATTATCTAGCGGCTGATCTGTTCTGATTATGTGGCCATGTGAATGTGCAGTCACAACTTTCCCTCCGTCAAAAGTAATTTCCATAATTTCAGTAAAAAGTTAAGTACTATTTTCTCTTCATAAGCATAAGTTCGAGATCTTCTTTCAAAGCTGAAAGATCTTCTTCATGTTCAACCTCCTGTGAGAGAATGGTAAGTATCATATTATAAGAAACCGGATCAGCAACTCTTGTAATATCCAGGAGACCATTATAAGTCCGGATAGCACACTGTTCTCCCTTAATGTTTTGATCCAGAATTACTTCTACATAATGATCAGAAGGAGCTTCATATCCGCAATTTGTGATCTTAAGCCATTCTGACGGCGACAAAACTGGTGTTCCGCCAAGTTGAATTATCCTAGCTGCAATTAGTTCAGCATGACTTAGTTCCTCAGTCGCATGAATTGTCAGCTCTGCAATAACGGCGTCTTTCATCGGTCCTTTGACCACTTTTGCGCCGACCCAGTACTGGTAATAGGCAAGCCATTCGTCAGATAATGCTTTGTTTAGCAGGTTGATGAGTTCATCAACATTCATTTTTACGATTTCTCTTCCTTTTTGTCCCATAATAATTAGTTTTAAAATCTATGTTTTTAATTAGCTATCAGCTATCAGCTATCAGCTTTCACCTGTAGCCCTTAGCCATTCGCCTTATTTATATTTAATTTTAAGTTCCTTTGCCACTGTTAAAGCAAGCACTTTATCAGCTTTGTAAAAATGATCCAGCTGACGGAGAATGATCTCATTCTTTTTAGGACCTGTGATGCCTTTCAGTGCTCCAACAAAGTTATTTATTGTATTTTGTTTCTCGGCATCGGTCATCACTTTTCTGAAGAGTGTGCCCGGTTGTGAATAATGGTCATCATCATTTTCATTTCGGTTGAAAGTATCAGCAATGTTTGAATCGAGTTTCATTGCAGGCTCCTTATAGCTGTTGTCGGCAACTATTCCATCAAAACTGTTCGGATAGTAGTTGGGAGCAGAGCCGCCATTACCTTCAATATTCATAGATCCATCTCTCTCATGGTTATGAACCGGAACAATTGGTCGGTTTACAGGTATCTGTTCATAATTGGCACCAAGTCTGTACCGGTGGGCATCAGGGTAGGCCAGGATACGTCCCTGGAGCATTTTGTCGGGAGAAAGGCCTATACCATCAATTGTATGTGAAGGAGCGAATGCAGCCTGTTCAACATCAGCAAAATAGTTGGCAGGAATCTCATTGAGTTCCATGACTCCTGTCTCAATAAGAGGGAATTCTTTATGGGGCCATACTTTCGTTACATCGAATGGATTCCATTTGAACTTTTTAGCCTGCTCGTCGGTCATTACCTGGATTTTCAAAGTCCATTTCGGAAAATCACCTTTTCCGATAGCAACAACCAGGTCTCTCTGGCTGTAATCAGGATCTTTGCCTTTGATTTCTTCGGCTTGCGGACCGGTAAGGGTTCTGATCCCCTGTTGTGTCTTAAAATGGAATTTCACCCAGGTTTTCTGGCCTTTTTTATTGACCATTGAAAAAGTATGGCTTCCGAATCCGTCCATGAAGCGGTAACCGTCAGGTGTACCCCGATCGCTGAAAAGTATCATGACCTGGTGCAGGCTTTCAGGATTAAGGCTCCAGAAATCCCACATCATGGTCGGGCTTTTAAGATTGGTTTTAGGATCCCTTTTCTGGGTATGGATGAAGTCAGGAAACTTTTTCGCGTCTTTTATAAAAAATACCGGAGTATTATTTCCTACCAGATCCCAGTTCCCGTCTTCAGTATAGAACTTCACAGCGAATCCTCTTGGATCTCTTTCGGTATCGGCACTTCCTTTTTCACCGCCGACAGTTGAAAAGCGAATCAGAACACGGCACGAATTGCCGACATTGCTGAAGAGTTTTGCACTCGTATATTTTGAAATGTCTTTAGTCACGGTGAATTTGCCAAAAGCACCGGTACCTTTGGCATGCACAACTCGTTCAGGTATTCTTTCGCGGTTGAAATGAGCAAGTTTTTCATGCAGGTAGAAATCCTGTAACAGAACAGGACCCCTGGGTCCTACGGTCATGCTGTCTTCGTTTTCAAAATATGGTTTACCGGCTGCGGTAGTAAGTTTTTTGTTCTTCATAATTTTTAATGCTTTAATTATATATTCGTTTGTCTTTCAATTCTAATCTAAAGATATTTCAGGACGATTAGCTATATGAATATTTCAGGGCAGGCCTAGTCATTATTTGTCTTGTCGGTGAAGTTGCCGACGATCTGCAGTTTGATATCCTTTATTTTGAAGTTAGGTATTGTTTTCTTTTTCAGATAATTCTCGAGAAGTTTATCGAGTTCTTTATCATAATAGTCTTCAATACGTTCTGATTCAGAGCAATAAAGATGATAATGTTTTTCTTTTATATAGTCATAGCGCATTACTTCATCATCAGTTTTTACCTTGTTGATTATTCCTTTTTCGACAAATACATCGAGGATTTTATAGACGGTGCTTATCGGGATGTGGGGATAGTTTATTCTCAGGTAGTCAATAATATAATCTGCTGTGGGATGGTTATTCAGGGTATAGATTACTTCCAGAATGGCAGTTCTCTGGGGAGTGACTTTCAGATTATTATCTGTCAGGATCTTAATTACAGTTTTATTGGCCATGTATAAAAGGTGTATTAAAGGTTTTGTTCTCAGGTGAGAAGCAATCTCAATGACGAATGAGAATCAAATGAGAATCATTCTCAACAAAGAATCATTCGCCGAAGATAATCATTATTAAATAAGAATTATTATCAAATAATAATGATTCTTAAATAAAAGTAATTATCAGATGATAATTATATGTAGATGATAGTAACTATCAAGTGATAGTAATTCTCCATTGATAATAAATCTCTTATGATAGTAAATCTCCTTTAACAATCATTCTCTTTTGATAATAGTTCTTAAATAAGAATAATTCTCTTCCGAGAATAGCTAAAAGATACAATGAATTTCAATCCTTGTCAGGAAAAATACTCAGGGAAAGAGAAGAAAGAAACTCCTGAAAAAGGGAATGAAAATTTGTTTAAAATAAATGAAGAATCCTGATGAACTATTATCCATAATCTTTGTTAATAGTAATGGATTTCAATTAGTTAAATAATTATACACATGAAACCTTTATTTAAAATTTCCGTAATTGTTATCCTTCTGTTTGGAACAACAATTTATCTTCCTTCCTGCAAGAAGGAAGCGACTCCACCTATTGTGATAACCACAATTGTCTCAGATATTACTAAGACAACTGCATCAATCGGAGGTACCGTGACTTCCGACGGGGGCTCCGAAATTATTGTTTTTGGGGTATGCTGGAGCACTTCTCCGAATCCAACTGTCAGTTCCAATAAAACAAGCTATAATGCAGGTATTGGATCTTATACCAGTATGATAACCGGTTTAACAGAAAATACTACTTATTATGTACGTGCTTATGCCACTAATAGTGCAGGAACAAGTTACGGCAATGAGATTTCATTTAAGACCAACCAGGTTAATAAAGGTTCAACAGTCCCAACTTTAACAACAACTATAGTTACTTCAATTACATCAACAAGTGCTATTTCAGGTGGTAACATTACAGATGATGGTGGAGGCGATATTACTTCCAGAGGTATTTACTGGAACAGAACCCCTGATTCGGATATTTATCCTGACGAAGTTACAACTGATGGAAGTGGTACTGGTTCCTTTGTCAGTAATCTGTCAAATTTAAGTCCAGGGACGACCTATTATGTAAAAGCTTATGCGGTCAATGGTGTGGGGATAGCGTTTGGGCCCACACTCAGTTTCACAACTTCTATTGAACAAGGTGGTACATGGATAAGAAAAGCCGATTTCCCAGGTGGGCAAAGAGTCAGCGCAGCCAGTTTTTCTATCGGTACTAAAATGTATTTAGGATTAGGTTGGGATGATGGGGACAATCCCAGGATTGATTTTTGGGAATGGGATCAGGCTACTAATGTATGGACAAGGAAAGCCGACTTTCCTGGATTTGCAGAAGGAAGTTTCGTGTGGTTTTCAATTGGGACAAAAGGGTACATAGGAACTAGTGGTAATGTTTACACCAACGATTTTACAACTAAATTTTGGGAATATGATCCTGCAGGAAATAGCTGGATTCAGAAAGCATCCCTTCCAATCACACCCTCAAGATATGGGGCTGTGGGCTTTTCTATTGGAACTAAAGGATATATTGGAATTGGAGGCAAGTCGGGCTTCATTTCTGATCCATATTACAAGGACTTTTGGGAATGGGACCAGGAAACAAACATATGGACACAGAAGGCCGACTTTCCAGGAAATACACGAGCAGCAGCAGTTGGTTTTTCAATCGGGAACAAAGGATACATAGGGACGGGATATGATGGTACTAATAATAGTAAGGAATTTTGGGAATGGGACCAGGCAACTAACGTTTGGACACGGAGAGCCGATTTTGGAGGAACGTCAAGAAGTTATGCTGTTGGTTTTTCAATCGGGAACAAAGGATACCTGGGGACAGGAGGTTTATTAAAGGATTTTTGGGAATGGGATCAGGCGACTAATGTTTGGACACCGAAAGCCAATTTTGGAGGACCCGCCCGAAACGGAGCTGTCGGTGTTTCAATCGGGGACAAAGGATATATAGGTACTGGTATGAATGGTAATGGTCAGCCTTATGCTTTTATGGATTTATGGGAATATGAACCGAATCTTAAGTAATCAAGGTCATTGCAGATTCGGCTGAACAAAATGTATTCTTTTATCCCAACAAGTTAAAAGTTTACTGTGCAACAATCACCAGCCCTCGGAAATCAGCTCCGGGGGCTTTTAAATTTGTAATTTTATTCTTTGGAATTTAGTAATTTTGATCAAAACTCAAAATTATGAAATCAACACATAAAAAACCGATACTCCAGCTGAACGACCTTGATCGTGATGACAAGTCTGTTATGATAACCAAAGCACGTTCGGTCGCAGTTGAAAACAATATGGATTGGGATAAGATATATGACCAGATTAAGGACACTCATGAACATTGCATCCTGCTGCTTGAATTATCAAAGCATTTTAAAATTAACTAAGATTTGTATAAATAAAAACGCAAGCAATGAATATATCAATACTTGCGTTAAATCTTTGTCGGCCCGGAGGGACTCGAACCCTCGACCCGCTGATTAAGAGTCAGCTGCTCTGCCAGCTGAGCTACGGGCCGGATTTTTTTTTCTGACCGCAAAATTAACTATTGCAGACTTAAATAAAAATATATTTCCAGTTATTCCTGCTTATTTGTATGGATTTCGGCTTTTGTCCTGATTATTAGTCCAGTTCAAACCATTTGTAAAAGGCTGACAGATCTTTGTCAGAATAACCGGAATGGCAAAACTCGTTCGTATGCTGATTATAAATGTATTCTTTACCCCATTCCTCTGCATTTTCTGCAACCTGTCTTATAGCGTCTGTAACGAACAGAAGCTCATCATCAGTCATTGTAGGATGAAGCGATAATCTTACCCAGCCAGGTTTCATTGAAAGATCCCCTGCTTCAATCCTGTCGGTGATCTCTTTCGATAGCTTAAAATCGACTTTCAACAGGAAATGTCCATAAGTTCCGGCACATGAACAACCTCCCCTTACCTGGATCCCAAACCTGTCGTTCAATAACTTGGTCGCCAGGTTATGATGAATTTTGTCAAGGTAGAATGAAAATACCCCCAGCCGTTCAGTGATATTTTCGGCAAGAATATGCAATCCGCCAATCTTTTTAAGTTCTCTGAATGCCAGTTCAGTCAGATCCTTTTCCCGCTGGTGGATTTTTTGGGTACTCATTTTTTCTTTGAGAGTAACTGCCAGAGCAGCTTTTATGCCCTGCAGAAATCCCGGCGTTCCACCATCTTCCTTTACTTCAATATCGCTTATGTAACTGTACCCTCCCCAACGATTGGTCCATTTCACTGTGCCGCCACCAGGTGTATCAGGAGTCTCGTTCTTATACAGTTGCTTGTTAAATACCAGGACACCTGCACTTCCCGGTCCTCCAAGAAACTTGTGAGGTGAGAAAAAAACTGCATCAAGCTGCTCTGTTTTGTCTGGTGGATGCATATTTATGTCAACATATGGAGCCGAAGCAGCAAAATCCACAAAGCAATATCCGTTATTTTCATGCATTATCCTGGCAAGCTCATAATAGGGAGGCATATAGCCAGTTACGTTTGAACAGGCAGTAAAAGAGCCAATTAGCAACGGACGGTTTCTATATTTAACTATTTTCTCGCGAAGTATATCAGGGTCAACTTTCAAATCAGAAGCTGGTTCAAGAACTACCACCTCTGCAAGCGTTTCAAACCATGATGTGTGATTTGAATGATGCTCGGCATGAGTTAAGAAAACAACCGGACGGTTTTCATTCGGTATTTCCCGGCAGGCATTGTATTCACCATGAGTGAATACGCAGTAATTAATTGCCTGCTCGGGTACCTTCAATCCAAGAATTCTCTGCAGTTTGGCAAGTGCTGAAGTCATGCCGGTCCCGGTAAAGATCAAAACGTCATTCTCACCTGCATTTAGGTGCCTCTTGACAATTTTCTGCGCCATGTGATAAGCATCAGTCATTGCTTTACCGGTTGCCGACGATTCAGAATGAGTATTCCCAACCATGGGTCCTATTTCCTCTGAGATCCTTTTTTCGATGGGCTTGTACAACCTGCCGCTCGCGATCCAGTCGGCATATATCAGTTTCTTTTCGCCGTAAGGAGTTTCGATACAATCGTCTATACCAATTATCTTTTTGCGAAACTGATCAAAGTAATTTTCCGGATCCTGCATCAGAAGATTAAATAATTGTCCGTAATCGGAACATCAAAATTATCAAATATTTGTTTATAAATTGCACGAATGACAATGATCGGATAAGATATATCTAATTATGGAGCAAATATTTAAATTTATTGTAATCTCTGCATCTCTCCTTTACCCTTTTTTATATACAAATCAAGCACAGCAAAAGAAACAAAAGACCTTTAATGCGGTGGCTGATAAGATGGTATCATATTCTCCATCCTCAGTTAAAATAAAAGGTTATCTGGGAGAGAAAATGAACCTTGTCATTGCTGAAAGGATCATGGCACAGGATGTTGATCACCTGATAGAACCTTTCCGTCATAAAGATGAGACAAGGCTCTGGCAGAGCGAGTTCTGGGGAAAATGGATCCAGTCGGCAATTGCTGCATATAATTATAACCACAACCCGGAACTGCTTGCGACAATTAATAATGCTGTCAGCGGATTACTGGCAACACAAATGCCAAACGGTTATATCGGTAACTATAGTGATGAAGCAGCTTTGCAGCAATGGGATATCTGGGGGAGAAAATATACTCTGCTTGGACTTCTTTCATATTATGATCTGACCGGAGACAAAAATACTCTTAAAGCTTCATGCAGGCTTGCTGATCATTTACTTGCACAGGTTGGCCCGGGAAAGGCAAATATTGTCATGACAGGTAATTACAGGGGAATGCCGAGCAGTTCAATCCTTGAGCCAATGGTTTACCTTTACAGAAGGACAGGCGATAAAAGGTATCTCGACTTTTCAAAATATATTGTTGAACAGTGGGAGACTTCAGATGGACCAAAACTCATATCTTCAGCCTTATCCGGAATACCTGTCTCAGAGCGGTTCCCTCACCCGGCCTCATGGTGGTCGTACGAAAATGGCCAGAAAGCTTACGAAATGATGTCGTGCTATGAAGGCTTGCTCGAAATTTACCGGATTACAGGAGAGAGCGATTACCTGAAAGCTGTTGAAGCAGCTGTAAGGAGTATAATTGACAGTGAAATAAACATTGCCGGATCAGGGAGTGCATTTGAATGCTGGTACAAAGGTATTCTTTACCAGACTGAACCAACCTACCATACCATGGAAACATGCGTTACAATGACCTGGATGAAATTATGCTTCAGCCTTCTGAAGCTTACAGGAAATCCTGAATATGCTGACCAGATTGAGAAATCAACTTTCAATGCGCTTCTGGCTTCATTGAAATATGATGGTTCACAGATCGCCAAATACAGTCCCCTGGGTGGTGTAAGGCACGCCGGAGAAGAGCAGTGCGGCATGCACATTAACTGCTGCAACGCAAATGGACCAAGGGCATTTATGATGCTTCCGGGATTTGCTGTAACAGGCGCTCCAGGTGAAATTTTTATAAACCTTTATGGTCAGGGAGATGCTCTCATCATTGTCAATTCGACGAATAAAGTATCACTGGAGCAGGTTTCTGATTACCCTGTTTCGGATAAAATAGAATTCAGGATCAATCCTGAAAAACCTGAGAGTTTTACGATCAGCTTCCGTATTCCTTCATGGAGTAAAAATTCCGTTATTGAAGTGAATGGGACAGAGATGAAAGAAATCACACCGGGCACATATAAACAAATAACACGATTGTGGAACAAAAATGATCGGGTATTATTGAAATTGGATCTTTCTGCCAGACTTATCCGGCAAAACGGCTATCAGGCAATTCTAAGGGGACCTGTTGTCCTTGCCCGCGATACAAGGTTTAACGATGGGTTTATTTATGAATCAGCAGTCATAAGTGAAAAAAAAGGTGTAGTTGACCTTGTTCCTGCCTCACGTAAGCCGCCAAATATTTGGATGGCATTTACTGCTCCGCTGGCACTTGGAACTGATCTTGAGGGTGAATTCCGGGAGCCAAAGCAGATCAGCTTCTGTGATTTTGCATCCGCAGGAAACACGTGGGGTGAAGATTCGAGGTACAGGGTTTGGATACCGCAAACGCTGAATGTGATGGGGATGCATTATAAGAATTATTAAAGGCTACAGGCTAAAGGTAACGGGCAACAGGCCATAAACTGATAGCTGATAGCTGATAGCTGATAGCTGAAAGCTGATAGCTTAAAGAACCGGAGACACTTGAAAGATAAATGACTAAACCCAATGAATATACTTTATAAATACTCAATTATCCTGATATTCAGTTTTGCTCTGATTGTCTTTGTACTACTCTTTTTTATTTCAGCTCCCTATGGCAAATTCTCAAGAAAAGGATGGGGTCCTTCAATTAAGTCGAAGTGGGCATGGATGATCATGGAGTTCCCGTCACCATTCCTGATAACCATTTTTTTTATCACTTCTGATATTAAAACCTTACCTGAGATAATTTTCCTCATTTTATGGCTGACTCATTATATTCAGCGGACTTTTATCTATCCTTTCAGTCAATCGGGCAGAGAAAAGCCATACCCATTAATAGTTGCATCAATGGCTATAATCTTCAACTGTTTTAATGGTTTTGCAAATGGTTATGGCATATTCAATCTGTACAGCTACAATACATCATGGCTTTTTACATGGCAGTTTATTTCCGGCATTATAATATTTATAACAGGCTTTATAATAAACAAAACCGCCGATGAAAAACTCAGAGTTTTCAGGAAAAGAAGTCCTGAAGAGTATGTTATCCCTCATGGCTGGCTTTTTAACTTTATTTCATCACCTCATTATTTCGGCGAGATAATCGAATGGGCTGGGTGGGCTATCATGACCTGGTCATTACCCGGTCTGGCATTTTCTGTATTTACGTTTGCTAATCTTTTCCCCAGGGCAATTGCGTCCCACAGGTGGTACAAAAGCCATTTCACGGAGTATCCTTCAGACAGAAAAGCAATAATACCTTTTATTATTTAAGTTTGGAGTGAGCTAAAGTTTAGAGTACTTAAAGTTCATAACTCTAAGTACTCTAGGCACTTAAGGCACTTAAGGCACTTTTTTCTCCATTTATTTGGAATTTCCTCCAGTGAAATATACTTTTATGCCGCGAAATAAATTTTCATTATCAAATGGACGACGGCCCTGCGAGTATAATCAATAATATCCTGATATAGAGGAGCCAGACTGTTCATCCGGTCGCTTCCTGTTATGTCAGAAACAGTAAGGAGGTGACTATGACTTCACTCACAACATTTTATTTAAGCGGAATTACCGGGAAAGAAGTATTCGGTGCTGATGGTGATGCTATTGGTGTAATTAAGGATTTGCTTATCAGTACAGTTCCCTCCGGACAGAATGATCCTAACCAGCAGCTTGTTATTGGTGTAAAGCTGAAGATCGGCAAAGAAACCAGGTTTTATTCTTTTAAGGCCTTCAGGGTAGTCAAAGCTCGCGAAATGATTAATGTAACATGTTCAGACCTGATAGAACTTAGTAATGATGAGGTTGTTAACGGACTTCTGCTGGTGGAAAACATACTCGACAAGCAAATAGTAGATCTTAATGGACGCAAGCTTGTCAGGGTAAATGATGTCAGGCTTGCCACCCTTCCTGCAGGAACATTTGCTGTTGCTGTTGATATTGGGATAGAAGGTCTTTTACGCAGGATCGGAATATCTATTCCAATAAAGAAAACTCTTTCTCTTTTCAGGATAAATATACCTGCAAAATATATTCTATGGGATGATGTGCAGGCAATTGATTTTTCAAACCTGAATATCAAGCTTTCAAAAAGCTATGCAAAGCTTCACACCCTTCACCCTTCCGACCTGGCAGATATTTTGGAGGATCTGGGCAAGAAATCGAGTATGTCTGTTTTTTCATCTCTCGACGAAGAGAAAGCTGCTGATGTATTGGAAGAACTTGAATCACGGGCTCAGGTTCATATGGTGGAAAACCTGCCGGTAGACAAAATGGCTGATGTTCTTGAAAAAATGCCAGCCGATGAGGTAGCCGACATCCTCGATGAACTGGAAGATGACAAAGCCGAGATGCTGTTAAATGAGATGGAAGCTGAGTCATCTAAAGAAGTAAGAGAATTGCTTGAATATGAAGATGATATGGTTGGAAGTTTGATGACAACCGATTATTTATCATTCACTGCAGATCTGACTGTTGCAGAGGTCCTTGTAGAAATGAGAGCTAAAAAACCTGAGGCTGTTGAGCTTTATAACCTGTTTGTAGTAGAACAGAATGATGAGCTGATAGGTAATTTCAACCTTCGCGACCTCGTTGTTGCAGAACCACTCTTAACAGTCGATCAGATAATGAAAGCAAAACCGGTTTATCTGTTTGATAAACAGAAAGTAAGTGCGATTGCAGAAATCATATCCAAGTATAATTTACTTGCGGTACCAGTTGTTGATGAGACCTTCCAGCTGCTGGGAATGGTTGTTATTGACGATATTGTTGAGGACCTGATCCGTGAAAGAAGAACCAGAAAAAGGTAAAAAATCGTAGAAATGTTCCGGGTTAAATTTTTTAAGAGCAATTTATTCAAACAGCTTACAATATTTTTGGCCTTGCTCGGACCTGGTATTATTACCGGAAGTGTCGATAATGATGCCGGGGGAATTACTACATATTCTGTAGCTGGTGCCATGTATGGCTACGGAATGATCTGGACCCTTATACCTTCACTTATCGTTCTTCTTGTAATCCAGGAAATGAATGCAAGGATGGGAATCGTTACCGGTAAAGGGTTGTCAGACCTTATAAGGGAGAATGCTGGTGTCAAGGTTACTTTTTTCATATTTATCGGATTGCTTCTTTCCAATATTGGCAACACGACTACTGAGTTTGCCGGTGTTGCCGGGAGCATGGAGATATTCGGAGTCAGTAAATATATTTCTGTACCGGTCGCCGCAATTCTTGTCTGGATCCTGGTTGTAAAGGGAACGTACAAGATTGCGGAACGTATATTTCTGATTTTCAGTGCTTCACTTCTTACATATGTGGTCTCTGCCCTGATGGCCAAACCCCATTGGAGTGAGATAGGGTCCGCAATTATCCGGCCAGGCATTGAATTAAATACACAAAGTCTTACTATGGTCATTGCTCTGGTCGGAACCACAATTGCTCCATGGATGCAGTTTTACATGCAGTCGTCTGTCATTGAGAAGGGACTGAAGATGAAGAACTACAAATTTACCGTGATTGATATTGTGGTCGGTTGCGTGATAACGGTTGTAGTGGCTTTTTTCATCATGGTAGCCTGCGGTTCGACATTATATCCTAATGGTATAGAGATCACCATAGCCAAGGATGCAGCACTCTCACTTAGACCGCTTGCTGGTCAACTGGCATCGCAGGTGTTCGCTTTCGGACTATTTGTTGCTTCGGTGTTTTCAGCTACCATTCTGCCGCTTGCAACAGCTTTCTACATCTGTGAAGCTTTTGGTTTTGAAGCAGGAATTGACAAGAGCTGGGATGAGGCAAAGGAGTTTTATATACTGTATACTGGGATCCTGGTAATATCAGCAATAATTATTCTGATACCAAATGCCCCGCTGATTGATATTTCAATATGGTCGCAGGTGCTGAACGGGATATTATTACCGGTAGTACTGGTCAGTATGATTCTTCTTATAAACAATAAAAAGATAATGGGCAATTATACAAACAAGCCAATTCAGAATATTATCGGTTGGGGTGCTGTCGGAATTCTTGTTGTATTGTCGGCGGTACTGTTGATTCTGCCAATCATTGGAAAATAAACATTTATGCTCTTATTCGGAAGGCCAGGCACCGTTAGTAAATGATCTTACCTCAATAAGTCCCGGATCAATAACAACATGTTTCACAAGTTTCCTGTTCCATGTATAGGTGATATGGATCATTTTGTCATTTGATTGAATCACGGCAGGGTAGGAGTACTCAGTGTCTTTTATATCATTTTCAAGAAGGACGGCAGGCTTCCAGTTGATGCCATCATCCGATATTGCCATGTTCAGCATGTTGCGTCCGGAGGTGAGGTGATTGTAAACCAGTATGTGCCTTCCGTCTTTCAGCGATACGGCATCAATCCCGGAGTTTGGATTCGGTATCGCGGAAGGAACAAGTTCTGTCCAGCTGGCTCCGTTATCTTCCGACCATGATGTCAGTATTCTGGATTGTTTACTGCGACATAAGATCTCAAGTTTCCCTGTAGGATATATCAATACTGAAGGCTGAATGGCTGCTATTTTCTTATCATTCAATGTCTGGGTTCTTGTCCAGGTTATTCCGTTATCTGAAGTCATTTCCATGTGTACTCTCCATCCGTCACTTTCAGAACTTGAAGGGCAAAGCAGAACCCCGTTTTTCATCAGAACAGGCTTATTTTTTACTGGCCCGATAATACCTTCAGGAAGCTTGTGCGAGGCAGACCAGGAAATGCCTTTATCATCTGAGATTATCAGTTCGCCCCACCATTCTGAAGGGCTTGGTCCAACCTTGTAAAAAAGAAGGATCTCATCTCCTGAATTATAGAGAACAGGATTCCAGCACGGGAATCGTTTATTATTTTCTCTTATCCCGTTGGCTGCCTCCTCCGGTTTTGACCATTTCCCGTTTGTGAACCGGCTTATCCATATTCCGACGTCGGGATTCTTTTCAGCAGTACCGCCAAACCATGCAGCAATCAATCCGTCAGGTGTTTCTGCAATAGTCGAAGCATGACAACTCGGGAATTTGACTTCTTCCGGCTGATAGATAAATTCTGATCTGATAATGCACTTGTCACCTTTATAAAGATTTTGTGGAACGACCGAATTGCAGATGAGAAGTGCTGAGAAAAATAATAATGTTTTAGTCATTATATATAGTTATTAGCCCACCTTGGGGAGTTTGGGGTGAAACAATTTACTTATCAAGAATCCGACCAGAAATATTGTAATTGTCCCGAATACAATTGTCAGATTGCTGTGAAACGGGCTCCTGAATGCCAGCATTTTCCATTCAATAAAATAAACCGGTGAGAGGCTCATCCATATTATCAGAAGAACCCCGATTATCACGCCAATAGCTGCATCAGTTTTCCTTGCCGTTTTCGAAACATATCCCAGGAGGAAGAGGCCCAGCATTCCGCCACTGAAAATTGAGGCCAGTGCCCACCAGGCATCCAGAACGCTTTCGACGCCAACAAGTAAAAGTGCAATTCCGATACCAAGTATACCTGTTATTAAAGATGAAATGTGAAGTACCAGCATTGATGATTTTTCATCAGCTCCTTTGTTAAAATATCTTTTATAGTAATCAGACAGGACAATGGTTGCAGTACTATTGAGACTTGTAGAGACCGTGCTCATGCCAGCTGAAAATATTGCAGCGATCAGGAGACCGGTCAAACCTGCAGGCAACCCTGTTGCAATGAAATATGGAAATACCTTATCCCCTGCTCCCGGTAACTTCAGTTCATCGGGTAAAAGATCAGGCTGTGCAGTATAGTACGAAAAAAGGGCTGTTCCTATATAAAAGAAGATAAGTGAAACAGGGATGTACAGCAATGAGCCGAAAAGTGCCGACGATTTGGCCTCTTTTTCTGATCTTGTAGTCATGTACCTTTGAATGTAATTCTGATCAATGCCGTAGTTCTGAAGGTTAATGAATAATCCATAAATCAGGACCACCCAGAAGGTGGAATCCCTGAGGCTGGGTCCAAAATTTCCAAGACAGAATTTATTATTATCAGAAGCTATTTCAAAAAGCCTGGTCACTCCTCCGGGCATTGAGAAAGTGAGGAAAACAGCACAGATAACTGCTCCTGCGATTAAAATGATTCCCTGGATGGTATCAGTCCAGATCACTGCCTTTATTCCGCCGAGCATAGAGTATAAAATCACTGCAAGTCCTGTTATAATTATCACGGTATTCATATCCCATCCGAAAAGAGCATTCACAGGAAGAGCCAGCAATAAAAGGATTGCACCCGTGCGCATCAGCTGAGTCAGAATATAGCATGCAGATGCATATATTCGTGCCCACGCTCCGAAGCGAAGCTCCAGGTAATAATATGCAGAAACATTTCCAACACTTCTGTAAAGCGGGACAAAAAATTTCACAGCTGCGAAAGAGGCAAATGGAATTGACAGGCTGAAAACAAAGGCGTTCCAGTTTGATGCATATGCTTTCCCTGGTAGTGCCAGAAAGCTTATACTGCTTACGAATGTTGCAAAGATTGACATGCCTACCGCCCAGGCAGGAACTTTCCCTCCTCCAGTGGTGAACTGATCTGATGTTTTATTCCGGAAGAAGAATGTTGCACCAAAAGCGACATTCCCGATTACCAGGACAAAAAATATAATTGCATCAAGTAAAGAGAGCTTCATGAAATCACGCCTGAGAACATTTTAACGATTTGATAACCGGATAAATTTACAATTTTAATATTAGATTTGTATTAGTCAATTCTCAGGATATATTATACACATTATAACCTGATCTATGCATAATTATATTTCAACAGTCCATCCCTGGCATGGCATCGATCCCGGAAAAGAAGTTCCTGCCTGTGTAAGGTGTTTCATTGAAATACCGAAGTGGTCGAAAGGAAAGTATGAGCTCGACAAAGAGTCAGGTATTTTGAGGCTCGACAGGGTCCTTTTTTCTTCAGTCCATTATCCGGCCAATTATGGATTTATCCCGCAAACTTACTGCGACGACCACGATCCGCTCGATATCCTTGTGATCTGTTCCATTGATGTGTTCCCGTCCTGTATAATTGAAGCAAAAGTGATAGGAGCAATGGAGATGATTGATCAGGAGGAGAGGGATGTCAAGATCATTTCTGTTGCCAGGAATGATATGTCGGTGAATTATATCAATGAGCTTTCCGAACTGCCGCCTCATACACTTGTTGAACTGAAAAAGTTCTTTGAGGATTATAAGAAACTCGAACACAAAGATGTTACAGTTGAGGAATTTATAAACCGCGAAAAGGCTTATAAAATAATAATTGATGGCTTGAAGTTGTACAGGGAAAACAAGCAAAAACTGATATAATTTTCAATAATGAATTACGGATATTTCGACTCCTATTCTTATAACAGTTCAGCAAAGGGGAAAAAAAGTCTTTGGGATAAAATTATCCATTGCAACAGGTTATATTTTACACTTAAATATGCCGGAGTTGTCCTGAAAACACGAAGACAGGCAATCAAAGGATTCTATGACACGAAAGCATGGGCAGATTCATCCATATATATATTCCGGTTTGTCGAAAAAGCAGGTGGTGTGTACCGGATTTCAGGAATGGAAAATATTTCAAAGGATTCCGGACCGGTAGTTTTCATTGGCAACCATATGAGTACTCTTGAAACAATGGTGCTTCCTGGAATTATTGCCCCGCACCGTGAGGTCACTTTTGTTGTAAAGGAGAGTCTTGTCCGGCATCCTCTTTTCGGGCATGTAATGAGATCGAGAGATCCGATTGTTGTAGGAAGGACGGACCCCAGAAAAGATTTTGAAGAGGTTATGACAAAAGGGATGGAGCTTTTATCAAAAGGGATATCAATAATAATATTCCCTCAGAGTACCCGGAGCGTTGAATTCAAGCCCCAGGAATTTAACTCTCTTGGAGTAAAGCTTGCAAAGAAAGCTGGAGTGAATGTTGTCCCTTTTGCCCTTAAGACCGATTTCTGGGGACAGGGTAAAATTATTAAGGAACTTGGTCCGCTTGATAGCAAAAAAATAATCCATTTTAAATTCGGTGAATCTTTCCCGATAACCGGCCCGGGTAAAGCAGAAAATCAGATGATTATCGATTTTATTCAGGAAGCACTGAAGGAGTGGAAATAATTTTAAGTGTATAAGGTACATTTAAAATTATTTTTATATAAATTTGAAGAGTAGGAACCTTCTCTTTTTTCCCTTAACCTGAACCTCTTGAAATTCAAATAATCAAATATTAATAACTAAAAGTAATCAACATGGCAGCATTAGACTGGATTATACTGGTTTTGTTTTTTTCAGGTCTGGTTGGTATTGTTCTATGGGTAATAAAACATAAAAAGGACAATACAAGTGATTATTTCCTTTCAGGCCGCAGTGAAACGTGGCTGGCGGTAGGTGCTGCAATTTTTGCAGCAAACATAGGTTCTGAACACCTGGTTGGTCTTGCAAGTGCAGGAGCAGAGAGCGGAATGGCAATGGCTCACTGGGAAATGCACGGTTGGGCGATCTTAATCCTGGGTTGGGTATTTGTCCCTTTCTATCAGCATAGCAGGGTTTTTACGATGCCGGAGTTTCTAAAATTAAGGTATACCAGAGAAACGAGTTCTACGCTTTCAATTATCACATTGATCAGTTATGTTTTAACAAAAGTATCTGTAACTGCCTTTACCGGTGGTATTTTCCTTCAATCTGTACTTGGTATTGATTTCTGGTACGGGGCAATCGGACTTGTGCTTTTGACTGGAATATTTACTGTTTTAGGTGGTATGAAAGGTATTATGACAATTTCGGTTGTTCAGGCTCCTATTCTTATTATTGGTGCCATAACAATCCTGATCCTGGGCCTGATTAAAGTCGGTGGCGGAGGTCTTATCGATGGCTGGCAGAAGCTTGTGGAACTTACAAGCGCAAATGGCGCAACCAACATGCATCTTTTCCATTTCGATAAAGCTGACAGGTGGTATAATGAATTTCCCGGAGCAAGCGTATTCTTTTGTGCTGCCATTATCGGTTTATGGTATTGGTGTACTGACCAGCATATTGTACAAAGAGCACTTGCTGCAAAGAATTTAACTCAAGCCCGCAGGGGGACAATTTTTGCCGGATTTCTTAAACTTTTACCGGTTTTTATGTTCTTAATACCAGGTATGATCGCTGCTGCTTTAAGAACTCAGGGTGTACTTGTCTTTACTGACAACAACGAAGCTTATGGTACTCTGGTAGGCACCTTATTGCCGATGGGTGTCAAAGGTATCGTTGTTGTTGGATTTATTGCAGCCCTGATGACTTCCCTGGCAGCCCACTTTAACTCTTCTGCAACCTTATTTACTATTGACTTCTATAAACAGTACCATCCTGAAGCCACTGAACATCGGTTGGTTGTGATTGGCCGTATTGCAACCATAACAGTTGTATTATTAGGTTTAGTCTGGATTCCTATAATGAAAAGTATTGGCTCAGTCCTTTATGATTATCTCCAGAAAGTCCAGTCGCTTATTGCACCGGCAATTGCTGCCGTATTTCTCCTTGGTGTGTTTAATAAAAGGATTACTCCAAAAGCCGGTCAGTGGGGATTATTAATAGGTGCGCTGATTGGTTTCTTAAGACTTGGATTAATGGTTTTTGATCCGGGTTCACATTATGATCATATTACAGAAAGATTGGTTACAGATCCTACACTCCGTTCAGGTATATTTACGGTCCTTAATATCAACTGGCTCCAATTCTGCATTATCTTGTTTTTATTTACAATGTTATTAATGGTTGTCATCAGTTTCTTTACTCCAAAAGCAAGTGTCGAGCAATTACAGGGATTAACTTATTTCTCGCAAAGTTCTGAACAGCGTAAAGAAACACGAAACAGCTGGAGTACTCTTGATGTAATTGCTTCACTAGTAGTAGTGGCTGCATGTGTTGTATTCTATATTTATTTCTGGTAGATAATTCAACTTTATAAGAACTTAATGATAATTTGACATGGATAATTTAAATAATAAAGAGGTCTGGTTCGTCACCGGAAGTCAGCATTTGTATGGACCTGAAACACTTCTTCAGGTTGCGGCTGATTCAAAAGCCATTACAGAAGCTCTTGACAACTCGCAGAAAATCCCTGTAAGGATAATCTTCAAACCGGTACTAACTACTCCGGATTCGATATTTGAACTATGTTCCGATGCAAATAATAATAAGAATTGTATCGGACTGATTACATGGATGCATACATTTTCACCTGCAAAAATGTGGATCAGAGGGCTGAGTGTTCTTACCAAACCATTCCTGCATTTTCATACCCAGCTAAACAGGGATATTCCATGGGATACCATTGATATGGATTTTATGAACCTTAATCAATCAGCGCATGGTGACCGCGAGTTCGGATTCATTGGTTCAAGAATGCGTCTGAACCGAAAAGTTGTTGTAGGACACTGGGAAGATCCTGAAGCTGTCGACAGAATATCTGTATGGACAAGAGCTGCTGCTGCATTCGATGATACGCGCAATATGAAAATAGCTCGTTTTGGCGATAATATGCGTGATGTAGCTGTAACAGAGGGTAATAAAGTCAGCGCCCAGATGAAAATGGGTTACTCCGTCAACGGGTATGGAATCGGAGATCTGGTGGCTGCCGTAAATTCTGCTACTGATAACGAAATTAATAATTTGATTGAAGAGTACAAGGCTTCATATAATCTGACAAGAGATGTTGAAAAATCTGAAACTCTCAGGGATGCTGCAAGGATAGAAGCAGGAATGAAACACTTCCTGGAAGCCGGCAATTTCAAGGCATTTACAACGACGTTTGAGGATCTTCATGGTTTGAAGCAATTACCGGGTCTTGCTGTTCAGCGCTTGATGGAAAAAGGATACGGATTCGGAGCAGAGGGTGACTGGAAAACTGCTGCGCTGGTCAGATCGATGAAGGTTATGGCTTCAAGACTACCCGGAGGAACTTCCTTTATGGAGGACTATACATACCATCTTGATCCCGCAGGCATGAGAATCCTGGGTGCACATATGCTGGAGGTCTGCCCTTCAATAGCTTCTGACAAGCCTTATCTCGAGGTGCATCCTCTATCAATAGGAGGCAAGGCCGATCCGGCCAGACTGGTATTCAAATCTGCCACTGGGATGGCTATATGCGCTTCACTTATCGATCTGGGCAACAGGTTCAGAATGATAGTGAACAAGGTGGAGGTGGTTGATTGTCCTGATATGCCAAACCTTCCGGTGGCAAGTGTTCTGTGGAAACCAATGCCCGATCTGAAGACCGGGGCAGGAGCATGGATCCTTGCGGGAGGAGCACATCATACAGGTTTCAGTACTGCAATAAATGCTGAATACATTGAAGATCTGTCCGGAATGATGGGAATTGAATTCCTTCTGATCGATGAAAAATGCGATCTCACGACATTTAAGAAGGAAATCCGGTGGAACGAGATTTATTATCATATTTCAGGAGGTATAATTTAACATAGTTCTGATTTTGAAGTTTTCGTAACCAGTTTTTAATCTGAATACATCTTATGAAGCTTTATTCAGAACATCCAAGGCATCTTGTTGCCGTCGATTGCATTATTTTTGGATATGACATTCTTGAAAAGGAAATAAAACTTCTTTTAATTAAGAGAAGCTTTGAGCCCGCCAAGGGTAAATGGTCGCTTGCAGGTGGTTTTGTAACGGAAAATGAAAGCCTCGATGAGGCAGCATGCCGGATTCTTTTCCAGCTTACGGGACTCAGGGATGTCTATATGGGACAATCATATACCTATGGCGATGTTCAAAGGGATCCTGGTGCAAAAGTGATATCAACATCCTATAGTGCACTTATTAAAATTCAGGATATTGACAGGAAGCTTAAAGAAGTGAATGGTGCTCACTGGCAGTCACTTGCCCGTTTGCCGCGTCTCATTTTCGACCACAGGGATATGGTTGACAGGGCTCTTGTTGAGCTCCAGATGCAGATCAAAGTAAAACCTGTGGGATTTGAACTTTTGCCTGAAAAATTTACACTTGTTCAGCTTCAGGACCTCTATGAAGCTATTTATCAGCGCGATATTGACAAACGAAATTTCAGGAAGAAAATATTGTCAATGAATATCCTTGAAAAACTTGATGAGAAAGAGAGGGATACCTCCAAGAAAGGTGCTTTTTACTTTAAATTCAACAGAGAGCGCTACGAAATACTTAAGAAGCAGGGTTTTGACTTCAGCCTGGATGTCAATTAGGAGTGACTGGAGTGACTAAAGTTTGGAGTACTTAAAGCTTAAAGAGTTATGCTGGAGAAATTGAAGAAGATTGTTTTTCAGGCCAATATCGACCTGGTAAAACAAGGACTTGTTATTCACACCTGGGGAAACGTAAGTGGAAAAGACAGGGAAAGCGGACTAATTGTTATCAAGCCGTCGGGTGTAAGCTATTCATCAATGAAAGCCGATGATATGGTTGTTATAGATGCGGAAGGAAATATAGTTGAAGGAAAATACAAACCATCAACCGACGCTCCCACTCATCTGTTCCTGTATAAAACCTGGTCTTCAATCGGCGGAGTGGTGCATACACATTCTGCTTATGCCACTGCATGGGCCCAGGCGGAGAAGGATATTCCCCCGTTCGGCACAACCCACGCTGACCACTATTACGGAGAAGTTCCATGTACCCGGAAACTCAGTGACAATGAGATTAATAAGGATTATGAACTGAATACCGGAAAGGTGATCGTTGAGAGGCTGGGAATTTCGGATCCCCTTGCTGTACCATCAGCATTGGTAAACTGTCACGGACCATTCTGCTGGGGTCTCGATGCCGGGGAGGCTGTTTACAATGCAGTTGCACTTGAGGAAATAGCCAGAATGGCATTCTATACAGTGCTTTTAAATCACAGTAAACCTATTGATCAGAATCTCCTTGATAAGCACTTTCAGCGCAAACATGGAAAGAATGCATATTACGGGCAGGGGAAAAAGAAGTGAAATTAAAATTCAGAATATGATAAAGAAATATGTAATCGGGCTCGATTATGGTACAGACTCGGTCCGTTCGGTTGTCGTTGATACTGGCAACGGAGAGACTGTAGGGACATCAGTATTTGAATATCCCAGATGGAAGAAGGGATTATATTGCGATCCTTCATCCAACCGGTTCCGTCAGCACCCTCTTGATTATATAGAAGGAATGGAGTTTTCCGTAAAGGAAGCCCTGAAAGGACTGCCGGCTGATATAATCAGCAATATTGTCGGAATTACAGTTGACACTACAGGGTCTACCCCGGTTGCGGTCGATAAAAACGGTGTGCCTCTCTCGCTGAGGCAGGGATTTGAAAATGATCCCGACGCAATGTTTGTATTATGGAAGGATCATACAGCAGTAAAGGAAGCTGCTGAGATCAACGAACTGGCAAGGTCATGGGGTGGAACTGATTACACAAAATTTGAGGGCGGGGTATACTCATCAGAATGGTTCTGGGCAAAGATTCTGCATGTATTGCGTTCCAGCGAAAAGGTAAGGAAAAACGCTTTTTCGTGGGTTGAACACTGCGACTGGATCCCCGCATTGCTTACAGGGTATACTGATCCTCTGACAATGAAAAGAAGCCGTTGTGCAGCCGGCCATAAAGCAATGTGGCATGAAGACTTCAATGGCCTTCCTGAAGAAAAGTTCCTTACGAGGCTCGATCCCCTTCTTGCCGGATTGAGGGAAAGATTATTCAGCGATACTTTCACCTGTAATGTAAGTGTTGGCAACCTTTCTGAAGAGTGGGCAAAGAGACTTGGCCTGCCTGCCAGCGTGAAAGTGGGAACAGGAGCATTTGATGCCCATCTTGGAGCTATCGGAGGTGAGATAAAGCCCTATCAGCTCCTGAAAGTTATGGGAACCTCCACTTGCGACATGATTGTTTCGCCAATGAATGAGGTTGGAGATAAGCTTGTTGCAGGAATATGTGGACAGGTTGACGGATCAATAATTCCCGGGATGCTTGGACTTGAAGCAGGACAGTCGGCCTTTGGTGACATCTATGCCTGGTTTGGCAAACTGCTTATGTGGCCTGTAACTGAAATCATTCCGGCAATGAACTGGCTGGATGAAAAGACAAAAGAGAGGATCCGTACGGAAACCGCCGACCGGATGATAGCCGAGCTTAGCAAACAGGCAGAATCACTGGCGGATGATGAAACTGCAATTGTTGCTCTTGACTGGCTCAATGGCCGGCGAACTCCCTATGCAAATCAGGAACTGAAAGGGGCAATTTCAGGATTATCACTGGGTTCAGATGCCCCCAGGATATTTAAATCGCTTGTTGAGGCAACTGCATTCGGTTCAAGAATGATAAATGACCGCTTTGTATCAGAAGGTGTGCGTATCGATGGAGTAATTGCCATTGGAGGAGTAGCCAGGAAGAATCCGTTTGTGATGCAGATAGTTGCAGATGTGCTCAATATGCCGATCAAGGTTGCAAGTGCAGATCAGACCTGCGCACTCGGATCTGCAATGGCCGCATCTGTTATGGCCGGTGTGCATAAGGATTTTGGAACAGCGCAGAAAGCAATGGGAGGCGGATTTGAGAAAGAATACAAACCCAATCCCAAAAGAGCTGTGAGATATAATGATCTTTATATTAAGTATAAAAAGCTGGGGTCGTTTGTAGAAAACGAACTAAAATAAATTTGTGACCCTTTGTGTTGACCTTAGTGCGCCTTTGTGGCTAAAAGAATTTTACCACGAAGGAGATAAAGGATGCCACGAAGTAACACTAAGGAAAGCCAATAATTTAAAAACCTGTACCTATGCGAAAATCTTTAATTCTCATTTTTGTTTTTCTTTTTCAGGCAGGCTTTATTGCCTCTGCTCAAAAAGAAAATCTCGTAACTGTCAATCAATTTGTGGTAGTTGCAAATAACCCGGGACCAGTTATCAGCAAGGATATCTACGGCCACTTCTCGGAACATCTTGGCAGATGTATCTATGAAGGCCTTTGGGTCGGATTGAATTCAAAGATCCCAAACACCTATGGAATCAGGAATGATGTTCTTTTTGCCTTGCGTGAAATGAAAATCCCTAACCTCAGATGGCCGGGCGGATGCTTTGCCGACACATATCACTGGAAAGATGGTATCGGTCCGCAGGAAAAGCGGGCTTCAATTGTCAACACCCACTGGGGAGGTGTAACTGAAGATAATTCCTTCGGAACTCACGAATTCATGAAACTTACTGAACTGCTCGACTGCGATGCTTATATTAACGGCAACGTAGGTTCAGGAACTGTGAGGGAGATGGCAGAATGGGTGGAGTATCTCACATCTGGTGCCGAAAGTCCAATGACCAGGCTCCGAAAGGAAAACGGCAGGGAACAGCCATGGAAAGTAAAATATTGGGCGATTGGCAACGAGAACTGGGGCTGCGGAGGCAATATGACTGCCGAATTCTATACGGATGTAATGAGGCAATTTTCTACATACCTTAATGATTATGGTGACAACCGGCTTTACAGGGTTGCCTGCGGACCATCCGATTACAATGTTGCATGGACCGAGACACTGATGAAGGATCCGGCATCACGGGGAAGATTCCAGGGATTGTCAATTCATTATTATTCAGTTCCCGATGGTTGGAATACCAGCAAAGGATCTGCTACCAATTTTGATGAAAATCAATGGTTTAAGACTATGAGGGCAAACCTTCAGATGGATCAGGTAATTAAGGGACATGAGGCAATCATGGATCGCTATGATCCTCAGAAGACAAAAGGACTTGTTGTTGATGAATGGGGTAACTGGTACGATGTTGAACCTGGCACAAATCCGGGATTTTTATACCAGCAAAACACCCTCAGGGATGCATTGACAGCAGCAATTCATCTGAATATTTTCAACCAGCATGCCGACAGGGTCAAAGTAGCTAATCTTGCTCAGATGGTCAATGTCCTGCAATCGGTGATCCTGACAAAAGATGATAAAATGGTTCTTACCCCGACATACCATGTATTCAGGATGTTCAAAGTTCATCAGGAAGCTCAGCTTCTTAAAACTGATCTACGGTGCGAGGATTATGTATTTGGCGACAGAAAGATCCCTGCTGTTTCAGCCTCAGCATCAGTAGATAAAAATGGAAGGATTCATGTCTCACTTGCAAATCTCAATCCGAACAAATCAATTGTGGTCACCTGTCCTGTAATCGGTGAAACCTATAAAAAGATTACCGGTGAGGTGCTTACTTCGGATGCAATGAATGCAATGAACACATTTGAGGCTGGAGATAAGGTTAAACCGGTGGCTTTTAATGGATTTACATATAAAGATGGAGTTCTGACGGTTACAATGCCTTCAAAGTCGGTAGTGGTGCTGGAGTTAACGAAATAGTCTTTGAAACACCTCTCCCCAAACCCCTCTCCCAGGGAGGGAGGGGCTTTAAGAACAGGAGATAAAGTCCCCCTCTCTCCCGGGAGAGGGGGATTTAGGGGGAGAGGCCGAACGACAAAAGCGGGGAACAGGAGGGGGTGAGGTCAAAACAATGTAACTCCACGAAAAAATCAATGTCAATCCGTGGTAAAAAAGAACAAATTCAGAAATAAACATGCATATGAAGAACCTCTTCCACCATATATTTTTGATCACTTTTAATTCGCTCCTTATTACGGGATGCAGCAAAAGCTCAGATGCGGATTACCCTATTCAGCCGGTTCCGTTTACATCGGTCAAGCTTACTGATAATTTCTGGGCCCCGCGGATCAGGAAGAATGCAACCGTTACAATTCCAATAGCATTTTCCTATTGTGAATCATCCGGCAGGGTGAAAAATTTTGAGATCGCCGGCGGACTTGACACCGGAACCTTTAAAACTATTTATCCCTTTGACGATTCCGACGTTTTCAAAATCATCGAAGGTGCATCATATTCACTGCAGACTTATCCCGATCCAAAGCTTGATGCATATCTTGATACACTGATCTGGAAAATTGGCCTTGCACAGGAAGACGACGGCTATCTCTATACCAACAGGACTATTGCTGAAATGCATGGGGGGAAAGGACTACATGAGTGGGCAGGTAAAAACAGGTGGGAAAATGATTCCGTTCTGAGTCATGAACTTTATAACCTTGGCCATCTTTATGAAGCTGCAGTCGCTCATTACCAGGCAACGGGTAAGCACTCACTTCTTGACATTGCCATTAAGTCAGCAGATCTGGTAAATAAGGATTTTGGTCCTGATAAGGTAAAGGTATATCCCGGCCACCAGGTTATCGAAATGGGACTTGTTAAGCTTTACAGGGTTACCGGTGAGAAGAAGTATCTTGATCTTGCGAAGTTTTTCCTCGATATCCGCGGCCCAAAGGGAGATGCTTATAACCAGGCTAATAAAAGAGTGGTTGACCAGACTGAAGCGGTTGGTCATGCAGTAAGGGCAACATACATGTATTCCGGGATGGCCGATATTGCCGCCATTGAAAAAAAAGATGCATACCTGAATGCGATAACCAGGATATGGGAAGATATCGTCGATGGTAAGATATATTTGACCGGAGGAATTGGAGCAACCGGAGGAAATGAAGGATTTGCTGATCCGTTTGTATTACCGAATATGTCTGCCTATTGTGAAACATGTGCATCGATAGGAGATATCTTTTTCAATCACCGGCTGTTTCTTTTGCATGGAGACTCCAGGTACATGGACATTCTTGAGAAAACCCTTTATAATTCAATGCTTTCTGGAGTTTCGCTTTCTGCCGACAGGTTCTTTTATCCGAATCCGCTTGAATCAAATGGTCAGCACGAACGGCAGGCCTGGTTCGGCTGTGCCTGCTGTCCATCAAATGTTGCAAGATTTGTTCCTGCAATTCCGGGGTATATTTATGGGGTGACAAAGGATGAACTGTATGTGAACCTTTATATATCAAATGATGCGGATATTACACTTGGGAACAGGAAAATCAAAGTATCCCAGAATGCTGATTTCCCTTGGAATGGCAAGGTTGAAATGACAGTTGCCCCTGAATCACAGGGTAGGTTTAAGCTGAAGCTTCGTATTCCGGGATGGGCTCGTAATGAAGCTATTCCTGGAGGCCTTTACAAATTCACAGATGAGAATAATGAATCCTTCAAACTCTCGGTAAATGGAGAAACACTGACTCCCGAAATCGAAAATGGCTATGCTGTTATTAACAGAAAATGGACTAAGGGAGACATGATCCTGCTCGATCTGCCAATGCCTGTAAGGGCGTTGATCGCTGATGAAAGGATTAAAGATAATATTGGCAAAATGGCCGTTCAGAGGGGTCCGGTTATTTATTGCGCCGAATGGCCCGATAATAGAGACGGGAAAGTACTTAATCTGGTAATTGACAAAGGATCAGCTTTTTCGACTGAATTTACTCCAGGCTTGCTCGGGGGTACCCAGATCATCAAAACTTCGGGCTACCAGACAAAGAAAACTCTGGATGGAAGAATTGAATCTTCAGAAAAAGAGTATGTCACATTAATCCCTTATGCTTTGTGGAATAATCGTGGTCCGGGTCAGATGATGGTATGGCTTCCGACTACAACCGAAAGCGCGAGACCCCTGCCTGCGCCAACAATAGCCTTCAGGAGCAAAGTAACAGCAAACAGGATGACACGAGCCATCACTGCGGTCAATGACCAGATTGAGCCGTCCAATTCAAATGATCATTCGGTAACTTACTTTCACTGGTGGCCCGATAAGGATCAGTGGGTATATGTTCAGTATGATTTTGAAAAACCCGAAACAATATCAAAGACAAAGGTTTACTGGTTTGATGATGGTCCGGATGGAGGCTGCAGAGTTCCTGATGAATGGGAAATACAATACAAGGTCCGAAACACATGGAAACCTGTTAAAGCAAAATCAACATACACTGTAACGAAAGACGGATGGGATTCGGTTGCTTTTGAACCTGTTAAAGCCTCAGCAGTTAAAATCAGGGTTAAACTGAATAAGGAGTTTTCGGCTGGTATTTACGAATGGGTTGTTGAATAACCCCATCCTTTTTTAACCGCAAAGCACGCAAAGGATTAGCGCAAAGATCGCAAAGAATAATATAGTGTTCTAGCTTTGCGTCCTTTGCGACTTCTTAGCAACCTTTGCGGTTAATGGATTTGAATTTCAATAGGTTACTGTTAAATGAATTTTTTTATGAGCAGGTTGCTTCTTCCACGTTTATTAATTCTATCAATATTTTTTATTGGTTGTAGGAATAATTCCATTTCTGATATCTATATCAATAATAAAACAGGGAACGATAAAAACCCCGGTACACTTAATAAACCCATAAAAACAATTATTGAAGCTAACAAGCTCATTCAAAATAAACCTGGAAACATATTTTTTGCCGGAGGTCAGGCCTTTGAAGGAACATTAATCTTAATTAATATGCAAGGGGTTGATTCAGTCCCGATTGTTATCGGTTCTTATGGTGAAGGAAGAGCTGTGATCAATGGTGGCAGCAAAGAATCAATACGTATAGAAAAATGTAAAAAAGTACGTATAGCCAATCTCGACCTTAAGGGTTCAGGACGCAAAGACGGAAACACAACAAATGGTCTTCAATTGCTGAACAGCACCAATTGCGTTGTCGAGGATATTTATGCTGAAGGTTTCCAGAAATCGGGAGTGGATCTGTACAATTGCAGGAATGTGCAGATCTCAAAGGTTACTTCGTATGGGAATGGTTTCTGCGGCATTAACGTAATGGGATCAAATAAGGATCTGTCAGGAAATATTCTGATCCACGACTGTAAAGCTGAAAATAATGCGGGTGATCCGACAATTCTTGATAATCACAGCGGAAACGGAATACTTGTGGGTGTATCAGACAGTGTAACAATTGATCATTGCACTGCAACCAACAATGGTTGGGATATGCCGCGCCAGGGGAATGGTCCGGTAGGCATATGGACATGGATGAGCGACCATATAACAATCCAATATTGCATAAGTTACCGGAACAAGACATCAAAAGGAGGAAAAGACGGTGGCGGATTTGACCTTGACGGAGGGGTTACAAATTCCCTGATTCAATATTGCCTGTCGTATGAAAATGAAGGTGCGGGATATGGATTATTTCAGTATCCGGGTGCATCTTACTGGTCAAATAATATAATACGTTATTGTGTGAGTATAAACGACGCAAACACAACAGAAGGATCGGGAAGTTTCTTTATATGGAATGGATCGAACGAAAGCAGACAATTGACCAATTGTTATATTTATAACAATGTCGCTTACAGTATATCAGCTCCCGTAATCAGCTTCGAGAATGCTTCGGAGCATGAGAATTTTATTTTCAGCAATAATATTTTTATGGGTTCTCGACAGATGATAAACGGAAAAAACAAGGGCAGCAAATTCCTGGGGAATGACTGGTGGAGTGATGATGGCATAATCAGGTTCGGGGAATTTGAATCACTTCTTGCCTGGACAAAAGCTACAGGGCAGGAGACAATGAATGGTAGAATAATCGGGATGCAGACAGATCCTCAATTTAATGGACCATTTACAACAGATATAACAGATCCTCATAAGCTTGGGATGCTCTCAGGTTTTATGCTTAAACCTGAGTCACCATTAAAGAATAGAGGGATTGACATTAAATCTTTTTCCGGTTTTGATCCTCCGTCAGTTGATTTTTTTGGCAATCCTATTCCACAGGGTTCTGCATTAGAGCCGGGTATTCATGGACTAAAATAAACATTGCCACCTAAGACGCAACAGGCCCCTCCTACGGAGCTCACATCTATTCTATCTCCTATTTTTCTACAAACAGGTCGCACCAACGGTACTCACGATTATTTTAACTGCTCTTTTCTTTAAATATGTCGCACATATGGTGTTGTATTTTTGGGTTTTAGTCGCGTAGCGACGAACTGTTTATAGAAATGTATAATAGAATAGGTTTTGAACCACGTAGTGGTGACCTGTAAATCTGTACTGATTTCCGCAGATTTTTATGATTAAAAAAGTATCTTAGTGTGGTTTAAATCCTATAAAATAACTGAAAGTATATGAAATCACGAATCTCAGCATTAACCATTTTTATTTCGATCTGTTCATGTTTGTGTGGTCAGATAATAAATAACCAACCCACGGGTAATAACCTTGCTTTTGTTGCAACATCATCAGGTTCAGCACGCTATGTGATGTCATTCAACTTTCTGAATGATGGGTTGACTCTTGAAAATACAGCAGGGATGAGGAGTGGCGGCAACAGACCACCAATGCGTCCTTCTACCCAATGGGTCCAGTACGACTGGATACAACCGGTAACTACGGGCAGAATTGCCATTTATTTGTGGAATTATAGAAATACTGTCAGACTTCCTCAATCCTACAGAATAAAATACTGGGACGGGAATGATTTTGTTATAGTCAAAAATGCTTCAGGTCTTGGCCTGGAAAATAATAAATTTAACCTTACAACATTTGATCCTGTTAAAACGACAAAGCTTAGACTGGAACTGGATTCTGTTGACAGATTTACCGTTACGCTTCTTGAATGGATGGTATTCCAGGCAGAAAATACCCCGAATCACCCACCAATCGCAACAGCAGGAGCTGACCGTTCTGTCATAATTGGTGGGAAAACTTATCTGTCAGGAAAAACAAAATCAGTTACTCCTGTAACAAAAATTATATGGAAAAAGAAATCCGGACCCGGCAATGTTGTTTTTGATAAACCTGGAGAACTGGCAACTACAGCTGTTTTCTCTAACACAGGTGAATATTTACTCAGCATGACTGCTGAAGAAGGAGAGCTCTCATCGACGTCTGATCTTGCTGTAAAAGTGACTTCGTTACCACCTCCGGAGCGGCTTGATGTTGTTTATACCAAGAGGTATAAAATTGACAGCCCATTCTGGAATGCAAGGGCTAAAGCAATGATAGTGAACTGGATACCTTGGTGCATCGACCAAATTAACAGGACTGATCTTAAACTCGGGGAGGGAGGTCTCGATAATTTTATTGAAGCTGGCAAGGCTTTACGGGGAGAACCACACGGAAAACATAAAGGGTATGTGTTCTCAAATGCATGGGTTCACCAGACAATCGAATCAATGAGCATTGCACTGATGATCGATCCGCAGGGGGATAAGGAGATAATTGCCGCTCAGGAAAAAATGAAAGCAACGATTGAAAAATGGATCCCTGTCATATTAGCTGCCCAGGAGCCCGATGGTTACCTTCAGACGGCCTATACCCTCCGTGATACAGCTCGCTGGAAATCGAGATGGGCTGTTGAAACACGTGGTAACCATGAAGGATATGTTGCAGGATATTTTCTTGAATCAGCTATTAATCACTATACCCTTACCGAAGGAAAGGACAAACGGCTGTATGATGCAGCTAAAAAGCTTGCCGATTGCTGGGTTGCGAATATAGGTCCAGGTAAGAAAGAGTGGTACGACGGACATCAGGAGATGGAACAGGCACTTGTCCGGTTCGGACGGTTTGTTAACGATATGGAAGGTAACGGACGGGGTGACAATTATATTAAACTCGCCAAATTCCTGCTCGATTGCCGGCGTAATGGAAGTGAATATGATCAGAGCCATTTACCGGTTCAACAGCAGTATGAAGCAGTAGGGCATGCTGTCAGGGCTGTGTACAACTATTCCGGTATGGCAGATATCGCGGTAGAGACAGGCAATGTTGATTACGAGAGCGCTGTCATGTCATTGTGGGATAACATAGTAAATAAGAAATATTACCTGACAGGAGGGATCGGCAGCGGTGAGACATCTGAAGGCTTCGGGCCTAATTATTCGCTGAGCAACAATGCATACTGCGAATCATGTTCCACCTGTGGTCTGATATTCTTTCAGTATAAAATGAACCTGGCATATCATGATGCCAGATATGCAGACCTTTATGAAGAGTCAATGTATAATGCACTGCTTGGATCGCTGGAACTCGACGGGAAGAACTTCTATTACGATAATCCGCTTAATTCGGGCCAGTCACGCTATTCCTGGCATGTTTGTCCGTGCTGTGTCGGTAATATTCCAAGGACGCTTCTCATGATCCCTACATGGACTTATGTTAAGGGGAAGGAAGGTCTGTATGTCAATATGTATATAGGAAGTACAATAAAAGTCGAAAAGGTTGCAGGCACCGATATCGAAATGATCCAGAAAACAAATTACCCCTGGAGCGGCAAAGTTTCAATGATTGTAAATCCGGGTAAAGCAACAAAATTTACGGTTTATGTAAGAGTTCCTGACCGTGCCACCAGCAGTTTGTATATTGCAGTTCCTTCAGTAAAAGGATTGAAAACATTGTCAGTCAACGGAAAACCGGTTCCTCAGAAAATCATCAATGGCTATGCTGAAATAAACCGTACCTGGAAAAAAGGAGATAAGATTGATCTTGAATTGCCAATGGAGATTCAAACGATAACCGCCAACGAAAATATTGCTGCTGACAGGGGAAGGGTAGCTTTACGGTACGGACCGCTTGTATATAATGTTGAGAAAGCCGACCAGCCTGATATTGATAAATATATCGGAACCGGACCACTTTCGCTCGAGTGGAAAGGTGATCTTCTTGGAGGAGTAATGACAATAAAAGGAAAATGGGAAGATGGAACACCGCTGACAGCGATTCCGAATTATGCAAGGAATAACCGCAATACAATAAAATCAACCGATAAACCCGAGCCGCCAAATCCAGCAGACGGTTCAAATGTGTGGATCAAAAAACAATTGTAGAGACAAGTCTCAACATTTCCCTAAGATTGTCATGAAATAAGATTGTTATATATAAATTATTGTGATAAATTTACAATCCTGATAATCCTTTACCTTAAAAACTGAATATTACAGCAAAGGTTTATAAATTTATTACTAACTAACAAACTTTACTTTTATGAGAAATGTTGATCTATGGAGAAAACGCAAGATTATTTTTTCTTTAAGTCTTGCAGCGATTTTCCTGTTGTTATTGACAAACAACATATCAGCTGCAGATTTCGGAAAGAATAAGTCTGGTTCATCTGATGAGATGCAGGGGATTACAGTCAGGGGTGTTGTCAAAGACGCCTCTACAAACGAAGCAATGCCCGGCGTGAACATTAAAGTCAACGGAACAACAATCGGAACTATTACTGATGCTGAGGGCCAATACTCTTTTGCTACAGTTGACAGAAATGCCACTCTGGTATTTACCTTTATCGGTTATGTAACCCAGCAAATTCCTTTAAATGGCAGAACAACTTTGGATGTTGCCATGCCAAGTGAGATTCTGGGTCTTAATGAAGTTGTTGTTATAGGATACGGTACTGCCAAGAAACGAAACGTGGCCGCTGCTACATCAGCTATTAAGAGTAATGAAATTGTCGGATTATCAACTACCAACCTGGGGCAAGCTCTTCAAGGCAAAATTTCCGGTGTGCAGGTAACCAACAACAGCGGTGATCCGGGTTCCGGTTCCAGAATTGTAATCAGAGGTATGGGCTCATTTTCAAACACTGATCCTCTTTATGTTATCGATGGAATACAGGGTGGCGATATTAATGAAATTGCACCTGAGTTCATCGAGAGTATTACAATTCTAAAGGATGCCTCCACAACTGCAATTTACGGATCAGCTGGTGCCAACGGCGTTGTTCTGGTAACAACCAAGAGCGGCACAAGAGGCAATCTGAAAGTGGAATATGACGGCTCAGCCGGTTTTGCAAACGTCGTAAAACGGCTTCACATGTTAAATGCTTCGGATTATGTTGACCTGGTAACAGACATCCAGCATTCAAATGGTCTGGAAATCACAGCAAAACTTGCGACTCCTGATGTTCGTGTTGACCGTACAGACTGGCAGAAGGTTACTTTCCAGAAAGCCTTTACAACTGAACATAATATCAGGCTCAGCGGAGGAACAGAAAATGTAACCTATTCCTTTTCAGCCGGATATCAGAATCAGGGATCAACTGTGATTGACAGGACTTTTCAGAGGATTACAATTGGGTCAAAAATGGCGGAAAGTCTATTTAAGAAAAGAGTTTCCCTTAATCAGAACCTCTGGATAAAAAATGATATAAATAATGGAGTTTTGGCAAGCCTTAATGAAGCTTTAAGAATGGCTCCCTATTTACCAATATATGATCCGACCAATCTCGGAGGATATGCACGGATGGACAAAGTTACTGACCTACAGGATGCAAATAATCCATTTAATACGATTGGAAATACCGATTACAATGACCGTGGATTGGATATGGCCCTTGATCTAGGGGGAGAAATTCAGCTGATAAAAGGTTTGTCTTTTAAATCCCAGGGCAGAATATCTGCAAGTAATAGCCATAACATGACATTTAATTATCCCTGCAATGCCGGTAACTTCAACAGGGCAACTGCCGACATGAATGAGTATTATGGTTTCGGTTATGATTTTATGCTTGAAAACTATTTCTCATTTGACCACACTTTCGGTGCTCACAATATAACCGCCACTCTGGGAAATACATATTCTCCCGCCGGAATTTGGAAGAGCCTTTCTGCAGCCGGTTCAGATTATACCAGTACCGCTATCCAGAATCTTGCTCTTGCCAACTCGACATCCATAACCGGGTCATCTGTAAACAGCGGGAAATCACGATTATCATACTTTGGCAGGATCGGCTATACTTACAATGAAAAATATGTGCTCAATGCAACTCTGCGAAGAGATGCATCAAGCGTTTTTGGTGCAAATAACCGCTGGGGTACTTTCTATGGTGTAGGATTAGCCTGGATAGTTACAAAGGAAGATTTTATGAGCAATTACTCAAGTATATCTAACCTGAAACTGAGGACAAGTTATGGCAAAACAGGAAATGATAATATACCTGCATTCCTCACCTCATCAACCGTCTGGAAAGGTTCAAGCAATAATATAGTGTACTCTTTTGGTGATGATCTGACTTTTGCATATGGATCAACTGTTAACAGTATTGCTAATCCAAACCTGAAATGGGAGGAGACCAGACAGTTCGATGCCGGATTTGATTTAGGATTATTAAGAGATAGGATCGCCCTTACAATGGATTATTATAACAGGGCAAATAAAGATCTTCTGATACAGACCCAACTGCCTCTGACAACAGGGCTCGGCAATCCTGGCCAGGTCGGCACCCAATGGATTAATGCAGCCAGCATGAAAAACTCCGGTATTGAAGTTTCGTTAACATATAATAGCAAGAACAGCGAATTTAGGTGGGATTTATCACTTAATACAACTTACAGCACTAATAAAGTGACAGCATTAGGAACGGTAGGTGATTTGCCAATATCCAGTGGAGAGTTTATGACAGGAGTTGGAAATGCAACGCGTACCGACATTGGCCACCCGCTTGGTTCTTATTATGGATACAAGTATGACCATGTTGTCGTAAATCAGGCTGACCTGACTACATTGAATGCAGCAGCCAGCGCAGCTACAAGTGGTAAGGTAACGGAATACCAGACAAACGCAAAGACTGGCGACCGTGTCTGGCAAGATGTCGATGGTAACGGATATATTGATGCAAATGATCGTACTTATATAGGCAATCCTTCACCAAAATGGCAATATGGAGCTGTTTTCAATGCTTTCTTTAAAAGCTTCGATTTCCAGTTGTTACTGCAAGGTATAGCTGGTGTTGATGCAGTTGATGGTTCCCTTTACTGGTGGGAGGGTATGTCAAAACCGTTTAACCAGACAACTGCAGTCCTGAGTCGATGGAAGAAAGACGGTGACATTACAGATATCCCTAGGGCAGGTCAGAACCCGGGAGCTAATTTGAACTTTTCTACATGGTATGTTGAAAATGGTAGCTATTTAAGAGTTAAGAACCTTTCGATAGGATATACCTTACCTCAGACACTTTTCAATAGTACCTTCAACAAATTTAGAGTCTATGCATCAGTTCAGAATGCTTTAACACTCACCAAATATACGGGATTCGACCCTGAAATATCTTCAACTTACCCAAATGATAACAACAATTACATATTTCAGCGCGGAATTGATATGGCTCAACGACCAAATCCACGTATTGTAAGATTTGGAATACAACTAACCTTCTAAAAAAAAGGAAATGAAAAGGAAAATATTTTGTTCATTTATAGTAGCTTTATTATTAAGTGCTTGCAGTGAAAGCATATTGGATGTAAAGAATGAGAACAGCTATGATGGTAATACATACTTTACAAATGCCACAACAGCTACTGAAGCATCTACGGCAATGTACTCTCCCCTGCTTTATCAGGGTATGTACGAGCGTGAATTTTATTTTATTTTTGACCTGTTAGGTTATGACGCTTTCCATAACTTCCCATTGCAGGGATCATTGCTTGAAATTGCGGCATACACTCACAATCCGAATACCGGTGAGATGAATTACTTTTTCAATTCCTGTTATAAGATGATTTTCAGGACTAATTTTGTTATAAACATGTGTGAAAACTGGGAAACAACATCTACTGCCGATGCTGCATTAAAGACACGGATTGAAGGTGAAGCCAAGTTCCTGAAATCACTGGGATATTTCTGGCTTGTAACTTGTTTTGGAGATGTGCCATTAAGAAAAACACTTGAAGATCACTATGTACTTCAGATGGAAAGAACTCCAAAAGCTGAGATATGGACCGATATCGAGACAAACCTGACAGATGCAATTACCAGATTACCACTGGTTAAAGATTACGCATCTTCTGATTACGGGAGGGCTACAAAAGGAGCAGCTGAAGCCCTGCTAGGTAAAGTTTACCTTTACCAGGGTAAATATACCCAGGCAATAACTGAGTTCACAAAATTAACGAGTGCTCCTTATGACTATGCCCTGGCAAGTTCTTTAGATGACATGTTCATTCACGATTTAAAAACAAAAGAGACCATTTTTGCGGTAATGAATGGGGAATGGCAAGGTTGGGGCGTTGGAAATGCATATGCTTGCTTTGGAGGGCAAGAATCATGGGGAGGTAAAACTACCCATTCCGACCGTGCAATGGAATATGGTTTTAACGACTGGTGGAATGTTTTGCTTCCTCCAACACTTGTTGATGCATTTACTTATACTAATGAGTCAGGCGCTACCTATACCGATCCAAGAGCAGCACTTACATTCTATGACAATCTTGGGACTAAAGGAGGTGATACTCAGTATTGCGATGAATGCACCGGAGGCAAAGAATCATACGCAACTGCCGTTGGTGTTGCTGGTCCTATCTTTTCATGGCGCAAATATGAAATGTATGAGCAAAGACATAATTATGGCCAGCCCGACAGCTATATTAATGGTCAGGTGATCCGCTATGCAGATGTTCTCCTGATGCTTGCTGAATCGTATATTGAAAATAATCAGGTATCAAATGCTCTTCCTCTCATTAATCAGGTTCGTACACGTTCGGGAGCATTTGCTTATACCACTCTTGGTACACAGGCACAGGCTCGGACAATCCTCAGGCGTGAACGCAGATTGGAACTGGCAGGAGAACAGTCAAGGTTCTTCGATTTGGTCCGCTGGGGCATTCTGGTAACAACAATTAATGCTGAGAAACAGACTGTTGAAGGAATTCAGCCTGTTAAAGATTACCATGTACTTCTTCCTATACCTCAGGCAGAAAGGGATGCAAATCCTCTGCTCAACGCACAAGTTAATAATAATTGGAATTAAGAATTGATATTAATTTAGAAAAGGGGCATTCAATAAGCCCCTTTTTTATTTATGATAATATGGTATCTTTGGTATGTGCTAAGTAATATATTAATTAACAGATAATTAAAGGAAGATGAAAAGAGCATTACTATTTTCAGGATTCATAGTTATAATTCAATTGGGCCTTTCCCAGCAGACATCCTTCATCCTGAACAAGCTTGAATATTTTGAAAGAGGCGGCGTCAATGTTATGGCTTTCCAGGATATTTATCCTGAAGGACATCAGGGAGGTGTCGCAGTCATCATGCATGGAAAGCGGCTGGCCACCAATGGCGATATCAGGCTCGATGAGACACCCGGGCAATGGCAGCCAATACCAAAGCAGATTGAAAGAAAAGTTGATGCCGCAGGTAACGCTATAACCGTAAAGCTTACTTATCCTGATCCTGCAATAAACCGCAAGGGGTATAATCCTATCGAATATCCTGATCTTAATCTGAATTACACAGTCAGAGTAAGGGCACAAGGTGAATCAGTTATCGTAACTGTCGACCTTGATAATCCTGTCCCAAAAGAATTCATCGGCAAGGTGGGCTTTAATATGGAACTTTTTCCCGGGATCCTTTTCGGCAAAACCTGGCATATGGACAAACAAACAGGAATTTTCCCGAGGCAGGCAAATGGACCAGCTATGGCAGACAGCAAAGGTGAAATTGTGGCAGCACAGCCAATGGCAACGGGGAAAAAACTGGTGGTGGCACCTGAAAGTGATCTTCTCAGGATGTCAATTGAGTCAAGAACGGGTGATCTTCAGCTTCTCGACGGAAGGTATGTTCATAACAACGGCTGGTTTGTGGTCCGCTCGGTTGTTGCAGAAGGATCATCAAAAAATGCTGTTGAGTGGATAATCACTCCAAATTTTGTCCCCGGATGGAAAAGCACGCCGGTCATTCATGTTTCCCAGATAGGCTATCATCCCGATCAGGAAAAGGTAGCAATTATTGAAGTGGATAAGAATGAATCCAAAACTGAAAATCCTGTCCTTGTATCCATTGGGGAGAACGGTAAAAATACCTTATTAACAGTCAGTAAACCTCCATTGTGGGGATCTTTCCTGAGATACAAATATCTGAAATTCGATTTCTCCCCGGTTAAACAGGAGGGTCTTTACTTTATCAAATACGGCAATGAGCAGTCACAGCCATTCAGAATAGCTGCAGATGTATATAAGCGGAATGTGTGGCAGCCCACTATTGAGTATTTTCTACCAATACAGATGTGCCATATGAGAGTGAATGAAAAATACCGGGTTTGGCATGGTCTGTGTCATATGGATGATGCAATGATGGCTCCTACAGACTATAACCATTTTGACGGGTATATCCAGGGAAGCTCAACCCTTACAGATTTCAAATCCGGTGATCATGTACCGGGGCTTAACATCGGCGGATGGCATGATGCAGGTGATTATGATCTCCGGGTTGAATCGCAGAGCGGCGAAGTTTATATTCTGATAATGGCATATGAGGCATTCAATATTAAATATGATGAAACCACCATTGACCAGAAAACACGTATTGTTGAAATACATCAGCCTGACGGAAAACCTGACCTGCTTCAGCAGATCGAGCATGGTGCTCTTTCGATTGTCGGCGGTTACAAAAATCTTGGGCGTCTTTACAGGGGGATCATAGAATCGGATAAGAGGCAATATGTTTTGCTGGGCGACGGATCGACCATGACCGACGGCCTTATCTATTATAAGGATCTGATATCCGGGGAACGAACAGGAACTTCTTCCTCTGTTCCTGATGACCGCTGGGTATTCACCGAGAATAACCCATCGAGGGAACTCACTGTGGCCGCTCATCTGGCAGCAGCTGCAAGAGTCCTGAAAGGATTCAATGACACTTTAAGCAGTCAGTGCCTTGACGTGGCAAAGGCAATATATTCTCATGACTACCAGCTGACTGGCAGGGCAGCCAACTCAAAAATTCATGCAGCATCAGAACTTTTTTTGACAACAGGAGAGGGTCAGTATAAGAATTACATTCTGCAAAATGAAGAAGCAGTAATTAAAGGAATTCGTGATCTGGGCTGGCTGGTCGGACGGACCCTGCCGAAAATCAACAGCGCTGAATTCACAGCCGCCATTAAAAATTCAGCTAAAAGTCTTTCGGAAGATATTATAAAGCAGGCATCGGAAACCCCTTTCGGAGTCCCTTACAGACCAAATATCTGGGGAGCCGGATGGGATATCCAGTCCTTTGGAGTCAGGCAGTATTTCCTTCACGCTGCCTTCCCTGATATTTTCCCATCGGCTCCGATCTTCAATGCGCTTAATTTCATACTTGGCGTTCATCCCGGAGAAAATACATCATCTTTTGCTTCAGGTGTCGGAGCAAGGTCAACAACCGTCGCCTATGGAGTAAACAGGGCTGACTGGTCGTATATTCCCGGCGGTGTTTCATCAGGTACTGCACTTATCCGTCCTGATTTTCCGGAACTGCTCGACTGGCCATACCTCTGGCAGCAGCAGGAGTATGTAATGGGAGGAGGGGCAACTAATTTTATGTTTCTGGTTTTAGCTGCGGATCAACTTCTTGGTGAAAAATGATATAAAAAATGTAGATTTGTCGCATATGTCAGGCACTGACATTTATGGAGAAATTGAAAGTTGTCAAATATGCTGAGTATTTGTTTTCCGGTTTCTTTTTTACCGGAATATTTATCTTTTTTTCATTTTTCTATAACAGCCATCTCCATTTTGAAGAGCAGTTTCAGCTGTTCCTTCTGACAGGTGACTTTTTTACTGCAAAAATGGGATACCCGGGAGGCTTCTCAGGGTGGACCGGCGAATTCCTTACCCAGTTTTATTATCTGTCGCTGGCAGGACCCCTGATCATTGATGGATTGCTATTTGTCCTTCAGCAGATTGTGAAACACATATTATACAAAGTTAATTCGAGCCCTGTATTATTCCCGGTAAGTTTTATGCCATCCATGCTGGCTGGAATAATCATATGCAATGAGTTTTATCCATTGTCGGCCATTACCGGTTTTCTCCTGGCAATGCTGGCAGGACTAATCTATGTCAGCATAAAAACTGACAGAACCAGGTTTATGACCGGACTTATCCTTATTCCGCTAACGTACTGGCTGGCAGGCGGATCATTTCTCAGCCTTCTTCTGCTTATGCTGATGTATGAACTGCTGCTTTACCTCAGGTCCGGGAAAAAGACCGGTTCAGGCATGGCTACTGTTAAATCATATAATCTCAGGGGATGGTTTTTTATTGCATATGTATTTATGGCTGCAGCAATCCCTTTTCTTGTCAGGAAGTACTTGATTATTCAGCCTCTAATGCTGACTTACATGAGCGAATTCTATTATAATATACTTACGACAATTCCGGCTGCTGTCCTTGTTCTGTTCCTCCTTCCTTCAGTTCTGATGGTGCTTGTTCATATTATTAAATTGAAAGAAAAACATGTCAGAATGGCTCTGACGGTTCAGATTGCAGCTTTTACTGTTTTATGTTTCTTCGGATTTAAAAGCTTTGCAA
>Ga0326726_10000358_pt1 | contig 43305 bp, 36 predicted proteins | sample MHFenrmetagenome_2_FD_207603 | JGI IMG/M metagenome (GOLD analysis project Ga0326726, IMG submission 207603) | Lab enriched peat soil microbial communities from Michigan Hollow, Ithaca, NY, United States - MHF15MN | ecosystem: Environmental > Terrestrial > Soil > Wetlands > Peat | place: USA... | reverse complement strand
GGAAAAGGTCCAGGCCCTGGCGGGCGTTTCGCTCGGGGTCGAACGGGGCGAATACGTCGCGATCATGGGGCCGTCGGGCTCGGGGAAGTCCACCCTGATGAACCTGATTGGCTGCCTCGATACGCCGAGCTCGGGCTCCTACGTCCTGAACGGCAAGGAAGTCGCCCGGATGACCGACGACGAGCTCGCCGCGATCCGCAACCAGGAGATCGGGTTCGTTTTCCAGACGTTCAACCTCCTGCCCCGAACCTCGGCCCTCCAGCAGGTGGAATTGCCTCTCGTCTACGGCGGCGTCTCCAAGAAGGACCGTCGCGACCGCGCCATCCGGGCCCTCAAGGCCGTCGGCCTCTCGGACCGGATGAACCACACGCCCAACGAGATGTCGGGCGGACAGCGGCAGCGCGTCGCCGTCGCCCGCGCGCTCATCAACGACCCGAGCATCCTGCTCGCCGACGAACCGACCGGCAACCTCGACTCGCAGACGGGCGCGGAGATCATGGCGCTCTTCGACGAGTTGAACGCCCGCGGCAACACGATCGTTCTCGTCACGCACGAGGAAGACATCGCCGCTCACGCCCGACGCATCGTGCGCTTGAAGGACGGCAGGATCCGCGACGACCAGCCCAACGACCGTGTCCGGCCCGTCCTCGCGTCGGCCGGCGCCCCCGCCTCGGCCTGAGATCCCGGTCCCTACGGCCCGTAGAGAAGCAGCCCGAACGTCTTCACCAGGAAGACCGCCATCTGGCCGCGGGTGTTGGGGTTGGTCGGGCAGTAGAGCAGCGGCGAAACCTGGCAGCCGTCCGTGATCTGGTGGTTGTACAGGTCCTCGATCCAGTCGGCGAAAAGGGAGGGACAGGCGACGTCCTGGAAGAGGCCCGTGCAGCCGGCGGGGACGTAGGTGCTGCCGTACTTCGTCTTCAAGAGGAAGGCCGACATCTGCTGGCGCGTGACGGCTGCGTCGGGACAGTAGTTGCCGCCGCCGCAGCCACCGGTGACTTCAAGCGCGGCGAGTTCTTCGATCCAGGCGGCGGCGAAACTGTCGGCCGGGACATCCGCGAAAACCATTCCGCTCGCCGGAGGCGGGACGTGGGACGCCCCGTACCTGCTCTTGAGCAGGAGGACGGCCATCTGGGCGCGCGTGACGGGATTAGGGGAGCAATAGGCGCCGACCGCGCAACCGACGGTGATGCCGTTGTGGACCACCGTCTCGATGAAGGGGTAGAAGGATTCCCCTCGGGCGACGTCGCCGAATGTCTCTCCGACGTGGAGGTACCAGGTCTTTGTCTCGCCGTTTGAGAGCGTCTCTTCGAACGGAGCGTCCCAGTGACCGATCGGAAGCGGCGGCCGGCTCACCGAGATCTCGTAGCAATCGCCGGTCGCGCTGCCGCAGTCGCTCACGCCGAGGTCGGGGAGGACGCCGTAGTCCGCAGCGGCGTCCGTGACGGTCGACGTCGAGCCGACCGGCCCCGGCAGGATCGCGGCGAGCGAGCCGGTCAGGGGGAGCGTTGCGATCCCGCTGTTGGCATAGGCCGGAGCGAACACGACGGTTTCGCCGCTCTCGAGAATTCCGTTCAGGTCCGACGAGCCGGAGCTCGGAACGCGGTCGATGTTCAGGGTCAACGCATCCGGCGCCCCGCCGAGGCGGCCGAAGACGTCGAGACCGGTCGTGAAGGGAAAGTAGTCCAGCCAGGTGACGGCGAAACGCCCGTGGCCGTTCTCCACGACGGAAGGCCCGAAGCCTCCGGACGCGTGGACGGGGAACACGGAGCCCGGCCGGCCCATCGCATCGAAGCGGCGCATGAGGAGTTGGTTGTCCCCCGAGTCGTGCCAGGCCACCAGGGGAGCGCCGTTGACCATCGACACGCACGGTTGAATCTGATTGGTGTCCGGGGTCGCGCTCACCGAGAAGTCCGGCCCTTCGGCGAGGTTACCCGTGTATATCCGTCCCCGGATCTCGGTCGCGAACGGGGGTGTTGCCAGGGTGCTCTCCCAGACGACAACGAACCGAGAGCTGAAGGTCTCCGTCGCCACGGCCGATGCCGGTTGGTCCGAGGCGACGGACGTGGTCACCTGGAAGACGTCGCCCGCCGGGGTTCCGTCGTTCGCGAACCGCCGGCCGAACACGTTCTTCAGGAGCGGATCATCACTCGGAAACCCCTGCCATGTGACGACGAACGCCCCGGTGCTGTCCATGGCGACGGCCGGTCGCTCCTGGGGGCCCGGTGTGTACGTGTTGACTTGGAACTCGGATCCGACCCTGGCACCCGAGACGTCGAACCGCTGCCCGACGATGTCGGCCCCGGGGAGATCGGGCCGATCGGTCTCCCACACGACCACGAAGCGGCCGTCCAGCGCGGCGGCGACTGCTGGCAGCTTCTGATCGCCGGTCGTTTCGGTGTTGACCTGGAATTCGTCGGAGGTCGGCAGACCGGACACGTAGCGGCGTCCGTAGATGCCGAGCTGGGATCCGTCCTGAAAAGTGCTCTGCCAGACCACGATGAAGCTCCCGTCGGCGTCGCGCGCCACAGCCGGCTGATACTGATCGCCCGTCGTGGACTGGCTGACCTGGAACTCCTCGCCGATCGGAGAGGAATCGGCGTCGAACAGCCGCGCCCACACGGTGAGATGGCCCGGAACCTCGTGGCTGTACCAGACGACGACGAAGCTCCCATCCGGAGACATTGCGGCTCGAGCAGCGGTCTGGTCGGTCGATGTATGGGTATTGATCGGAAACGGGTCTGGAGCGAGCGGAGGAATCCACGTCTGGGCATCGAGAAGCAGCGGCGCTCCCAAGAGCAGAGCCGCGAAGAGCAGGCGCATGACTCCTCCGTGTGGCGAGCAGATCTTACTCCCCGGTCAGGGCGGCGAGCGGCGCGGATCGATCCTCATCAGGGCCCGTACAGCAGGAGCCCGAACGTCTTCACCAGGAAGACCGCCATCTGGCCGCGGGTGTTGGGGTTGGTCGGGCAGTAGAGCAGAGGCGAAACCTGGCAGCCGCCCGTGATCTGGTGGTTGTACAGGTCCTCGATCCAGTCGGCGAAAAGGGAGGGACAGGCGACGTCCTGGAAGAGGCCCGTGCAGCCGGCGGGGACGTAGGTGCTGCCGTACTTCGTCTTGAGAAGGAAGGCCGACATCTGCTGGCGCGTGACGGCTGCGTCGGGACAGTAGCTGCCGCCGCCGCAGCCTCCCGTGATCCCCTCGGCGTACAGCCGTTCGATCCAGTCGGCGAACTGGGAGGGGCACGCCACGTCGGCAAAAACTCCCGCGCAGGGCGGCGGAGCGTACCGGGAGCCGTGCTCGGATTTCAGCAGGAAGACGGCCATCTGGGCCCTCGTGACGGAGCTGCCGGGGCAGTAGTTGCCGCCGCCGCAGCCTCCCGTGACGCCGTTGTGAAAGAGGTTCTCGATGAAGCGATAGAAGTTGAGTGACCGCGGCACGTCCGGGAAGGAGTCGCCGACGTGGAGGGTCCAGGTCTTGATGGAGTCGCCGCCCAGGCTCTCCCCGAATGTCGCGTCCCAGTGCGCGGCCGGCCGCGTGCCGGCGACGGTCATGGCGTAGCAGTCCTGTGTGGCGCCGTAGCAGTCGGCGGTGTTCCCCGGGTTGACCGTGCCGTAATCGGCCGTGCCGTCGACGATGGTATAGACGCCTGCGGCCGGGCCCGTGAGGTTCGACGCGGTGCCCGCCAGCGACAACGGAACCAGGAACGGATTTTGCCAGGTCGGCTCGACCGAAACCGTCTCGCCCGGCTCGAGGACGCCGTTCAAATCCGACGCTGCGCCGCTGCCGTGCGCGTCCACCGCCATCGCCTGCGCGGCGTGGAATTCGCCGATGCGAGCGAAGATGCCGTAACCGTTGCCGTCCTGATTCTGGGAGGTCCACGCCACGACGAAGTTGCCCGATCCGTTCATCGCCACGGCGGGCTGAATTTGATAACCCGGGGTGAAGACGTTGACCGGGAACTCCGAGCCAACCGGAACGTTGGGATCGCCGAAGCGCTGGGCGTAGACGCCCGCGCCGGGCGGGTCGTCCTGACCGAAGCTGTGCCAGCAGACGATGAACTCGTGGCTGGCGTCGAAGGCGACACTTGCTCTCACCTGGTAGCCCGTCGTGTACGTGTTGACCTGAAAGACGTCCCCCTCGCGCGCTCCCGAGCCGTCGAACCGTTGTCCAAAGATGCCGCTGGCGTCGGCGTCGTACTGCCGCCACGCCACTGCGAAATCCCCGTCGTTGTCCATCGCGATCGCGGGGTGCCCGGCGGCCATCCCGGTCTGGGTGTTGATCATGAACTCGCCGCCGAGCGCCGTTCCGGAGGAGTCGTAGCGCTGGCCGAAGATGTTGTAGTTCGTCGTTCCGTCTCCCGACGACCAAACGACCACGAAAGCTCCGGAATTGTCCATGGCTACTGCCGGCGCGTACTGCGTTCCCGTCGTGTACGTGTTGACCTGGAACTCGCTTCCCTGCGCCGTGCCGGAGGCGTCGTAGCGCTGGCCGAAGACGCCGTAGCCGTCGCCGTCCTGGCCGCCGTTGCTCGTCCAGACGACGACGAACGAGCCCGAGGCGTCCATGGCGACGCTCGGCCCGTACTGATAGCTGGTCGTGTACGTGTTGACGTGGAACTCGCCTCCGACGGGGCTGCCCGCGTTGTCGAAGCGCTGACCGAAGATGCCGGCGTGGTCCTCGCCGGTCTGAGCAGCGCTCATCCAGACGACGACGAAGTTGCCCGAACCGTCGGCGGCGACGATGGGGCCGTATTGGGCTGCCGTCGTGTAGGTGTTGACCTGGAATTCCCCGCCGAGAGGATCGCCGACCGCATTGAAGCGCCGGCCCTCGATGGCGGTGCCGCTGCCGTCCTGGGTGAGACTCTGCCAGACGACGACGAAGTTGCCCGCGGGGTCGATCGCGACGGAAGGCGCCTTCTGGTTGCTCGTCGTGTAGGTGTTGACCTGCATCTCGGGGCCGAAGAAGGGCGTCTGGGCCTCGAGCGCGCAGGCGAGAAGGAGCGCGAGGCAGACAGGTGTGAGGATCCTCAGCATGGGAGCCTCCCGATCGCCGCCACTATACGCGCGGAGGCCCTGGGAGGCGCCGGCGATTTTGAGGGTCAGCGAGGAGGCCCGGCCCCCTGCTCCAGGAGGGCGAGCTCGTGGGCCCTGGCCCAGGAAGCCGCTCCCCTCGCGGCGAGGCGGCGCGCCATCTCGGCATGCCAGGCCGCCGAATCGTTGGTCAGGGAGGCGAGGCCCGGCTGGCTCTCGATTTCTGACTCCAGGCGGTCCCGCTCGCGGATCTCTGCTTCGACCTCGGCGGCCCGGTCGGAGGCCCGGGGCCGCGACGCGCTGGCGATCTCCCGCGGATTGATATCAGCGGAACGACGGAAGGCAGCAAGTGCCTGTTCGAGCAGGCCGTTACGGCGATAGATGAGCCCGAGGTTGTAGAAGAGAACGTCGTTGTCCGGGGCGGCCGCCGCGGCTTCGTCGAACTCCGCCCGGGCGCGGGGCCAGTCGCGCGCCTCCCAGGTCATGCCGAGCATCTGGTGAAAGTTGCCGATCAGGTTCTGCGTCAGGTAGTCCTTCGGGACTCTCGGATCGAGCTCGCCCTCGAGTCGCTCCTTGACGGGAAACGGCTCGGGCTTCGGCCGCCCCGCCCTCGACGCGCGGAAGACGAGGCCGACCGGTACGGCCTCGAGGCCGGCGACGTTCCAGTTGGGATGGTGCGTCAGGAAGACCGGGTTCACGTCCGGGTTGAACGCGAGGGGAGGCAGCGCGGCACCGCCGACGCCCTCGAGCACGAGGTTGACGTCGGGGCGCAGCCGCTCGCCGAGGTTCAGGTACATCAGCACGAACAGGATGTTGTCGTCGGAGGCGATGAGGTCGGAGCCCGGCGGCAGCGTCGAAAGCAGCGTCCGCGAGTAGTCCTCGGCGATGCGGTAACGGCTGCGGTCGTTCTCGAGCCAGCCGGTGGCGAGCAGGCCGGCCGCGGGCAGGAAGCCGAGCACGGCGACTCCGGGCCGCAGGTTCTCCGTGACCGCCTGCCACCCCCACGCCGCCATCAACGCCAGCGCGAGGTAAGAGGGGATGTAGTAGCGGTGCCAGATGAAGAGGTCGCTGCGCGATCCGTGAAACGTCATGACGGCGACGTTCGCCGCCATGACCAGGAGCGGGAGCAGCACGGGCAGGCGCCGGCGCCGCGACGCGGCGAGGGCGACTCCGGCGAGGCCGAGCCCGATCCACGCCGACTCGCTCGCGAGACTGCTCGCGTAATCGCCGGCGATGACGAGAATGTCGACGGGTCCCTCGATCCACGCCCGGTGCCAGAAGTCCGAGCGCAGAAGGACGGCCGCGAAGCCCTTCGCCGTCGCCGGGTGGCCCCAGTCGAGCAGGGGGTGGGCCCGGGCCCGCAGCGGGAGGTACGCGTACGGCAGGAGCCCCGCGGCAGACGCCGCGACGCAGGCGGCGACCGTGCGCCATCGCTTCAGGATGGGCGGCTCGCTGAGGATCGCAAAGGCGGCAATCGCGAGCGCGACGACTCCCATCTCGAGGTGGTTCGTCGCCCCGAGGCCGCACACGAACGCCGCGGCGACGAGCTCGCGGTCGCGGCGGTCCCGGCGCCAGCGCAGGGCGAAAAGCAGCGCGAGCGAAACGAACAGGGCGTTGAGCGCGTAGACGCGCTGGACGTTCGCCTCCGCCCAGTAACTCGGCGAGAAGGCGAGGAGCCAGCTCGCCGCGGCTGCGGCGACGGGCCCGGCTCCCGTTTCCCGGCAGGCGCGATAGAGAACCGCGCACGCCGCCGAGGCGCAGGCCGCCGAGAAGAGCGACAGGCTCCACGGCAAAGGAAGGAACCCGAGCAGCAACGACCACAGCTTGCCGGCCAGGACGTACAGCGGATAGCCGGATGGATGCGGGATGCCGAGGACCGCGACCGCCGTCGCGAGGTCGCCGCTGTCGCCGACATAGACCGTCCGGCAGGCGCCGGCCGCGTAGACCGCCAGCGGCAGCGCTGCGACGCCGACCGTCGTCAGGGCTTCGCCGCGGCTCGTGCCCGTCACGTCAGCGCGGGGCGGGCTGTTCCAGGCGCTTCAGGTTCTCGCGGAAGAGCGCGTTGTCGGGCTCGAGTTTCAGGCCCTCCTTGAGCGCGGCGACGGCGCCCGCCCGGTCGCCTTTCAGGTAGGCCACGTTGGAGCGGTACTGGTGGACGAGAGCGAACCGGGGAGCGGCGCGGCTGGCCTCGTCGAGCTTGCGCTGCGCCTCGGCATAGTCGCCCCGGCGGGCCGCGCCCGCCGCCTCTTCGGCCAGAGCGGCGGCCTTCGCCTCCGCCTCGCTGCGGGGCGCCTGGGGAAGGGGAGCGCCGAGGCGCGCGAGGGCCTTGCGCGACGGCTCGTAGTGGGGGTTGTAGCGGACCGCCGTCTGGTAGTCGAGGATCGCGGCGTCGCGCTCCCCGCGGCGCTCGTGGATGACCGCGCGGTTGTGGTACGCCTCGACGTTTACGGCCTCGAGCGCGATGGCGGCGTTGAGCTGCTCGAGGGCCGCGTCGTACTGGCCGAGCGCGCCGAGCGCTCCCGCGTAACTCGCGCGCAGTCCGCTGTCTTTCGGGTCGCTCTCCACGAGGGTCGCGTATTCCTTCGCGGCCTCGGCGTAGCGTCCCGCCTCGAAGTGGATTCCGGCGAGGTTGCGGTCCCCCGAGGGCGACGTCGCGCCGATGTAGCCGAGGCTCTGGAGCTTCTTGACGATCTCGGGATCGGCGGCGGTATCGCCGGAGGCGGGCGTCGAGGCCCTGGCCGTGGCTCCGGTCTCGTACGTCGGGACGGGAGCGGGCACGGTGATGTCGAGCGCCTCGGCGAGGACACGACCCCGCATGTCCGAAGCCCGGCCGAGCCCGTTCAGGGCGAGCACTGTGGGGGCGATGTCGAGAATCGTGGGGCGGTTCAGTTTCACGCGCCGCTTCACCCCGTGGCCGTAGAGGTACAAGACCCCCTCGGGCCGGTGGAACACCTCGCTGACGCGGCGCATGTCGCGCGTCTTGGACGGGTCGTCCTGGAGCTTTCCGAGCTCGAACCCGTGGTCCGAGACGACGAGCAGCGTCGTTCGGGAGTCCATCGCGTCCATCACGGAACCGACGAGCCGGTCGGCGTAGGCGTACATCTCTTCGACGGCGCGTCCGTAGCGTCGCTGCTGCTCGGCGAGCTCGCCGGAGAGGTTGCCCGCCCGGAAGAGGTGGCCGAAGAGATGGGAGGCCGAGTCGAGGCCTTCGACGTAGACGAAGAGGTCGTCGGGGCGGTCCTCCTTCCAGAGGCGCAGGCCGATCTTCGTGTACGACCCCGCCGTCGCGTAGGCCCACTTGAAGTGAGCGAGGTCATTCTCGAAAGCGAACGGCCGCGCGAACTCCTCGGCCGATACGTCGACGAAAGGCGCGAGCTCCTCGCGCGTGACGTCCTGCGGCCGCTTCGCGTCGCCCTCGAGCCGCCTTGCGAGTCCTTCGGGATAAGTCGTCCCTGGCTGGGAGCCGGCAGCGGGAGGCCGGGCGCTCCCGGCGCCCTCCATCAGGAAGTGGTACGCGAAGTGGTCCGAGACGACCGAGCCCCGGATCGTCTCGGGCGGCCACGTCGCCCACCAACCCACGACGGCCGCCGACCGGTCTTTCTCGGAGAGGATGTTCCAGAGGGCCTTGACCTGCCGCATGCGGCTCGTGACGGGAAGCTGCTCGCCGGCGGCGCTGACCGCGACGAAGTGCCCGATCCGGTGGAGATCCGGCGTCTTGCCGGTCGCGATCGTCGTCCAGATGACGGGCGAGAGAAGCGGCTTCTGCGAGAGAAGCGGAGCGTAGGCGCCCTCCTGCCGCAGCTTCGCGAAGTGGGGAAGCTTTCCCTCCGAGAGCAGCAGGTCGATCGTCGCGGGATCGGCGCCGTCGAGGCCGAAGACGATCACGCGTCCCGGTTTCTCGGACCGCGCGCAGGCCCACGGCGCCACGAACAGCGCGGCGGCCAGGGCCGCTGTGGCGGCCGGCCGAAGAAAACGGGTCATGGGCCGGGATTCTACGCGGGTCGGGTTAGAATCCCCCGCTCACATGGCGACGTCGACGACCGGCAAGTTCCTCTTCCGCAAGGTGGAGAAGGCCATCGAGGCTATCGAGCAGGCGGCAGACCCGTCTGCCACGATCATGCAGACGGCCTCGACGGTGATCGAGCAGTTCTCCGGAGTGCTCGGCGTTCGCGGAGGGCGCCTGTACGTCCACAAGGAGGGCGGCTACGAGCTGACGAAGACCTTCGGCAACGTCCCGGCGATCGCGCCCGGGCTCTTCATCCCCGAGGAGTACCCGCCGATCGAGCGCGTCGTGGACGAGGGCGTCGTCGTCATGGACCTGACGGCGCCGGGCGTGGACACCGAGCTCGAGAAGAAGCTCGGGGCCGAGCGGTTCGCCGCGATCGCGGTGGGCGACGACGAGTACATCCTGGCTTTTTCGGTGGACCCCGCGGCGCCCGAGGACGACCTCGTGGCCTCGCTCGGGATCCTCCGCCTGGCCGTCGACCAGAAGCTGCGCCAGGACCGCTATGTTTCGGCGCTTCAGGAGGCGCGCCGCATCCAGATGTCGATCCTCCCCAAGCGCGCGCTGCGCCGCGGCTCCATCGAGATCGCCGGGTACACCACGCCGGCCGAGCTGGTCGGCGGCGACTACTTCGATTTCATCCCGGTCTCGGACCGCATCCTCGGCGTCGCGATCGCCGACGCCTCGGGACACGGACTTCCGGCGGCGCTCCAGGTGCGCGACGTCTACACGGGCCTTCGCATGGCCGTCGAGCGAGATTTCAAGATCGTGCGCACGGTCGAGCGCCTGAACCGCATCATCCACGAGTCGCGCCTCACGACCCGCTTCGTCTCGCTCTTCTACGGCGAGATCGAGGACGACGGCAGCCTCATGTACGTCAACGCCGGTCACCCCCATCCTCTCCACTTCCACGGCGGGAGCGTGACGCCCCTGATCCAGACCGGCCTCGTGCTCGGTCCCACGGCCAACGCGACGTACACGCGGGGCTATCGCCGGGTCGAGCCGGGAGACGCCCTGCTCTTCTACACCGATGGCATGGTCGAGGCGCACGGCGACAACGACGAGGAGTTCGGCACGGGCCGGCTGTCGCGGGCCTTTCTCGGGATGCGCGACCGGCCCGCCGACGAGATCGCCCGCGAGCTGGTCACGAACGTCCGCGAGTGGGCCGGCGGCGGCGTGCCCGAGGACGACATGACGGTCGTCGTGATGAAGCGCCACTTCGGAGCGGCGCCCGTTCCCGAGGAGCGCCGCTCGACCGGCTCGTTCCCGAAGCTCCCCTGAAATCAGGCCTTGTGCCGGCTCCGGAAGAAGGCGGCCGTGGCCTTCAGGCCATCCTCGAGGCGTGTCCAGAGCGGCAGGTCGAAATCGCGGCGCACGAGGGACGAGTCGAGGACGCTGCGCATCTGCTCGCCGGCGGGCGCGTTCACGTGCGGCGGCGTCGCCGTGTAGCCGTACTCGGCCGCGAGGACGGCGAAGAGACGGTTGACCGACGTCTCGACGCCGGTTCCCAGATTCCACACGCCGCTCTTGTCGCTCTGCGCGGCGCGGCTGGCGGCCTCGACGAGGTCCCCGACGTAGACATAGTCGCGCGTCTGCTCGCCGCTGCCGTTGATCTTCAAGGGACGCGACCCGAGCATCGCCTCCGAGAAGATGGCGACGACGCCGGCCTCGCCGGTGCCGTCCTGCCAGGGCCCGTACACGTTGGCATAGCGGAAGACCTGCGTCTGGAGTCCGTGCACGACCCTGTAGTAGTGCATGTACTTCTCGATCGAGAGCTTGGCGCAGCCGTACGGCGAGATCGGGTTGGTCGGGTGGCTCTCGGTCGCGGGCTTGCCCCCCTCGGGCTCCCCGTAGATCGCGCCGCCGGTCGAGGAAAAGAGGACGTGGCGGGTTCCCGCGCGGCGCATCGCCTCGAAGAGCTTGAGGCTGCCGATGATGTTGGCGCGGGCGTCGCCGATCGGATCGGCCACCGAGTGGCGCAGGTCGATCTGGGCGGCGTGGTGCGAGACGAATCCGATCTTCTCCTCGGACAGGAGCGGCGCCAGGTCCGTTTCCGCGATGTCGGCCTCGACGAAGCGGGCGGCTTCGGGCAGACGCTCGCGCCGGCCGGTCGACAGGTCGTCCACGATGACCACGCGGTGGCCGTCGGCCAGGTGCCGCTTCGCCATGTGCGAGCCGATGAAACCCGCGCCTCCGGTGACGAGGATGTTCATAGAATCCTTTCGATGTATCGAGGCACCGCATGATAGCGAACAAACGGCCGGATTCCCGCCTGGCGTTGGATCCGGCCGGGCTCCGTCTCGCGGAGCCATCCCGCGCCTTTTTCCGCCGCGCAACGGTGGCCGTTGCGCGCGGCCTCGTCGGCGCATGGATTGCGCGCCGCTGGCGTGGCCGCTGGTACGGAGGGCGCATCGTCGAGACGGAGGCCTACCTCGGAGCGGGCGACCGGGCCGCGCACTCCTGGGCCGGCCGCCGGACGACTCGCGTCGAGCCGATGTACGCCGACGGCGGCCACCTCTACGTTTTCCTCGTGTACGGCATGCACCACTGCGCCAACGTCGTGACGCGGCGCGAGGGGGAACCCGAAGCGGTGCTGCTGCGCGCGGCGGAGGGCCCGGCAGGCGCGCCGGTCCGCCTGATGGCCGGCCCCGGAAAGCTCTGTTCCGCGCTCGGAATCACGACGGCCCACAGCGGCCTCGACCTGGCAGCCGAAAAAAGCATCCGCATCTTCCGTTCCCGCTCGCGGCGTCCCCGGATCCTCAGCTCCTCCCGCATCGGCATCGACTACGCCGGCGATGCCAAGAACTGGCCGCTCCGGTTCTTCGACGGCGACTCGGAGGCCGTCTCGCGCTGAGCCGCCCGGCGCCTAAAGGGATCCCTCGCTGCGCTCGGGATGACAAGTGGTGCAGCGAGGCCGCCAATCAGCCCCACGCCGGTTCGTTCCAGCCTTGCGTTTCCGTCAGCTCGCGGCGCGGGAAGTCTCCCGAGCGAAGCGAGGGAGGAGGCCCGCGCCGCGGGAGCCGGAGCGCAGTGAGGGGGTCAGGCGTCCGGTCGAGCCCGCATCCGGGCGAGCCGCGTTTCCGCTCGCGGCGACCCCGGATCCTCACCTCCTCCCGCATCGGCATCGACTACGCCGGCGATGCCAAGAACTGGCGGCTCCGGTTCTTCGACGGCGACTCGGAGGCCGTCTCGCGCTGAGCCGCCCGGCGCCTAAAGGGATCCCTCGCTGCGCTCGGGATGACAAGGGTGCAGCGAGGCCGCCAATCAGCCCCACGCCGGTTCGTTCCAGCCTTGCGTTTCCGTCAGCTCGCGGCGCGGGAAGTCTCCCGAGCGAAGCGAGGGAGGAGGCCCGCGCCGCGGGAGCCGGAGCGCAGTGAGGGGGTCAGGCGTCCGGTCGAGCCCGCATCCGGGCGAGCCGGACGCCGCTGCGCGCCCTCGGGGCGCGCAGACCCCCGAACGAAGCGCAGGCGACGGCCTAGTGCGGCAGGAGCGGAAGCTGTCCCGGCCCGGGCTCCGAAGTCCCGACGACGGCGTTCTTGCCGCCGTGCTTGGCGCGGTAGAGGGCGGCGTCGGCCTTCTCGACGAGGTCGCGTTTCTCGGCGGCGTCGTCCGGGTACGTCGCGAGACCGATTGAAACCGTCGCGCGCAGGACCTGGTGCGAGTCGGGCATCCGGAAGAGGCGCTCGTCGACGCGCCTGCGCACGCGCTCGGCCACGATGACGGCCTCGTTGGACGGCGTCTCCGGAAGGACCAGAGCAAACTCGTCGCCGCCGTAGCGGGCGAGCAGGTCCATGTCGCCGCGGACCTCGTTGCGAATTTCGCCCACGATGCCCTGGAGGATGGCGTCGCCGACCGGGTGGCCGAACCGGTCGTTGATCGACTTGAAGTCGTCGATGTCGAGCATCAGGACGGTGAGGGGGCGGCCGAGGCGCTCGGCGCGGCCGAGCTCTCGCTGCAGGACGTCCTGGAAGTGGCGGTGGTTGTAGGCGCCCGTCAGGGAGTCGCGGATCGACTGCTCGCGGGCCTCGTTGTACGAGCGCGCGGTTTCGATGGCGGAGACCGCCTGGTTCGCGAAGATCTCGAGCGACCGGATCGTCTCGAGTGACGGCGACCGGCCGTTGCGCGGCTCGTCGACCCGGAGGCATCCGAGAAGCCGGTCCTCGGAATAGAGAGGGATCCAGAGAAGCTCGTTCGCGCTCCAGCCCTCGTCGGCGGCGGCAAGGACGCGCCGGGACGCGGCGGCCCGCACGAGGCCGCTTTCCCGGGGAGAGCGGTCGCGCACGTGGTAGGACTTCGAGACCCGGTTGCGGTCGTTCCAGTGCTTCGTGATCTCTTCGGCCGGCACGCTCTCGTCGCGCAGGGTCTCCCAGGTGTCGTCCATCCCGAAGTGGGCCCGCGGCGTGAACGAGTTCGTGTCGCGGTCGTAGAGGGAGAGGACGACCTGCTGGAAGCCGAGGCCGCGGGCCACAGCCGACGCGATCGACTGGAACAGGTCGTCGAGCGTGCGATTTCGCTTCAGGTCGTTGGAGATCTCGAGGATCTGGTCGAGCGTCTCGGCCCGCTCGCGGTTGCGCTCGGAAAGGTCCTGCATCTGGGCCCGGATGGACCGGTCCTGCAGGACGAGGGCGATGTGGTCCGCGATCGTCCGGACCGACGCGAGCGACTCGGACGTGTGCAGCGCGGGCGAGGCGCTCTCGAGGACGAGCAGGCCCGAATGCATCTCGAAAGTCGACAGGGCGACACGCACCTGGTACTGCGTCCGGGACGCCAGAGGCATCTCGCGGGCCTCGCCGGCGGCGATCTCGCAGAGGCCGGCCAGGCGGTCGACCCGGCGTTCGTCGAGCCGGCTGCGGCGGGCCCAGGCGAGCACCTCGCCGCGGGTCGCCTCGGCGCCCTCCGACAGGTGCACGGCGAGGTCGTCGTCGGTATCGCCGCTCCATTCGACAATCGCCATTGCGTCGACGGGCAGCAGGCGCGAGACGGCGGCGAAGACCCGTTCGTAGCGGTCGATGCGCGCGCTGACGCCGAAGGTCAGGGAGATGTCGCGCATGACGTCGAGCTCGCGGTTCTGGCGGGAGACCTCCTCGACCCTCCGTTCCATGGTGGACAGGTTTCGCATGACGACCGAAGCCAGGGCCACGGGGAAGAAGGCGAGGAGGGTCCCGGCCGCGCCGAACGCGGGATAGACGAGCACTTCCAGGATCACGATCGGTGCGAGCAGGCCCAGCGCGACGAACTGGAAGAGGGCGATCTGGGGCAGGCGATGCCGGGGGACCGAGCCCGAGAGGTCGAGGTAGGCGAAGACGAAGGCCGTGTTGACCAGGAAAAAGACGAGCAGGACGGCCACCGCGAGAGCGCCGACGGCGACCGGCCCACCCCCTGCCGCGTGGAGCGCGTCGGCGAAGAGGGCGGCCGCGGCGTAGGCGATCGAGAGCTGCGCGAGGTCGAAGGCGCTCGGCAGCGACCACCGGCGGTTCCGGCCGATGAGCTTGGCGATCGCGTCGGAGGCCACACAGACGAGCATCGCGGCACCCGGCGAGTGGAGCAGGAGGATCGCCGGCGCCAGGGCCGCCGCCTCGAGGCCGACGTAGTTGCCTCCGTAGCGCACGCGCAGCCGGAAGGCGAGAACGCCGAGCGCCGTGAAGAAGAGGATCTCCGGGTAACGCTCCCACGGGATGCCGGGCGAGAGAAGGGCGAGCAAAGCTGCGCCTCCGGCGCACACGCACACCTGCAGCAGGTGAAACGCTCGGGGCCGGCCCGCCGAGGCGCGCATCAGTGGATTCCCCTCCGAATGGGGCATTCTACGACGAGAGCGCCGGGTTTCGGGCCTGGAAAGGGGGGGTCAGCGCCCCTTGAAGTGGATCACCCCGTCCTTCAGGAACTTGTGAAAGATCATGAGGACTTCCAGCTCCTTCATGGGCGAGATCTTCATGATGGATTTGACGTCCCACTGCCCGTTGATCCGGGAGAGGACGAAGCCCTCGTGAGGGGAGAAGGGCCGCTGGGTCAGGTTCTGCATGGAGATCGCCAGCTCAGGCACCTTTTCGCCCGAAACGCCGTCGCGCTGGAGGGCCGTCTTGATCTCCCGCTCCGCCTCGCGCAGGGACTCGGCCGCACGCCCGTCGGAGGGATCGAGCTCGTGGGCGACCTTGAACATCCGGTAGGCGGCCTGGGGGTCGTCCTTGAGCTGGGCCTTTCCGCGTTGGAGGAAATGATCCACCTCGGACACGCCCGGGCCGAGCGACGGGGCGGTGTGAGCCTCCGGGCGGCTGGCCGTCAGGCGCATGGTTCCCGTCCGCAGGCCTTCGGAGATGAGCTTGGAGACCGTGAACTCGGCGTTGTGCGTGTGGAGCGCGATCTCCTCGATCGTCCGCTGACCGTCCACGTAAGGGACGATCAGCTTCTCGCGGTCGGAGAGGACCTCCATGTCGAGCGGGCGCATGATCTCGGGCGTGACCGACGAGTCCGGCACGCGCTGGCGAATGACCTGCCACTCGTCGTAGCGGCGCATCCCCTCCATGATGATTCCCGTGACGTCGAGCGAGAGGGGGACCATTTTCTGGTCGGGCAGCGCCTCTTCGACGAATTCGAACTCACCCTCGGTCCAGAGGAAGATGTCGTAGATGGACTCCTCCGCCTTCTTCTTCATCAGGCGCAACAGGTCCGACTCGGCGATCGCGTTGATCATCACGAGAATCTTGCCGAGGAGGATCTGGGACTCTTCCTGCACCTCCATCGCCATCTTGAGCTCTTCCTCGGTGATGAAGCCGTGGGAGACGAGGAAGTGGCCGAGGTACTCCCGCTGGTCGGAGGACGACGTCGAGGCGATCCGGCCGTCCTGGAAATAGACCCGTTTTTCGACTCCGTGGCCGTCGATCAGGAGGGTTCCCGTCTTCGAGCCGAGCGAAAGCCACTGCAGCAGCTCTCCGAGCTGCATGGTCTTCAGGTTTCCGGTGATGCCCAACGGGGGCTAGTTTAGCGCAAGAGACTGTGGGGGCGAGATTTCCGGCGCTTTCGGGACGCGCACTGCTTCATTCCGCCGGCGGGTTGTACGACGCGACGCCCGTCACGGCTTCGCCGATGATGAGCGTGTGGATGTCGTGCGTGCCCTCGTAGGTGTAGACGCTCTCGATATTGGCGAGGTGGCGGAAGACCGGGTACTCGTTGACGACGCCGTTGGCGCCGAGCGTCTCGCGGGCGAGCTTGGCGCACTCCCGCGCCACCCACACGTTGTTACGCTTGGCCATGGAGACGTGGTGCGGCTTCATCGTCTTGCCGTCCTTCATCCGGCCGAGCTTCCAGGCGAGCAGCTGGCCCTTGGTGATCTCCGTGATCATCCACGCCAGGCGTTCCTGCACGAGCTGGTGCGCGGCGATGGGACGGTCCATCCACTGCTTGCGGCTCTTCGAGTAGTCGAGCGCGGCCTGGTAGGTCGCCATGGCGCTGCCGATGGCGCCCCACGCGATGCCGTAGCGGGCCTGGGTGAGGCAGGAGAGGGGGCCCTTGAGGCCTTCGACGCCCGGGAGGATGGAGTCGGCGGGGACCCGGCAATCCTCGAAGGCGAGCTGCGACGTGACCGACGCCCGCAGAGACATCTTGCCCTTGTGCTCGAAGGTCGAGAAGCCTTTCGTTCCCTTCTCGACGAGGAACCCCCGCACGACCCCGTCGAGCTTGGCCCAGACGACGGCGACGTCGGCCACCGAGCCATTCGTGATCCAGGCCTTGGCGCCGTTCAGGACGTAGGAAGCGCCGTCCTTTTTCGCGACGGTGCGCATGCCGCCCGGGTTCGAGCCGAAGTCGGGCTCGGTCAGGCCGAAGCAGCCGATCGCGTCGGCCTTCGCGAGCTTCGGGATCCAGTTGTCCTTCTGCTCCTTCGAGCCGAAGGCGTAGATCGGGTACATGACGAGCCCCGACTGGACCGAGACGAAGGAGCGCAGTCCAGAGTCGCCGCGCTCGAGCTCCTGCATGATCAGGCCGTAGGCGATGTTGTCGAGGCCCGGGAGGCCATACTCCGAGATGGTCGAGCCGAAGAGCGACATTTCGGCCATCGCCGGAATGAGCTCGCGCGGGAACCGGCCCTCCCAGGCCGCGTCCTCGATGATCGGCAGGACCTTTTCGTCCACCCAGTCGCCGACGGTGTCGCGGACGAGGCGCTGTTCTTCGGTCAGAAGGCTGTCGAAGTCGAGATAGTCCGCTCTGGTCGCCACGTTGGGCCCTCCCGCAAAGGGGGGCATGCTATCCCGGCTGCCGCCCCGCACCAAGTCGCGTCCGGAGGGGGCTGGCTCCGGGTTACACTTTTCCCGACCCATGAGCGTCTTTCTCGGGGGCTCCGCGTACACGATGGTCCGCGACATCGCCGAGGGCTACGTCATCGCCTCGGAGCTGACGTTCAAGAAGTTCCAGGCCCCTGACTTCACGACCTTCGGCTTCGAGCTCGACAAGCTCCTGCGCGAGATCCGGGGGACCATCGTTCCCGCCGGCGACATCGAGGGGACGCAGAAGCGCCACCGCAAGATGCAGCGCCTCCAGCAGGCGCTCACGATCGCCAACAACGTGCGCTCGCGAACGCGTTGAGTCCTCGGGACGGCGCCGAGCGGCCGGGCCGCGAGGCCGCCTTCGCCGCCGTCTTCTTTTTTGCCGCGACCGTCCTGCTCACGTGGCCGCAGGCCGCTCACGTCAACGACGCCCTGTCGGATGTTGGCGACGCCAAACTGAACGCCCGGATTCTGGAGTGGGACTTCCACCAGACGTTTGCCGACCCGGCCAACCTGTACCAGCTGAACTTCTTCCATCCCGCGCGCTACGTCCTGGCGTTTTCGGAGAACCTGTGGGGAGTCGCGCTCTTCGGTTTCCCGCTGCTGGCCGCGGGCGCTTCCCCGCTGGCCAACTACAACGTTCTCCTGCTGGCGGGAATGTTCTTTTCCGCCTTCTCGGCCTGGGCGCTGGCGCGGTACGTGACGAGAGACCCGATCGCCTCGGCGCTCGCGGGGCTGGTCTTCGCCTTTCTGCCCTGGCGCATGAGCCAGCTGGCACACATGCAGTTCCAGTGGGCCGGCTTTCTCGCTCTGTCGTTGCTCTTCCTGCTTCGGTATATCGACCACGGGCGCAGGGGCGACGCCGTCCTCTTCGGCGCGGCCTTCGCGTGGAACGCTCTCTGCAACGTGCATTACGCTCTCTTCGGGGGAATCCTCGTCGTCGTCGTGCTCGGTGTCTCGGCGCTGCAGGGCAGCGGCGACGCCCGGCGCTGGCGCGGCGCACTCCTCGCGGCGGCGGCCGGAGGTATCGTCTTCCTTCCGTTCGCGCTGCCGTATCGAACGGCGAGCGCGCTCTACGGCATGAAGCGCTACCTGAGCGAGGTCCGGACTTTCTCGGGGCGCTGGACCGATTTCCTCTCCGCCGGCGACCGGAATTGGCTGTACGGCGAGGCGACGCTGCGCTGGCGTGGCCCGGAGGGCGACTTCTTTCCGGGGATCCTGCCCGTCCTGCTCGCCGCGGTCGCGGTCGTCGGCCTGCGCCGCCGGGGCCCCGGCGCGGAGGCAACCCGTGCGCCTGCCTCGAGGCCGCGGCTTCGCGCAGCGCGCGCCGTCGACGTCGCGATCCTGGTGCTGGCGGCCGCACTGATCTGGTCGCGCGCGCGGCCGGGCCTGCGGCTCGGGCCCGTCGGCGTCGGGGATCCCGGGCGCGTCGCGGTCTGGCTGACGGTGTTCGTGCTGGCGCGTCTGGCGCTGGCGTTTCCGGGGCGCGGCCGGTATTCGAACCTCGGCGACTGGTTCAAGCGCGGGCCCCTGTCGCCGCGGCTGGCGCTCCTGCTCGCCGTGGGGCTGGCGGGACTGCTCGTCGCCCTCGGCGCGAACACGCCCTACTACCTCTTTCTTTTTCAGTCGTTCGGACAGGTCTTTCGCTCGATTCGGGCGCCGGCGCGCGGAATCGTCCTCCTGCACCTCTCGCTCGCCGTTCTCGCCGCCTCGGGACTGGCCTTGCTCCTGCGAGGCCGGGACTGGCGGACGAGGCTCGCGTGGACCGCCGCAGCGCTGTGCCTCGTCGTCGTCGAGTACCGCGCTTTCCCGCTCGAGCTCGAGCCGACGGCCGCCGAGGCGCCGCCGGTCTACCGGTGGCTCGCGGGGCTGGACCTTCCCGGCGCCGTCGTCGAGTGGCCGCTCGGGATCCTTTACGATTTCGACTACGTCTTTCGTCAGGCCGAGCACGGGAAGCCGCTCGTCAACGGGTACTCCGGCTTCTTCCCGAAAACCTACCTGGCTCTGGACGCCGCGCTGCGCCTGCGGCCGATCCCGGACTCGGTCTGGGAGCGCATGGGCGAGCTCGGCGCCAGCGTCCTCGTGTACCACGCCCACGAGGGGAGGGGCTTCAAGGCGACCGCCTACCTGGACGCGCTCGATCGCGCCCTCGCCTCGGGAGGGCTGGAACTCGTGCGGACCTTCGCGCACGGAGAGGGGCGGGACTTCGTGTTCGTTGCCGCGGGAGCCCCCTGGCGCGACCGCCTCGCGAAAGGCGCGGAGGATCCGGCCGTGACCCGAGGCCGCTACGAGGACTCGACGAGCACCCTTCGACGCGAGGTGGCGCGCCTGGCGCCGCCCTTCGGGGCGATTCACCGCCCGAGGGAAAGGGAAAAGGTCGCGCCGGGGTTCTGGGCGCACGGCTGGGCGCTCGACGACTCCGGGATGGCCGCGATCCGTGTCTCGACGGAGGCCGGCCCGGCCGGCGAGGCCTTTCTCGGGGGCACGTGGCCGGGTCTGGCAGGCGCCTATCCCGACTATCCGGAGGCCCGCACCGCCGGGAGCTTTGGCTTCGCGATTCCCGGCCTGCCCCCGGGCGAGCACACCCTGGTCTTGACCCTCGTCGGCAAGGACGGGGGAGAGTCGGTTCTCCGGCGCCGGATCAGGGTGATTGCGCCACCGTCGGCCTCTCCCACGCCGAGAGGTCCTGGTAGCTGACGAAGCCTTTCGGCTCGAAGAGGCGGGGCGTCAGGATCCGCCCCCAGCGCGCCGAGAGGTACTCTCGGGCGTGGAAGGTCGAGCGCTCGTTGAAGGTTCCGCCCGGGTCGACCGCGAGAAAGCCGGTGGCGCCGAGCGTCGCGAGGTCACCCGCCGTCAGGCCCGGGCAGGTTCTGGAAAGATCCGGGCCGTGCGTCGTCGCGATCAGGAGACCGCCCGGGCGCAGGATGCGGAGAAACTCGCCGAGCCAGGCGAACTGCTCGCGCTCGTCGAGGTGCGTGAAGATCGAGATCGCGTAGACGACGTCGAAGGACTCCGGCGCGAAGCCGAGAGGCGGGGATGGCCGCATGACGGCGAACTCGCCCGGGAGGTGTCGCTGCGCCCACCGGACCTGCGCGGCGTCCACGTCGACGCCCGTCAGGCCCACGACCGGCCGGGCGCCCTGCATCCAGCGGGCGACGCGGCCGCACCCGCAGCCGAAATCGAGCCAGTTGGGATACGAGCGGGAGGGATCGCGAACGCGGTCGAAGGCCCTGAGGATCGCCGCGGCGCCTTCGCGGCCCACGGCCGTGAACTCGCGGCGTGATGCGCCTCCCACTCGGGTCCGCAGGCCGGCCGGCGGGATCGGTCCGTCGAAGGCTTTCGGGCGGACCAGACACACGGCGTCGCGCGGCAGGTCCTTGAGGCGGTCCGGCGCCTGCCGGGCCGTCCTGCGCAGGAATCGCCTCCAACGCGCGGGAACGATCGCCTTCACGCGGCTGCGAAGCCAGGAGGGGTCGGACACGCCGTTGATTCTATGGTCCGCCGTCCGCAGCGGGTTTCTCCCAGACCGACAGGTCCTGGAACGCGACGAACCCCTGCGCCTCATAGAAGCGGAAGCGAAAGAAGCGGCTCCACGTCCGCTCGAGGTACTCCTGAGAGTGGAAGGCGGCGCGCGCGTTGAAGGCGCCCCCGGGGTTCGCGCAGACGAAGCCCGTCTGCGCCAGGCTGTCGAGGTCCGCCGCGGTGAGGGCCGGGAACCGCGCGCTCATCGCCGGCGCCATCGTCGTGGCGAAGAAGAGTCCGCCGGGCCGAAGGACGCGGGCGAGCTCGCGGAGCCACGCGTCCTGCTCGCGCTCGCCGTAGTGCGTGAAGATCGAGGTGGCATAGACGGCGTCGAAGGCCTCGGCGGCGAGGTCGATCGGAGGATCGGGGCGCATCGTCGCGAAGCGACCGCGCAGATTCCGGCTCGCCCAGCCGACGAGGTCCGGGTCGACGTCGACGCCGTACAGGGCCGCGACGGGCGGGTTCGCGTCGGCCAGATATCGGGCGATCCGGCCGCAGCCGCAGCCGAAGTCGAGCCAGTTCGGATACTCGCGCCCGGGCTCCCTCGCGCGCTCGAAGGCGGAGAGGATCTGGTCCCGCCCCTCCCGGCCGACGCGGCGGAAGACCTCGCGCGAGAGCTGGCCGACCCGCGAGCGCAGTCCCGGGGGAGGCAGGGGGCCGCCGAACGCGTCCGGCCGGAGCAGGCAGACGAGATCGGCCGGCAGGTCGCGCAGCCGCTGCGGAAGCTGGGTGATCTCGTGGCGAAGGAGCCGGCGCCAGCGCAGGGGAAGGACGGCCTTCGCGAGCTGGCGCACGGCGGCATTCTAGGGCTCCCGCCGGCGGGAATTCCGGACCGGGCGGCGAAATGCCTCTATAATTCCCGCCCTTTATGGAAACGACCTCGATCTCGAAGATCGGCCGGAAGGCCGGAGCGTCCGCGACGGTGCGGGGATGGCTTTACAACAAGCGGTCCTCGGGAAAGATCCAGTTCCTGATCGTGCGCGACGGGACCGGATACCTCCAGTGCGTGGTGCCTCGCGCCGACGTCCCGGCCGAGGTCTGGGACGCGGCCGAGAAGGCCACGCAGGAGTGTTCGCTTTCCGTCACCGGGACCGTCCGCGAGGACAAGCGGGCGCCGGGCGGCTTCGAGATGACCGCGACCGCCGTCGAGATCCTGGGCGCCTCGCCGGACTATCCGATCACGCCCAAGGAGCACGGCGTCGACTTCCTGATGAACCTGCGCCACCTCTGGATGCGCTCCTCGCAGCAGCATGCGGTCTTGCGCGTGCGCTCGGAGCTCGAACAGGCGATCGCCGACTTCTTCCACGAGCGCGAGTTCGTCCGCATCGACTCGCCGATCCTGACCGGGTCCTCGGTCGAGGGCACGTCCACGCTCTTCGAGACGGATTACTTCGGCGACAAGGCGTACCTCTCGCAGTCCGGCCAGCTCTACCTCGAGCCGGCGGCGGCCGCGTTCGGCAAGGTCTATTGCTTCGGGCCGACGTTTCGAGCCGAGAAGTCGAAGACGCGCCGTCACCTGACGGAGTTCTGGATGGTCGAGCCCGAGGTCGCCTTCCTCGAGTTCGAGGGCCTGTGCGAGCTCGCCGAGGACTTCATCGTGTTCCTCGTCGGGCGCGCGCTCGAGCGTTGCGGCGAGGAATTGAAGCGGCTCGAGCGCGACCCGGCGAAGCTCGAGGCGGTCCGCAAGCCGTTTCCGAGGATCACGTACCGCGACGGCATCTCTACGCTCCAGAAGAAGGGCTTCCCGGTCAATTTCGGGGACGACCTCGGCGCGGACGAGGAGACGGCGTTGTGCGCCGACCTCGACCGGCCGCTCATCGTGTCCCGCTTCCCGACCGCCATCAAGTCGTTCTACATGCAGCCGGACCCGCAGGACCCGGAGGTCGTGCTCGGCCTCGACATGCTGGCTCCCGAGGGCTACGGCGAGATCATCGGCGGCTCCCAGCGCATCCACGACCTCGCCCTGCTCGAGCAGCGCCTCGCGGAGCACAAGCTGCCGCGGGAGGCCTACGAGTGGTACCTCGACGTGCGCCGGTACGGGACCTTCCCGCACGCCGGGTTCGGGATGGGGCTCGAGCGCGCCGTGGCCTGGATCTGCGGGATCCACCATCTGCGCGAGGCGATTCCCTACCCGCGGACGCTCAAGCGGATCTACCCTTAGCCTTGAATTCATGACCACGAAAAGTCTTCCGGCCGTCGGGGTCGTGTCCCTCGGCTGCCCGAAAAACCTGGTGGACACCGAGATCATGCTCGGCCACCTGAAGAAGGCCGGCCACGAGATCGTTCCGGACGGCCAGGCGCGCGTCGTGCTCGTCAACACGTGCGGCTTCATCGACCGGGCGAAGGAGGAGTCGGTCGAGGCGATCCTCGAGCAGGTCGAGCGCAAGAAACGGGGCGAGATCGACCGGGTCGTCGTCGCGGGCTGCATGGTGCAGAAGTACGGCCGGGATCTCGCGCGCGAAATTCCGGAGGTGGACTCCTTCGTCGGCCTCGACGAGCTCGAGAACGCGCCGGCCGCCGCGGCCGGCCTTCCGACGCTGCCTCGCTTCACGGACAAGCCGCTGGCGACCCGTCTCTACGACGAGCTCGCGCCGCGCGTTCTCTCCCGCCACCGGGGTTACGGGTACCTGAAGGTCGGCGAGGGCTGCGACAACCCGTGCACGTTCTGCACGATCCCGCAGATGAGGGGTCTCCAGCGCAGCCGGACGGTCGCGTCGCTCGTGGCCGAGGCGCGGAGCCTCGAGGCGCAGGGGGTCAAGGAGCTCGTCCTGATCTCGCAGGACACGACCCGGTACGGCGAGGACCTGGGGGCGGGCCGCGACGGCCTGGCCCGTCTCGTCGAGGCGCTCGCCGCGGGCACGTCCTTCCCCTGGATCCGCTTTCTCTACGCCTACCCGAAGACCCTCGACGACTCGGTGCTCGAGCTGATGGCCCGGGAGTCCCGTTTCGTTCCGTACGTGGACATCCCGCTTCAGCACGTGGCGCGGCCGATCCTCTCGGCGATGCGCCGCGGCGGCGACGCGCCGGCGTACCTGAAAATGATCCGCCGGATGAGGGAGATCGTCCCCGACATCGCGATCCGGACCACGTTCATCGTCGGCTTCCCGGGGGAGGGGGAGGACGAGTTCCGGACCCTCGCCGAGTTCGTTCGCGAGGCCGAGCTCGACAACGTGGGCGCCTTCACGTACTCGCCCGAGCCGGGCTCCGGGTCCGAGCCCCTCGGCGATCCGGTTCCGGCCGAGGAAAAGGAGCGGCGGAAGGACTTCCTTCTGTCGCTGCAGCAGCCCATTTCACGCGGAAAGCTGCGAGCCCTGCGGGGCCGGACGGTCGAGGCGATCGTGGAGGGCCCGTCGGAGGAGACCGAGTACCTGCTCGAAGGGCGCCTGCGCTCCCAGGCCCCGGAGATCGACGGTCGGCTCCTGATCACGGACACGAAGGATCGAGACCTGAGGGCGGGACAGATCGTGTCGGTGAAGGTCGAGAAGACGTTCGACTACGACGTCGCCGGTTCCGTCGTCGGCTGATCGCTGATCGCTCGCCTGCCATGCAAGTCGTCCGCGATCCCTTCCGCTCCACCGACCTGCCCCGCGGCGGGGTCGGAACGATCGGCAACTTCGACGGTGTCCATCTCGGGCACCGCCGGATCCTCGAGACGGTGGTCGCGCGAGCGCGGGAGATCGGGCGGCCGTCCTTCGCCATCACGTTCGAACCGCACCCGATGGCGGTCCTGCGTCCGGACCACGCGCCGCGCCGCATCCAGACGCTTCGCCAGAAGGAAGAAACGATCGAGGCGATCGGGATCGACGCCCTGCTCGTCATCCCGTTCACGCGCGACTTCTCGCTGACCGAGCCCGAGGAGTTCGTCCGAACACTCCTGCGCGACCGACTGGGAGCCTCGGAGCTCTTCATCGGCGCGCACTTCGCGTTCGGACGGGGCAAGCGCGGGGATCTCGCCCTCCTGTCCCGGCTCGGGGCCGAGTGCGGCTTCGCAGCCTCGGCGGTCGACGAGGTGATCCAGGCAGGCGAGCCCGTGTCTTCGACGCGGATTCGCCGGGCCCTCGAGCGCGGCGCCGTCGTCGAAGCCAACGCGATGCTCGGCCGGGACTACGAGCTCGACGGCTTCGTGTCGCGCGGCGACCGCCTGGGTCACCAGATCGGCGTGCCGACCATCAACCTGGAGCCCGAGAACGAGTTACCCCCGGCCGACGGCGTCTACGTCACCGAGATCGAGATCCGGTCCTTCGGCCGTCGGTTCGAGAGCGTCAGCAACATCGGCCGGCGGCCGACCCTCTACGAGGACTACACGACCACGATCGAGACGTACGTCCTCGACTTTTCGGCCGACGTGTATGGCGAGAAGGTGCGGCTCTTCTTCCTCGACCGTCTGCGCGAGGAGCGCAAGTTTCCGTCGATGATGGATCTCAAGGCCCAGATCCAGCGCGACATCGCCGCGACGCGCGAGTACTTCGAGAAGCGCGCCGGTTTCGCCCCGCCCGCCTAGGCCCGGCGCCGAGTCAGAAGACGCAGCGCCGCCAGGACGAGCAGGGCGGCCCCGAAGGTCGCGACGATCGTGGCTCCGGTCGGCAGGTCCCAGAGAAACGACAGCGCCACGCCGCCCGCCGAGACGACCGCGCCCATGCCCCAGCCGATCGCCAGGCGAGTCCCGAGCCGTTCGGCGAAGAGCATGGCCGTCACCGACGGCACGATCAGGAAACAGAAGACCAGAAGCACGCCCGCGATCGCGACCGAGGAGGTCACGACGAATCCGAACGACATGTAGAAGAGGAAATCCCAGAAGCGGATGTTGACGCCTTGACGCTCGGCCTCCTGCTCGTTCATCGAGATGAGGAGAAAACGTTGCCGGAAGCCGAAGTGAAAGAGGCCGACGAGAGCGTAGAGGACCGCGGTCTTCCCGAGCTCCTTCCAGGACACGGACAGGATGTTGCCGACGAGCATTTCCTTGAGGTGCTCCGTCTCCTGCGTGGCCTTCGACATGACCAGGATCGCGACGGCCGCGGACACGGCGTACACGATGCCGATGATGGCCTCCTGGGGAATCCGCGTCTTGCGGTGGACCCGGGAGACCGCGAAGATCGCCGCCCCGAGGAAGGTAAAGCCGAGCGAGAAGACGTAGGCCATGGTCGAGTGCAAGTCGTAGCCCGCGAGGTATGCCACCGTCGTCCCGAGCGCCGCGATCTGCGCGAGCGACAGGTCCACGAAGATGACCCCGCGCTCGACGACGTGGACGCCGAGGTACGCGTGGATGCCGGTGAGGATGAGGCTCGCCACGAAGGCGGGCAGGAGAATCTCGAAGGCCGTCATTGCGCGGCCCCCTTCCTGGCCGCCAGGGCGTCGGCGAGCAGCTTGACGTCGTAGTCGAAGAGGCCGAAGTAGTCCTTGATCTCCGGGACGCCTCCGACCGACGGGATGAAGACGAGGAGTCTGGCTCCCGTCTTGCCGGCGATCTGTTCGGGCGTCTTGCGGTCGAAGTAGGGCTCCATCAGGATGACGGGGATCTTCTTCGCCTTCATCATGTCGATGAGCTCGACGGTGTGCGAGGGCGAGGGCGGGATGCCGGGTTTGGGTTCGACGTACCCCGCGGCCACGAGCTTGAAGTGCTTCAGGAAGTTGGGCCAGGAGTTGTGGTACGTGACGAGATCCGTGCCGGCATAAGGTGCAAGCGCCGAATCCCAGCGCTTCTCGCCCTCGGACAGCTTCGTCTCGAACGCGGCGAGGTTGGTCTTGTACTCCGCGGCGCCCGGGGGGTCGAGCTCCGTCAGCTTGGCGGTGATGGCGCGGGCGATGACCCGGCCGTTCTCGGGATCCAGCCAGAAATGCGGGTTGCCGAACGGATGCACGTCGCCCATGGCCCGCGTCACGGTGCCCGTGGGCCGCTCGAGGATGTCGCAGCCGTTCGAGGCGTCGAGGTAGCCGGCCGCGCCGGGCCGGATCTTGTCGTTACGACTCTGGTCGACGAGCGGGGGCAGGTAGCCGATCTCGAGCTCGAGCCCCGCGACGATCAGGAGATCGGCCTTCGACAGCTTCAGGACGAACGATGGCTTGGGATCCACGAAGTGCGGATCCTGATATCCCTTCGCGAGGGCGAAGGTCTCGACCCGCTTGCCGCCGACGGCGTCGGCGATCGAGGCGAAGTCCTGAACGCTGGTCACGATCCTGACGGCCGCCAAGGCGGGCGCCGCGAGCGACAGCGCGGCGAGGACGACGAGGATTCTCTTCATTGCTGCTTTACCCTTTCGATTGCCGACTTCAGAACGGGTGCGCGCCGTGCGCCCCGATCGCGAACTGGATCTGGAGGAACCCCTCGTTGGCGACGATTCCCGGAGCGTAGTCGCGTCGCCTGTACTCGGCCCGGAGCACCGAGAACTCGCTCGGCATGAACGTCAGGGTCGCCGCGACGCCCTTGTCGCGCATGGCCGCATCGGTGGCGCGGTCCGAAAACTCGTAGCGGACGCCGGTGAACCACTGGCGTCCGAGCTGCCAGTCGGCGCCGGCGAAGAAGCCCTGAGCCTTCTGAAGGCCGTTCGGCTGCTCGCGGTTGCTCCAGAAGTACTCGCCGCGGATGATGAGGGAGCGGTAGGGCCGCCCCTGCAGCGGCTTCCACCGGTAGAGGAGCGCGGCGTTTTGGAGGTTCGTGGTGTTGGTGGCCGAGGTGCCGTTGTGGCCGTACGCGTAGCTGAAGGACGCCTCGAGGTTGTGGTCGTCCCCGAAGTCGCGGAAGATCCGATACTGGCCGTTGTACGTGAGATCTCCCTTGGCGGGAGAAGCGAACAAATCGGTTCCCGTCGAGTCGTCGAGGACCTGGCCGTACACCTCCGAGAACGTGTCGCCCGGCAGCTCGATGAGCTTCGAGACGGAGATGCCTTCCGCCGCCCAGGTGTCGCCCTCGGGCTGGAAGAGGATGTCCTGGTACGGCAGGGGCTCGTCCGCCCACGGCAGGACGTGGAGATGGAGGGTGTTGACCTTGCCGAACTGCACCTTGAACTTCCCGGCCTTGGCCTGCGTCTGCCAGGGCAGGTTCAGAAACGTCACGTAGCCTTCCTCGACCTCGACGCCGTCGTTGGTGAAAGAGAGAAAGAGGTCCGCGCGCGCGTACGGGTCCACAACCGCCTGGAACGAGATCTCGGATTCCTCGACCTGGAACGCCGGGCTCGGCTGGACGGGATTGTTGCCGGCGCTGGCGAGGAAGTTCCCGATGACGGCGATCGCGGGGTTGAAGAACGTGGGATTGACCGCCGGGGCCGGAGCCGGTGCGGGCGCCGCGGGGGGCGGCTCGGGTTCCGGCGCGGGGGTCGGCGTGGGCGCCGGGGCGTCCTGGCCGCGCAGGACGGCCGCGGCGGCCAGCCAGGCCGCGGCGAAGAGTGGGATGCGTCGGTTGTTCAAGTCAGAGCCTCCAGCCTTCGAGCGTGTCGTCGAGAGGCGCGCCGAATGCGGCGCCTCCCGTCAAAGCGACAGGCCGAGCGGAGGAGAGCGACCCGAAAGGCTGCGGCAGTGGAGGCTCGACGGCGGGCCCGCGGCGCGGTCGAAGAAGGCCGGGACGGAATCGGCGGCGGCCGGCGCCAGTCCCGCGTCCGTTGCGGCCAGCGCCGAGCCGCTGTTCAAACAGGCGACGCAATCGTGCGCCGGAGCTTGGAGCGTGGCTTTCGCGGCGAGCCCTGCCGTCTTCGAGGCGCCGGAGTGGGAAGGCTCGGGGTGCAGGCCGAACGCGGCCGTCAGCGAAATCAACGCCGCCGCACAGAGCGCGGCCCGCACCGGGGCCGAAGAGCGCATGCGGCGGATCATCCTCGTTTCAAAGCCTGAGAGCCGCATTCTATTCCCGTGACGGGCCGTCCGGGCGCGCCTGCGTAGAATGCCGGTGTGATCGCCCACCCGGACACCGCCGCGGGCGCCGGAAAGGCCCGACGGGACGAGAGCCGAGGCCTCCGCAAGCGGATGCACTGGCTGCTCGGCCTGACCTTCCTCCACGTGGTGGGCGAGGGGGGGCTGGCCCTCTTCGAGGCGCTGAGAACGGGCAGTCTGGCGCTTCTGGCCTTCGGCCTCGAGAGCATCATCGAAGGAGGGGCGGCCTTCCTGGCGGTTCGCCACCTGCGCCACCTCGCGGACGAGGAGGAGGACCACGCCCATCGCGACCAGGTGCTCGCGCGCTGGATCGGCGTCTCGTTCCTGATGCTGGCCACCTACACCCTGGCGCGCGGCGTCGTGGAGATCGCCGGCGGCGCCCACGTGAAGCCGAGCCCGCTCGGGCTCTTCCTGACTCTCTTCGCGACGTTCGGCATGCCGTTCGTCGGATACCTGAAATTCAAGACGAGCCGCCGGCTCGGCAGCAAGGGGCTGGCCGCCGAGGCCAAGGAGTCGATCGCGTGCTCGATCGACTCCGCGCTCACGCTGCTCGCGATGATCGCCGGCCTGCTGTCGGCGCCCGGCTGGGTCGACCCCGCGTTGTCGCTCCTGATGGTGCCCTGGTTCCTGCGCGAGGGCCTGGCGCACGTGCGGGGACGTGTGCACGCGCACGAGCACTAAAGCCCGTTCGGCCGCGGCCCGGAGCGCCTGGCGCGGCCTTGGTAAGATGGGCGCGCGGCACCTGAACCCATGGTCCGGGTTGCCGCGTATTTTCGAGCTGAAGGAGTTGTCTTTAATGGCTAGTGAAAACATCGCCCAGGTCTCCGATTCGAGTTTCGACGGAGACATTCTGAAGAGCAGCGTCCCGGTGCTCGTGGATTTCTGGGCCCCCTGGTGTGGGCCCTGCCGCTCGGTCGCCCCGATGCTGGACGACCTGGCGACGCAGTATGCCGGCAAGCTCAAGGTCGCGAAGGTCAACGTGGACGAGTCGACCGAGGTTGCGATGCGATACCAGATCACGTCGATTCCGACCTTTCTCCTGTTCAAGAACGGCCAGGTCGCCGACCGCGCGCTGGGCGCCCTTCCGCGCAGCGAGTTCGTCAAGCTGATCGACCGGAACCTCTAAAACCGCCCCTAACGCCGATCCCTCCGAGGGCCCCGCAAGGGGCCCTCGTCGCTCCCGCCTCGCGGTCCCGTGTAATCTGTCGGCCCCGGTCCGCGTAAATGAGGCGCGGCCTGCGTGTTGGAAGAAGCCGCCGGGGCGGCCGGTTGGACGGAGCGAGATGAAAAAGCTGATCTGGATCGTGGTTCTGGCGGCCTTGTTGACCGGTGCGTTCCTGGTCGTGCGCGGAAAGAAGAAGGCCGAGCCGAAGTACCGGACGGCCGTCGTCGACCGCGGAAACGTGACGCAGACGGTGACCGCGACGGGGACGCTCTCGGCCGTGATCACGGTCAAGGTGGGCAGCGTCGTGTCGGGGCTCGTCGCGGTGCTGCACGCGGACTTCAACAAGCAGGTCAAGAAGGGCGAGCTGCTCGCAGAGCTCGATCCGACGCCGTTCCAGGCGCGGGTCGATCTCTCCCGCGCGGGACTCGAGAAGGCGCGCGTCGACGTGCGCAACTCCGAGATTGCTCTGCGCCGGCAGAAGGCGCTCGAGACGCAGGGCCTGGCGCCCCAGGCGGATCTCGACCAGGCCCAGGCCAACTACGACTCGGCGGTGGCCTCGGTGGCCCAGGCGCAGGCCACCCTCGCGCAGGCGCAGACGGATCTGAGCAACAGCCGGATCGTCGCCCCCATCGACGGCGTCGTCGTCGACCGCCAGTACGACGTGGGGCAGAGCGTCGCCGCGTCCTTCCAGGCGCCGACGATCTTCACGATCGCCCAGGACCTCACGAAGATGCAGGTCTCGGCCGACGTCTCGGAGTCGGACATCGGCATGTGCAAGGTCGGGCAGGCCGTTCACTTCAGCGTCGATGCCTATCCCGAGCAGAGCTTCCGGGGCACGATTTCCCAGATCCGGTTGAACGCCACGGTCAACCAGAACGTCGTGACCTACCCGGTGATCATCGACGTCCCCAACCCGGAACTCGCGCTGCGGCCCAACATGACGGCCAACGTGACCATCGACGTCGCCGTCGTCAAGGACGCGCTCCGCGTGCCCAACGCGGCGCTGCGCTGGCGGCCCGAGGAGAAGCAAGCCAGCTCGGCCTCGCCCGAGGAGCGCGCCGCGCGCGGCGCGGGTCAGACGGGACCCGCCGCGGCGATGAAGCAGTTCGACAGGACGGCGGGCGGAAAGGCCCGAAAAGCGGGCCAGACGATCTACACGATCGGCGCCGAAGGCAGCGAGCCGAAGGCGGTGGAGATCAAGGGCGGAGTCACGGACAACCGCTACACCGAGGTGGTGTCCGGCGACCTCAAGGCCGGCGATACCGTGATCGTCGGCCTCGTGACCGCGAAGGCGGACGCCGGCAAGACCCCGGGCGGGGCGTCGGGCGGCCCGGGCGGCCGGAGGTTCTAGAGTTGGAGGTCATACGGATCGAAAACCTCGTCAAGATCTACCAGATGGGCGAGGTGGAGGTTCGCGCGCTCGACGGCGTCTCGATGACGATCGCCGCCGGGGAGTTCGTGGCGGTCATGGGTCCGTCCGGATCGGGCAAGAGCACGTTCATGAATATCGTCGGGTGCCTCGACCGGCCGACGTCGGGCCGCTACTTTCTCGACGGCGTCGACGTCTCGGAGCTCGACCGCGACCAGAGGGCGGAGATCCGCAACGGCAAGATCGGCTTCGTGTTCCAGTCGTTCAACCTCCTCTCGCGCACGTCCGCCCTCGAGAACGTCGAGTTGCCGCTGGTCTACTCTTCCGACGCCCTGTCGTCCCGGCAGAGGTCCGACCGGGCGAAGGAATGCCTGCGGGCGGTGGGGCTCGCCGGCCGCGAGGGCCATCAGCCGAGCCAGCTCTCGGGCGGCCAGCAACAGCGCGTGGCCATCGCGCGGGCCCTCATCAACGAGCCGAAGCTGATGCTGGCCGACGAGCCCACGGGCAACCTCGACACGAAGACGTCCGAAGAGGTCATGGGCGTGTTCCAGCGCCTGAACGACGACGGAAAGACGGTGGTCCTCATCACGCACGAGACGGACATTTCCGAGTACGCCAAGCGCGTGGTCGGCTTCCGCGACGGCAAGCTCGTCGAGGACCGCCCGGTCACGCAGAGGCGGCTGGCGCATAGGACGGTGGCCTGACACATGCTCAAGTTCGTGACGATCCTCAAGGTGGGCATGAAGGCCATCGCCCGCAACAAGATGCGCTCGGCGCTGACGGCCCTCGGCATCATCATCGGCGTGGCGTGCGTGATCGCGATGATCGCGGTCGGCCAGGGCTCGCAGGCCGCGATCCAGGCGCAGATCTCGGCGCTGGGGACGAATTTCCTGATGATCTTTCCCGGGATCGCGACCCAGTCCGGGGCGCGCATCTTCACGGGCCAGTCCACGCTGACCGAGGACGACGTCGCGGCGGTCAAGGCCGAGTGCCAGGCCGTGGCCTACGTGTCGCCCTCCTCGCGCACCGGCGCGCAGGTCGTGGCCGGGAACCTGAACTGGGGGACGCAGATCCAGGGCGTCGGCGTCGAGTGGCCCTTCGTGCGGTCCTGGAACGTCGACAAGGGCGTCTTCTTCGACGAGTCGGAGGTCCGCGCCGCGGCCAAGGTCTGCGTCCTCGGCACGACGGTTGCCAACGCGCTCTTCGAAGGGCAGGACCCGGTCGGCCAGACGGTGCGGATCAAGAACTTCCCGTTTCGAGTGATCGGCGTGCTCGAGGGCAAGGGCGGCAGCGTCATGGGGCAGGACCAGGACGACATCGTCGTCGCTCCCTACACGACGGTCATGCGCCTGTTGAAGCACAGCGCGAAGATCGACATGTTCATGGCGTCGGCGGTCTCGCGGGGAGCGGTTGAGGAGGCGCAGAAGCAGATCGAGGCGTTGCTCCGGCAGAGGCACCGGCTGCAGACGGGCCAGGACTCCGACTTCATGATCCGCTCCCAGCAGGAGATCGCGCAGACCGCCGACGAGACCTCGCGCACGCTGTCGGTCCTGCTCGCGTCGGCCGCGTCGATCTCGCTGCTCGTCGGGGGGATCGGGATCATGAACATCATGCTGGTCTCGGTCACCGAGCGGACGCGCGAGATCGGCATCCGGATGGCGATCGGCGCGAAGGGCCGCGACATCCTGACCCAGTTCCTGATCGAGGCGCTGGCCCTCTCGCTGGCCGGAGGCGGCATCGGCATCGCCCTCGGGATCGGCGCGTCCCGCGTGCTCGCCTGGAAGGCGCACTGGCCCATCGAGCTTTCGCCGGCGGCCGTCGCCCTGGCCTTCGGCTTCTCGGCGGCGATCGGGATTTTCTTCGGCTTCTATCCCGCCCGAAAGGCCTCGCTGCTGGATCCGATCGAGGCGCTGAGGTACGAGTAGGGGGCGCTACAATTCGTCGGTGTCCCCCTTGCCCTTCGAGCGCTTCTGGCGCCGCCTGGATCCGCGCACGAGCGTCGCGGCGCGACTGCTGTTCGGTTTCTTCCTCGCGTTCCTCCTGCCGGGAACCCTCTTCGTTCTCCTGATCCAGAAGCGCCTCTCCGGGCTGCAGACGGCTTCTTCGGAGCAGGTGGCCGCCGTGCGTGTGGCGGAAACGGAGATACGCCTGGCCCAGGACGTCGCGTTTCGAGCGGAATGGATCGACCGACGGGCGAGGGTGGCCGAGGAGGGGGCGTGGGCCCTCGCGGCTGCGGCCTCTCTCGCCCTGGAGGGCGACGGAGCGCCCGGCAGAGGCCCGTCCCGGCTCACGACCGACTCCGACGGTCACGTCTGGACCGAGATTCCCGAAGAGGAGTCCGTGGCCCTGGTGTCCGCCCGCAGCCCGAATCCCGCGCTCGCGCGTCGCGACGCGGAGCGCTTGCGCGGGCTGGCGCCCCTGATGGCGGAACTGCGAGCGCGCCGGCCGGTGGTCTTGAACGTCAGCGTGTGGACCGCGTCCGGGGCCATGCGACAGAGCCCCTGGCTCGAGATTCACCGGGCCAACCGGGAGTCGGGCGGCGAGCTCGAGCGGTTCGTCTTCAACCGGGTCGCGCGATTTCCGGAGGCTCGCCCGGCCACTGGCGACGTGGCCGTCTGGGCCGGGCTCTACGCCGGACCGTCGACGACCGCGGAAGAGAAGCGCTCGGCCACGGTCTTCGCTCCGGTGCGTGACGCGGCCGGCCGGCTCGTCGCGGGAATCGCTCTCGACGTGGACCCGCGGCGGTACGTCGCGGATGCGTTCGAGATCTGGGCGCCCGCCGGGGACCTCTGGTTCGCGACCGACGAGGCGGGGCACGCGCTCCTCATGATGCCGCGCGCGGCGGCCGCTCTCGGCTGGAGCGGCGTCGGGGGAGGGCTGCTGGCCGAGGCCGCCTCGCCCGAGCTCAAGCGACTGGCCCTGAAGGCGCTGCGCGCGCCCCGCTCGGAGGCGGAGTACCTCGTCGACGGGAAGGGGCTGCGGATCGCGTCGGCAAGGGTCGGAGCGACCGGCTGGGTCGTCTTCGAGGGGATCTCGAACGAGGCGGTGGCCACGATCCGCGCCGAGGCCGTGCGAGCCTTTCCGCCGGCTTCGTACTCGGGCCTGAAGCGCGACGTGTTCCTGCTCTTCGCGCTGCTCGCCGCCACGGTGTTCGTGACCGTCGGCATCGTGTCGCGCCGCATCTCCGCTCCGGTGGGCGAGCTCGTCCGGGCCGCCGAGGACATCGGGCGCGGCCGGCCCGTCGCGCTCGCCGGCCGGGCCTCGGCCGACGAGATCGGCCGTCTTTCGGCCGCGATCGACGCGATGAGCCAGCGCGTGTCGCGCCGCGTCGAGACGCTTCGCCGGCTCCATCAGTTCTCGCGGTCGGCGTACCGCATGACCGACGTTGGGGAAGTCCTCGGCCGTTCGACGCAGGCCATCGCCGCATTCACCGGGGCGGAGCGGGTCTGGTTCCATCTCTACGACCGGAACACGAACCGGCTGGAGGCCGCGTTGCCGGCCTGGAACGTCACGGAGGAGCTCGCGGAGAAGCTCAAGGTCTCGGTGGACGCGCGATCGATCGCGGGCATGGTGTTTCGCACGGGCGAGGCGTACTGCGCCAACGACCTCGAGCGCGACCCCTACACGAACGCGCAGCTGCGAGCGCTGACCGGCGCGCGCAACGGCGTCTTCGCGCCCCTGAAGACCGAGGAGGAGACGCTCGGCGTCGCGGTGGCGATCAATCGGCCCGACGGGTTCGGCCAGGAAGAGGTCGACGCCGTGACGTCCTTCGCGGACCTCTCCTCCCTGCTGCTGCGCAACGCCCGGCTCTATGGCACGCTCGTCTCGACCGTCGACGAGCTGCGGCACGCCAGCCGCCTGAAGGACCACTTCCTGCAGAACGTCAACCACGAGCTGCGCACGCCGCTGACGGCGATCGTGGGCTGGACGGACCTCTTCGAGGAGGAGGAGCTCGACGAGAAGACGGTGCGGCGGGGCCTGCGCCAGATTCGCCAGTCGGCGCGCGTGCTGCTCGCCCTCATCGACGACCTGCTCGATCTCGCGCGCCTCGAGCGCGGAGCCCTCACGCTCGATCTGAAGCCCGTTTCGCTCTCCGAGGTCATCCAGCGATCGGTCGAGACCGTGCGCCTCATGTCCGAGGCGCGCGGGGTCGTGCTGATCCTCGCGCCCCTGCCCGAGCCCATGCCCCCGGTCCGGGCCGACGCCCTGCGCGTCCAACAGATCCTGTGGAACCTGCTCGCCAACGCGATCCAGTTCACGCCCCAGCACGGGCGGGTCGTCGTGCGCGTGGAACGGGAAGGGGAGCGCTACCTCGTGAGCGTCGAGGACGACGGCATCGGCATCCCCGAGAGCGAGCTGCCGCACGTCTTCGAGCGGTTTCGCCAGGTCGACGGGTCGGCCACCCGCGGCCACGCCGGAATGGGAATCGGCCTCGCCCTCGCCCGCAACCTCGTCGAGCTCCACGGCGGCACGATCTGGGCCTCGAGCGTCGTGGGCCAGGGAAGCCGTTTCACCTTCGCCCTGCCCATTAGGCCCGCGGAACGCCGCGCCTCAAGCCAGGCGCCGTGACGGGCTAACCGGAGGCTGCCGGGAGCCCCGTTCCCTTGAGGAGGTCCTTGACGATTTTTGCCGTCTCCTCCTTGCCCGGGACGCAAAGGTTCGGGTCCTTCTCCTTGCCGGAGGCGAGCGCGGCGGCGTAGCCCTCGCAGTCGTAGCCGCAGGCGGTGCAGTCGGTCTGGGCCATGGCGGCGTAAAGTTTCAGGGTGAGGTTGCCGTCCTTCGCCATCTCCATGCGCTTGCCGAGGGGGATGGTCTCGTCGTGGAAGGGAGGGGCTTCCTTCTTCGGTTTCGCCGCGGCGACGACGTCGTCCTCTTCGCGTCCGGTGTCGATCCATTGCCCGTACGAGAGACAGTTGGGGCACACGAAGGAGTAGTCCCAGCCCTGAGGCAGGAAGACGGCGGGCGTTCGATAGACGACGAGCGCCTGGAAGTCCTGGGGACAGGCCGGGGCCTCGGCCTCCTGCGCATCGCGGACCATGGTCTTCAGATGCGGACGCGAAAACTCGATCTGCTTCGGCTTCTGGGCGAAGCGGAACATCTCGCCCTTCGGGCAGACCATCACGACCTGCGGCTTGTAGACGCGGTCGACGAAAAAGGAGCGCATCGGCACGTCGTGCGACGGGCAGACGGAAGGGGCGTCCTTCCAGAAGGCGGAGACGAGTTGGGATTTCTCGGGAAGCGACAGTCTCATTGCGGCCGGATTATAGCGAAACCTCGGGCCCTGGTCCGAGCCGGGCGGCCTCTGCGCTCCGGTCGGCGCGTCGAGCGCCGCTCAAATTGCCGCAAAAGGGTTCAGCCGCTTTTCCTCGTCGATCGTGGTTCCGGGACCATGGCCGCACACGACCGGCGCGCCGCCGGGGAGCGTGAAGAGCTTCTCGCGGATGGAGGCCAGGATCGCGTCGGTGTCGCCGCCCCAGAGGTCCGTGCGCCCGATCGAGCGGCGGAAGAGCGTGTCGCCGGCGAAGAGCACCGGATCGTCGCCCTCGAGGAGGAAGCAGGTCGAGCCGGGCGTGTGGCCGGGGGTGTGGATCGCCTTCAGGCAGTAGGAGCCGAAGCGGATCCGCTCGCCGTCCTCGAGCGGCGCGTCGGGCGTGAGCGGCGCCTCGGCGCGGAGGCCGAAGAAGGCGGCCTGCTCGGGCAGCGCGTCGTAGAGCGGGCGGTCGGCCGGGTGGAGGCGAATGGGCGCCTTCGTCGCCTCCTTCACCGCGCGCGACCCCGTGATGTGGTCGAGGTGGGCGTGAGTGTGGAGAAGTGCGACGGGGGAGAGTCTCGCCGCCTCGAGCGCCCGCAGGATGCGCTCGGGCTCGTCGCCCGGGTCGATGACGATCGCCTCGCGGGTCGCGGGGTCGGCGAGGATGGTGCAGTTGCACTGGAGCGGACCGACCGGGAAAGTCTCGATGAGGGGCCCGAGGCTCACGGATTCACCGCCACGACGGTTTCGACGTCGTGGCGCTCCTTTCGCCCGGGGTCGGCCCAGATCGTTTCCGGCGAACCCGGGGCCAGCTGGACGGCCCATTCCTGGTTGTCGGAGCGGCGCCGCTCCGAGGCGAAGAGCTTGCGGCGGCTCGTCGGCGTGAAGATCTCCCACCGGACGTACCCGAAGTCGGCGGCGGCCGCCTCGAGATGGAATGCCGGGACCCTCTCGCCGGGGAGGATTTCGACGGCCGCGACGGTCGTCGGCGCAAAGCCGTTTGCGGCGAGGCGCTCGACGAACTCCTCCCGCGCGGGCCTTCCCCGGAAGACGAGCTCGTGCCGGCCGCGCGCGACCCCGCGGCCGAGGATCAGGTCGTCGAGGGCCTCGCGAAGCTCGCGGTCCATGGCGTTCCATCTTAGCCCGTCGGGTAGACTCCCGCGGCTTGGACGCTCCCGGACTGCTCATCCGCTTCTCGCTCGCCCTCTGGGTGGGCGGGACTCTCGTCGTCGTGATCGCCGCGCCGGTGATCTTCCGGAGCCTCCCCTCGCGCGACCAGGCGGGCGTCGTCTTCGGCGAGATCCTGCGCCGCTTCGAGATCGTCAAGCAGGTGCTGTCGCTCGCCCTCGTCATCGGAATCTTCGCCACGCTCGAACGCGGAGGCAGGCTCGCGGGACCTCCCGTCGTCGCAGCCGTGGCGATCTTCTTCGCGATCGCGACCAACGTCTACCTTGCCATGGTCCTGCGTCCGCGGATGAAGTACTTCCAGATGAAGGTCGGATCGTTCGACGGGGCGGCGCCCGACGACCCGTGGAAATCCCGGTTCGACCGCCTCCATCGCCGTGCGACGCGGGTTCTCGTCCTCGGCTGGGCAGCGGCCGCGGTCGGCCTCGCCCTGTGGTCCTCCGTCAGCCCTTGAGCCGGGCGATGGCGTCGATCTCGACGGCGGCGCCCTTGGGCAGCTCCGCCGCCGCCACCGTCGAGCGGGCCGGACGGTGGTTTCCGAACCGGCGGGCGTAGACGGCGTTCATTTCGGCGAAGTCGGACATCCGGAGAAGGTAAACGGTCGTCCGGACGACGTCGTCCAACTTGAGACCCTCCGCTTTCAGGACCGCTTCGAGGTTGTCGAAGACGCGCTCGACGCCGGCCGTGAGGCCGCCCGAAACGAGCTCGCCGGTGGAGGGGTCGAGGGGAATTTGACCGGACAGGAACAGAAAACCGCCGTCCGCAATGGCCTGGGAATACGGCCCGATGGCCTTCGGCGCTCCGTCGGTGGCGATGGTCTTCATGCTGGGCCCTCTCTTCCGGGCTAGAATATCCGGAACCGCGGAACAAAACGATGTCCGTCGAGCGAATTCAGCTTCTCCACGAGGACTACATTCGCCTGACCGAAAGGTTCAAGGCGTCGTGGACGTTCCACCAGTTCCTGCGGGGTGTGCAGAAGACGTTCTTCTCGTCCGAGCCGGGCTACACGCTCGACTTCGGCAAGCTGTACGACGACGTGCGCGCGGCCGCGAGCGCGATCGACACGACCTCGCCGGAGAAGGTCGCTCCGCGGATCCGTGAGCTCGCGGACCGGCTCGACGCCTTCGGGCGCAAGCTCCGCGAGGCCGACCGCCACATCTCGCCGTCCTACGTCCGCCGGTTCTTCGAAAAGGTGCAGCCCCAGGACGAGAAGATCGCCTTCCACCTGCTGCGCTTCTACTTCTCGCAACCCGACGCGGACGACGACGTCGTCGACAAGGTGGACTTTCTCGCCACCGTGGCGGCGGCGGGGCAGCGAGCGGCCGGCGCGGAGTCGCCGCGGCCGCGGCCCGACCTGAAGAAGTTCTTCGAGTCGGCCACGGCGGCCTCCGTCTGGCCGCGCCTGGAAGCGACGGCCGCGCCGCAGATCGTCCACGCCTTCGAAGAGCTCGCCGCGGACATGACTCGCGCTCAGGAATTCGAGGACCTCGTCACCGCTCGCCTGCTGAACAACGTCCGGACGCTCAAGCACCGGGTCTCGAGCGGCCTCGCCAACCCCGAGGTGCTCCTCGCCGTGACCCAGTGCAACCTGCGCACCCGCTCGGTGTTTCACCGGCTGTACGAGCGCGAGGAGCGGCGTCTCGAGGAGGCGACCGACCGGATCGGCGAGCTCGAACGGGAGCTGGCCCGGGGCGGCCTCGAGGCGCCGACGGCGGACGAGTTCCGGAAGTTTCGCGAATCGCGGGAGCGCTACGAGCGCCAGTCCCGGGAAGGAAACGTGAAGGCGCTGCAGGTCGTCGAGCTCAAGGAGGCGATCGGCGGAGTGCTCGGGCGGTTCGACCTGGCCGGCCTCGCGGCGGAGGACATCGACGAAGCCCTCGGTCTGGTGGAAGAGGTCGAGTCGGAAGCGACCGAGGATCTCTTCTGGCGGCCGTACCTCGACCGGGTGCTCGGCGCGGTCGAGGTCTACGACGACGGCACGGGTCCCTTGCGCACCGGGATCGCCGGCCTCGAGAACCTGCGTCTCGAGCCCTGGGAGCTGAAGGCAGCGCGCCGCACGGTCGCGGCCGGGGGAGATCCGCCGACCGAGCGGGACCGGACGCTGTTGCGCGCGGTGGCGCTGCGCCTGAAGGCCGAGGAGGAAACGGAGACCCTGCGGGCCGTCGCCGGGATGTCGCCGCCTCCGGAGACGCTGCGCGCCGCGCGGGCCACGCTCGGGCGGGCGCCCATGCTCGACGCGGCGCTCTCGGCGGTCATCGACGAGGCCGAAGCGGTCTCGTCTTCCGAAGAGATCCGCTCCTGGACCCGGACACGCTTCCGGCTGTTGCGCGCGACCTCGGACCTCTGGCTCATGCAGGACGCCCCGAAGTCCGAACGCCGCGACTCCCGGTCGTAGTTTTCGGGGCTCCTTCCCGCCTCCTTCCTCCCGCCTCCTGCCCGTATACTCCGCCCGATGACCGAATCGGACGAAAGGCTCTCGGCCGACGAGACGGCTTCCGAGAGCGACCTGCTGCGCAACCGGCGCGAGAACCTGCGCCGGGCCGAGGAGCTCGGTTTCCCGAGCTCGCCCGTCCGGTTCGGGATCGCGGACACGGTGTCCGGGATCCGGGCCCGGTTCGGGGAGGCCGCGGCCGAGAAGCTCGAGGCGGACAGGCCGGCGGTTGCGACCGCCGGGCGCGTGCTCGCCCTCCGGACCGCCGGCAAAGCCGGGTTTCTCGATCTCTCCGACGGGTGCAACCGCCTCCAGGTCTACGTCCGGCGCGACGCGGTCGGGGACGCCGCCTTCGAGCTCTACAAGGTTCTCGACCTCGGCGATTGGATCGGCGTCGAGGGGGACGTCTTCCGCACCCGCACGGGCGAGCTCTCGGTCAAGGCCCACAGGCTGACGTTCCTCGCCAAGTGCTTCAGACCGCTCCCCGAGAAGTGGCATGGCCTGAAGGACGTCGAGCGGCGTTACCGCCAGCGGTACCTCGACCTCGCGGTCAACCCCGAGTCGCGCGAGGTCTTCGAGAAGCGAGCGGCGATCGTCCGCTACATCCGCCATTTTCTCGACGAGCGCGAGTACCTCGAGGTCGAGACGCCGATGATGCAGCCGCTGGCCGGCGGCGCCGTGGCCCGCCCCTTCGTGACGCACCACAACGCGCTCGACATCGAGCTCTACCTCCGCATCGCTCCGGAGCTCTACTTGAAGCGCCTCGTCGTCGGTGGCATCCCGAAGGTGTACGAGATCAACCGCAACTTCCGCAACGAAGGCATCTCGACTCATCACAATCCCGAGTTCACGATGCTCGAGTTCTACCAGGCGTATGCGGAAGGCTCGGACCTGACCCGCCTCTCGGAAGAGCTGCTCGCGGGTCTCGCGCGCGCGGTCGCGGGAAGCTCGACGACGCCCTGGAACGGGGGCGCGATCGACTGGACTCCGCCATTCCGCCGGCTGACGATGCGAGAGGCGGTGGTCGAGTTCTCGAAGGACGATCCCCGCGGGGCCGTGCACCGGGAGGACCTGGCGACCGAAGCGGGTCTGGCCGCCGCGGCCGCGCGGTACGGCGTCGAGAAGCCCGAACGCTTCCGCGGCAGGAAGGGAAAGCTGCTCGCCGAAGTGTTCGAGGCGGTCGCCGAAGCGAAGCTCGTTCAACCGACCTTCATCGAGGAGTTCCCGACCGAGATCTCGCCCCTGTCCCGTCAGAGCCCCGAGGACCCCGAGTGGGTGGATCGCTTCGAGCTCTACGCGGGCGGGATGGAGATCGCCAACGGATTCTCGGAGCTAAACGACCCCGCCGAGCAGGCGGTCCGTTTCCGCCGGCAGGTCGAGGAGCGGGAGGGCGGCGACCTCGAGGCCACGCCCTACGACGCCGACTACGTCGAGGCGCTCGAGTACGGCATGCCGCCCACGGCGGGGGAGGGGCTGGGCATCGACCGGCTGACGATGCTCCTGACCGACCGGCACTCGATCCGCGACGTCATTTTGTTCCCGCTGATGCGCCCGCGGACCGGGCCGGGCTGATGCGCTTCGAGACCTTCGTGGCCCTGCGGTACCTCGCGGCGTCGCGCCGCCGGGCCCACGTCGCGCTCATCGCCACGATCTCGGTCGCCGGTCTGGCCGTCGGCGTGGCGGCGCTCGTCGTCTCGCTGGCGCTGCTCTCGGGATTCCAGGACCGCATCCGCCGCCAGATGATGGACCGCACCGCGCACCTTCGCGTGTCGCCCGAGCGCGGAGCCCGGCTCGCGGACGCGGACCGCGTCGGCGCCGTCCTCCGGGCGCTGCCGGGTGTCCTCGCCGTGGCGCCGTCGATCGAGGGGCGGGCCTGGGCCTCCAACGCCGCGGACTCGGCCGGCGTTCCCGTGCGGTACCGGAGCGCCTCCGGGCCGGCGTCCGCGGCGGCCGATGCCAGCATCACCGGCGCCGTCGCCGCCCGGCTACACGTGGCGACGGGGGACGAGATGCGCCTGATCTCCTCCCGCACGCGCCTGTCTCCGATCGGGCCGCTGCCGGTGACGGCGCTCGTGCGCGTCGGCGACATCCGGCGCGGCAGCGCTCTCGACAAGCCCGGGGAAATCGAGGTGTCCGAAGAGACGGCGCGGCTTCTCGCCGGGGCGCCGACGGGCGCCGGGGCGTACGAGGCGCGCCTGGCCGACCCGGTCCATGCCGACGCCGCGGCGCGAGCGGTCGCGCGCTCCCTCGGGGCGGGGTACCGCGTCGAAACCTGGCGTGAATTGAACGGCCCCCTGGGTTTCGCCCTGCGTCTCGAGAAGGCCGTCATCTTTCTGACGGTCGGGCTCGTCATTCTCGTCGCGGCGCTCAACATCGTGGCCAACATCGCCCTGACGGTGGTGGAGAAGAAGCGGGATCTCGGCGTCTTCACGTCCATGGGCGCGGCCCCGCGCTCGCTCGAGCGGATCTATCTGACGCTCGGCGGCGCGATCGGCCTCATCGGCACGGGCCTCGGGCTCGCGATCGGCGTCGGGCTGTCCCTCGCGCTCGAGCGATTTCACGTCGTGCCTCTGCCGTCGGACGTGTACCTGCTGTCGCACGTGCCGTTCGCGGTTCATCCCGTCGAGGTCGCGATCATCGCCGCGTTCGCGTTCCTGACCGCGCTCGCGGCCGCCGTCCTTCCCGCCCGCGCCGCCGCGCGCCTGGCGCCGGGAGAGGCGATCCGGCTGTCCCGATGACGACGTGAGCATGCTCGCCATCAGGGCCGAGAACCTCGCGAAGACCTACACGGGCGAGGGCGCTCCGGTGAGCGTCTTCTCCGGCCTGTCGTTCGAGGTCGACGAGGGGACCTTCGCCGCCGTCATGGGCCCGTCCGGAGTGGGGAAGTCCACGCTGCTGCACCTGCTCGGCGGGATCGACCGCCCCGACGCGGGCCGCGTGGAGGTCCTGGGGTCCTCCCTCGAGGACATGTCGCCGCGGGAGCGGGCGCGGTTTCGCAACGAGAAGGTCGGGTTCGTCTTCCAGTTCCATCACCTGCTGCCCGAGTTCACCGCCGAGGAGAACGTGGCGTTCCCGCATCGCATCGCCGGCGTGCCGGAGCGCGAGGCCCGGCGCAAGGCCTCGGAGCTGCTCGCGCGTATCGGCCTGGCGGGCCGCGGGGAGCACGGCGCCCGCGCTCTCTCGGGCGGCGAGCAGCAGCGCGTCGCCATCGCTCGGGCCCTCGCGCGGGACCCGCGG